>Ga0315307_1000061_pt1 | contig 44207 bp, 45 predicted proteins | sample TDP2_MG_FD_203079 | JGI IMG/M metagenome (GOLD analysis project Ga0315307, IMG submission 203079) | Freshwater sediment microbial communities from Lake Towuti, South Sulawesi, Indonesia - TDP2 | ecosystem: Environmental > Aquatic > Freshwater > Lake > Sediment | place: Indonesia: South Sulawesi...
GAGGATTTTTCTACGATCCCTTTGAGCAGGAAGAGTACTATTTCAGAGATTCCGGGTGAACTCGGTCGGAGAGTTCTTGATAAAGCTACCGTTGCAGCTGGGCATGTTGAGGTTACTGATACGCAGAGCGGTTTTAGGGCTTACTCGAAGGACGCTTTTCAGAGTCTGGAAGTAACTGAGTTCGGGATCGGTATTGATTCTGAGATATTGGTGAAAGTTGGGGGCCTAAGGTTGACCGAGGTTCCTATCACCTGCAAATATAAGGGCATAAAATGTTCCACTCACAATCCAGTTGCCCATGCGCTTTCTCTTCTCGGTGCCATTGTTACGCTTGTCGGGGAGAGACATCCTATGACTTTCCTAGGGTTGCCCGGCCTTGTCTTGCTTTGCGTCGGGCTTTACGGTTGGATCTGGGTCATTAACAGGTACGCTGAAGTTCAGACCTTACCTACTGGAACCGCTTTGGTCTCTACAATCCTGCTGTTGATAGGGATCTTCGCTGTCTTCTCTGGGTTGATCCTATTCACGATCTCGGGTTTGGTGAAAAGATATAGATGAAACGCAAAGCTTCAAGATTCTGAATGAGCTCAGCAACGGAAAGGCTCTCCATAGTCCTTGAGCAGTTTTACGAGTCCTTCTCTTAGCGGAATCTTGGGCTCGTAACCGAGGACTCTTCTTGCTTTGCTGATGTCTGCGCAGCTATGGCGGATGTCTCCGGTTCGGGGTTGATCGAAGGCGGGTTTCAAGTGTTTTCTGCCAGTGATATCTATGAGGAGGTTCGCTAGATCTTTGATCGAGGTTGCTATCCCAGTCCCTATGTTGATGGGCTCGCTTAGAACACTGCTTCTTTCCAGAGCTAACATATTGGCCTCTACTACGTCGCTTACTTCTACGAAGTCTCTCGTCTGCTCTCCATCGCCATGTATGACTGGCGGTTCTCCTCCCATCAAACGGTCGATGAACTTGGTTATGGCGCCGCTATATGGGCCGTAAGATTCTCTTGGGCCGTAGACATTGAAGTATCTCAAGATGATCACCTCCAATCCGTATAGCCTATTGTAGGTCTTGCAGTAGTTCTCAGCTGCGATCTTTGAGGCAGCATATGGAGATTTAGGTAAGGTTTGGGTCTCTTCACTTTGGTGAGGCGCTTCAGCGTCACCATATACAGCGCATGAAGAAGCGTAAATGAACTTCTCTACGTTTGAGTTGAGGCATGCTTTCAGGAGATTCAATGTTCCTGACACATTGACATCATTGGTGTATATCGGGTCCTCGAAGGACTTGGTGACGCTTGCGATAGCTGCTTCATGGAATATCGCGTCCGCGTCCTTAACGATCTCTTCAACTTTTGCGAGGTCTCGAATGTCCGCTTTGATGAATTTGAAATTCTTCTTGTTTAGGTGTCCAGATATGTTCTCAAGTCTTCCTTGGGATAGATCGTCGATCACTACTACTTCACGAGATTCCTCCACAATCCTGTCGACTATATGGCTGCCTATGAATCCGGCTCCCCCGGTAATCACAATCCTTGAGTAGCTTCGAGGCATAGCGTCGCCTTCACTTTGTGAGTTATGGCGGATGAATAAGAGATTTTTGAAAAGGAGCCTTGAACGGCCAAAAGCCTTTCTTTCGCAACAATTAAAGCTGATAAACCCAACCTTTGTAAGTAACTGGAGAAGATGGCTGAGAGACACTGCGCACTTTGGGAATGATGATGAAAGAATTTGAGTTTGCCGCTAGAACTCTCGGATTACCTTGAGTAGTATCGGGCGGAAAAGGGGAGACGATAACAAAATTGCAGGGCCGATTAGGATAGTTGTGCACGCTTGGCTGACTGGAAATGAAGATATGTTTCTACCTGTGGAATAGCCTTACTTCAGGCGGCGGCGCTGATAACTGGGTAATCGAGATTTCGAAGAAACTTGCCGAACGCCATGAGGTGAGCATAGCAGGATTAAGATACGCAGAGGAGAGGAGGCTGGGCTTTAAGAAAATCAGCTCAATTTTGGGCAGGGTCAAGTATTACGAGTTTCCTTTCTTCAGGTTTCCAAGAGGGGTTGCGATGCCCAGCCCGTTTCATATCAGCGAGTTAGTGGACTTGTTCAATTCTTGTGACGTGACTTATGTTTCGGTTCCTCGTCCACCCGGCGAGGTAATACTTTCCTTCTTAAGGATGAACATAAGGTGTAGCCTTGTTGCAGGCTTTCATGGTTCTCTGAGGTCAGACATATCTCTGCAAAGGTTGTACGGACCTGTATTGAGGAAGGCCCTGACCACGTTTGACACTTTTCATGCGGTGAATAGCGTGACATATCAATGGTTGAAGGATTTGGGTTTCGCTCGTGTCTTTCTTATCCCCAATGCCGTTGATACGGAGATGTTCAGACTCGAAGGGGAGCAGTCGTACTCTATTTTTAAGGTTCTTTATGTGGGAAGACTTGCAGAGGAGAAGGGCACGGATAGACTCATGGATGTCATACGTTATGTCAACAAACGGTTCACTACCCGCGAGATCAAGTTTGTGATAGCTGGCTCAGGTCCACTTCAAGATTCGGTAAGAGGATTAGCGCGAAGATATGAGAATGTTGAGTACTTGGGGTGGGTTCCGCGGGAAGCTTTGCCCGCTCTATACGCAGATACACATCTGTTTCTCATGCCCTCCAAGACAGAGGCATCGTCCTTGGCATTGCTTGAAGCTGAATCGTGTGGACTGCCCGCTGTGTGTTCGAAGATACCTGGTGTTGCTGATGTAATCTCAGACACAAGGAAGGGCCTTCTTATTGAGATGACAGACACTGATGGTTTCGCTAATGCTATTTACGGGTATTATGAGTTATGGCATGACTCTCCAAGACAATACTACGAACTTAGAAAAGAGATAAGAGAGCATATGGTAACCAACTACGACTTGAATGTAATAATAGGAAGACTTGAGACGATGTTTAGGAAATGTGTGGAAGACAAGATAAGACGCTAGCCTTCTGCAAAACTCATTCTCTGATTCTATCTAGTAGTTTTGAGAAAGGGTAGCTAGATCGCATATTATAATATGCAAACTGAAATTCGCAAAGATTTGCGCGTGATTGAATGTGCCATCTGCCTAATGCTGTTCCCTTCGTTCATGCCGTCTTATTCTGACGCGTCTGTCGTCGTATGGATGGCATAGTCTTTCCAAGATAATTGATCGCCGTTGTGAGCTCCCTCGCTAGTCCTTTCGAGGGTAAGATACTTTGTAATGCATGCATAATTTTTTGATCTGAAATCTTCCTTGAACTTTGGATGTTAACCCTTTTCTTGTAGACCATGGGTAGATCTCTTAAAAACGAGACTGTTGCAATTATCCCCCAAGGTCCCGACTCGAATAAAGCCATAAAAGGTATCATCAGGGAAAACGGCAGCACGTGTTTGAGTATTTTTCTTCCCGATATGTTCTTTGTCCATAGTGTTAATAGGTTCTTTACGCCGTAGAAGGCAAAGATTCTGGATGTGTCTCTGCGTGATCTTAGATCGCCACTGGCATCGTCATGGTATACTATTGCCTTTGGAGTGCATGCGACCTCATAGCCCGCGAGCCATAATCTAATTCCTAGATCTATGTCATCATTCCCTATGAAGAAGGCTGGGTCAAAGCCTTTTACAGTCTCCCAGGCGTCTCTTCTGATTACGAAGCCTGCACCGATTGGATACAAGACAGGCCAATAGGACCACTTGTGATGAAGTGTGCTGCGGGGAAAGCCTTTCCAGAGGAGACCGTCTAATCCAACTCCGCCGTGGGATATGATATCCGGGTTTTTTGAACTGAGGTTTACGCACTGAACTGCTCCAATCTCCTTATGCATCTCAAGAAGCGTAACGGGTTCCTCGAGCCAATTCTGATGTACTTTGGTGTCTTGGTCTACGAATGCGAGGTGTCTTCCTCTCGCTTTTGCTGCGCCCAGATTTCTTGCTCCACATAGCCCAATATTCGAGCTTAGTCGAATGATTCTTAAACGGTTGTCATCACAATCTTCTATCAGCGCTAAACTTTCGTCTTTTGAACAGTTGTCGATCAGAAGTATTTCATCAACACATTTTGAATGTACGATGCTTGTGATACAGTCACGTATCGTCCTATATCCATCATAGTTCACTACGATGACTGAAACCAGTTTCTGGGGCAAGAATACTCCTGCTGTGAATTCTGATCCATTGCTCTTCTTAGCTTCATACTACTATTTGGAGGTGCAACCTGTTTAGTTCAATTCTGTATAGAAATATTTACGCAACGTGGATTTCCAGTTATACAGAAAACATGGACGCCCTTCGCTGAATACACCTGCGGAAAGAGGTCCGGCGTCTGATCGGCATAGTAGAGGAATTGGGACTCTAAGTGTGGATACGCCCTGTCTTCACCCTGCCATGAACGGACGCCTATGACAATGTACACATCAGTTCCATTGGATGCATTTAGCGCTGCTTCACGAAAGGCTGTTGGCGAGTTCATTAGCGTGCTGTTGAACCCTATTCCTTCCAAGAAGCTCCTCTCGCTTATCACAGAGAAAGCCTTTCGTAGAACGCCGCCGGAAACGTCGGGGGATGGAGTCAAGAAAGGGGGAAGTGGGGGGACCGGGGGTGGAGGAGTCAAGAAGGCGATCACACAAGCCTGCTTACCCGTGTTATCTCTTATCCATCTGAGTGCATCGTAAACTTCTTTCGACGGTGAATCCGGCCACTTGTCGTACTGAAACGTTACTATCCATGGAGAAACCACGTTGCCACTGACCGTTTCAGAACCCTGGAAAGTCAAATCATTCAATGTGAGAGCGAAATAGTGGTTTCCACCATAGTTCAACACATTCAGATTACCCACGACTACAAGTATTAGGATAGAGATGCTGAGGATTTGAGTAGATCTTCTTCTAATCCAATTATGTGATCCTGATGAAATCACAGATTTGAAGTTATGAGATCTTGTCACGGTCTCGATTTTGTCAACGCTTTTCATCAGAGCAATAGCGGCAAAGATCGAGAGAGGGAATGTTGCGCTAGAGAAGAGATAAGTCACCCCAGTGTCATACTTACCCTCCCCAATAATTAGGGACATGAAGATCAGAATGATTATTGACGCTGAGTACACGGTAAGAAAGATTGACGATGGATTTCGTCTTAATTGCCTATGAGCCAACGTGTATACGAAACCGGAAACCCCAAGGATCGGAAGAATATAGCCCCAATGTTTAACGAGAAGTGGCATGAAAGACGAGAGTATGTTTTGGCTGGTGAAAAAAGAGGATCTCAGTCCCTTATCAACCACCGTATATATGAAGACTATTGCTCCAAATGGGTTAGGAGTGTAGAAGTACCATAAGACTCCTGCGAAGAAACCCGATAGGATAACGACTAGGATGAGTTTGGTGAAGTAAGGAGTGTTGCGCAGGTTGACAATGCATAAAAGCGGAAGAAAGACCGCGTAGATCGCAACGGGAAGATACCAGAACATCGCACTCATAGTCATGAAGAAAATACTCGCAGCCATATTGCGCCATGTCGGCGTATAGCGAAGTCGAAGAAGAAAAAGCAGAGAGAAGATCAACCAGAAATGAGTGAAACATTCAGGATTACCGATTGAAGTTCGTATCGCATACCATCTAGAGATAGACACAAGAACTATCGAGACTGCGGCGACTCTCCTCGATTTTGACACGAAAAGGGATAGGAAATACATTGGAATTAGATTGAACGCTGAGACAACGGGATAGAATCGTACAACTTCATACCCGCTAGTCCCAGTAGCCACGGCGATTAAGGCAGCGAGTAGTGGGTAGGCTTTCGGGTAGACCGCGATAGAAAAAAATGAAGGCGCGCTTCTAATCATGGAAAGTTGCTCGATAAGGGATCCTTGCGCAAGCCTTTCAACCACCAATGCCCAAAGCCAAGGGTCAGCGGCATGCAGAACAGGATCTATCAAAGCCAAATACAACTTTAACGCGAAGACGGCTGCGAAAACTACGATTAGTGGCCAATAGCTTATGACATGATTCCTCATAACGCTGCAGGCATCAGACGCGGTCTCCGAAAGGCGCTTAGTTGAAACCTTGAATTGAATCTTAACCTTCCCCCAGACTCTCTCATCCTAGATTCTATTGATCATAAAAATGTTTAGCGGCAATCGGGATTGTGAGAAACTAATCCGCTTTGTAAGCGGTAATTGCCTTCTCGAAACATCTTTCTACAAGTTTTGCGACGGAATCCCATGAAAATCTTTCTATAGATGCTTGACGTCCCCTTTGCGCCATATCGAAAGCAACGTCTTTGTTTTCAAGTAGAGTGATTATCGCCTGCGCGAATTCATCGACATTCTTGTGGGTAGTGCTTAGTCCTCCTCCCGTCAGTTTTGTCACTTCCCGGATGGCGGGTATGTCGTAGGCGACGTAAGGGGTGAAAGCCATATTTGCTTCAAGTAGGACTAAGCCGAATCCTTCGTCGCTGCTGGGAAGCAGAAGAACTTCGGATTCCTCAAGTATTCTTAGTTTATCCTCGTCGGACAGGGGCGGACGTCTAAAGAACTTGATGAAGTTGTGGGTACGGCTTAATGATTCGATATGGGATTCAAGCGGTCCTGATCCAACTATGATTAGAGTTGTGTTAGGAATAGTCTTCCGAACAATCGTTACAGCTTTGATCGCGTCGAAGACGTTCTTATAATTAACCAGCCGCCCCAAAAATAGGAGTTGATTTCTAACCTTCTTTTTCCCTGCATCGTCAAAGAGCGTTGGATCGACGCCGCAGTATACCACGTCGATATTTTGTCCTGGCTGATATTTCAGGAGCTTTGATTTCACGGCATCCGATATGGTAAGCAGACGGTGATAAGGTATTCTCAGTATCAACTGCTCTAAGCTCCATCCGGCAAGACCTGTTAAACTGTAGATTCTGAGCCAATGCTCTAATCCTAGGCATCCTCCGCTTGAATAGATGTCGAAGAAGGTTGCCACGCAAGGGCATAGGCCTTTGGAGGCGAGGTATAGAGGCAAGCATGGTCTGAAGATCTGAGGATTTGCGACATCGATTCGGTATTCTTTGATGAGTCTTCGGGAGGCATTTGTGAGAGTGATGAGGAAGGGGAGAGAAGCTATACTGGAGGAATAGTCGAAACGGCCTTTGATTCTGTGAATCTGGATTCCATCCATTACCTCGTAAGCTGCTCGGGGTGTTCCTTCGTCTAAGAAACTTCTTTGAGGACAGATAACATGAACTTCATGGCCATGTTTGACAAAGGCTTTAGAGACATTTAGAGCGAAGACCTCTCCTCCACCATATACTTGAGGATAGAAAACTTCGGTTCCAATTAGGATACGCACGAAAGCTACCTCTTATGAACCATGTGTCGTATTGTTGAATTAGAACGAGCTATCTTTAGCGATCGGTTGCGTCGGTCTAGATTTCGAAGCTGACTGTATTCAAATAGGATATTAAGTATTCGCTCTAGTCCTAGTCTTTCAGCAGGCTCGTATCTTTTGAGTCGCGGATACATCTTCTTCAATACTCTCTCTTCACTTGCTTTCCTACTAGCTTGAATTCTTAGTCGCCAAACGTAGGTATCCTTGAGATTCACCATGTTCCACAAGATTGCCTTAGCAACCGCTACGGCCTTCTTCGGTTCTACTATGCTCAACCCAGCGGCTATTATTAGGCTGAAAAAGAAGTGGTTCTTAAGAGCCCAGCTAAGCGATGAACCGCAGTTCTTAATGATCGACCTCAAAAGGTTTCTATGACAATAATACAGCTTCAGAGCATCGACGGCCTTGCTTTTGAAAGAACCTGAAAAGTAATGGGCTACTTCAGCTCTAGGCGCGAAGCCCACTCGATAGCCGAAAAGCCTAAGCCTCCACGATAGATCCACATCTTCCAGGAACAGGAAGAATTTTCCATCAAATCCTCCATGCCTCACAAAGATGCTTCGCTTGATCAAGGCTGCGCCCCCGCAGAACGAGAAGGGCTCGAAGCGCCCGTGATCGTACTGCCCCAGATCAAGCTCGTCCCGACCTATGTCGACAAAGCCGCGCCAGAACGGTATCCCCATTCCTCCTACAGAGTCTAGGTGTGAACGATCCTCCATAGAGACCATCTTACAGGCGACGGCTGCCATCGCGCGGTCGCTGAGGGCTACTTCAACCAAACGCTTAATCCAATCCTGGTTCAGAACCTCGGTATCGGTATTCAGTAGCACCACATAGTCTGAGTCAACTTCTCTTATCGCTCTGTTGTATCCTTCAGCGAAGCCCAGATTCTCATTGTTAGGTATGACTCTGACCGATGAAAAATTTTTTCGAACATATTCGACTGAGCCGTCAACGCTCCCATTATCCGCCAAGTAGACATCTAGGTTGGGGTAGTCGGTCTTAGCTACGCTGGTTAGACAAGCGGGTAACCATCTTAGACCATTATAGTTCAGTATGATTAAAGAGAGCTTCGGAAGCCGAGTCATCTCATGCATCTCATTAAGTATGGGCGAGGGCATTAAGAGCTTCGGACTTGTCTTATGTAATCATTTATGACGGCTTCCGTCTCTCCAAAGCTTACCATTTTGCCTCTTGACAAGAACAAAGTCTTCTCGCAGAACTCCTTCACAAGATGTAGAGCGTGGGACACTAGAATGATCGTCTTCTTCTCCGCCTTGAACTTTTTGAACTCGTCGAGGCATTTTTGCTGGAAGTCCATGTCTCCAACAGCCAGAGCTTCATCGATCAGGAAGATGTCTGGGTCAGTCTCGATGGCAACTGAGAAGCCTAGTCTCACTTGCATTCCAGAGGAGAGATTCTTCAATTTCGCATCTTGGAATCTTTCGAGACTTGAGAATTTGAAGATAGAGTTCATCCGACTCTTCACCTCACTGTTCTTCAAGCCCATTATCGACCCGTAGATCAGAGCATTCTCCTTGACTGTCAATTCAGGATGGAAACCTACTCCAAGTTCAAGTATGGGCGCAATCTTACCTGTCGCTTTGGCTCTTCCTCTGTTCGGTCTCAAGATGTTCGCTATTATCTTTAGTAAGGTGCTTTTTCCGCTTCCATTCTCGCCTATGACTCCTATAGACTCCCCGTAGTCAACGGTGAAATTAATGGCTCTTAGAGCCCAGAACTCTTCGTATGTGAATCTCTTCCCTTCCAAGATCTGGAGGGCTCCAGCTATATTTTCGAGGACCGTCGTTCTCCTTTCATGTGGGATTCTGAACTTCTTCCAGAGGTCTTCAACTTGGATAACTTGCATGTTCAGATCTCCTCTGCGAATCTGGGTTCCAGTTTACGAAAGATCAAGTAGCCTACTAGTAGTAGGAGTAAGCCGCTTGCCACTATGATTGCGAAGTCTACGATGGTTGGGAGCGTGTCGTAGTAGAGGATCTTCCTGATCGCTTCGATGATGCGTGTCATCGGATTGAGCGAGTATGCGGAAATGTATCTTTCAGGGATTAGGTTTATGCTGTAAATTATTGGGCATAGGAAGAAGCCGGCTTGAAGTATTATCCCCCATATTTCATTCACGTCTCTATAGTAGACGTTCAAGGGAGCTAGTATGAGGGATACGCCGATAATCAATACGAATTCTAAGACCAAGATCACGGGGAGAAGAAGTACCAGATATGTTATCTTCACGCCGAGAAAGATTAGTAGGGGGAAGAGGGCAGCGAACTCCAGTGAGGATCCTATCAGGTTGGCTAGGTTGCTCGATATGACTAGGAGCCATCTCGGAAAGTAGATCTTCGTCACGAGTGAGACGTTGCCGATTATCGACGAGAGTGACATGGAGGTGCTTACGGAGAAGAATCGCCAGGCTAGAAGAGCTGTAAGTAGGAAGACTGGGAAGTTCTCGATCCCAGCCCTCAGCAGAGTTGAGAAGACCAACGTCAGAATGATCATCATGGCCAGAGGATTGAGAAGGGACCAGACGAAGCCTAAGACGGAGTTTCGGTATCTGAGCTTGAACTCCTTGATCGTCAGATTCCTCACAAGCTCGCTATACTGATACAATATCTGGATATTCCCCCTCCGGGGTCTTCTTTCTCGTCACCGTACTTTACACCTGAACTCATAAGGCGTCTTAGATAAGATTTTGGTGGCTACCAGTCCAACTTCCAAGGTGTTCGATATAGCATCCTCTTAGTGGCTGGAGGCTTCCACCATTTGTCGTTGTTCATGTATCAGCATAATTTTATAATGCTGACATTAGTCATTTATCGTAGACGGAGAATTATCAGATCGACGGCATATATTAGCTACGCGAGAAGGTTTCTCTACCGATGAAGTTCGGTATAATAACGCCCGTGTTTGACGGCTGTCTCGAGTCACTAGAGTTGCTATATCAAGAACTCGGGCTCCAGACGCACACAGACTGGGTATGGATGCTCTGCAGCAACGGGTTTTCAGAAAAGTTATCAAGATTCGTTCATGCTAATAATAATAACCTCAGCAGCAGAGGTCTAACAAACTCTCTTCAGCGCAAGTGCCAGCTTGTGTACGTCTACACTGACTATGAGGAAGAAGAAAGTGTCTTCAGCTTACTGAGAAACATAGGCAAAAGAAGGGATTTCTGTATAAGACATATGAACACAGACTACATCTTCATGATCGATGCCGATGCGAAGATCTTGGACAGAAGGATGTTCGAAACGATAAGCTCTGAACTGGAAAGAAATCCCAGAAGCATATGCATATACAAAGTTATCCATGAGGACGGTGTGCTTCCCATCTTTCCTATCGGTTACGGCAGAATTGACATGCTGAATTTCTGTGTTAAGGGAAGCTTGGCAAGAGAGGTGGGATATCCAACGACCGTCAAACCTGAGGCACCTGGAAACGATTTCTGGTATTTCGACAGGGCATACAAAGCGTCTGGAGGAGACTACATATTTATAGACAAGGTCTTTTGTCAGCACAATGGTAACAATCGCTATGTCAGCCTTCTGAATCTCTTACGCAGGGAAATTCATGCGCGCGAAGAGGCTCATTGAAGTCTTTAGGCCAGTGATATACGAAGATTCAATCAATGAAGCAGTGAAAACCCTAAGGAGCGGCTGGATTGGTGCCGGTCCAAGAGTCAAGGAATTTGAAGAGAGATTTTCCCGGTATGTCGGTTCAAAATATTGTGTCGCAGTAAATTCAGGTACATCCGCGCTCCATATTGCCCTCAGGTGTCTTAACTTACCGAAAAAGGGTGAGATAGTAACAACCCCGATTACCTATGTTTCAACAATTCACACAATAATCTACGAGAGATGCATTCCGAGGCTAGCGGACGTGGAACGAGAGACAGGCAATATATCCGTGGAGGGTATCAAAGAAAAACTGACGGATGATACCAAGGCGATTTTATGCGTCCATCTCGGCGGATATCCATGTGACTTAGATAAGCTAAGAGATCTAGCGAGTACTTATGGCATTCCACTTATTGAGGACTGCGCTCATGCTATAGGATCTTCTTATAAAGGTGAAAGCATAGGAACTGGAACCCTCTGCTGTTTTAGCTTCAGTTTTCCGAAGCCTGTGACTGGAGTCGAGGGTGGGGCGATAGTCACAAGCGAGCCTGAATACGCTGAGAGAGCTCGGATCCTTCGAAACTTGGGAATCAAGAATGAGAAAGAGAGAGCCGTAGACCGCCAGCTACATATTAAGGAAGTAGGCTTCAGATACAATTGGAACGACGTTATGGCCTCAATAGCTTTAAAGCAGTTGGATCACCTTGAGCTGGACAACCGGCGCAGAAAACAAATAGCAGAACGATATCTATCTGAGCTATCTGACACTAAAAGTGCTTACCTACCTAGATACAAGTCGGATAGAAATAGTTCATATTTCTTTGTTCCTCTCTTCTTTGACCGCCGTGATGATCTCGCAAGGAAACTGTACAGACGCGGCATTCGTTCGAAAGTTTATTTCAGGCGCTTGGACGCCTACTATGATTGCAATAGCGAACGACTACCAAATGCTGATTGGTATGGTCGACACGAACTTACCCTACCCATAAATGTCTGTATCACCGACGAAGAGATCGACTACATTTTGAAGACTATAAGGAGTGGATGGTGAATGGGTCAATGGGTCGTATTCGGCTTCGGAAATTATCTTAGCGATATTTTTGATATCATACATGCCAATAGGGGAAAGATCAAGGCAATTGTAAGTAACATTACACCAAGCAAAGAGCAACTGGAAAACCTGAAGCGCAGAATAGCCTTGTTAGGCTACGATGTGCCCATCATTGACTTGAGCGCCTTTCATCCCCGAAAAACTGAGAAATATTGTTACGGCTTCGTTACCGGAAGGCATAAGCTCATCTGCAGTTTAAAGCAGACGTATAAAATAGAGTTTTCTAGTCCCATCCATCCGACCGCATACTTTGGCTCTAATGTTTCTTGCGGTGAAGGCGTTTGCATTGGACCCCACGTTGTTGTGGCTCCCAACTGTAGGATAGGAAACTTCTGCATCATCAATAGAGCCTCCTCGATCGGCCACGATACGGTGCTGGGAGACTTTTCGACCATAGCTCCTGGAGTCACAATAGCTGGAATGGTGAAAATAGGCTGCAAGACGACTATCGGAATAGGTGCTACCGTCGTAAATGATCTATGTGTAGGAGACAACTCAGTAGTCGGCGCTGGATCAGTCGTGTTGGATGATGTTCCGGATGGCGTAGTTGTGGTAGGAACTCCCGCGAGAATCCTAAGAAGAACTGAGTCAACCTAGATTTGTCAGATGACTCAATCAATCCACCACATGGAGAAAAACTAAAATGTATGTTGGAGGCGAGCCCGCGGGTAAAATGATTATCAAATTAGCTCCTACCGGGATGATTCCGACGAAGAACGATACTCCATACGTTCCGATAACCCCAAAGGAGATCGCTAGAGATACTTACAAGGCCTACAGACTAGGAGCTTCTGTTGTGCATGTTCATGCAAGAGATGTGCAAGGTAAGCCTACGTACAAGAAAGAGGTTTTCGAGAGAATCTTTATCGAGATTAGGAAAAAGTGTCCGGACATAATAATTTGCGCTACAACGAGCGGCAGAATACACCCTGAGGTCGAGCACCGTGCGGAAGTCCTGGAGCTTAACCCAGATATGGCAAGCTTGACGGTGGGATCAGTAAATTTCCCAAAATATCCAAGTGCAAATCCGCTGGAGACGATAAAGACTTTAGCAAAATTGATGATGGATAAAGGCATACTCCCTGAACTTGAGATCTTCGAATCAGGGTTCATAAATACCGCTAAGTACTTAGCTAGAAAGGGCTACCTAAAGCCTCCCTTACACTTTAGCCTACTATTAGGGTCCCTTGGGAGTATACCCGCAGACATAAAGGACTTGGTCTACCTTGTCGAATCCCTGCCTCCCGGAAGCACATGGTCTGCAACGGGAATCGGTAGATTCCAAAGTCAGATGAACACAGCTGCCATATTAATGGGAGGCCACGTAAGAGTTGGAATTGAGGATAACATATACTACAAGCATCCTACAAAAGAATTGGCGACGAATGAAAATCTTGTCAAAAGAATTGTCCGGGTCGCAAAATTGTTGGGTAGAGATATAGCAACTCCTAGTGAAGCGAGAGAAATCCTAGGTCTTTAGATGAAGTGATTAACTAAGACTTCAGTTTTCCAAAGATCCAGGTGCTAAAAAACAGAAACGATGATGTTTCTCGAATACTCCGCGTTAAAGAATTTCAAGAATGTTAGATTTGTAAAATCAGTCACGTTTGCCGAAAAGACAAAGCGAAATTCTATAGGCGACGGACTAAGTAATTTGGACATGCTACTATTGAAGAGATTGTATGAGTATTCAACAGCCTATTTGTACATATTTCTTTGCAAATTATGCCTGCCAAGACCAGTGAGAGTAGTCGGGGAAAAACTCGTAAGGCTATCATTGGCTGATAGGTAATGACTGGACTGAAAATTGAAGGAAGACGCGTTTGGGCAAGTGCAAATCGAAGGTTTTCCTGAAGCCGACAGTCGCCGTTGTGCGTTGGAACGCAGATCGAGACGAGAGGAAACGCCTCAGGCTCACCGTGCTTCCATTCTGACTAGAACGTTTTAAGTTGATATAGGTTCTTGCTACTAAAGCGTTCCATGTAAGGGAGTCGATGATGAGTAGGATTTCGGTTATTGGCGGCGGACATGTGGGTTTGGTCTCAGCCGTTTGCTTCGCAGAAAGAGGTTATGATACGATTTTGTGTGAGCGAGATGTGGAGAAGGCTGAGCTTATTCGGGCTGGGAACCCGCCTTTTTTTGAGCCTGACCTTGAAGGATTATTGAGAAGAACGATTGATGCCGGTAAATTGAAGATATACTCCAGCATCAAGGACTCCGTTTCAGATTCTGAGATTATTTTCGTTGCTGTTGGAACTCCGAATAAACCTGATGGAAGCATAGACTTAACGCCTATTGAGACGGCAAGCGCTGAGATTGGTGAAGCTTTGAGAGGTAAGGTGGGCTACTGTCTTGTGGTGATTAGGAGTACTGTGGTTCCTGGGACCACTGGGAATTTGGTTAAGCCCACTATTGAGAGGCATTCGGGCAAGAAGGCTGGGGAGGAGTTTGGCTTGGCTATGCAGCCTGAGTTTCTGCGAGAGGGTTCAGCTATTGAGGATACTTTGAATCCCGATCGGATAGTTGTTGGCGAGTATGATAAGCGGTCTGGCGGTCTTCTTGAAGGCTTCTATTTGGAGTTCCATAAGGGTAGGGCTCCACCTATCATCCGGATGAATCTGGCTTCCGCCGAGATGGTTAAATATGCTAGTAACGCTTTCTTGGCTACCAAGATTTCTTTCATCAATCAGATTGCAAATATCTGCGAGAAGATTACGGGGGTTGATGTCACTAGGATCGCGGATGCGATGGGCATGGATGAAAGGATTGGTAGGAAGTTTCTTGACGCTGGAGCTGGATTCGGAGGCTCATGTTTCGGAAAAGACTTGAGTGCCTTGATCGCGTTCTCCAAGCAACTTGGTTATGAGCCGGCTCTTCTACAAGGGGTCTTGGATGTAAACGAGAGGCAAGCGCTTCACATCGTTGAATTGGCGAGAGGGCAGCTAGGCGATCTCTACCAGAAGAGAATAGCGATTCTGGGTTTGTCGTTTAAACCCAATACTGATGATGTTCGTGATGCACCTTCCGTGCGGATTATCGAAAGACTGTTCAAGGAAACAGTCTCCATTGTTGTATACGACCCTTTGGCCATGAAGAATATCAGAGGTATCTTCGGCAACAGGATTGACTACGCTTCGTCTGCCAAGCATAGTTTGTCGGGGGCTGACTGCTGCATCATTGTTACAGAGTGGGATGAATTTAGAAAAATGACCCCGAAGGATTTCATAGAAAATATGAGGCGACCGGTGTTGATTAATGGAAGAAAGATCTATGATCCAGTAGAATTCGGTGGTAGCTTGAATTATGTTGGTGTAGGCTTAGGTCCATCAAAATGAGTTTAGAAAGGTTGGATCGCTGCGGTTCGGAACTTAAGCCCACCCATCTTCGCGTATTCATGCGACAGCTGGAGAGCCTCCCAGTATGTTTCTGGCGTTCCAATGTCCAGTCTCACCTCTTCTGGCTTCAACTTTATGGCGTAGACTTTGCTTCCCGATTCGATGAGCATTTGGATTGCATCTGTTAGCTGTATCTCTGCGCTCACTCCTGGTCTAGTTCGTTCAAGGGCTTTGAGGATTGCAGTAGTGAATGTGTATATGGGCATTAGAGCTAGCTTTGAAGGTGGTTTCTCAGGTTTCTCTATAGCTCTGTTTACTTTGTACGTTTCTTTGCCAATCTCCTCAGCTTCGATTACGCCGTGCTGTCTAGGGTCGTCCATCTCCTTCACCAGTAGTACGGCATCGGCGTCCAGACCTTCATGCGCCTTCATTAGACGTTGTAGATGGTCAGCGCTATCTGAGATCACGTAGGTGTCTCCCGCGTGAACTATGAAGCTGGTGTCTTCGATGAAGGATTGAGCTTTCAGTACTGCATCTCCGAATCCTCTCGGCTCTGGCTGGTTGATCCATACCAGCGTGGATTTCTCAAGTCTTTTATAGAAGTTCTCGAGACCTTCAGCTGAACTTTCTTTTCCTTTCTTTCTGAGCATTGATGTGTAGCCGTTGTCGCTGGTGAAATGGTCTTCTATCGCTCTTTTCCCTCTTCCTATTATGAAGCAGAACTCTCGAAATCCCTTGTCGTAGAGTTGCTCGTACACAAGTTGTAAGACGGGTTTCAAGCAGAAACTTCCGTCTCGAGTGTTTGCGAAGATGGAGAGCATCTCTTTAGGCTGCTCCTTCGTTACCGGTAGAAGCCTTGTCCCGAGGCCGGCAGCTGGGATGACGGCTTTTCTAATCAAGATCGACTGCCACCATGCTGAGTACTCTCGCCTTGGGAGTATATGGATTTTTGCAGTTTTTCGAGTGTCCGCTTTGAGGTCTTGACGTGCTGGGGTTGTTTAACAAGAGTGCAAGAGAGAATAAGGAGTATGTTGGATGATTCGCAGGGACATGACAAGGGTCTATGGATAAATAGAATGTTGAAGAGTTCGAAATTGTTAAGTATGCATAGAGTGCTCTAGAGTTCTCGGTGTATCATTTTGAGAAAGCCCTACTTGGGCGCAGTTGTTATTGGAGGCTTGTTTCTGGTGTTGGTTTGCGTGTATCTGCTCTTCATTGGCGGTTCAGGAGGTGGAGAGGTGTACCTGACGGTTGATACTGAGAGGGTTTCCTACAGCTCTAGAGAAGAGATACGTGTCGATGTCTATTTTGTGAATGGTGCGTCAACTGAGATCTCCCTGCCTTCGCTGAGTTATGGGTTGGAGATTTCGGGTCCGCAAGGAACTGTTCTCGCGAAGGTGGAATCTAGAGCCGGTCTAGGTCCTGTTCGGGTGCAGCCTTCTTCTAAGGTTTTGGTTACAAGTTTTGTTTGGGATCAAAGAGACATGAGTGGAGATCAGGTGCCGCAAGGCACATATACGATGCATGTGAACCTATTGGACTCTAATTATAGTGCTGAAACTACGGTTAGAATAGAGTAGGTGTGAACTATGTCGGTACGAAACATCTTGAGGAAGAAATCTTCAATTGTGTTTGCGTTCTCGTTAGTAATAGTTCTCCTGATCTCTGCTGGGTTCTATGCTTCAGTCGGCGAGATTGAAGGCACAAGCGCATCGGATAGCCAAGATTTCTCGATAATCATTGGAGAGGTAGAATATATAGAGTCTCGTTGGGAGGGCAAGGTGATCTGCTCCTACGTTACTATTTTTGTAACAAATGTTGAGAAGGGTCAAGCGTCGCTAAGGAATAGGGAAGTTGTCGTTAAGTACTTTGGTGGAGGGGTTGATGGTCTCGGTATGTGGAGATCCGATCAACCAACGTTTTTTGCTGGTGAGAAGGTAAGGCTTCAGATACGCGAGGAAGTGGGACACTTTGTTCTCGTTGAAGGGGTGCAGGGAAAGACCTCGGTGGAGAGTGATCTTCAATCCAAGGAGGCGCGCACTGCAGCAGGATACAAGCTCTATTGGTTTAGACCGGCTAATGAATGGGCTGCAAGCACTAGTCGGCCTGGGTCGGATTGGTATGGTCCTGCTAGATGGGATGACACTGCCATACCTGTTGGGTACTGGATCGACACAACAGGCAGACCCTCGGGGATTACGGAGTCCGCTTTTGTAGAGTACACGCAGAAATGTTATCAGACTTGGGAGGATGACCCCGGGTCATACATCGACTGTACATACTTGGAAACGAGAGCTGACAAAGAACCTGGTGACCTAGACTATGTCAACATATTCTGTTGGCGATATATCGATGGAGATGGTGGCACGTTGGCTTACTGTAATTTCTGGGTGAACTATGTTATAGGCTACTATGATTCGCTTAGAATCGTTGATGCAGATGTCGCGCTTGACAGCGGCGAGCCGTGCGGTTGGTCAGCTGCTGCCACCTGCCCCGCAGACAAACTTGATGTTCAGAACATCGGAACACATGAGGTCGGGCATGGTTTGGGTTTGGCTGATCTTTATGATTCTGAAGATTCGGAGATGACTATGTATGGTTCCGCCGGATTGGGTGAAACTAAGAAGAGAATTCTTGAAGGAGGCGACATAGCTGGCGTACGTGCGCTGTATCCCTCAGGCGGGCTCACAATATACTTTCCGTTGATTCATGATTGCCCTTCATCCACAGGATGGACTATGGCGTTCTCTGTTCAGAATCTTGGATCCGGGCAAGCTATGGTTTGCTTGGATGCTTACGACAACGCTGGCAAACTCCTCGGAACAAAGCTGGTAGCGATCGACCCGGCTAGAAGCTACAGCGACTATGCTAGAGCGGTGGCGGGAAAGGAGTTCATGGGTAGTCTAGTCGCGACTTGCACGAATGGGCAACCCATCATAGGTCAAACAAGGGTCTACCGATATCGTCCAACAGCTACGGGTGCTATTGTGGAGGATGCTCGATCAGGGGCAGGGTTATTCTTCTCTTTCGTTCACGATCAACCGACGAGGACAGGTTGGGTGAGTAGCGTTTGGATAAGAAACAACGGCGCGACGATTGCAAGAGTCACAATCTCTGCATATGATACCGAAGGTAACCTTGCGGGATCGATAACTGTCGATATCAACCCGAATGGTGTGTGTGCGCGATATGCCAGAGAGATAGCGGGTGCCAGTGGATTCATGGGGTCGATCGTGGCTATATGCGAGAATGGGCAACCTATCTCGGGTACAGCATTCGTGTATAGAACAGACTATTCCATATCAATGAGTTACAATGCGGTGCCTGTCGCCTAATGTCGTCGATGCCTCGACGAAGCAAAAGCAATACCCTTACTGCTACTCTAACCCTGGGGAATCGGCTACCGATTACCAAATTGCCTAATAAACTTACTGCCGAGTAATGATGAGAGCCTACTCACTACGGAGAATTACTAACTATTTCATTTCAATCAATCATTTCTCGTCAATTGAACGTCAATCATGACATTTTTGGAAAACCAACAAGATCTGTGCGGCGAAATTGTTGAACGTCTGTATGCGACTCAAATAAAGATCAAAGGGTCTGGAGATTGTGAGTGCGATCTTCATGAGGATCTCGTATGCCTTTCGCGTCGTCGGCCCGCGCCTACCGAGGACTTCGTCTTCACCGATCAAGTGACTTGCTAGCTTCCCGTCCGAGATCTCGCCTTTTACTCGCAGGTAGACTTTCCCTAAGCTCATTACCCAACGTTTAAACGGTGCCAGATCAACAGCTCTTTCTTGAACTAGAACGGCTCTTTCGCGTTCGAAGAGTCTAACCCATTGCTTCTTTGTTCTGAAGGCCATATGGAATACCGGCGGTTTCTCTTTCCTTGCGATGTGCTCCATAATAGCAACTTTTCCCGTGGGTTTGACTACCCGGATCATCTCCTGAATAGCGGCCCTCATTGTCTCTTCTTTTGTAACATGTTGTAACACTGTAACAGCGATAGCTAGGTCGAACAAATTCTTTCGAAAGCCAAGCCTTCCCGAATCCATGACCAGAAATTCTACGTCACGGCTCTTCGCTTTCGCCACTTCCACCATCTCTTTGCTTATGTCTAGTCCATAGACTTCAATGCCTCTCGCAGCGAATTCAAAACTAATCCTCCCTACGCCGCATCCTACATCCAGCACTCTTGACCGGGTTGGCATTTTAACGGTTGAAAAAATAGCCTTTTTTTGCAAGAAGTCCATGTACCTATTATAGTCATCAGCGCCAATGCAACATACTGCTTTCAAGCCATCCTCGATCTTAGCATATTTCCTTGCTCTCTTATCCCAATATGTTTGAGGTTCGTAAGCCAAAGGCACCAGCCACTTTCTAAGAGAATATTATCTTGCTATAAAATCCCGACATCACGATTAAACGCTCAGACTTTCACATCCTGCCTGCCATTTCGTTCTCCTAAGACGAAATGGTAACTATTCCAGTAGGACTTGGCCTTCTTCAGTCCGTAAAGCGACAAGTCTAGTCCTATGCGTAACTCTTCTGCGGCCACTTTGAACATTTCATCGACAGATCCGCACCTAACAAATATTGAAGTCTTAACGTCAGATGGGACAAGTTCCGCACTTGTCTTAATCCGCGTATCTTGTTTCATCTCTTCAACAGCGTCCCAAAATAGGAGCGATCTATAGAATTCATCGTACCAAGCCCTTGCTTTCTTTGGAGTGGCCATTTGCTCAGTCATTCAGATCAACTCCATAGTTGTCGGAAAACTGTCAACACAAATGCTCCTATTGACTTCATTGATTCACCAAAAAGTTGCTCAATGGAGCAGATGAGGAGAGTAAGATCGATGGCAACAGTCGTCGGAACCCGAATGCCGATCAAGACTTCTAACAATCCTATCAACTTGATAGCTTTCATGGGAGAGAATCGTATAACTGACGGATTTGGTCTGCAATTTTGTCCCAGTCATATTTTCTGATATTTTTCTGACAATTGGAGCTGAATTCTTTCAATAATGTCGGAGATTTTGTCAATTCCAAGATTTTCTCTGCTAGTTCATCAATGCTTCTGTTTTCAACTACAAATCCAATCTCGTTTTCAGAAATTACCTCTGACGGGCCTCCGGAATCGAATGCGACTAAGGGTTTCATATACGCCATTGATTCGAGAACCGTTATGCCAAAGGCTTCTATCAAACTTGGTAAGACAACAATATCTGATGCGATGTACATTTTCTCCAGTTGAAGGTTATCGACTTCGCCAACAAATCTTACTGTTTTTTCTAATTTCATTTTTTCGGTCATTTTAACTAGTTCTTTGAATTGAGGGCCGTCACCAGCTACTATTAGTAGAACATCACTTCTACGTTCCGCTACCCTCTTCATCGATCTCACCAAATAGTGTATTCCTCTTTTTGGAATTAGCCTTCCCACTGTGAATAGAATTTTATAGTCATTAGGTAGATCTAGCTCTTTTCTAAATTGTTGACACTTGCTCTTAGCTAGAAGCAATTTACGATCAATTTCGTCGATACCGTTGTTGATTACCTTAACTTTTTCTTTTCGTACGCCGCATCTCTCGACCTCTTTTCTCACAAACTTGCTGCATGCGATTACGTACGTAACGCGCTTCAAAACAAATTTTATCGCTAAATCTAAGAGCGGGTTTAATCTCATGCCATATTTGGTTTCAGAATCTCTTAATATGTCAACGCCGTGAACGGTAACTATACTCGGTTTTCTAAATATCTTACCCAATATGAGAGCTACTAGTCCCGGAGGAAAGGCGAAGTGAGCGTGAATCATATCTGGATTGAACTTTAGGCATTCAAAAATGCTCAAGAAAAGATATGTTGGGGATAGAATGTATCTGAAAGCTCTTATTGGAGCTCTATATACCATAATGCCGTTCACAATTTCCTTCCATCTCAGTTTTAGAGGTTTTTTTTCAGCAATAATCATAACATCATTGCCCATATTTCGTAGTCTGCTGGATATTTTTTCAACGTGAACCTGCGCTCCTCCAACGGTTGGTAGAAAACGGCCAGTGAGCATTAGAATTTTCAATTTCAAACCTCATGATATCCCAGATGTCTTATTGAATCAATCTGGTACCCTAATTACCAATTTAGAAGCATATCCCACTATTGACTATTTTGTGTTCGCTTCTGGGTCGGTTGGCGTAGCGTTTTAGGCTTCGCTTTTTGGAGGCTCGTTGGCGTTTGTTATTGCTTCGGTATTGAGGAGCATGCCCAACATCGGACAGATTTGACGGTGCAAGGCCATGTTCTTCATGTATCTCATATTCTAGTTCTGCGGTCCCACATGCTCTCGAGACAGCTGAAGACGCGTTCGATCGCGGTTTGCTTTTCGGCCTTGAGCGACCTGTATCGGCTACGAGGCATTTGCTTCCTTGGTTTTTAAACTGATTAAGTCGAACGAAAGTACTTTAGAAGGAACTTCAGCCAACTCAAGGAAATAGGGATTAATCCTTTTCAATCCTGGTAAAGTGGTTCATACTGTTGACTTTTGAAGTTACCATGTTCAATTTCATATGTTTTGTCAACTCCGAGAGTACATCTATCACTCTTCTAGTTCTCTCTTCCTTAGCTTGTAGAGGATCTCCTCCATCAATCTTCTATTGCCTCCAATCATATCTGCGATCAACCCTAATACGATTACTTGAAACCCAACTATTAGTAGAACCGCGGTCAGGACGGCCGATGGAAGATAGGGCGTCACCGTTCCAGTCACGAAGAAGTGGATTAGGACTCTGAGACCGATAATCACCCCTAAAGAAAACAGTAACCCACCAATAAACAGAAACGCCCTCAACGGCTTGTAATCCCTATATGTTCTTAAGACCGTCAAGCCAGCCCTCCAAGCGTAATCGAAGATGCTCGAAATAAGCCTAGATCTTCCCTCTCTTTTCCTAAAAATGCAGGGAACCTCAACTATTCTCAATCCTTTGCGAGCAGCTTGAATAATCGTTTCTTGGACGTAGGTGTAGTCAGATAGAATGTTCAATTTCAACGCTGCTTCTCTAGAAAATGCTCTAAAACCTGTTTGAGAATCCGAAATCGCTAGCCCCGAAGCCACACTGGTCGCCTTAGTCGCTAGAAGGTTACCTATCCTCTTTCCAACCGGCATATCCTCGATCCAACCCTTGAATCTAGAACCAAGGACCAGGTCAGCATACCCTTCCACTATGGGTCTGATTAAGCTTGGGATTTCCTTAGACTCATATTGACCGTCTGCGTCAATGTTCACAACAATATCGGCACCCATACTCAAAGCCTCTTCTAACCCTTTTCTAAACGCAACGGCAAGACCTCTATTTCGGTCAAACGAGATGACTCTGTCTGCACCAGCTCTCTTTGCCTGAGAGACAGTTCCGTCCGCTGAACCATCATCGATTACCAAGACCTGCACCTCGTCGAGAGCATCTCTAGGAATGGCTCCTATAACGGTAGCGATAGTCTTCTCCTCGTTGAACGCTGGAATTACGACCACAAGTTTCAATCTCAACACTATGAATCAGTTACTGTACATAAAACAACATAGCTTTTGTGGCTGTAAGTAAGATCGAATCTATGCAAAGGAGATTTGGAGCAAGAATGCCTCTTGGTTAATACTCAATAACGCCCAATCATATCCATGAAGTATAAGAGATATTCTTTACGCCTGGAAAACTCGCAGTAGCAAGTTCCTAACCAGATCTATGCTCCTCAAGCTTAGCCCTGCGCAAAACGAACTCCACATGCCAAGTCAAGAACTCGTTCAGGAGAGGGATTCTTGATACATTTATCGGCGAAAATCTTGTCTTTTGCCGGACTATCTCAAGCTTCCTCTCCTTAATCTTTTTCTTAGCACCATAAATAGTACTACGGTATAGTCCATACTCCTCAAAGTTCCTAGCATTTATCCTCTTCAAGTATCTTGCGAGAACAAGAGCTGTCTTTTCACCAAGCAAGTGAAAAGGCTTGAACTCGTGACCTCCGACAACGGAGTAGAAGGGTGGAAACGAAAGATAACAATATCCGCTAGGTTTCAAGACTCTCCTAATCTCTTCCAGTAATCTTACCCTCTTCTTATCAGGTACGTGCTCGAGAAGGCTGGAACAAAAAACGAAGTCGAAGGAGCTATCGCTGAAAGGTAAGTTCAAAGCGTCGCCATTTACGAAAAAATAGTTTTCTCTATCACCTGTGACCTTCACGGGCCTAACGTCTAACGCGCAAACCATTTTGGCACAGTTCGTCATCTCAACACTATATCCTCCGAGTCCACTTCCCAAGTCTAGAACAATATCGTCTCTCAAGCGGAGCCCCCACTTGCTGAACTCTTCTAATAGCCACCGGGCTTGAAACCGCTGAAATTCTCGGTAATCCTCCGGTGAATTGAGTCTACGCATTATTTGTTTGGCGAATTCAATGTATCTTTTCGCATTCAAACACCAAAGCCTCGTACATAGTCGCTACGTCTCCCGCAAATATATCGCTGACGAAACAGCATTTCCTTGGATCCTCTCAATAAACCTTAGATTTCTGAGACAGGGCATCTCCATTCTGCCCAGATCGATAGGACTGGAACAAAGGCTTAGTCTTTGGCGCCTTGCTCCATCCGGGTTCAGTTCGTATAAGACCTCCTCAATGATCCTTCTGCTATTCCCGATCATGTCGGCCACTAGACCAAGAACCATGATTTGCCATCATCGATAACTAAGACCTGCACTTCGTCAAGAACATCCTTAGGAATGGCTCCTATCACGGTAGCGATAGTCTTCTCCTCGTTGAACGCTGGAATTACGACCACAAGTTTCAATATCTACACGAAAAAGTCTTACATACATGAAATGAGATGGCTTTTGTGGCTACCGGGTAGATTGGGTGTAGATCTCTAGACGAATATGGAGTAATCTCGAAGCTCTAAGGGTACTTCAGTAAGGTTGGCCACCTATTTTCCCATAGATGATCTTCTTGCGCGACCGAGACTCCGAATTATTGTGGACATAGCAGAAGGAACATGTATAGGCCGCTAATGATAATCTCTAATTCTAGCCTACGCCTATCATGGCCAAATCTGGTGACTACTGCTACCACGCGCCCAGTTTTACATAGACTGAGCGTGGGTAGGTAATCCACTGGGATCGGAATGTCAGGCCTCAAATGTGAACCAGCTTCGAAAGCCAATTTAAGACCCTTAATAGAAAAGATTGGTAACGTTTCCAAGATCAACCGACAGTGGCCATCAAGATGTCACAGTTCAAGGTAGAATTGAAATCATTGAGTTGGAAGCATCTAGAGAGATTGTTTGTTCCCATGTCATTTACAGCTGTAGCCTACTTGTTTCTGGGGGCTAATATATTTGCTGGAGGGATTGTTGCTCCAATGGATCTACTCTTACATTTCCCCGGATGGCAAGAATCGGGAATGTCCCTACCATTATTCAATATGGAGCGGTCAGATGTGGTTGATGCTACTTTGCCAAAGTGGATTTTTATTAGAGAGCAGATCGCCAAGGGAGAATTACCTTTATGGGACCCGTTAAGAAGTGGAGGAGAGCCCGGTCTTTTCGTTATTCCTAACGCATGTGTTTCGATCGGATTTTTGCTTTTTCTTTTATTCGGTGATGGAGTCGGTTTTACCTTGGCTCTACTGGCTCGCCTAGTCATAGCCGGTTTGGGTACATATGTGCTGTGCCGCACTAGATTGAAACCGATTCCTTCTATGTTTGGAGGGATCACATACATGATGTGCGGTTTTAACTCGTCTTGGCTGATGTGGCCTCAAGTTGAGACGAGCGCTTGGATGCCATGGGTTCTATGGGCTGTTATTCGTCTTGAAGACAAACCTTGCAGTCGTCGCATGACCGTTCTCGCGCTTCTAGTTGCAGCTTTGATATTTGGCGGCTTTCCAGCTGTAGCAGGCTATGGATTATATGCCGTAGCTATACTGGCTGCTTGGTTGCTAATTTTGAAAGCCTCACAGGAGAGAGATTTCGTAGACACCATAAAGCGCGGTCTTTGGATTTCAGGAGGGGTTGCGATTGGTTTTGCACTCACTTCAATTCAGCTATTTCCGTTCATAGAGTATGTAAACCAGTTTGACATATCTTGGCGGCATGCTGGCGGGATATCGATATACAATATCGCTCTTCTATTCGATCCCTTCTTGACTGGACAACCCCGTGTCGAGAAGACTGGTTACATGGGCCTAATTCCACTCACTCTGGCGTCTCTAGCCGTCTTAGTCGCGTTACGAAAAAGCCGTTGGAGGAGTGGCCCATTATCTCCGCTACTATGGGCCTGGCTAGCCAGTTTGACTCTGGTAGCAATTTATCAGACACCCCATTTTCTGGCGCACCTCCTTTATCTTCTGCCCGTATTGAACAATAACTCGAGCGGCAGGATGTTAGTCCTCCTAGGGTTAGAAATAGCGCTTCTCGGGGCTGTCGGTCTGCAAGTGATAGCCGATAACATCCACAGATTTCATATATCTTCCAGAAGGTCGTCGCAAGCGAAACTAGTGACTCTTATTCTTCTAATGTTAATCGGGTTACACGCTATCGATATATCGAGAGTTGGACGAGCTCAGAACGCGGTAGTCCCTATAGAAACCTTCTTTCCCGACACCCCCGCAATTAGCTATATACAAGAGCATATACGACCTGGTCAGAGTGTACTCACAACAGGGGAGGCCTTCCTCATACCAGGGACACTCTGCGCCTACGGTTTGCCTGAATGGTTCGCACATTCATACCATACACTTCAAGAGAAAGCGATCCTCAACCAACTGGTTGAGAATCCTTTCAAGACGCCGACCGCCGCTAGATTCTACTTCAATCAAATAAACACAAGTTCGGCTCTAATAGACGCACTAGCGATTCGCTACATTCTAACAAGTAGACCAGCATATGTAAGTCAAGAAGACAACGACCTGCCTGCGCCGCCCACCCCTCCGAATATTCTAGGACAAGAAATTCACCTTAGTGAACCTGCTGAAATCATAGGTCTTGAACTTCTAATGGCGACTTATGGCCGTTCAACAGCGGAGTGCGATGTTCGTTTAACCTGGTTCGATGAGACTGGCTGTCCTCTTGCAGAGAGCACAGTAAAGGGACACGTCATCAAAGACAATAGTTGGACTAGATTCAAATTTGACGAGCCTTTGAATCTAACATCTGGCAAATATCGTTTCCAGTTGGACGTAGTCGAACCTAAGGCCCCTCCAGTCACCGTTTGGACCCTCGTCGGAAAAGATGGATTTCAAGATGGGTTCATGACTGTTAACGGCCAACCTGAAAGGGGAGACTTGGCTTTCCGCCTACTAGGCTTCTCAGAGAAGATTTTGGACAAATGGACAATGGTAACTCCTGGAGATTACATAATAATACTCGAGCGCGAGAATAGCCCGCCTGGCGCCTACTTTCTACAAGAGAACGCATCTTTTGATGAGCCGGATTCGCAATCGTGGAGTTGGGAAAATGTAAGATTGCTCAAGCATGATGCAAATAGTCAAACCTTTCTTGTGGAAACAAATTCATCTGGTTGGCTAGTTCGGGCGGCTCGCAATTGGCCGGGGTGGAGGGCATACGTTAATGGAAAATCGGCGGAAATTCGATCATATTTAAGCGTTCTTACCGCTGTACACATCGATGCCGGGCGCTCGATAGTGGACTGGCGATACGAGCCAATGTCTTTGAAGGTCGGAGCGGTAATCTCAAGCTTGACTATCGCTATTCTTCTAATAATCTTCGTAAATGACTCCTTGAGAACACATAGAGAAATCTGTATTCGAGAGATCCGTGGCAAAACAGAAAACGCAAAAGAGCAGCAGAAAACTCGAAATATTGTCTGCCAATGCGATTGAATAAGAATAGTTTTGCCGAGCAAGTACTCTATCCTCTCGCAAATTACCTTACTCTGTCAATTTCATGAGACCTATGGACAGCCAAGAGAGTCCAAACAAAGAAGAACTAGGATTGAATCGAACGTCATTCCTCATAGATTCAATTGCGCTTACTTACCTCTAGGAACACAGCTGGAGGATGAGACTGAAGCATTCGACGTGTAGTACGAACCGTATGGTCTAAGCTGGTCTTTCGCGGCGTCAACTTTACCCATTGTGGCCGCCCAGTCGATAAGTCTCTGATAATTGCCTTTGCGTGCTTCGGGATATGTTCTTTGCAGATCTGGCCTAAGGTAGTAGATGTCGAGAAGAACAGCTAGAGGTCTAATGCTAGATCCTTTGCATGCAAGGGAGTAGTCTCCTTTAAGAAGAGTCAGATTGGGGCTATAGTATGGGTCCCCTTCAATGAATGCCTGTCTCCACCGATTTATCATGTAGAATTCGTCTTCGGAAGGGTGGAGTTCACCTCTCGTCGCGCGTTCATGATGACACAGCATAGCACATGGCGTATAGACGACCAAATATCCCTTCGCCCTTGCGCGGAGACAAAGGTCTATATCTCCAAAAGCCACCTTGAGATTCTCATCGAAACCGCCAAGCTCATCAAAGACCTCGCTTCTAACCATGGCGCAGGCACCTGTCACCGCGCCGCAATCCCGGATGACTCTATGTAACCCGAAATAGTTGGGGTCGTCCACTGAAAGATACTTGAAGGCATGACCCGCCACGCCGCCAACCCCTAGAATCACTCCTGAATGCTGAATTACGTTTGATGCATGTGAAGCGCTGCCGCTTGGATATAGCAAGAGCGCTCCAACGACTCCGACTTCAGGCCTTTGCGAATGCTCAAGCATAGCCTCCAGCCAATGCTCATCTATCGCCTCAACATCATTATTCAGGAAGAGCAGGTGCTCCCCTTTCGCGTACTTCGCTGCGAAATTGTTGATCCTAGAGAAGTTGAAAGGCTCATCGAACCTTACAACGGTGTGCTTCAAGGACTTGAAGTAGTGAAGGGTGGCTGGGTCAGTACTGCGGTTGTCAACGACAATTATCTCATAGCTCTTGTAAGAAGTGTTGGACTCAATGCTTTCTATGCAACGTTTCAACAGGTCAATCCGATCTCTCGTAGGTATGATAATGCTTACCAGTGGTGTTCCTCGAATAGCATATCTGACATGGTAGTAATCGCCGAACCCATCTGTCACGGTTCCCTGTAGCCCGCGCCTATTCAAAGCCTCGCCTAAGGCCCTTTTCGCGACCTTACGAGCATAGGGTTTCGCCTCTATCGAGGCAGCAGCGGAGCCCGGCACTTTGCGCCAGCTGTAAAGAGGCCTAGGAACATGCGCGATCCTGTCTGTCAACTCTGTGACCCTCAATATTAGATCGTAATCTTGGCTACCCTCGAAGCCCAAGCGGAAGCCACCGGCCTCATCTATCAAGCTCTTTCTTATGACACAGAAGTGGCATAGATAGTTCATGGATAATAGAAGATCTGGAGACCAGTCAGGCTTGAAGAAAGCTTCGATCCTGCGGCTGTTCAATTCTTTCTTGTCCTCATCACTATAGATCAGATCCAAGTTCGGATTCTGATTCAGAGCCTTGGCAACCTCAAACAAAGCATCCCTCGTAAGCTCATCATCATGATCTAGAAATCCAACGAAATCTCCGGTAGCCATAGTTAAAGCCTCGTTCGAAGCCCCCGAGATACCGCGATTTTTTTCTAGAAACCTAACCTTGATTCTGAGATCCTCGGCGCGATAGAAATCGAGAACCTTCTTAACACCCATTTTCGTGGACGCATCATCGACGATGCAAAGCTCCCAGTTGGGGTAGACTTGTTTTATCACGGAATCTATTGCCATTCCAAGCCACTTCTTCTCTGCATCATAAACTGGCATGACAATGCTTATCTTCGGCTTGTAACTGAGCTGCGGAACCTCTCTTTGCATTTCAAGAAGTATCCGCTCTGTTAACTCGTTGTTGCTCAACCATACTTGATACTGCTCATTGCGTGTTAGCTCGAAGAACTGTTTATGTCGCGTAGCATAGCCATATCTTCTAACATAGCGGTCAACCACCCTTTGCAACAGACTGCCAAAACCTTCATCCAAAACTATCTCAAGAGCAACTTCAAGCGTATCAGCAATCACTCTTCTTCTGGTACCGGCCGGGAACCAACGATCACGAGACCTTCTATACCGCCTAGCAAGCCTCCAAGCCAACCTCCCTTCTCTTTCCCTTATCCTATCGCCCCGGTTTCGGATTGTTTCCGTATTTGGCAAGCTTGATTCCTGCTCTTTAGACCAGTTGATGGAGTCGTGCTGGTATTCTTATTTATGGGAATAATAAGAATATGTCGTGCCAACAGCCCTCGTTGCTAAGACTCTATGCTCAAGCGCCATCCCAAAAGACAATGGTATAGGACCAGCTTGTCACAGGAGCGTCGGTGTCGAGCGATACCCTAGCGGTTTCTTGAAGCCTTCACAACTCGTAAAATTAGACATTACATGAAGAAATAATCGGCGATCCTTGGCCGGTCTTCATCATTCTGTTGTGTTTAGGCATCGAACAGTAATGGATTTCATTTTCTGATTTTTCTCCTCGGCGGCAGGTAGTTCGTCTTTTCTTGATATTCTCGATCGTCCTCTGAACAATATTGTCTACATCTTTCCCTTTACGTCGAATCTTAAACGTATACACATATCTTCACACTGGAATGTTCCCTATCGCTTCTGCGACCTCCAATAATCGACAGCCATACTCAATCCTTCATCCAGTGTCACACTGGGTTTCCATCCCAGCTTCTCCATTATCCTAGAACTGTCTAGCACTATGTATTCTGTATCCAGCGTCGCTCGGCGCATAGGATAGCCGGGAGGGTAGGCTCCTTCTACAACTCTGCCCGTGAAGTGAATCATTTTGGCCAATTTCTTAGCCAATTCGATGTTCGAAATCGGGTTTCCAGGCGACACATTGAACACTTCGCCTTCAGCCGCTTCCTTCTTCATGCTTAAGAGATACCCGTTCACATGATCATCAACCCACATGTAATCTCTCACATGATCCGGCGATCCAACATACACCGGACCACCATCGAGCATAGAAGTTATAAGGTACTCGACAAGGAAGCCTCTTTCACTTTTCCTTCCGTACGTGTTGTTACATCTCAGCACTGTCGCCTTCAACCCATAAACCTTCATAGCCATCTGAATATACTCGTCAGCCGCGGCCTTAGACACAGCGTAGGGCGAAGAAGGCCGCAACCCAGCCTCTTCTTTTAGAGGCTTACTTCCTTGCCAGCCATAGACTTCTGCTGTTGATGCAGCGATGAGTCTTGCTCTGGGGGCTCTGTCGAGAATCGAATGAACGAGGTTGCAGGTTCCAATAAAGTTCGTGCGCAGATATGGAAAAGGATCCTCATAGCTGAGTCTGACTGGCGTCAAAGCGCCCAGATGGAGAATGAACTGAGGATTCGATGTCTCTATCGCTGACAGCAGTGAATGATACTCGCAGAGATCCCCTTCTATGAGGTGTACCCGATCCATAACAGGTCTCAAAGAATCTAGTTCACTTCGGCTTGTATGCCTTACCAGCCCAAAGACTTGGTATCCTTCTTCAATCAGCTTTATAGTAAGATTTGAACCGATGAAGCCGGTGCAGCCAGTTATCAGAAGACTTGCCAACCTAGACGAGCCTCCAATTCTTCATCTCTGTGTTCGCTTCCATTAAGTCTTTGTGAGTATTTATCGTGAGGAATTTTCCTTCAAACGGGTAGACTCTCACCTGCTTTCTCTTAGCCAGCTCCGGGAAGACGGTCTCCTCTACGTCCCCTCTCTCAGGCATATAGTCGAGAATCCGCTTGTTGAATGCGTAGATGCCCGTATTGATGAAAACATGATCGCACAATGGCTTCTCAAGAAAGCTGAGTAGATTTCCATCATTATCCGCGAGGAGATGTCCGAAAGCGCAACGGGCATGACCTCCGACTATTGTAGCAATAGGCCGATGAGCTGTATGAAATCTAGAAAGCGCCGCCAATGAGAGATCCACTATCTGGTCTCCGTTCATAGCGAAAAAGTCTTCATCGTGAACATACCTTTGAATGGCAAGCCTAAAGCCCTCAGCGGTTCCGCCTTCTACAGTATGAACGCTATATTCGATCCGTAGGCCGTACTTCGATCCATCGCCGAAATGTTCAATTATCTTCTCCTTAAGATGTGCGACGCCCATCACGACATTACGAACACCGCAACTCCGCAGCCACTCAATAACCCAGTCTAAAAGTGGCTTGCCACCGACCGTAACCAACCCCTTAGGAGTATTCTCTGTCAGCGGTCTTAGCCTAGTCGCAGGTCCCCCTGAAAGAACTATTGCCGTCGGAAGGTCTGGTGTAGACATAGACGTCAGATCCCTAGGAAAATGTTTTCTAGGAAGACAAATAACATTTGTGCAAGTTGCCAATAGGACCTTCTCCGAGATGAAAGCTCGAGTCTGCATGCTGCACAACCTATGCATCTGGCGTGGTGGAGCAGAGAGGCTCATCCTCTCCTTGAGTGGCGAATTGAGAAGACTGGGCTACGATATTGACGTCTTCACGCTACGATATGACAGAGCAAGATGCTTTCCAGAGTTTCTTGGAGAGATCAAAGTAACAGGGCTCTCGCGAATCTTCAGATCCCGTATTTTCAGCGCGACACCTCCGCTTCAAGCACTGGAACTCGCTCTGCGCATTCCTAAAGGCTACGACATAATACACGCCCACAACTTTCCAACCAACATTGCGGCATTCCTCGCTACCAAGCTCAATAGGGGCTACGTTGACACCCCGTATCTATGGCAATGCAACGAACCGCCGAGAATACTCTACGACCGAGATGAAATACGCCGCTACTACAAAGGAGCTGAAAAGCTGTCTCTCTTGGAGAGAGCAAGAGCATTGCTAGGGCTGAGGATACTGCATGCCACCTCTAACCCTCTGGATAAACTTGCGGTAGAGAACGCATCCGTTGTGACTACTCTGAGCAGATTTGTGGCAGAAAGAGTCATCGCAACCTATGGATGTCGCACAGAAATTCTGCACCCTGGAGTCGACCAACGGATTTTTCACCCCTTCATTGAGGGCAAGGCGGTTAGGCGAAAGTACAGGGTCGGCGATAACCCCTTACTCTTGACCGTCAGCAGGCTATGGCCAGCGAAGAACGTTGAAACGGCTCTCGAAGCATTTCGGATCGTTCTTGAAGATTTTCCAAGAGCCTTCTACATGATAGTTGGCGAGGGGCCGAGTCACCGAGATCTGCAAGCTCTAGCGTGCAACCTTGGGCTAGGAGACAGAGTGAGGTTTATCTCTGATGCAGAAGTCGAATCGCTGGCTGAGTTCTACTCAGCCTGTAACGTCTTCGTTTTTCCAGCACTAGGTGAACCTTGGGGTCTCATCGCACTCGAGGCTATGGCTTGTGGAAAGCCTGTTGTAGCCGCTAAGGACGGAGGCCTACCAGAGCTGATCAATGACAAACACGACGGAAAACTAGTGAACCCTAGGGAGCCTCGCTCGTACGCAGAAGCAATTCTACAGTTGCTTAAAGATCAATCTCTGGCACGAGCGGTAGGGCAAAATGCAGCAATCAAAGCCAAGGCGTACACATGGGAGCGCATGGCAAAAAGCTATTCTGAAATCTACAACCACTTACTAGAGTAGTGAGGATGTAATAGAACGACGTGGGAACAAAGAAGCCAGATTAGAAGTAGCCAAGCTCGTTCCAAGATACCTTACCTAGCTATGGGGAGAGTTAGGTTGCCGTATCCTTTTGGTAGGTTCAGTGTAATATGGTAAGCATCCATAGCGTCCGTCGCGTCTTCTTCTGGCATGCTCTCGACCTAAGTAGACTGGGCATGCTCTTATCAAAGGCAGCAACTGCTAAATCAAAAGCTCTAGCAGCCAATTGTAGGCGAGTTGAAGACTATGTGGATCTGGCCTTGAACTTCCGTTGGGGGCTCTATCCTTTCCAAATCCATATGAAACCAGCTCAAGTCAAGGATGAGATTCTAAAACTAACAAGCTTGTTAGATGATCTAAAGCCAAGGGCCGTATTGGAGATCGGCACAGGAGGTGGAGGTACGCTCTTTCTCTGGTCCAGAGTGGCCAGCGCAGATGCCACAATAATCAGCATCGACCTACCAGGGGGACCGTTTGGAGGAGGATATCCTAAGTGGAAGATGCCCTTCTATGAGTCATTTGCCAAAAGCAGACAGAGAGTATACTTGCTTAGGGGCGACTCCCACGACTCAGCGACATTCCGCAATGTTAAGAGAATACTTGGGGCTTGTCAGCTCGACTTCCTGTATATAGACGGCGACCATAGTTATGAAGGCGTCAAGAAGGACTTTGAGATGCACTCTCCATTGGTGAGAAAGGGAGGCATTATAGCATTCCATGACATAGTGCCTCACTCCTCGGAGAGCGGTTGCGAAGTAAGCAGATTTTGGAATCAAGTAAAGGACAGTTACAAGCAACTGGAGATAGTCAAGGACCAGAACCAAAAACGGGCTGGGATAGGGTTACTATTCATATGACATCATTGTGTACTACTTAACACGCGCCGGGTGTTGTCTATGTGCAATGTTGCGGCAATCGAGTTCTTCATAGAGCATGTCGAGCCTACAGAGTTCCATGGGAAGAGAGTATTAGAGGTTGGCAGTAAGTACATCAACGGAAGCGTCAGGTCTTTTGTGGAGCGTTTCCTCAAACCCAAAGAGTACTTGGGGATCGATGTAGAGCCCGGCAAGTTTGTGGATATGGTGGTCCCTGCTGAAGATATCGTAAAGTGCTTTGGCGAAGAAAGCTTTGATGTCATAATCTCAACGGAGACTGTTGGAGCACGTTAGGGATTGGAGAGTCGCCATTAATAACATGAACGCGGTTCTAAAAAGGGAAGGATATTCTTATATCACTACGCGATCCCACGGTTTTCCCTACCACCGCTTTCCTCACGACTTCTGGAGGTATGAAGCCGATGATATCAGGAGAATATTTTCAGACTTCGATATCATAACTCTAACAAAAGACCACGAGGCCCCCGGGGTCTTCCTTAAAGCTAAAAAACCTACAGCCTATACACCTAGAGATCTATCAAATATCGCAATCTATTCCATTGTCTTAGGTAAGAGAACATTCAACATTCCAAGCATGAAGGATATGCCGTTCGCGAAGAGGCTGAAGCTAGTGTTTTCAAGCTCAAAAGCTAAGTGGCTAAGGCAAGAAGGGTGAGGACGGCAGAATTAGAGATCCTTCTGCTACTTAGGTCTCTCACACTTCATTCTCTTCAGGGCTTCATTCAAGTCTAAAGGTGAAACTTCAAGCTCTCTTCGAATCTTATCCACAGATAAGGATAAATCTTTAGGCCGGTTGGCTACCCAGACCTTCAGGTCCTTTATCTTGACAGGCGTTATGAGTAATCGATTCAATCCAAAGATCTCAGCTATCTTCATCGCGAAGTCGTATCGGCTTATCCTCTCGCTTCCAAGTACATGGTACGCACCAGTTGCATTCGCCCCCATAATTTCTAGAATTGTTTCAGCGAGATTATCAGCAAGCGTAGGAGAATTATAGTGATCCTCAACTACGCTTATCGCCTTGCAGTTCCTAAGAGATCTAATAACCCATGTAGCGAAGTTCACCCTACTTAGATGTCAACCGTAAATCACGCTTGTCCTCGCAATCACGAAATCCTCGCAAAAATCTCCAACGAATTCCTCGCCTCCTCACCGTAAAGTCCCTTCTCGCCATCGAAGACATAGTTAGACGAGAGAGCTATTCAAAACTATCTTCCTCGACAGAGAAGAAGAATTGAGATTAATCTTTTGTTTGGCAAGATATCTTATCCCTAAAATGGTTATGTGAGCATGAAGCCTAATCTTCTTGTGAATTCGAATACTGCGATGAGGGGAACGAATTCGCTTTTCCTTAACTTTGCCTTGTGAGCCTCTTGAAATGAAAAAATAATCCTTTTCCAAGGCAGAACACACAGGCCATCCAAGTGACTTGGAGGCCAAACTCAAGAAAAGCTATTTCAACTTCTGCTAACCTTTTTCAAGATTCTCTCGATCTTTTCCTTAAGGTTAGGAAATCTTCCTTTACGATATCCCATGTCAAATCAAGATCCACGCCAAAATACTTGTGAATGAGTTTGTCTCTCATCCTAGCCATTTCACTCCAAGGCACTTCAGAGGGCTCGGCGAGGTCACCTATATCGATGAGATCAGTTGAGGATCTTTGCATCGAAACCGTATTCTAGGCTGGGCTTGGACGAAAAGTGTTCTTCAAGGTATTATGTTGTGGTCTCGCCATCAATTGTCACCTCCGATATCGATGTTCTTCAACAATGTCGTTCGCATCAAACACGGAAACGCATATTCATCTTTTCTGAATCACAAGATACAGGTCTAACTCATCATCTTCTAATCAAGCTTTGAACCTTTCAACCCGCTCGACGTCTAAACGGTCAAGGACTCACTTTCTCGATGTCGCCGAATCCTTTCTCTTCTCGATCTTCATCAAATGAACCTTCACAATGCTACCCGGTTTCAACTCGAGATCCTCACACTCAATCCTTGGAATCTGAATCCTGAAACCTTGCTGGATCCTCGCCAAGAAACTCGAACTTCCGAGGCTCTCATTATACACGGTCACATCGACCACGCTACCCTCCCAAAGCTCATAGGTCGAAACGTAAATCCTCGGTATCGTTACCCTCCTCCCACTCCCAACCACACCTTTATATTCCACTTTAACCCCTTCCAAGCCATTTCACCCCACTGAAAAACCCCGATTCCAACCCAAAACAAGAAAACAAACCCAAATAAAAGCTTTCAACCCCCATAGGGTAGGGGGACCCCGCTCCACGCAACAGAAGACAGCCCAAAGTAGCCAACCTTATGCGCGAGGACAAGGGGTTGCGGTGAAGTGTCTTTTTGACGGATCAGCGCTTCTACCGCTAGTCGCGAGGGCGTGGCAAACAGCCATATCGGTCAGAGTCTTCTGAGGTAATCCGGAATCTTCTCGTAATCTTCCTCTGTTATCCGCCATCCTGAGCGACGCATCTTACTCACGTTTTCTAGCAGTTCATCCTTTAATATTCTTCCAGCCCTGTAGATTCTCCCAAGTAGATATCCTGTGCCATTAAGCTCGATGCGAATCAACCTTGCAATAGTTGAAGACTTGTTTGTGAGGTTGCCAAGCCAGAAAAGAATAGACAGAGAATTCCTGAAGGTTTGGCTCAGTGAATATGCGGAAAAGATGCAAGACATTCAACTCATGGTTGAATACTTAGAACCGATGCGGTTTGAAAACGAACCTGTAACTGAGCCATATCTCGAACCATATTGGATGTACGTGTTTGATGAGTCGGAATAAAAGCATCATAGTCTATTGGGGGGAGACTAGAATATGTTTACCTATATCACCCCCATAACGTCTGTGTGGTTAGTCGGTGGAATGGACAGTCGGTTTACGACGAATAGCCGGGTGTCTTTGTTTGCGCGAGAGAAAATTTTGAATGGGTGTATTATGTTGGTCTGCATTTTCTTGAATCAATCTAGACTATACAATTCAACTGGGCCGTCCAAGCGGATTATAGGCTCGCGTAGCCTTGGAGAACAAAATCCGCAAACAGGAAAGCTGATCCGATTTTTGCGTTTCGACTTTGTTTCAGTCTATCTTTGACCTGTGGTAATTGCAAGTTCTCTTCGTCAGTGTTGCCCGAAACTCTTGATATACCGAGTTTAATGGCATCTCTCTTCGAGATTATCAATCCTCTAACGATGAACACCGAACCGACTAGATCGCAAGCAAGTCCCAGAAGCGACACTAGATTCAGTTCTGACCCTTCTTTAGCTTCTCAATCTTTGGTCGCCGACATACGCCATTTCTCTGACAATGAATGGACAACCCTTCATGAACTGAGACTTCGCCGAACGAATAATGGTCGTTACATCAAGGTGGACACTCCGTGTGTAACTGTGAAGAAAACAGTGATAGAATAGTTGGAAGAGGATCAAGAGTCGTTTCGAACGCGGTGAGCCTGCCGAAAGGTTATAGACTTATAGCTGGCGAAAACACTTTCTGAGCATGTGAACACGCTAGCCAAGCAGGTTGTATGATCCATATTGCCGAGTTGGATCAAGAATCTGCATCTCCCTCTCGAGGAAGACAAACGAAACGGTTGGAAACCATATCACATTTTTCGCGGCTCGACTCGCTGTATGGACGATCTTAGTTGCCACGTATCGGTGTTAAGCCCCGGTATCACTCCTCACGAACCTCATTCACATCCTGAGGAGGAACTGCTGATCATGTTGTCCGGAGAAGTAGATCTGGTAATTACGGACCCGAAGCGCGGACATGCGGAGACAAGGAACAGGATTGGACCGGGCGCTTTTGTTTACTATCCTGCATTTCAGCATCACACAATCCATAATGTGAGCTCGGAACCGGCGACTTACCTCATGTTCAAGTGGCATGGACAGGAGAAGGCGAGAAAGGGGGGTCAGTTGAAGACAACAGTTTTCCATTACGGGGAAGACATCACATGTATTGGGTCGAACTCTGCCAACAAGATCTTCCAAAGACAGATTCTCGACAACGCTACCGGCTATTTACAGAAATTGCACTCTCACGTAACGACCTTGCAACTGAATGCCGGCTATCCTCCTCACAGTGATGCATATGACGTAGCAATCCTTCTGCTGACAGGAACTGTTGAGACATTAGGTCAACGAGTCGCGTCGAAGGCCGTAATTTTCTATGCTGCTGGAGAGCCGCATGGGATGAAGAACATAGGATCCACACCGGCCTCGTATCTCGTGTTCGAGTTCCACAAGTCTCTTCACGTATGTTTCTTTTCACATTCTTCTGAGCTTTTTGGAGGTGAAAGAAGCCTTTTGTAACTTGTAACCGAACGCGTAAGAGATCAAGGAGCGGTTTGCTCTGTTGTTCTGCCTAGTGAGGGCCGCTTAGACACATGCTGGAGGACGTTTGAGCCTCGGTGTTCGTCGTCCATTATTCTCCTTGGTGTGATTCGAGATCATTATCACAGGAAGATTGGGATGAAAGGCTTAGAAGCAGTCTCACGAACGTCTTTGATTTCGGGGAAAACAAACTCAAAAGTTGAACCCGGGTGTTATTGTAACCAACGCCATATCTACCCCGTGGGGGGCAACAACGGCGTTTCTTCTTGGGAAGCCTCACGTTTGGTTCATCCGTGAATTCGGCGTCCTTGACCACGGGTTGGAGTTTTTTCAACCATTTGATCTGATCTTGAAGTATGTCCGAAAATCCTCAAATCTCGTCCTTACTAACTCTAATGCCGTAAGAAGAATGCTAAAACTAGGTGCAAACAGCTAAAGTTTATCTAAACAGAGTGAAATGAGTGCGGACGCTATTTTCCTAATAATTCTTCGAGCTATTGGAAATCTAATATAATATTCTTGGGTCTTATCAATCAGGCGAGTCTTAATATTGAAATAGTGAGTTTCAACAAACCAGTTTTTGTTTGAAAGCTTGAAATTTATAGTGCATTCCCTGCACTTAGGGATAGAACCTTTTTGATAATGGATTTTTTTCCTTAACTCCCGATAACCAGAGCTATTCCAAATCTGGCTAAATGGCTTTTCATGGATATTCCCAACCTTTAATTCTGAATTGTAGTCATAACAGCATGGGACAACGTCTCCGTTCGATAAGATGTTACTCATAAGCCATATCCTTTCACATTGAGTGTTTATTCTGATACGCTCATAGGTACCCTTCTTATATTCATACCTTCTATATTTTGGATTGTAGGGAATAAGTTCTTGATCCATTGATGTTAAGCCACAACTAGGATTTAGTGTTTTTACCGTAAATACATCAACTCGCATGCGACCTGCGAATTCTCGCATTTTTGAAAGTTCATGCTCATTATGTTTCATAATGACCATACGCAGGTTAATCTTGGTATCTGATTTCAATTCTCTTTTTAACCTAAGAACATTTCCTAAGCCAGAAATAGCTCTGTTGAGATTCCCTTTTTTTCTATAGACTTGATAGCTTTCTTCATCCAAAGAATCAATGGCTACAATTAAAGTTGACAATCCTGACTCTAAGATTTCTTTAACATATTTTTCATTCTGCAAAAAATAGGCATTTGTGCTAGTTACTGTTCTTATTCCTCTTTCAGAGGCATATCTTATCATTGCTGGAAGTTCCGGATTCATGAAAGGCTCACCCCAGTCCCACAATACTAAAAAGAGCAGATATCGTTTCATATCATCAATTACAGCTTTAAACTCTTCAAGTTCCATATGCGTTGGTTTTCTATTCAATTCATTTCTGCCCGCAGGACATAAAGGGCAAGAAAAATTACATATGTTTGTTGGCTCTATCTGAAGCATGTAAGGGAAACCTTTCGCTTTGAAGTCAGTTGTATTGAACTCGCGATGATTCGTCATCATCCAATTACAATACTTTCGATCAGGAACGTCTTCACAAACGTATTTAATAGCATCATGTTCAATTATTACAGATCTATTCTGTTTTGTTTTCATATCATGTTTCTTCTTCAAAATATAATAAGACGCTTTCACATCTTCTATCACGGAAATTGTATTTTCAGCAATGCATTCATAATAATCGACAAGAACAAATGGAACAAATATTGGCTCATATTTTGAAGTAATTCTTAAGATTAGATCCCAGTCGACTAAGCGTTTTAATTGCTCGTCAAAAAGACCAACATCTTCAACACATTTTCTCGAATGCACAAAGCTGTTGAGATCAATATAGTTTCCATTCAAGAGTTTTCTGAAATTGAATTTCTCACCATCAATACTGTAGAGATAAATGCTTCCATTCAGTGGATATCTTCTGTACACATTATACATGCAATATGCTGCTTCGCTGTGGCTATTACTGAGCGTATTATCCATTACAGATAAGAATTCTGGATGCCAGTTATTGTCTGAGTCTAGGTAGGCTATAAAATCGCCCTTTGCGCATTTTATGCCATGATTTCTTGCTGCACTTACCCCACTATGCGGAATTTCATAATACCTGACATTCTTAGAAAGATAAGGGCGTACAACCATTTCTAGATTATCTTCCGATCCGTCATTTACAATAATCAGTTCATAATCTTTCAAAGTCTGTGACAAAACACTCCTAATAGCCTTTTCCACTATATCTGCTCTGTTCCAGACCGGCATTATAACGCTGAACATATCTTCCCACAAATTTCGGCGATTTTTATTGTTTTATTGAAGAGCAGACATGTTAGTGATTTCTATCTAACCTCGCATAATTTTGAGCAGAATAATGGTCTTTAACAATATAAAGTTTGGTATCACAGCCAGTAATTGTTTAATGCCGAATCCTAAGCCCCGTCGAAATTCTTGGGCATTATGCCGCTCGACCCCGAGCAAGCAGCGGTGCTTGCGCGTAGTTACGGCTCTTTCATAACTACACAAGTTTCACTCTAACTCTGGCAGCGAGATGGAAAACAACGTCGACGCTTGCCACAGCTTCTTCCACCTCGCTCAAACTTTGCAAGTCCCCTTCTATGAACTTGAAGTTCGGTTCGTCCAAGAGACGCGAAATGTGGTCCCGTCTGCCCGTGGATAGGTTGTCGAAGCATTTAACGTGCACGCCCAATTTGACCAAACTCTCGCACAAGTGGCTTCCAATGAATCCTGCTCCACCGGTCACAAGGACCTTCCTAGCGGACTCGATCGAAGACAATTTGCTTCAACGTCAAATCAAGGAGCCAAGTCCGATTCCTACATAATTAAGCTCTTTACTGAACCTTAAGGGATCGTATATCTTCCTTCCATCGATCAGAACTGCACATCTCATCTTCTCTTTAAAATCATCCGGCCTAAATTTTCTGAATTCGTCCCACTCTGTCACAATTATGGCGCAATCAGCATTCGATACACATTCAAGCCCAGATTTAGCATAGTCTACCTGATCCTTGAAAATGGCGCTGGCATTCTTCATTGCCGCGGGATCGTACACCACAACAGAGGCCCCCTCGTCCAACAATCTCTTGACAATTCCCACAGAAGGCGCGTCGCGCATATCATCGGTATTAGGTTTGAATGACAAGCCAAGAATCGCTATCCTCTTCTTAACGAGATCACCCAACTGCTGTCTCGCCGATTCAACGATGTTTAGCGCCTGCTTCTCATTTACATCTAGCACCGCCTCTAGAAGGTTTGGCTTATAACCGAACTGCTTGGAGAACGCGATCAGGGCACTCAAGTCTTTTCCGAGACATGATCCTCCGAATCCAGCCCCAGCGTTAAGGAACCTCTATAACCCATTACCGAAAAGTCTACGCTCTCCGATTGAAAAGGAGCGAGTTGAAAATCGACGTAGGAAACCCGGAAACCTCCTAGGAAGCTCTCAAACAAGGCTAAAAACGAACTTTAACGAAATAGCCTCTCTATCTACTCGTCTGAGGCTAGGACACGCATCTGACGTAAACCTTCACGAATATCCAGGAGACTCACCTTCAACTCATGCCTAGCCTTATGCACAGATAAGGATGAATCTCTAGGCCGCTTGGCCACCCAAGCCTTCAGGTCCTTCATCTTGACAGGCGTTATGAGTGATCGATTCAATCCAAAGATCTCAGCTACCTTCATCGCGAAATCGTATCGGCTTATCCTCTCGCTTCCAGCTATGTGGTACACCCCAGCTGCATCCTTTCTTGCGATTCTTAGAATTGCTTCAGCGAGATCATCAGCAAGCGTAGGAGAATTATAGTGATCCTCAACTACGCTTATCCTCTTGCCATCTCTGAGGGAGTTGATAACCCATGTCGCGAAATTTACTCTGCTTGGATGCCGACCGTACAAGACACTGGTCCTCACAATAACGAAATCCTCGCAGAGTTTTTTAACAAATTCTTCGCCCTTAAGCTTGGTAACCCCATAATAGTTGACAGGCTTCGTTTCATCCTCTTCACTGTAGAATCCTTTCTCACCATCGAAGACATAGTCGGTTGAGATGTAAACCAACCTAGCGCCGACCTTCCCGCAAGCTTCAGCAATGTTCCTCGTCCCTTCAGCATTAACCGACCAAGCCAACTCTCTATCGGTCTCACATTTATCCACATTCGTCTCAGCAGCAGCATGCACAACAAACTCCGGCCTGACCAAGCTTAGAACTCTAGCAACCTCTTTTCCATCAACAATATCCATTCTCACGGAATCAGGATGGATAAGGTGCGTACTATGAGTTGGAATAACCTCGTATCCGTCTGAAAGCGCCTTAACCAGCTTACTCCCTAGAAGGCCGCTAGCTCCTGTAACGAGAACCCTCTCCAAACAGACCGCTCTCTCAACATCGAAACATATTAAATCGCGGAGTTATGTAAAACTATGCAGCAATTCCAGTCCCAGATACTGAGGATGAGAGATTGAGGAGCAAGAAAGCTTTTGAAGAACTAGCGAGAATGCTTACCGAGGAAGATTTCAAAGCCATACTTGAGTCTAGTAGAGAATTAAGAGAGAGACTTGCGCTTAGATGAACCTACTTGACGGCGATGGCTCCTCCAAAGCCAAAGGTCAGCTACACACTAAGACCCAAGTAGAAGAAAGGCTGAAAGCACCCTCGGGAGGGGCGGGGCGCGTTTCGACTATTGAAGTCACTCCTGTTGCAAGCTAGGCCCAAGTAACCCAGAGAACTAACAGAACATCAAGCAATGGAATACTACCGGAATGATCGCATTCATCCGATACCAGCATGGCACAGGCATCCTGGAAGCGGACAGGAAGACTACTGCGTTATTCAAGGGACAGCCAAAATAGCCGTCTACGACTAACCTCTCCTCGTCTTAAGGGAATAAAACCTTCTCTCTCGAATGTGAAGCTTGCTCATCTAAGAATTGGGCGATCAGATTGTCGCGGGATCGACGAGTGTCGGACCTTTCACTCTATCGTAAGACTGGTCGAATGAGAGGATTCCTCTATCTTGGTTTAACGCTACCGCGGCGTAGTGTAAGTCGAAGAATGTTAGATTGAGTGTCTGTCTCAGATTTACGCTTGCCACAGCCACATCAGGTCTCAACGCGACATACTTTAAAATAAGTCTCAAGGGGGATCGTTGGAAACGCTCAACGAAATCGCGAATAGTGCTTGAAAAACCGACGGCCATCAAGCAATCCTGCCCTGATGACTCTTTTAAACTTCCAAGCATTATTGATAACATCAGATTGGACAGCAATGGGAGAGATTTGAGGTGCAGAAGCTCATCGAAGGCGTCGACCTGAAGCAATTGAAGAAGAATGTGGACGAAAGAGGCTATCTATGCGAGCTCTTGAGAAAAGACTGGCCCCTCTTCAAGGAATTCGCGATGGCCTATTTCTCTGTAACACACCCCGGTGTCGTCAGAGCTTGGCATAGGCATCCTAGAACCAAGCAGGAGGACCGCATGACGATCATACAAGGTACGGCTAAGATAGTTGTCTACGACGATAGAGAAGACTCATCAACTAAGGGTTTAGTAAATGAATTCGATATAGGCGAGGATAATCCGAGCCTACTGAAGATTCCAGGCGAATGTTGGCACGGCTTCAAGGCTTTAGGCGTAACGCCAGCGATATTAATCAACTTCCCAACGAAACTTTACGACTATGAAAGACCGGATGAAGAAAGGCTTCCGCCGGATACAGATAAGATACCTTACGATTGGAAACTGGCTCCATGGCTTAAACACGGGTGAAAACTGTGAAGCTTCTAGTCACAGGCGGACTGGGATTTATCGCCAGCAACTTCATCAGATACATGCTCAAAACA
>Ga0315307_1000063_pt1 | contig 43965 bp, 47 predicted proteins | sample TDP2_MG_FD_203079 | JGI IMG/M metagenome (GOLD analysis project Ga0315307, IMG submission 203079) | Freshwater sediment microbial communities from Lake Towuti, South Sulawesi, Indonesia - TDP2 | ecosystem: Environmental > Aquatic > Freshwater > Lake > Sediment | place: Indonesia: South Sulawesi...
TTCTATAGAGAATCTCCAGAGCCTAAGGTTAAGGTTATGATTCCTATGTATGAACCTTTAGAAACATCAAAATGTGAGATTGTTGTAGTAAGATTATAGCTGAACCTAAAGAACTGATTAGAATAAAGAAAGATAGAAGATTTCTGCTTAAATTATTAATGCAAGTTGAGATTAGATACTATTAGGAGATTAGCGCACAAATGGGGACATGTCCAAACTGTAGTCGCACTGCAATTTTCCTTAGAAGGATACCATGTAAGGTATGTGGCAAATATGCATGCGATAAATGCGCTTTTTACTTGTTCTCGTTGGCAAATCACAGTGGACAACTTTTAGACACATGGGATGTGTGCTCGAAGAAGTGTATGGAAACTTTGGCACGCAAATTTGAAGAACAAATATCGCCCGAGCAGATACCGATTTACGAAGCCGATGCAATAAATAAAATCCCTTTCTTGGTACAGCAATTTATGATAAGTCCAGAGAATAGGACTTGGCTTGATGACTACTATATTTATAGAGTATCAAAGGGGAAAGCATTCCATGTTAATTTTGCTGCGCCATATGGTACAGAACTGTACAGATAGTATGGAACTTCGGTGCAGGCTAATTTGTTTTGGGTAAGACTTGTGACATTTGTTAGACTTACCGTAGCAAAACACCTTATAACGGCAGGCAGATTTGAAGATGCAGCCAAATTGTATGAACAACTAGGGATGTATGCGGAAGCTGGAAAAGTTAGAGCCAAAGGCAGCGAGATTAAAATCAAGAAAACTGAAGTATCAGTCGACTTGAATAGTTTACTGCGAGAAGTAAAGGAAGGCGGAATTATTGTAGTATATCGTTGCCCGCATTGTGGTGGAAAGCTCAAAGTTGGTAAAGATACAAGCGTTGATTCCTTGAAACATTGTGAGCATTGTGGTTCAGAAATTGAGGCTATGGATTTAGCTGATTTCATTAAAACTGCACTTTCTTAGGGCTTGTTTACTAACTACTCATCAAGCAATATGGAGTAAACACTATACTGTGTTCATTGAATACGAATACCAAGCATAAACAAAGAAAAGAATGCTACTGAACCACTTATGCTAACTAGAAAAGAATAATAAAAAAAGATTGAAATTCTATCAAAAAAACACACACAACGTGCAGTAATCAAGGGATTGCCATTCTTGGAATCCAGTTCTCTGTGACAATTCTAAATGCGCACAATCCTTGTGGAGAAGTCTTTTATATTTTGAAGAGAAGTATCAGATTGTAGTAGTGTTGAGGTGATATAGCTTGTTTGAGGGTGAAAAAACCTGGGTGTTTTGGTTGGGTCTGATTATTCTTGGTTTTATGGTGGCAAGAGCTTTCTTTTTTCTTTGGACTGCAGTTGTTACGCTCCATACAGACATTGAATTCATTAAAGCCGGTGTTCCATCCATCGTGGGCGGAGTGGTTTTCATAGTGATAGGACTGTACATGATGAAATCTGGTGTGAAGAAGAAGTCTGAAGGTTAGATTGGTTTTTCCCTGAACTCTTCGCAACTACATTTACTGCATTTTCCAAGACCTTTAGCAACCCATTGTCTATAAGGTCTGTTCATCTTCTTATCCAAACGGTCTATGAAGTCAAAGTGCTCCTTTCTTGAATGACCACATTTACAGATTTCTTGTGTCATACTAATCCTATCCTCTGCTTTCCCTATTCTGGTCTTGCTAATACTATATAGATTAATAGTAATAAGAAAACGTTAACCGTTAACCTATGGAGAGCTGACATTCAAGCACTCTCAACCTTTTTTCTGCCTGCGGGATTTTCGCCAGAAAAGCCCGCAGAGTCAGTTTAACAGCTTGAAAAATTCAAGAAGAAGTTTTTTGATAGAAATTCTATTTTTTTCTCCCCCCTTGAGTGGGGGACAGGGGGGTGCAGAATGCAGTTCTACTGCCCTGCCGAGCGTCAGCGAAGGCAGGGCACAGTAATATCGTCAGCCAGTTAAAAAAAGATAGAATTTCTATCTTTTTTTAAAACCATATGAACTCTTGACGGGCATGTGTTTGGCATGTCGCCCGCACGGGGGCGGGCAAAGCAGTTGGTTGGATAGAAATTCTATCCTCTCTCTATAATCCTCAGATTCACATTCTTGCCTTCAAGCAACTCAGTTCACGAATCCACAGTTCCTTTCGGTTCAGCTATAGTTTTTCCATCGTAGTCTCGGTTGTTTGAATGGAAATTGGCACGCGCGCCCCCCAACGCGCCCAAAAAAAGACGTAACGAATCTACACGCATTTCTCATGCGCTTCAGAGTCAGGTTTTTCCGTACTTCCCGTATAGCACTATCCCTAACATCAGTACAATCATACTGTAGATTGTTACAACCAAAATGTCAAGCAGTATTGTGGGGCTCGTCACAGGCGCACCTCTCAAAAGAAGCGATGTCAGCGCATCGGTCACGTAATAGCTAGGCACGAATTTTCCTGCTTCTTTCGCAATTGCCGACAAGCCAACTGAAACAAATGTGCCTAGAAACATTAGTGGCATTATGAAAATAAACGAGATTCCAGTGGCAGCTCCGGAAGACTTTGCCAAAGTCGCAGCAATCAAACCAAATCCGACGCAGCAAAGTGAGAAAATGGACAAAACTATGAAGGCTGAAGCAAAGCTTGTTGCATCCCCTAATGGGCGATAACCCACAAGAGTGGCAATTATGAAGACGATGGCAACCTGAAGCATGGCAATAACCATGTTTGAAACAGCTTGGCTTGCAATGAATTCGCTTGAGGAAGTCGGAGTTGTCCTTATCCTTCTGAGCAATCCTTTCTCTCGTTCAAAAACAAGTGACTGAGAAACTGTCATTATCAAGAATATGGCGAAAAATGCGAAAAAGCCAGGAGCAAAATAATCAAACGTGGTTAGCTTGCTAACGTCAACCAAAGACGGACTACCCATACTAACCGGTCCAGAAGTCGGAGTTGGCTGAATTCCATAGACCGACGCTGAGAGAGTTTGCTGCACGATAGTTGGAATAGCCTGAGTCGCGAACAGCGACCCACTATCCAAGAACAATGTAACTGTCGTGTTTATCCAACGGCTTGGATCTATTGGCGAATCCCAAAACGAATCACAACTTAACCCGAAATCATCAGGAATTATGAGAACCGCTTGGATTCTGCCCTGAGACAGATCACTTTGTGCAGCGTCATCATCAGAATAATTCTGAACCTTCAAAATCACGGTTTCGGAGAGATTTCCAATAAGGTATTGGGACCACATCATTCCTGAGAGATCTTCGTTCACTACACCAATCTGATACGTTGGCTGCCCGTTGCCAGCTGCTCCAAAGGAAAGCCCAAAAGCCATTGTGGCAATTACAGGAAACAGAACAAGCATGAACAGTGCTCCGGGCTCTCTGACTAATGCCAGGAGGTTTTTCTTTGCAAGGGCTGCAACGCGCTGAAGTTTCAACCTATACCTCCTCCCGTATTCGCCTGCCTGTGAGTTGAAGAAAGACTTCCTCTAAGTTTCTAGCGTTGAACTGTTTCTTGAGTTGCTGCGGAGGACCAAGTGAGATGAGCTTACCATTGTCGATTATTCCAACTCTGTCGCAGAGCTCTTCAGCTTCTTCCATGTAGTGAGTCGTAAGTAGAACAGTTTTATTTTGCTTCTTCAGTTCTCTGATGAAGTCCCAAACGGCTCGGCGAGACTGAGGATCCATACCGACTGTGGGTTCGTCGAGAAAGGCGATCTCTGGGTCATGCACTAATGCCATAGCGAGGTTTATGCGGCGCATCATTCCCCCGCTATATTTTCCCGCTTGTCTCTTAGCGTAGTCTCGAAGACCAAGCTTTTGTAGAAGTCCATCAACATTCTTCTTCAGTTCCTCGCTGGACATCGCATGGAGATTGGCGAATAATTCTATGTTTTCTTTGCCTGTGAGGTGTGGGTACACAGCTGTTTCCTGTGGAGAAACCCCTATCAGTTTCTTAGCTTTGCTCGGCTCCTTTCGAACATCATAGCCACCAACTACAACTGAACCGCTTGTTGGTTCCAGCAAACCACAAAGTATGTTTATGGTCGTTGTTTTCCCAGCGCCATTCGGTCCAAGCAATCCAAAGAGTTCTCCTCTATCCACGGTGAGGCTAAGTCCATCCACTGCAGTGACATCTCCAAACTTCTTAATCATGTTTTCAATTACTATTGCGGCCTCTTTCAATGCCATCACATGCTTCTAGTGCAGATATTACGAAATTTACCCTGCTTTATTATTTATGCACGCTAGGAAATTCAGGGTGGTTTCTTATTAGGTTTCGGATCCTGAACGAACTTAGCTTCAGTTTTCTGAATTCTTGCCTGCAATGTGATAGCCATAGCCAAAAACCCATAGAATAAGCGGATAAATCACTATGCGCTCCATAACTCCTTTGCCCAATCCCAGAAAAGTAGACGTGTCATTTGCTCCCAATCCCAGATAGGGAAAAAACACTATTGATGCAACAAACGACACAATGCCCAGCACCGCTGAAATGTATGACAGTGGTACTTCTTGCTTTCTGAAGGATAAGATAGCTGAGAAAGCGCCAAACCATAATGCAAACACTTGGAAGATACCGTGAATGGGTTGTATATTGGTGGGGAAGACTCCCACTCCTGCGGCTCCAACTCCGCATATGAGCAGTAGTGAGGAGAACAGTATGTTCTTGTTTTTCAAGTAGAGTAGATATGAAGCAAAGGCGACCATTAAACCCAATACTATTGTGGATATGTTGAATATTGGAGCTGTTGAGCCCAGTCCTAGCTCGCTTACGTAGTGGATTTGGTTGCTGTATGGGATCCATTGGCTTAGGGCTTGGTTGTAGCCTGTGTGGAGTCCTTCTGCAATCATAACGCCAAAGAACCATTGTAGCGCTCCTATTGACAGGACGGCGCCTGCCAGCCTTCTCTCATCAAGATTCATGGCTACTAGTACCTGGAGAATTCATAAGATTTTTGTCCGTCATCAGTCCGTCGTTGGTTGGATAGAATTTCTATCCAACCAACGCGCAGCTCCAACCGACAACAGAGGTAATATAAAACTTGTGACCATAACCACATCTTACGAAAGGCGTTAATATATGCAGGTTCTCGTCCGTGAGATGCAACTAAACGAAAAAAGGGATGTTGAGAAACTCTTCGCGAGAAGCCTCGGCATCATTGACAGGATCGTCTTTCAGCTCTCGTTTGAGGATGCACAGAAGAGCGCCCGGAAGCAAAGCGGAGGCACCTTGACTGCAGAGTACGAGGGCAAGATAGTCGGGACCGTCTCCATGCGAATCCAGACTCTAAAAGACAAGCGGACAGGCTACATCGACGCACTAGTCACAGACAAAGAGCTCCGAGGAAAAACTATCGGCAAATCCCTAATGGACGGAGCCATCTCATGGCTAGAGGAACACGGATGCGAAGTCATCTACGCCACAGCCGACAGGTACAATTCCCCGTCCTGGAACATGTTCATCCACAGAGGCTTTCATCTCTACGAGATCCCACAGCAGCTCAGAGACTACGGACTCAGCTTTCTACGATTGTGGCTCGGAGAATTCCATTTCATAGGCTTCGGAACATTCTTCCTCAGACGAGACAAAGAACAGAAGAAGCCTCTCGAAACACGCGAAGCATGGCATCTGCTGGGTGCCTTGCTCGGCGTGTCCATAGTGTGGTGGATACAGATACTCCGCAGTGGGGCATCATTAACTCTTGTCCTGACACTGTTTGCGGTTGTAACGATCAGCCTCTTAGCTCACGAGCTTTCGCAAAAACTTGCGGCGCGCTGGCTTGGGCTTGAAACAACGTTCAAAGCCTGGGGTTCAGGACTGCTCCTCAGCTGGCTGTTAGCGCTAATCGGCGGTTTCTTCCCAGCATACGGCTCAACATACGTGAAACAGCTAGACTGGTGGTATAACCCCAAAAAAGACAAGATAGGACTAATCTTCGCCATAGGCCCACTTGTCAGCCTGACACTTGCATTCGTGTTCTGGACACTGCAGTATCTCACAACCAACAACCTTTTAGTGACGGCAGGAGTCGGCTACACGACGAACGTGATCATCGTCATCTTTAATCTAATACCAATACAAGCAGCAGGCGGTTTTGTGTGGGATGGAAAAAAGATTCTAATGTGGAACAGAGCCGTTTGGCTAATATTGTTTATAGCAGCATCCGCCCTGATATTGACGGACTTTCTCTTCTAGTCTGCTTTTCTCGTAGATTGGAGTCAATAAAGTTGCTAGTCCTTGTGGTTTTTTGGTTCAGTATTTAATTGTCGTGCTATTCAAGAGAAGGATTTGGTGAATCAACGAAGTCTAGCAGGGAGCGTGCACTGACGATAACTCACGCTTCAAAACTGCTCAAATACAAAAGCGACAAACTATAAATGGTTAAGGGCAAACGAGAAGTTGGAAGTGAATTTCTATCCAAACCCCAACCCAAATTAACTAACCACTTAACTAACCCCAACCCTACCCCTACCTACCTCTACCAACACATACACACACAAATCACGGTGGTTAGGGCATGTCGCCCGCTAATGCGGGCAGAATTTACTTGATGGCATTAGTTTTTGGTTGGTTGGATAGAATTTCTATCTCTCTCATGTTGTTGGTGTGGGCGATTTCTATGATTAAGCGCGCGCGCTTTTATCCAACTCGACTATGGCTTGTGAGCAAACTTGAGTGCTATGCTAATGATCATTACAACGATTCCAATGAATAGAAGAACTATTCCAGGATTATTGCCTTCGTTCAGTTGCAGGGGTGCAGCTAAAATAGCACCACATAATGCTAAGATAGCTCCGAAGAGGAACAGAATATCATACTTGTCCATGAAGACACCTTCACTCTACGTGGGTTACGAACAGAAAAAAGGTTTGGGCTTGGTTGGTTTGGGATAGAAATTCTATGCGGAAAACCTCAAGAGGAGTCGTTACATTTAAGCCATTTCATGTCAAACATGCTTGGAAGCTTACATTGAAAAATTTCAAGCACAGTCTAACTAAAGTCTACAAGACAATTGCAGTTAAAACCCGTTACTGGAGACCTGGCGAAGATTACATTCAACAGATAACAAGGTCAATAAGATACAAAGTCGAAGACGGCGACATAATAACCCTATCGGAAAAAGCCATCTCAACCGCCACAGGAAACATCATCGACGAGAGCATCGTTCGTTCAGGTTTGACAACCCGTTTAATTGCAAAATACTGGATGCGCCTCGTATGGGGCTACATCTTGGGCTTACTCTGCCACCTGAAAAGCGAAACCGTTAAGCATTTTAGGAATTATCCAGCCGAAGAAGGCGCCAAGCATAAACAAGTTGCCCTACAACACGCTGGCTTTTTACAGACACTGATGCACGGTTCAGAGGGCGGAATCGACGGCAGCAATCTACCATACTCATATGTTAGTCTTTCACTAAAAAACGCTGGATCTGTAGCGCAAAAAATTCGGGAGCACATTAAGGCTGAGTTAGACAAAAATGTAACCGTCGTAATAATTGACACAGATAAGACATACACTTTTAGAAATTTCCACTTTACTCCACGCCCAAACTCCATCCGAGGAATTCAATCCTGCGACGGTTTTGTGGCTTACCTATGTGGAAGACTTTTCAAACTGAAACGGAGAGCGACGCCAATCGCAGTGGCTGACTCCAACATGAGCGTTGAAGAGGCTCTAGAAATCGCCGAGATGGCGAACAAGGCTCGAGGGTTCGGCGCTGGAAGAACCGTTTGGGACATGGCTAAAGCCTTCGACGTTTCATTAACCAGCGTAACATGGGACATGCTCGACAGGGTTGAACACAAACCCATAGTCATCGTGAGGAAGCGAAGACCTAAAAAGGCTTCTAAGCCGTTTACCTAACTTTAAAGAAAAAAGGAAGCAAAAATCGAAATGGCGTCCATAGTTGATCAGATGCGCACATTTTTTGAACCACGTTCAGTGGCTGTTGTGGGCGCCTCCCAAAAAATCACTAAAGCTGGACACGTTATCTTCAAAAATTTTGCAGACAATAAGCGAAGAGGCGTCTTCAAAGGCGAGTTATACCCAGTCAATCCCCATGAAGACTATATTCTAACCTACGAATGTTACCCGTCAATCAAAAAAATAATCGGCGACATCGAACTCGTTGTAGTGGTTGTCCCAGCCGAAAACGTCCCTCAAGTCATGCAGGAAGCAGCCGAAAAAGGCGTAAAAACCGCTGTAATAATAAGCGCAGGCTTCGGCGAAATTGGAAACCATGAACTTGAAGCACGCGTGAAAAACATCGCCAAAAAAGCTGGAATCAGACTACTTGGCCCCAACTGTCTAGGAGTTTACGATCCATCCACAGGCGTTGACATGCTCTTTGTACCCGAGACTAAAGTTCTCACAACAAGCAATGAGGTTGTTGCCACTCCACGTCCCATGTCGGGTCCGATTGCCGTGGTCACGCAAAGCGGAGCCTTCGGCCTCGCCGTGCTTGACTACATGGCAGGTGAACAATTAGGCTTGAGCAAATTCGTGAGTTTCGGCAACAAAGTCGATGTACAAGAACCCGAGATGCTCCAATTATTATTACGCGACGACAAAACGCGAGTTATTCTCTTGTATGCTGAAGGCATAGAGGCGGGAAGAGAGTTCATGAAAGTCGCCCGAGAAGTGACAAAAGAAAAGCCCATAGTCGCCCTGAAATCGGGCAGAACCGCCGCAGGCGCAAGAGCAGCGCTCTCACACACAGGCGCCATTGCTGGCTCCGACAAGATTTACGACAGCGTCTTCACACAAGTCGGCATCTTGAGAGCACGTGACATGGAAGAATTCTTAGATGTGGGTCAAGCCTTGGCGTTTCAGCCTCCAGCCGCGGGCAACAATGTGGCAATCGTAACAAGCGCAGGTGGACCCGCCATCATGGCCAGCGACGAGTGTGAGACTAGGGGCATAAACGTGAGAAAATTTTCAGACGAGACTATACAAAAATTTGAGCAGTTAAAAAAGTCTGGAAAAATTCCTTCCTTCGCTACAAATCTCAATCCTCTCGATTTGACCGGCTCGGTTACATCTGAAATGTTTGAGTTAGGCACCCAAATTTTGTTCGAAGACCCAGAAGTTTACGGCATCATAGTTCTCGGGTTGCATCACCCGCCTGCCCTACAAGAAGACTACGTGGACAGAATCGTGGATATATCAAGAAATTACGACAAACCCATCGTGGCCTGCGATGTCGGTGAAACCGAAATGGCGATACACGTTAGACGCAGATTTGACAAACTGGGCATCCCATCCTATTCTTCACCTGAGGATGCGGCGAGAGCCATGGCTGCACTGGTCAATTATGGATCGTATCTCAAGAAAATTGGCTGTTTTGAAGACTATTCAGAGAAGTTTAAGAAGAAAGTCAAAACGTAAGCTCGTTTTTTATGGGCGTTCTTTTAGCCATTGTGCGGCCTTCTGAAACAATGGGCTTGTGCTCATGTCGATGACTGGAACCATTATTTTTTCTTTGGTTTCAATTATGGGGCGGTATTCCGGCATTAACGCATAGCCGACGAAGGCCCAATAGACCTTTTTCTCTTCTAGTACAGCTTTTGTGGCGGTTTCAGTTGTGGTTGGCATAGGGTAGTAGAAGAAGGTTACGCCTTTTGTCCAATAGACGCCTGTGGGTTTTCCGCCTGCTGCCACGTTTAAGAATCTTGCTAGGTCGTCAGGTGTGTTGAATCTTGTGTATTCCATTACGACTATTTGCTTAAAGGGCTCATACTCTATGTTTACTTCATCTGGCATTTTGGGCTAACTTCCTAACAGTGCCTCTATAATTTGACTGTGGTTTGCGTTTATTATGTTTTACCTTTTTTGCAAACACTCAAGGTTGAGGTTGGAAACTGTATGGCACTTTAAATCTTTGTTATGTTGCCATATCTTCCAACGTTTATTCTCCATGCACCCTTAAAAGAAGTTACAAATCCGTTTTCGATTGCAACAGCATCGCCCACTTTTAAAGGCATTATCTTCTCGTCCCAAAGCACAAGTTTGATTGAGCCGCTCTCGTCACCCACGTTTAATTCAAGGATTTCATGGTTCACACCCGCACTTGTAACAACCTGCTTGGATTCTGAAACCTCGCGAACTTTAACCGTAATGTTGACATGACTCATACCAGGCTTCAAATCGCGCACATTCAACAATATCCCACAAAGCGTGCTCAGTTAAGGTTGTCTTCCTATAACTCATCTCCGCTTCTCTTAAATGTTTACCAACCGATAAAGAAAAGTGACAATGCGTTAAATTCATGTATGGAGCCTGTCACAATGGCAATTCTACAATGCAGTCAATGCAAAGCAGCTCAGAAGCCGTATCCTCCTCAATATAAATGCGAAAAATGTGGAGGGCTCCTAGAATATAATTGCGATCTAAAAGAGTTGAGCAGAATCAAACTCACAAAGACATTCAGTTTTTGGAGATATAAGCCGCTACTTCCAGAAGTGAAAAATATTGTTACAATGGGAGAAGGCGGCACTCCGCTGCACAAGGCTGGACGCCTAGCAAAGAAACTGGGCTTAAACGCCCTTTACCTAAAAGATGAGACACGAAATCCTACCAACTCGTTCCGTGATCGCTGCACAGCATTGATGGTTTCAAACGCCCTAGACTTGAAGCAAAAATCTGTTATTTGTGCCTCAAGCGGCAATTTGGGCGCTTCCTTAGCCGCCTACTGTGCAAAATCTGGATTTGCTTGCCACATCATAGTTCCAAAAATGGTGGACATGGGCAAGCTTGCTCAGATGCTCATTTATGAGGCATCCATCGATGAAGACGGAGAATTTGTTGACGAAGCCTTGGAACAAGCCGCGTCGCTGGCAAAGGAAACAGGTTGGTATCAAGCCTCAGCCGAGTTAAATCCACTCGTGATAGAAGCCCAGAAAACCATCGCCTATGAGGTTGCAGAACAATTTGGAGTGCCCGACTGGTTCATCATCTCAATGGGAGGCGGCGGAACCATCTATTCTGTCTGGAAAGGCTTCAAGGAACTCCAAGCCATGGGAAAAATTGACACACTACCAAGAATGGTCGGTGTACAAGCCAGTGGTTGTGCACCCATCGTCAATGCGCAAATCAAGGACCAATCAGAGCCTGTTGCCGTTCCTAAACCGTCCACCCACGCCTTGGCAATACTAGTACATAACCCATTAAACGGACGATGGGCACTTGAAACAATAAAAGAGTCCAAGGGAACAGCAGTCGCGGTCTCAGATTCTGAAATCTTTGAGGCTGAACAGGAAATCGCAAGGCAAGAGGGAACCTTCGCCGAACCTTCAAGTTCAGCAACAATCGCAGCACTAAAAAAGCTGATGCATCAGGGCACGGTCAACAAAAAAGACAAAGTTGTATGCCTCATAACAGGAAGCGGACTGAAGGCAACCGATGTCCTTCAAGCACTAACGAAGAAACGGAAAACCGCTGTTGTCGGTTTAGAGTTGAGCACAAAAGAGAAAATCTTGCGCATCCTAAGTCAAAAAGATGCCTATGGCTATGACCTCTGGAAAAAACTTGGAAAAACAATGACGCGAGCCGCTATATATCAACACTTAGACAACCTCTTACACAAGGGAATGGTGACTACTTACGAAAGGGAGGGAAGAAAATACTTTAAGATCACCAAACGTGGAAAACGAATTCTGCAAGCCATGGAGGAGTTGAAAGCACTTCTTTAGCTATGCGAAAATTTTAAGTGCTAGATAGTATAGTTATAACTATACTAACATCTCTATAGAGGATGATGACCGATGGAAGCCAAAAGTAACAAACTAAGAGAACTAACAAACGTCGCAATTTTTACAGCCCTAGTATTTGTAGCCACGATGATTATAAGGATCACAATACCCGCCACTGGAGGATACTTCAATGTTGGTGACAGCATGATTTACGTAGCCGCCCTATTGTACGGGCCCCTTGTTGGAGGATTGGCAGGAGGAATAGGCGCAGCACTTGTAGACGCATTGGGATATGCAATTTTCGTTCCTGGTACGTTCATTATAAAACTTGCTGAAGGAACAATAGTAGGCTATATAGGATACAAGATCCGCCCAAAAGCCGGAACGATCACCCTGTGGAAGACCGCATCATTATCCTTTGGAGTAGTGCTAGGCGCTTCAACCTATTATGTTGGTGCAAGTTACATGGGAGTATTTGGAAATTCATTTCTAGACCAATTATTCTGGGCTGTTGTCGCTCTTTTTCTAGGAATATTTATAGTTGCAATTGGCCTAAAGTCAGAGCCCAAAATAAGTTGGCAAACCATAGCTATCATTTTAGGAGGCATGGAAATGGTCTTGGGCTATTTTCTCTATGAAAGCCTTCTTGCCGTGCTCATACCAGGCGCAGGAATAATTGCTATTGGAGAAATCCCATTAAACATTGGACAGATGTTAGTAGGAATGACTATTGCTCTACCAATTGTAAAAGCTGTGCGAAGGGCATTGCCTTTTGAGCCAAGGCTTGCTGAAACATAGCTAACAAACGGGGAATTCCGATAGACTTGAGTTTGAAAAGGGCTTCACCACTAGTCGAATAATGCTAGATAAATTTCTTCTATAAGCTCTAAGTATTTCAAGCCCTCTTTTGTGGTTGCGTAATATTCTGCACTGATTGATAGCATATTTTTTTGAACTAGTAGGTCAAGGTACTTTTTAGTTGTGGGTGTGTTCAGGTTACATGCCTGCATTATGTGAGTCAGCCTTCGAGGCTCTCTGCAGTAGTCTAATATTTTCCAAACAATCTCGTAGGCTGTTCTCCTAAGCTTCAATCGGTCCACCCAAAATTTCTGACAGTTTCTTTTCAGAGTCTTTTACTTTTAGCAGCTTCCTACCCCAGTTTCTATGTACATAGACATAAAATGCAGAAGCACCCAACAACATGACTGAACTCAACATCCAACGGAAAATAGCTTCCCAAAATGGCATGTAGCCGTATAGGAACATATAAGCAACTGCCGCGAAAATTGAGAAGCCTACTGCAATAGCAGGTGTCAGAACAGCTACAACCCTTGTATAATAACCCCGATAGAAAGCCATCATGTTCCTAACCAATTCAATGGCTGCGCTTTTTTTCTGCTCTTCTTCAAGTCTTTTCAGCTTTCGCAAAAAAAATGTTCGGAAATACTTTCTTCTAAATTTGTTTATTTCTAAAGTCATATTTATAGATAAAAACAACCATATGAGTGCAAAGGTGAACTCGCATATTCTGAAAGCAATTAAAGCTAAACCATATTGTCCCGCTCTTAAAACAAACATGACAGCTGCATCCACTATCAAGAGTGAAGATAAACTAAGAGAGAATATCACAACCACCACTAAAAGCTCCATTTCAAATATGACTTTCTTCAAAACATTATCAAACATAGCCTACACCGTGAGAACATAAAGACAACAAAGAAAAATCCCTTATGTATCAAAAATACAGTAGATGAACCTGATGGTTCATGATTAGTAGACTCTTGCCTCACCTTGAAAATTGTATCGCAGTCTGAAAAGACTGTTCGAAGTTTTAAAATATTAGCCCTGTTCTAGAGAATTTTCTTTGCCTAATCTTTTATTACTGCAACCACAATTGTTAACGCTAAAATTGAGGCAGAAAAAATGGGTGAGCATTCGCTTTCAGTTGGCAAACTTGACCCCAAAACGCTTAGCAAACTTGTTTTCAGTCGTCTTGGAGCATCAGATCCACGTATAATTCTGGGTCCAAAAATCGGTGAAGATGCAACAGTGATCGATTTTGAAGACAGAGCCCTAGTTGTTCACTCTGACCCCATAACAGGCGCCGTTGAAAATGTGGGCTGGCTTGCCATAAACGTTTGCACCAACGACATCGCAACTCGTGGAGTACGCCCACTATGGGCTCTGACTGTACTTCTCTTACCAGAAAGCACCAATTCTACCGAACTACAAAACTTGACAACTCAGATTGATGAAGCCGCGAGGTCGTTAGACATCGCCGTCGTGGGAGGACACACCGAAATCACGCCTGGCATAAACAGACCCATAATAATTACAACCGCCATGGGTGAAGCACCCAAAGACAGATTTGTGAGAACCAGTGGAGCCCAACCAGGCGATTCTGTAATTATAACCAAGGGCGCTGCCATAGAAGGCACAGCCATCCTGTCACATGAGCTACACAGCCTCTTGGAGAGCAAAGTAAACAAGAAAATCCTTGAAAAAGCCAAACAACTCATCAAAATGACAAGCGTTGTAAAAGACGCATTAACAGCTATGGAAGTGGGCGGAATCCACGCCATGCACGATGCCACAGAAGGCGGAATAGCAGGTGCCCTACAAGAACTGACTTGGGCGTCAAACATCGGAATAATAGCCCACGAAGATAAAATCCTAATTAACCCCGAAACTGAGATTATTTGCAAAACTCTAGGCATTGATCCGCTAAAAACTATAAGTTCTGGAGCATTAGTAATATCGACGCAGCCGGAAAAAGCCGAAAAAATTGTGGCAACTCTCAGAAAAAAAGGCATTCAAGCATCAATTGTTGGTAGAATAGTGAGCAAGAAAAAAGGCGCCTACATAATTAGAAAAGATGGAACACGACTGGACCTCAAAAAGCCTGTGAAAGAAGAGTTATGGAGAGCCTTGGAAAAACGCCTTTAAGCCTTAGGGAGCCCTAGACCACGTTGGTTGAAGAACGCTACCCAAACGTTAGCGCCGTGGTTATCAACGCAAGAGGAACAGAGCTCCTCGAAAAATGTTTGCAAGCATTGGTTCAGACAGATTATCCCCGATTAGAAATCATAGTTGTAGATTGCCAAACTCCACAGATAGAAACATGGGTTGAAAGACGCTTTTCAAAGGTTAAAGTGATACATTTCAAGGAAGACATAGGGCCCTCAGCCTCACACAACGTAGGTGCCACAAAGGCGAATCCCAAGAGCAAATACATAGCCTTCTTAGATAACGATGCCCTTGTTAAGCCAAATTGGCTAAAAGAGCCAGTGAAATTCATGGAAAACGACGCGAAAATTGGGATAGTACAACCCAAGATATTAAAAATCGGCGATGAGGAACGAATGGATCACACTGGGCTAGCTTTAGACGCCTTAGGCACTTGGAGCACCTTATTCGACATGGACGCTAAGGATTTCAATGAAGTTTTTGACATCTTTGCTGCAGCCTCTGCTGCGTGTGTTGTTAGACGCAAAGTTCTTGATTTGCTAGGTGGATTTGATGAAGATTATTTCATTTACGATGACGACACCGACTTTTGCTGGCGAACCATATTAGCGGGATACAGGATTGTCTTCGTTCCAAAGGCGATAGTATACCATAAGGGACAAGTTACCAAGGGGTTCAATCCTAAAAGACTGTATCATTCGGTCAAAAACCGAGTTTGCACCATGCTGAAGAATTATGAGTTGAAGAACCTCTGGTGGAGAAAATTCACCTTCTATATTCTATCATTGCTAACTGCCTTATCATTCACGCTCCTGTTAAAATTTGACCTAACCTTAGCCATGATTAAGGGTCTTACCTATCCTATTTCAAATTTCAAAGGCGTGTGGCAAAAAAGGTTACGAGTGCAGGAGCTTAGGAAGGTCAGCGATAAAATATTGTTTCAAAGAGGAACTTTGAGAAAAGATGCATACCCAACACTGCTCGACATCAAGAGAAAAGCCACAGCCATACTCCATGAAGGCAAGCTCTAAAAAATATTATCCCCATAACAACTGCATGAGTCGTTTTTCTCGCAAAATTTATGTATGAAAAAGTGTAAAGCAACATCGTCAGTGGAGAGCCAATGACAACAAGAACCCGTGAACTCGAGCCCACTGTATCAATTATTGTGCCAGCTCGAAACGGAGAAGCAACCATACCAGCATTGTTAGAGGCTTTCATGAAACTCGATTACAACAAAGAAAAGCTTGAATTTCTTATTGTCGACGGAAACTCCACAGACAAAACTAGAGATATAGTTGGAAAATATCCCTTTGTAAAATTGTTAATCCAAGATGGCGATGGGCTTAACGTTGCAAGAAACATTGGGGTCAAAAACAGCAGATCAGAAATCATCGCTTTCACAGACTCGGATTGTATCGTACCTGCTGATTGGGTGCGAAATGTTGTAAAGAACTTTAGTGACCCTAAAATCGGCTGCTTGGGCGGCAGCATCAAAGGATGCGACGGAGACCTTCTATCCCATTACGCCGATTATAGTTTAATGCCCGTGTTGCGAGTCTTTAGAAAACGTGAGGTTCTGGATTCAATCAAGTTGTTTCAACGTTATCCAGCTGGCTGTAACATGGCGTTCAGGCGGAAAGCCCTTGAAGATGCGGGTGGTTTCGATGAAGGCATTCGCCAAGCATTTGAGGAGGATGAACTTATTGAAAGAGTCTGTAAGACTGGATACAAAATGGTATTGGACCCCGATTGCCTCGTTTTGCACAAACACAGGTCATCTCTTAAGGAACTTTTGAAGCAAACCTTCGGATATGGCAAAGGAATGGGATTTTTACTCAAGAAGAAAAAGGCAAAGGACGCTATTTCAAGATGGGCTCTTCTAAATCTTTTAGTTTTCCTCACATGGTTCTCTGCGGCTGGCGTTTTATTCCTTTCAATCCTTACGCCAAGCTGGAAAAGCCTTTACATTTTCCCATTAAGCATAACATTGATTCCTATTTTAGGAATGGCTATGATCTATGCCCATCGGGCAATAAAGAACGGAGGGTATGAAAGAATCATTATCTATCCTTTCATTGACATCTTAAGGGCGTTAGCTTTTTTTCTCGGCGAAGCATACCAGCTTCTAAAGAGAGACGAGTAAATTCTGAAACGGTGTTCTGGAGCCAAGACGATGAAAGTATCGTTCCAAAAAGCCTTGAACGTTCTTAAAAACTCTCTTGCCTCTAACAAACCTTATCATGTACAGTGGATGCTAACACAAAGATGCAATTACCGTTGCCGAGGCTGCAGCGTTTGGAGTGAACAAAGAAAATTAGGGGAGATATCAACCGACGATATAAAAACGGGTTTGAACATTCTCAGAAAATTAGGTGCCGTAGAAATTGTGTTTTCCGGCGGAAACCCATTATTACGTGACGACATCGGCGAGATCCTCGATTATGCTTCACGATTTTTCATAACAACCGTTTATGACAATGGCAGCATGGCGCTCCGAAAAATCGATGCATTACGCAAAGCTGATTTCGTTGCTATTTCACTGGACACACTAGACCAAAAAAAGTTTGATTCTATTCGAGGCGTGCCAGGGGCTTTGAAGACAGCTGTGGAAGCCATAGAGACGCTTCACAATGAGGACATTCAAGTTGGGGTTTCGCCGACCATTTCACAGTTGAATCTCCACGAAATTCTCGACTTCACTAAGTATTTCACTGAGCGCGGTATCCCAGTCTGGTATTGCCTCTACGGATACGATTATCCTTCTGAGAACCAGTTGTTCAAAATCGGCAAAAAAGTAGACGAGTTTGAAATCAGAGACAGAAAAGCCATGGTCGAAGTGTGCACCAACCTTGCAAAATTGAAGAAGAAACGTAAAGGAGTTTATATAACCACTAAGACTCTGAGAGCACTTGAAAGCTTCTTTATGACCGGACAAAGAACATGGAGTTGCAGAGCACTTGAAAGCTTCTTTATGATAGATTCACTGGGCAATGTGGCTGGGTGCCACCGCAATGAGCCCGTGACCACCGTGTCAGAACTACCAGACGTTTGGAACAGCCAATACTTTGAAGCTCTGCGGAAAAAATACAAAGAATGTAGCCGATGCGCCTATCTCTGCTACATTTTCTATTCACTTCACGCAGACGTTTTGAGCAATTTGAGCATTGTTTTAGACCAGTGGAAGAATGTAGGCGCGCTTTTAACCCGAGCGCGTGAGAAGGGTCGTTAACTTTTTCAAATGATTTTACTAATAGTTTAAAGTGCTTGAAAGGTTTTTATTAGGGTTTCAAGGATCTTCTGAGCGCTTTGTTCAGGGGTGAGTTTGTCTGAGTCAACGATTACTTCTGGCTTCAGAGGCTCTTCATACGGGGCGCCCATTCCTGGCACAGTTTTGCTCATTTGCTTGAAGGCTTTCTTGTAAATGTCTCTAGGCGCGTAAGTGAACTCTTTCCTTTTCATCTCTCTTTTGATCGCGATATCAAGGGGACATCTTAGGTAGGCTTCCATGAATCGTCGAATCTGTTTTCTAGCCTGTTCTCGGTATCGACGGCGGTTACCAGTTGCGTCTATTATAACATGGACGCCGTTTTGAGTGAGAAGCTTAGCCACAAAAACTATGGCTGCGTACACAATGTCTCGTTCCTCTTCGGAATACGTAGGCCGAGGTGTAATCACCTTCCTCAGCATGTCAGAAGAAACGATTTGAGCGCGAACCTCCTGTCTCTCCAATTTCTTTAACAAAGTCTTGGCAACTGTTGATTTCCCACTGCCCGGTAGCCCCGTAATCCAGATGCACCAGCCGTCAGCTTTTTCCAAAGGTAACTCTCCTAACCGTTTGTTTACGCTTGTGTTTTGTTGTCACGTGCTTCTTCATATCTTCGAGTGTGTAAACTCCTTTCTCGCAAATTATGGCGCTTACATATTTCATGGGGGTGACGTCAAAAGCGGGATTCAAAGCCTCCACTCCGTTTGGGGCAATATGTTCAGAACCAAAATGTGTTACTTCGTCGGAGTTTCTCTCCTCTATGACCACATCGCTTGAGGCGCGCAACAAATCGAAGGTGCTAGTTGGAGCAGCCACGTAAAATGGAACGCCGTGTTCATGAGCCAAAACCGCTATAGTGAAGGTGCCGATTTTGTTGACCACGGCGTCGCGCACTATTCGGTCTGCGCCCACAACAACTTTGTCAACCATCCGCTTAGACATCACGTAGCCAACCATGCTGTCTGTAATCAACGTAGCTGGTATACCATCTCGCTTCAATTCGTAGGCGGTGAGCCTTGCACCCTGCAGTTTCGGCCTGGTTTCGGTCACAAAAACCTTAACTTTCTTACCCTGCTCCCACGCCGATCGTATTACACCCAGAGCCGTGCCATAATCTACAGTAGCTAAACTGCCAGCGTTGCAATGTGTCAGAACTCTGTCGCCATTACGAATAAGTTTTGAGCCTTGCTCGCCAATTTTCCTATTGATCTGCACATCTTCATCAGCCATTTTCTGCGCCTCCATGACAACAGCGTCAACAACAGACTTAACAGAGGAACCAGACGTGCCACGCAGCTTCTTCAAGATTCGATCCACAGCCCAAAAGAGATTGACACCTGTAGGTCGGGTCTTTCTCAAAAGTTCAGCCGATTCTTCAATCTGTTTTATCAATTCCCTTCTGGTTCGGGTTTGTGAGTGAAAGGCGGTGAGAGCCAAACCATAGGCAGCGGCTACACCTATAAGGGGAGCGCCTCGAATTTTCATGTTCTTAATCGCAGAAGCCACATCTTGGCAGGTGCGCAGTTTCAAAAAAGTAACTTTTTGTGGCAACAGAGTTTGGTCTATTGTCACAACCGTGCCGTCTTTCCATTCTATTGTTCTCGTATGCGCGCGCCTCCACCAGAACTCTCTTTTTATACCCTCAAGCTATCTATTCAATTTGTTAGCACCAGACTAAAAACGTGGTGTCTAATGAAAAAACAAGAGTTAGCCGCGTTTGTTGACAAATTGGGTCAAAAATACTCAGAAATGTTAGGAATCCATTTAGAGAGCGGGGATAATCAAGAGATTTTCAGATGGTTTTTAGCCGCTGTCTTGTTCGGAGCGCCCATAACTGAAACTTCGGTTTTGAAGACATATCGATGTTTCGAACGAAGAGGAGTGCTCAAACCGGATGAGATTCTGCAAACTAGATGGCATGGATTAGTTGAAATCCTAGACGAGGGAAGCTACACTCGATACGATTACAAGACAGCTGACAAACTCTTGGAGGTTATGGGAAACTTAAAGACCAAGTATGGAGGAAGCCTGAACCTGATCCATCAGCAAGCTACTGATTCTACTGATTTGGAAAATCGACTGAAAGAGCTTGGAAAGGGCATCGGAGACGTAACAGTTGGAATATTCCTCCGTGAATTGAGGGGAATATGGAGCAAAGCCGATCCTAAGCCGACTCCGTTGGTTGTTTCTGCCGCCAAAAACCTAGGAATAATAAAGACTGGGATTCCAGAAAAAGCACTGAAAGAGTTGCAGGATTTTTGGCGGAAAGACGCGGTTGAGGGAAAATCGTTCATTAACTTTGAAACCGCTCTGCTTCGTTGGGGCAGAGAACAGCGTAGGAAAAAGCGTAAAAAAGGACAACCATAGTAGCGTCGGATTGCTTTTTCACTGAGTCAACGTTAGTTTCGTCACAACTTCAGCTGGACAGTCTTTTGGTAGGTTTAGTTTTTTCTGCCATTCGTCGCCTACAGCGATAAGGGAGTAAACGCCCGAAACCTCTGCCTTTGCCTTGTGCACCAAATTGATAAGCGCAGCTTGGGTTTCGCCTGTTTTTATCATATCGTCTACTACAAGCACGCTGTCCCGCTTTTTGATAGCGTCTCTAGGTATGTATAAGGTCATAGTTACTCCCGAGTCTCTCAGCACGTATGTTTCTTCTAGGAAGGCGGGAACTCCGACTTCTTTGGTCCATTTGGCTACGACAAGGTTGACGCCTAAGCTGTTGGCTACCATTGTTGACAACGGTATACCGTCTACTGCAGCTGTTAAGACCTTTGTCACTCTTCTCCCAGCAAAAACGGCTAAAGCGTGGTGGGCTGCTTGTCGCAGTATGTTGAAGTCGCCTATTATTTCTGTGTTGTTGAAATAACCATCAGCGTTGAACTGTATTCTTCGGCGCAGTTCAACGTGTAAGCCCACCATCTTTGTCAGTGTTCGCCACAGGAGGCGGGCGCGTTCAGCATTTGGTAAGACATGGCCCTTAGCGTATCGGCTTAAAACAGTTACTGGTAAGCCTGTCTTGCTTGACAGGTCTCGGTAAGTGTGCTGTTTTTTGGCTGTGCGGAGCAGCTCAATCGTCATTAATCTTAGTTTGAGATCTTCAGCATGTGTGCTCATACGGTTCATCTCACGTTACTTATATACAATAACGTGGCAATATTATGATGCAATTTAACTTAATTTGTTTTAAAGGATTTAATACTTTCCATTTTCATTTGTAAAGAGTTCAATGTCGCTTATTCTTGTAGCCTTTAAAGTCTGAGAATGTTAGCGTTTGTTTGTTTCTAATGGCTTGTGTGTTGGCTTGGAAACTCGTAGCGGCAGTTTGGACACATGACTAAGTTGCAGTGTTTTCTTAACGGGCATGAGTGGCATGTTTCCAATTCCTTAAAGTGGAATTCGAAGCCGCAGAGAGGACACTAAAACACTTCTGTGAGTTCCGTTGCTTCATTCTTGGCCATTTTCGTTTTCACCTTAAGGGTAAGACATATGGAATTATTCGGTAAGTAAGTCCACCAATCAGCAGGGCCAAGGTTATTGTGAAAACCATTATGAAAATCGCGTTTCTCCATCCCTTTCCGATGCCAGAAAAAATAGAGTTTTTCTCAGGAAATCATAGAACCTAGCGATGCGATTGTACCGAACTTCGGCTGGATCCCTTTCAGCTTCACCCATATCCATGAGAATAACCGCACGCTTAGTTGCATTATCGAGTCAGTAGCAGTAACAAAAGTAACAACAAGAGAAGACCAATGTAGAAGTACCAAGCAAGGCCTCGAGCAGGAGCGCCGCAACCGGGAGTGGGGCAATAGCCACCGTAATGACCAGCGTGACGTGTTACGCCATTTCCTTGCAGATGCCTCTCCGGGTCTTTGTTGAACTCGTTTTGGCAAGTGGTTGAGCAGAAATAGTAAACATTGTCTGCGTGTATGGACTTGTATTGGGCGGTTTTCTCGTCTAATACCATTCCACAAATTGGGTCTTTAACCATGCCTGTGCTTTTCACCTTCTACAACCCCTTTGGAGAACCTTCTCTCTTCTTTGTAAGAGTGGGCGCAATGCATGCAGCAGAAGGTTGTTTCTTTGCCGTCAATGACCTCGCGGTATCCGCCTTCATATACTTTGCAACCGCAGTGGGCACAAACGTAAAGGCTGGGTTCAATGGCGATGGAGATCAAGTCGGCGAAGCGTTTGAACAAACCTGTGCAGAGTCCTCTTCCTGCTTTGGTAAGTTCAAAGACCTTCTTTTCTTTCTCGCCAACTGGCTTAATTGTGTGCTTCACCAAGCCCTTTTCTTCGAGCTGTTGTAGAAACGGGTAAACTAGGCTGGGGCTTATTTCTTTTCCAACCCTTTTCTTAAAGCGGTTGAGAATACTGTATCCGTGGGCTGGGCCTTCGTATAATATAGTGAGTATGTAGAAGCGGCTGAAGTCGGATAGTAGCTCTTCTATATCTTCGGTTTTTGCTTTTGCAATCATCAGTATGCGCTCTCCAAGAGTATATCAGCTTATCGGTTGCATATAAGTATTATCTGTAAAGATATATCTTTAAAAGATACATTTAAATATTCGCGCCCATTAATACCATTACGAAGAGCAAAGAGAGTGTGAACCAAGTTGCCGAGAGACCCCGTGTGCGGTATGGTTGTCGATGCTGACAATGCTATAAAGCGAAAGATTGGAGACCGAACATACTATTTCTGCAGCGAAACATGTGCCCGCACATACGAGCAACCTGAACAAGAATTAAAGGCCATGAAGCGCAGAGTCGCCCTAGCACTAGCAGGCGTTGTGAGCGTTGCCGCTTTGCGCGTTGTGGCCATACTAGGCTTAGCCATAGCTATCATGACATTCAGGATAGTTGGAATCTCCGCATGGGATCTAGCTTTCTTCATTCTGTCAACGCCAATCGTTTGGATAGCAGGGTGGAGCATCCATTACGGCGCGTATAAGGCGCTTAGAAATCGATCCATAAACATGGATGTGCTCATAACCACAGGTGTGTTAGCCGGTTGGGGATATGGTGTAGTTAGCACGTTCTTCCCATGGCTCGGGTCTGAGGGCTACGGTTATATGGAAATCTCCATAGCAATTCTAGCCTTTGTGTTGCTGGGCAAGTTTATTGAAGAGACTATAAGGAGGAAATCTGCTGCAGCCATTCGGAAATTGTTAGAACTTCAACCCACTTTTGCTAGAGTTTTGAAAGACGGGCAAGAAGTTGAGGTTTCAATTGACGATGTTCAAGTTGGCGACGTGTTCATTGTTAAACCAGGCGAGAAAATTCCAACAGACGGCATGGTTGTTGCCGGTTACTCTTCAGTTGACGAGAAAATAATCACAGGAGAAAGCATACCCGTTGAAAAGAACTTGGGCAGTGAAGTCATAGGCGCCACAATCAACAAGGCGGGTTTGCTGAAGGTAAGGGCAACTAAGGTTGGCGAAGACACAGCGCTCATGCAAATCGTGCGCTTGGTTGAAGAGGCTCAAGCCTCCAGCGCACCAGTTCAAAAGTTGGCCGACCGCGTTGTCGGGTATTTTGTCCCAGCCGTATTTACAGTTGCAGCAATAGCCTTCGCATACTGGCTGGTTTCAAAAGGCTTTCCATTTGCTTTTCTCGTGCTATTGTCCATATTACTCATCGCTTGTCCATGCGCCTTGGGTATAGCCACGCCGACCGCAATTTTAGCTGGTGTTGGCAAGGGCGCTGAATACGGAGTGCTGCTCAGAGGTGGCGAATACGTTGAGAACGTTAGAAAACTAAACACGATAGTACTCGACAAAACCGGCACTTTGACCAAGGGCGAGCCCTCAGTCACCGACATCCTAGCGTTTGAGGGCTACAAAGAAAACGAAGTGCTAGAGTTTGCCGCAGTTGCAGAGAAGGGTTCCGAACACCCGTTAGCGGAGGCCGTTTTGAAGGCAGCATCCAATGTTGGCTTTAACATCCCTGACGCTGAAACCTTTGAGGCTGTACCTGGACATGGTGTAAAAGCATCTCTTAGGGACCATATGATTCTATTCGGAAATCGCAGACTCATGAAAGAAAACAAAATTAGCATTACAAAGTTGACAGAGTCTCATCTGGCAAAACTTGAGGAACAAGGCAAAACTGCTATGCTCCTTGCTGTAGACGGAAAAATTGCTGGAATAGTTGCGGCTATGGACACGCCCAAAGACAACGCGGCTGAAGCCATAAAGAAATTCAAAGAAATGGGACTCGAAGTTGCCATGCTCACAGGCGACAACGAACGAACTGCCAAAGCAATGGCTAACCAATTGGGCATTGACGCGGTTATTGCAAACGTTTTACCATGGGAAAAAGTGAACATAATCAAGAGGCTACAGAGCGAAGGCAAGGTTGTTGCTATGGTAGGCGACGGCGTCAACGACGCTCCCGCTCTTGCCCAAGCTCATGTTGGAATTGCCATCGGTAGCGGAACCGACATTGCTAAAGAAACAGGAGGTATTGTCCTGATCAAAGATGATCTGCGCGATGTGGCACGCGGAATAATGCTAAGTAAAGCGACAATGAGAAAGATCAAACAAAACCTGTTTTGGGCGTTCATATACAACACAGTCTCCATTCCAGTCGCCGCACTCGGCTTGCTGAGCCCAATTATAGCTGCTGGGGCTATGGCGTTCAGTTCTTTATTCGTGGTCAGCAACTCGGCAACTCTAAAACTGCTCAAACTATGAAAAGGAGAAAGGAAGAGAGGGGGTGAAAATGAATATGGCTAAAGATCCAATTTGCGGCATGAGCGTAGACGAAAAAACAGCTAAGTACAAGTCGGAGCACACTGGCAAAACATACTACTTTTGTAGCCAAATGTGCAAGACAACTTTTGACAAGAACCCGATGAAATATACAGGTGGAAGTGGACACTCTGGGCATTCATGCTGCTGAGAATTGAATCGAAAGAGGCTCTCCGAGGGCACTATAATACTTGATATGCGCGATTCTTCAACATGAAGCAAAAATCGTGATTCTCTCTTCATAACGGTTAACATTTCTAGCCCTCAAACCATTGCTGCGAGGACAAATCTAAATATGGTTAATTACTCAGATAAGGGACTGAAAACCAAGCTTATCTTACCCTTCACCACACCTGCCCCGAACAGAATCAAAGACTTCACAAAAAACATGGAAATGGCAGCCATCCTATACCTAGCCGAATCCAATAGAGAAAAAGGCGAAAACCTCATCCTAAAGAAACCAGACGAGAAACTCGTCTTCATAAACGAAGCCTGCTACCCCATCTGGCTGATTCCCTACCACGGAGCAACCCTAATATTCGACGGATTAGGTGTTACCTCGCACACTCTCTGCCATGACACAATGCCAGACATCAACACCTTCAACAAAGACATACAACAAAACGCAAGAACAACCGAATCCTACACCGCAGCCCTCACCAGAAACATAGATTACTTCAAAAACTTCACGGGCAAAGAAGAAAAAACCATAGAAGGCCTAATCGCAAACCCCGACCTCGTAAAAGATTTCACAGCCTACCTCCCACAAATAAGAGAAACCCAGAAACCGTTCAGAGCCAAAGCAGTCTTAACTCCCACAATCGACGACCACGAAATCCAAACCTCGATCGAACAACTCGAAAACCTAAGAGCCGAAATTGACAGAGACATAGAAAACATAGACGCAAGCATGAAACTCCTCAACACAACCACCACAGAAAGAGCCAGAGCAATACGAAGAGAAATCAAAGAAACCCAAGAAAAATACGACAAACAAATCGAGAACATCAAGCCCAGAGTCACAAGAAAAATACGACAAATCCAAAACAAATACCACCGAAAAATCACCAGAACATCCAAAAGATTCATGAAACGACTTCAACTACTCCAGAAAAACCGGGTTAAACTTCAAAAAACCATGAGACACCTGAGAGCAGAAGCTAAACGCTGCAAAACAAGAATAGAAGCCAGCAAACATCGCAAGAAGAAAACAGCCGAGACCCAATGGACCCTTAAACTCAAGAGAATCAAGAAGAAACTGCCACCTCTTCACAGAGAAATCGAAGACACCATAAAAAGGATACAAACCGTTGAGACCACCAAAAAACTTGAACTAGCCCAACAAAAGACAGAATGTGACACACACATCGAAGCAGCCACAAAGATACTTAGAGATCTTCAAGCCTCTAAAGAAGCCGAAATCACCATGAAACGACAAGAAATAACCATACTGGAAGACACTACCGCCCACATCACCAACCAAATGAACGAAAAAGCCAAAACCAAAAAAGCAACCTTAAACGAACTCGACACAATAACCATGCCCAGAAGAAAACGAGCATACGCACTGGTATACATGCCCTTCTACCTCGCTCGCTATGAAACAGAAGACAAAAAAAGATACGCAGTGTACCCTCCATCAATAGTCGGCGACATGGGAATCCTAACAATAATGAAGGGAGCCCTAGGCGCCACAAAAATGAAAGCTCTACTCCAACCCCGCTCAAAAGCTATGACAACTTTCCTAAACCAACTCGTAACACTCATCGAAAAAAACCTCATGCTTGAAAAAGAAGTAACTGAAGCCGGAATCCAAGACAGCATCCTCCGAATAAAACAGCTACGAATGGGCGTCAAAAAAGGACTAAAAGAACTAGAAAACGAAAATTGGATATCAAAAAACGAACTCCAAACCTTCAACAAAATCCTATACATTTACGCCTAGCATAAACTTGTTTGGGTTTGGGATAGAAATTCTATTTTCCTATTCTTCTTCAGAGAAATCAGCTAACCGCTTCATCTGTGGCTTGTTCAAAACTTCGGCGCATCTTTTGGGATCCAAAGCCTTAAAATCCATGCCCACAGTTGCCAACAGCCTTTGAACTCCTTTTGCCAAGTTAGGTGCTGCCAATATGCCTCGAACTGGACGGCTCACCATGCCTCTGACGGCTTCTACATATTTAGCTAATTGAAGCGCCGCGTCCTTGTTGGCTGTCTTCCGTTTAATTTCAACAACCACAAATCTGCCTTCATTATCGATTCCGTAGACATCCACAAATCCCGGCTCAACCTTCTTTTCATATGTAATTGGTTTGAAACCAGCCTCAACCAGCAAAGGCTCCAACAATATCGCTCGTTGCATGTCTTGTTCGCTGGCGTGCAACGCAAACTCGCCGTAGTCTTGCAGACTCAAAACGGAGAGGAGATAGACTCGGTTAAAGGAAATCTTAACTGACTCTGGTGTTTTTCGCCTCACAGCTCGAATCTGCAACACGTCTTCAGACACGCTTGCCTGAAAAACGCAACCGGGCGGCTGCCAATTAACTGGTTCATAATCGACTGGTCTATGCACTAGAACGGAGCCGTCTTCCTTGAATAGCACGACGCGTTCGCCCGCCTCAAGTTTGGAACTGGCCCGTCCACGATAGTCAACCCAGCAGTTTCCAATGATAAGGAGTCCCTTACGCTTTGTCAGCGCCTCTTTCACAAACGCAAACGCTTCTTCAACCCTCGGATTTTGCAAGGTGGAAACAGGCTCTCGACCTATCAAGCGATTTTTCGCCAACACCTTAAGAAGGCACCATGACAAATAAGGCTTCTGAACATGCATGACAGAATGGAAAAAGAAACGCCAAACCATGCGTCACTATAATCATTCAGCCAAAGTTTACGACACCCAATATAGCCAAGAACAAAACTCAAAAATAAAAACCACACTAGAAAGTCTGCAACTTAAAAAGCAGAGCCTCATTTTAGACGCAGGCTGTGGAACAGGACTATTCTTTCCCTACATCGCAGAAACAGCCAAATTAATCGTTGGCACAGACATTTCAGCTGGCATTTTAAGAGAGGCAAAGAAGAAGGCAAAGCAGTACTTGAACGTCGCATTGCTTAGAGTCGACGCTGACCATACGCCTTTTCCAAGCCGTATTTTTGACACAGTTTTCGCCGTGACCCTCTTGCAAAATATGCCAGTTCCGCATCTGACCCTCGTTGAAATGAGGCGGGTGAGCAAAAACGACGCGTTCATAGTTGCCACAGGTTTAAAAAAGACTTTTTCCAAAGATGAATTCGCAGAACTACTTCGTAAAGCTGGGTTAGAAATTCTGGTCATGAAGACGGATGACCAACAGAAGGAAAATATCGCCCTATGCACTAAACACTGTACCCGTTAAATCTAAATCCAGCGCATGGTTCAACTAAGGTGAACGCTATGGAGGCAGATGATTGAAAGCTGTCATCATAACAGCGGGCTTGGGAACCCGTTTATTGCCAGTTGCAAAAGGAACACCTAAAGTGATGCTGCCCATATTTGCGCTTGGGAGAAATGGCAAGCTTTGTTTGAAACCAGTCTTGCAATTAGTTTTTGAACAACTGCACGATGTGGGCCTTGAAGAATTCTGCTTCATTGTGGGAAGGAGTAAACAGATCATAGAAGACTATTTCACTCCCGACCATGACTTCTTGGCTCACTTAAGAGAAAGGAAAAAGACAGAGCAAGCCAACGAGATGGAAGACTTTTACAAGCGAGTAGCCGACTCCACCATAAAGTTTGTTAATCAACCTGAACAAAAGGGAACCGGAGACGCTGTTTACAGGGCGAAGAACGTCACCGGAAACGAACCCTTCCTCCTTCACATGGGAGACGACCTGGTTTTGTCTAAAGAAAACAGCCACCTGAAACGATTAATTAGAACTTTTGAGAAGAGAAAAGCTGACGCCGCCTTCCTAGTTGCCAAAGTTGAAGATCCAACATCGTATGGAGTCATCAGTGGCAAGCAGATAGCCAAGGGTTTGCACAAAGTGTCAACAATAGTTTATCAGCCCAAGAAGCCGCCTTCAAACCTCTCAGACGTTGCAGCTTACATCTTAAACGCGAACATTTATCAAGAGATTTCGAATGTTAAGCCGCTTGCTGAAAGCGGTGAAATCAGCCTCATACCTGCCATACAGTCGCTTATTGACAAGGGAGGCAACGTTTACGCCGTTGAATTAGAACCACACGAGAAACGAATCGACATTGGAAACGCTGAAAAATACCGAGAAGCCTTGAACACAAGCCACCAATTCTTCGGAGGCGAAGAACATCGTTAACGAATGCATGGCAATAGTGGGTACAAGACCCGAAATAATAAAGATGGCTCCTGTTGTTCGAGCGCTGAGAGAAAAGTCCCTACCATACCTCTTTGTTCACTGCGGTCAACACTACGATTACAACATGTCTCAGCAATTTATTGAAGAACTAGAGTTGCCCACGCCAGATTATGGCTTCAAAGTCAGAGCCTACTCGCCCGGGTTGCAAACTGCCAGAATCATCAGCCTAATCGAACGAGTGGTGAGAAAAACCGAGCCGAGCATAGTGCTGGTTGAAGGAGACACCAATGGTGTATTGGCGTCTGCGCTGGCAGCTGTTAAACTCAACGTGCCAATCGGTCATGTAGAGGCTGGTCTCCGCAGTTTCGACCTGCGCATGCCAGAAGAGCACAATCGACGCCTCGTTGACCATGTTTCCACATATCTATTTGCACCCACAGAGAACGCTCGCAAAAACCTAGAACGTGAAAGCGTGTGGGGCAAAATCTACGTGACGGGCAACACAGTCATCGACGCAGTTATACAGCATCTGTCCATAGCGGAGCGGAAGTCGCGTATCCTAAACGAGATGCGGTTCAAACATTTTGCGTTGGTTACGGCGCATCGAGCTGAAAACGTGGACGACCCAATTGTGCTGAGAAACTTTGTTGAAGCGTTTATTGAGGCGCCCTTGCCCATCGTTTATCCAATTCATCCTAGAACCCGTAAACGATTGCGTCAACAAAAACTCTGGAAGAAACTGGCTTCGTCTGAAAACGTGCAGATCCTTCCGCCTTTGGGCTATTTCGACTTCATGATGCTCATGAAAAACTGCACCATGCTGCTCACCGACTCAGGCGGATTGCAAGAGGAAGCCACGGCTCCGCCCATGAGAAAACCCGTCTTGGTTATCAGAATATCCACAGAGAGGCCTGAGGCGGTGGAAGCTGGCTTCGCTAAGGTAATAGGTGTAGAGAAAAGTAGCATCTTGGCTGCGATGGAGCAAACTCTTGAACAGAAGGGTAAACTGCCCAAAACTTCACCGTATGGAGATGGAACAGCGGCCAAGAGGATAGTTGAAATCGTGGCTAAAGAAGCTCTTCAGTGAAAAATTTATTCGAGCGATATTATTTTTACGTCCAACGTTTTGGTGTTGAGTATGGCTATGGTTGGTTTTTCTGTTAGGTAACCGCAGACCTCGCCAGGGTTGATTATGAGCATCTTGCCCTTCTTGTAGACTTTTGCCTCATGCACATGTCCATGCACAAGCACATCGTAACACTCGGATGACATAAGCGACTTGAGAAGTTCTGATGGACCCGGTGGACCGCCAGGCTCTCCACCATGTAGTAGCGCAATCCTTAAACCCTCAATTTCTACTTCGGCGAATACCCCACGGATCTCCAAACTGAACTCTGTGAAACGTTTTTTTAGGAATTCGTGGTCGCCGTCGTTGTTGCCGAAGACTCCTATAAACTTGTTTTTGAAGGGTTTGAAATGGGGAATCACAAAAGGCGAGACATAGTCGCCGGCGTGTAGAACCAGTTCTACTTTTTCTTCGTTTAACTTTTTCACTGCCTTGTCAACAAGCGGCAGACGGTCATGAGTGTCTGACATTATTCCAATAAGCATTTGCGACTCACCCTTTTTCACGTATATACTGTCAATTCTCTGCGGTTTTCTTCCAAAAGCTTTTTCCCATATTTGTAGCCTTTCTCAAAAGCCTTAAGGTTGAGTTTTTCGGTTCCCTTCGGAACGTTGCTCAAAAGCGAGTTTTTTAAGGCTTCTGGACTCGTTATCTCGGTTATAGCCACCAAAGCGCCTAACATGACGACGTTGGCGACTATGGTTTTTCCAATTTGCTCCGCGATTTTTATGGAGGGCACTTGGAAAATCCGGCATGGGTTCTTCGGCTCGTGTATGGGCACCATGTCTGGGTCTAGGAGGAGGATTCCACCAGGTTTTATTGTACTGGCGTACGTGTTGAAGGCATCTTGCGACATGACCACCAGAATGTCGGGTTCATCAACCTTTGGATAGTCAACTTCTTCGTCTGAGATGACAACTTCAGATTTGCATGATCCGCCTCTCGATTCAGGTCCGTACGATCGAGCTTGGACGGCCTTTTTAGCACCGTAAATGCAGGCTGCCACGGCCAGTATTAATCCAGCCCTGATTATGCCTTGTCCTCCGAAACCAGCTAATCTAACTTCGAGTCTCATCTGTTCTCTCCTCTGCCCTCATTTTTTCGATTATCTTTACGTTCATTTCTCGGAGAAGTCGTCCGTAGCTGGGCTTTTCGACATCGACGAATTCGCCCACGACGATTTTGTTTGGTGAAATTTCGGCTTTTGCTGGGTCTGAGAAATTCTCTATTGTGGAGGCTTCTTTGAACCATCGCATCATTTTGATGGCGGTCTCCATACTGTTGTAGCGTCCATAGAGTTCGGGGCACTGCGACACCGCCTCGATGAAGGAGAAGCCTTCTTTTTGTAACGCTTTTTTAATGGATTCTGTTAGTCTGTGAACGTGGAATGTGGTCCATCTGGCTACGTAGACGGCTCCGCAGGCAGCGGCTAAGTAGACGAGGTTGAATGCGTGTTCGATGCTGCCGTAGGGTGTGGTTGTGGTCCAAGCCTCGAGAGGTGTTGTGGCTCCATGCTGCCCGCCAGTCATGCCGTAGATGAAGTTGTTGCCGCAAATCACTTGAATGTCGAGGTTTCTGCGGGCGGCGTGGATGAAGTGGTTGCCTCCCATGGAGAAGAGGTCTCCGTCTCCGCTTATCACCACAACTTTCAGTTCAGGATTAGCCAATTTGACTCCCGTAGCGAAGGCTATGGGTCTGCCGTGGGTTGTGTGGAAAGAGTCCGTGTTTATGTAGCCGGATATGCGTCCTATGCAGCCTATACCTGAAACCACCACGATTTTGTTCAGGTCAATGTTTAATTCGTCAAGTGCTCTGATAAAGCAGTTGAGTATTATTCCGTTTCCACAGCCTTCGCACCAGATGTGGGGAATGCGTTCCTTTCTCAGAAACTTTTCATAAGGGTGTGTAAGTTCCTCTTTCATGTATTTATCCTCCTAATTGCGTCTAGAATCTCGCTGGGTTTGTGAGGCTCCTCGCCAAGTTTGGGCAGAAAATCAACTGGCGTTTCTTTTGCCATTCTCTGTACCTCTCGAACAATTTGTCCACAGTTCATTTCTGGAACTATAATGGCCTTCACAGATTTGGCTACTTGAGAGATTTGTTCGTCGGGGAAGGGCCACAAGGTAATCAACCGTATAAGTCCAGCCTTGACTCCGATTGCTCTGGCTTTCCTCACGGCGCTCAATGCGGATCGGGCTGTTATTCCGTAGGCAACCACCGCAACTTCAGCGTCTTCTAAAAAAGCGCTTTCTACTCGAACGATTTTGTTGCTGTTCTTGCGGATTTTATCACATAACCGTTGGACTAGTTTGCTCTGTACTTGAGCGCTTTCGGTTTGCGGGTATCCGCGCTCATCATGTGTAAGTCCTGTGACATGGAAATGGTGCCCTTCCCCAAAAACAGCCATAGGAGGAACCAGATCATCGTCAGGTTCGAAGGGCACAAAAACCGTGCCCGATTGAACCCGAGGCTTTTTCCTATTTACAATTTTTATGGATTCGGCTGATGGGATGTTAACCAATTCCCACGTATGACCAACTATTTCGTCAGCCAGAACGAAAACTGGCACGCGATAGGTTTCTGATAGATTAAAGGCCTCTACGGTTAGATTGAACATTTCTTGAACTGAATGGGGAGCCAACGCTATGATTTCATAGTCACCATGGGAGCCCCAACGAGTCTGCATCACATCCTGTTGTCCCGGCATGGTGGGTTGACCAGTGCTGGGACCGCCTCTCATAATGTTCACTACGACACACGGTGTCTCTGTCATAACGGCTAAACCAATGTTTTCCATCATGAGGCTAAAGCCTGGACCAGAAGTGGCGGTCATAGCCTTTACGCCGGCGTAAGACGCTCCAATAACAGCGGCAATAGAAGCTATTTCGTCCTCCATCTGAACGTAAACTCCTCCAACCTCGGGCATGCGACGAGCCATATGCTCAGCGATTTCCGTGGCAGGTGTGATAGGATAACCAGTGAAGAAGCGACATCCAGCTGCAACGGCTCCCTCGGCGCACGCGGTGTCTCCGTTCATGAAGCGGCTGCCGGATAGAATAACTCGGCTCTTCTTAACGTTGGTAGCCATTCAGCGGCATCCTTCACAATGTTTCTCCGTGGTGTATATTGCGAAATCGGGGCAGACGGCAGTGCAGAAGCCACAGAGTACACATTTGTTTTCAGCTTTTACTCTAGGCGGGTGAAAACCCTTTTTGTTCAGTTCTTTGGAAAACTCTAACACTTCTTTTGGGCAGAATTCAATGCAAAATCCGCATCCTTTGCATCTATCCTTTATTATGTGCACTTCTCCTTTTCGTGGCTTGCTTTTTTCTGGGAGTAAATGCGCGAGAACTTCTGTGGTGAGGGAATTTGTTTTGGTTTCCAAGATTCTCACATTTAGAGAGGCGGAGTCTAAGATATAAAAGTTTACAAATGTAAACGTCCACTCTACGCTGCGACCAGCTGTACCCATGTCTTTTGGTTCGATATTGGGGGTTCTAGCCTCCCAGCGACCAAAAAGGGAAATTGCGGGGATTTTGGGTTTTAGTTGATTTTCAAATGTAAACCTTTCCGTTAGTAGACAGAATGGTAGTCTTATATACACGCTTGTATAGCATATACGGAAGGCGAAAAGCATTGGGAAAAAGAATTAGAGTTCAGCGCCGAGGCAGAGGAGGCCCAACCTTTAGGGCTGCTACTCACAAGCGTGTTGCACCAGTTCATTATCCTCCACTATCTAAAAAAGAAGTTGAAGGCATTATTCAGGGTCGAGTTGAAGAAATTACCCACGAACCCGGAAGAGGCTCACCCCTAGCTCTTATGAATTTAGAAACAGGAGAGAAGTATTACACAATTGTTCCCGAAGGAATCCATCAAGGCCAAACCATACAAATGGGAAGCAAGGCTTCAGTCGATATTGGCAACATCATGCCATTGGGTTACATACCAGCAGGCACAATGGTCTCCAACATTGAACTCCAGCCAGGCGACGGCGGCAAAGTGTCTCGTTCATCTGGCTCTTACGCAACCGTGGTGGCACACACCCCCTTAGGAACCATGATAAAGTTTCCGTCTGGAAAGACCCGATATCTCAACGACCTGTGCAGAGCCATGATAGGCGTGGTTTCCGGCGCGGGTCGAGTCGATAAGCCTTTCCTCAGAGCAGGTGCCAAATTCCACCTAATGCGTTCAAGGGGACGCAAGTATCCACGCACAAGAGGCGTAGCCATGGTCGCAGCTGTTCACCCATACGGAAGCAGCAAACGAAGCGGGCGCAAAGTCACAACGGTTGGAAGAGGCGCTCCGCCAGGCCAGAAAGTAGGATTAATAGCTGCAAAAAGCGCTGGGAGAAAACGAAGAAGAGAACCTTAAAACACTACTACTACATAGACTGAAGTCAATTTTCCACAGACGAATAATCATCTGTAATTTTTTATTCGTGTGAGATTAACGCAAATAAAAAATGGGATGAAGAAACACCGTCTGCTATTCAACGTGCACTCTGTAGAGATCAATGTCTTCGCGCATTTCAGGCGTGACTTCTAAGAACTCTCTGACTGAACGTTTCACATCCCTAGACTGCGTAATGTAGCGACCAGCAATCACAATGTCGGCTCCGTTTTTAAAGGCCTCCTGCGCTGTCTCTGGAGTAATTCCGCCGGCAACTGCAACCAGAAAGCGTTCATGTAGGAACGTCTGCTTCAACTCACGAATCAATTCCAATCGATGACGAGCACCGATCTTTTCCATGTCAATCGCGCGGTGCAGAATCACAACGTCGGGAAACTGTTTCAACTGACGCAATTTCTGAATTGGATCCGCCACTTCCATCATATCAACAAACGCATAGATGCCAAGCCTCTTCGTTTCATATATAAAGCCGTCAAGTATCTCTGGTGCCGCCAAACCCGACGCGACAACAGCGTCGGCTGTCTCTTCAAAGGCCAAATCAACCTCCACTTTTCCGACATCTAGGGTTTTGAGGTCGGCAACGATGAACGTATCTTTGGGCGTGTCTCTTACGTCACGAATAACCTTCACCCCATATTTTTTCAGCAATGGTGTGCCGACTTCCAAAATTATGCGGTCACTTTGGGGTGTCTGACTGATAATTTCCCTCGTGCGTTCAAGGCTTGGAATGTCAAGCGCAATCTGTAGGTACGGTGGTCTCCACAATCTTGGTACTTTAAAGCCCATAATGGGATGCTTCGCTCTGTCCTTGTCATAGATTATCTTCTCCCAAGACGGATACTTTGCCAACGCTCTTTTCAGGGCCAGTTTGGTTGCTCCATAATTGTACTGATAGATTCGGCGGTAATCTTTGGCTTCAGGGTTAACGAAAACACTGCACACAATAACCCAGTCGTCGATCTTATCCTTGGGCACTATGCCTTCTTCTACAGCATCAGCCACAGCCTTAGCTACAGCTGCTTGGGTGGGTCCAAAGATTTTTCCGGCTTGTTCAAAGTTTTTCACTGTCACTTTAGGAACTAAAAGCGTGTGTGGCTTAGGAGGCAGATTTGGTCTAATAACAGCCAGTAATGGGGTATGACCTGCCGAAAGATTGGATAAACCGTTGGCAAAGGCTTCTCCTACCGGACCATCTTTGTCACCTACCAACAGATCAATGTGAGCAACTTCAGCGCCTTCGCCAATCAATGCTTCACCGATTAGATAGGCATACTCCTTAGGCCCAGCAACAACCTCAGAAGGCGCTGGCTTAGCTGGCCTGATGCCCTCAAATCTAACGTCAAACTCTCTCATCCATTCGTAGAGTGTATCCCTGTGTATCCCCATGACTTTGGCGGTTCCGGCTATTGTCGGCTTCCTAGTCTTTCTGGTTTCCATTTCTCGTTGCATCGCCGCCGTCAGAACTTTGAAAAATTCATCTCTCGTAGCTGGCTTTTTGCCGCCAAATTCCGACATTCTTATTCGCCAATTATTGATTGTGCGCCACTACTATTAAAGTTTGTCGGAAGCTTTCGAGCATAGCTGTAAATTCCGACATTTCCTTATTTCTATAGGAATTTAGCGCTCGCTTTTACCGACGAAAAACATTTACTCACAAACAGTAAAACAAGTAGAGCATAACTTGCCTGGGAGACGTGCAGCATGAGAAAATTCTTAATTGAAGAAATGTCGTCACAGGAGATAACCGAAGCGTTGAAGAAAACCGACACAGTAATTGTTCCTCTGGGAACGTTAGAGCAACATGGACCTCACCTGCCAGTTGGAACCGACACTTTGATTCCAATTCGAATAGCTAAGCTTGTGGCAGAGAGGTCAAAAGTTTTGGTGGCTCCTCCAGTTTATTATGGAAATTCCCTCTCCATGATGGACATGAAAGGCGTTTTCACCATCACACCCGACAGTTTGGCAAGTCTGCTCTTAGATCTTTGTCGGTCATTTGCAAGGCAAGGCTTCAACATAATTGTCTTCATCAATGGTCACGGTGGCAACACACAGGTTCTGGACTTTATTGGGCAGAGGGTTCGCATGGAAACGGGTGCCCGAATCCTTCGCATTGATTGGTGGGTTATAGCTTCCGAAGAGATTTCGAAGATTTGCGAGAAAGAGGTGATGCACGCTGACGAAAGTGAAACAAGCGTGATGTTGGCGTGTCGACCCGAATTGGTGGACATGACGAAGGCGGTAAAGGATGAAGTGTCGGATAAACTTGTTCAGGTTTGGACTGGCGGCAAACCAAAAAATATGCCGAAGGTTTATGTGCCCTTCCAAACATGGTCAAAAACAGGTGTGATTGGAAACGCAACCAAGGCTTCGAAGGAAAAAGGCGAAAAGATTTTGGAGGCGGTTGTTAACAACATAATCGATTTCTTGGAGCAAATGGACGAACTTTAGTAAGCCATTTGTTGTGTGTTTTATTGCAATTCATATCAGAACTCTGAATTTGTGCTTGGCAAATAACATAAGTTCGAACATCCGAATTAAGCAAAAATTGAGGTTCGAAAGTGCCAAGGACTAGAAGAAGAGGTGCAGCTGTCTGGGCGCTGGCTTTTCTCTGTTTTTTGGCTGCTTTAAACGTCTTCAACGCTGCGCTTAAGCTGACTCTGCAAGGGATCAACTCCACCATTGAATTTTCGCTTTTTGGCAGCGTTATTCTTAGCAACATAAATATAGAAGTGTATTTCTGGGTTTCAATAATTTTGACGCTTGTGATCTTTGGCGTCACAGTTCTTGTAATTTATCGTGGCTTTCCAGTTGACCCCGAGGTGTTGGAGAGACTTGCAAAATTGGAAGAGAAAGCGACACTGAACGCGAACATGCTTGAAAATACGCAGATGGGCTTCTTCCGAAGGTTTGAAGAAAACGAAAAAACAACAGATGATGCGGTACGCAAGATAAGCCTCAACTTAGAAGAAGCAACAAAACAGAGCAATGAAAATCTTGCCGCTGTCAAGAAACACATGATGGAGCTAACTGAAATACGAAAGGGGGTGGAAAAGATGGAGAAGGAACTGGCGCCTACCAAACCAAAGTTGGCAAGCCGGAGCAAGACATCAAGCCTTAAAGGAGTCAAACCGCGTTTGACAAAGGAGATGCAGGCGATGGGAATAACAAACATAGGTGAATTTTTGACAACAGATCCTGTTATCATCGCTCAAAAATCTAGGGAAACTCCGGAAACCATAACGAATCTGCAAGCTATGGCGCAGCTGATGATGGTTCCTGGCATAGATGAAAACGATGCCGAACTGCTTGTGAAAGTAGGAGTAAGGAGTCATAGAGAACTTGCTAATCAGGATCCCGTTCAACTCTGCAAAGCTGTGGTGGGCATTGTCAAGGCGTATGTCGAACAAAAGAAGATGTCTGCAAATCGAGTTCCGACAGTCGAGGATGTTTCCTCTTGGATAAGGCTGGCGAAACTGTAGCGGTGCACCTTCTAGGCTAGATTTTTGTCAAGATTTGAGCAAGAATTACAAACAAACCTGCTGTCCAGCAATAACATGCGAACAGATGAAATTTTCCTTCAAGCATAATTTTTCGCAGCAGTCTGATTGAGACATAACCAACGAAGACAGTGACAATTAACCCTAAGAGTAAGTTTGATGCACCCACATCTGATACAAGATTTTTTGATTCTGAAGCTGTTACGATTGTGGCTCCTATTACGGCTGGTATAGAAACGAGAAAAGAGAACTTGTAGGCAGTTTCTTTCCCCAGCTTTCTAAGCAAGGCTGTGGTTATTGTGGCGCCGCTCCTTGAGATGCCAGGAATTATGGCTATGCCTTGGGCTGTTCCTATCAATATGGCATCTAAATAATTGATAGCTTGGTCATCCTTTGTGCGCCCTGAAAGGAAAAGATAACAACCTGTTATTATGAACGCCGCGCCAACAACCAACAGGTTATTGAAAAAAGATTCAAACAAGTCCTTGAATACAAAACCAATAGTGGCGGTTGGAATGCTGCCAACAATTATGAGTAGGGCGAGTTTGCCATTTTCAGTTTTGAAGTTTAGGTGAATTAGGGCACCAAGTATTTTTGTGATGTCTTGGCGAAAAACGATAAAAATGACGAAAAAAGTGCCAATGTGCAGCAACACATCGAAGAAGATGGGAAGACTCAAATTGAAAAATTTTTGAACTATTACTAAATGCCCGTTACTTGAAATGGGCAACCATTCGGTTATACCTTGAACTATGGCTAAGATTAGGATCTCTATCAGTGTTGGCGTGTGATCGAGGGCTCCTTGCAGATTTCGTTTTGGGAGTTACGTGGATGAGTAGTGGGCGGTTATGTCCACGTTTCCAGTGTTTGTGCTGGCTGTTATGTCGAGTTTTTTGGTTTGAGGCACTAAGTAATTGGGTGTGCGAGCGTGGAACGTGGTTGTAGTTTCACCCAAAATTGTGAATCCAACCACATTGTCTGCGTTTACTTTTCCCACGCTGGTGGAAGCCATAATATCCGACTGAACATTAGTGAGACGCGCGTCTAATATAACCTGACCAGTTGTGGTGCTCATATGAACTGTGCAGTCTCGGTTAAGGCTTGAGCTCTCAATCAAAACTTCAACCTTTCCTGTTGTGGTTGTAGCCTCAACATCGCGCAGGTTTGCCGTGTTGGTTATATTGGCCCAAACCTCTCCCGTGGTTGTTTTTAACATCACAGCCTGAATTTTGGAGGCTGTGGGCGGAACGTCTACACGAACGCTTCCCGTGACTGTTGTGAGGTTAAAGCTGCTCTTTATGGTCTGGCTTAGTAGTATATCGACGCTTGCCGTTGTGGACTCTGCGTTAACTGTGAGTTTTTCATTGACCACGGACTGGGTGAACAACACCTTTGGCTCTGTGAACCAAAAGTAATGTTTAGTGAACACAATCCGATAGATCAAGGATGCGTTGGTAGTAAAAGACAGGCGAATGCTACCAGTTGAGACCACGCATGACAGTTCGGTTTCGTCTACGGTTTCTTCTGTGGTTGTAAGTTCATAAACTTCTGTGGGAGCCCTTCCAAAACCAGCGAATCCGGACACAACCAATCCGAGGACAACGATTCCTAAAAGGAAAATCGCCATAGATGGAAACGGAATTCTGTAGCCTAACAAGCCTGCAACAACTATGATGACGCCAGCCGCCACCAACAGAATTGGAAGAGCATGGGGATACGTAACTCCTGAAAGAGCGAAAATCCCAGCTAAGACGAGGAGCGAGCCGCCTATCAGGAACCAGAAAATCTGACTTCTGTGTCTGAACATTATACCACCTCAAAGATCTGTAATACATTAACTTCCGGCACTGGTTCCCTCGCTTGTGGCCCACCGTATAATGCCGCCGATGAGTATCAGTATGCCCACTAATATGAGAATGCCTGGCCAAAAGATATTGTAGTAGAATAGAATGCCTAAGCCTATTAGTAGGATGCCCACCCATATGGTACCCCAAAGCTCAGCTGGTCTTCCCTTTTCTTGCTCAGTCATGTATTTTTCACCAACCTAAAACCACTATCTGCGCTTGAGAAAAAAAGCTTTTGCACCATACCGCATTGGCTGGAACGGGTGGTTTATATACAAACTAAGTTAATATGAGGGGATTTGAGGTTCAAATCCATGATGGAGCAGACCAGCGTTAAGCGACGACGAGACTGGCAAGCTTTGTGGAGCGGAGTTTGGGGTGGATTGAGTCTAATTATTATAGGTTACATATTCTGGCAGGTGTGGGTTGCATTGCCGGAGAGAGAAAGATTCTCGTGGCGCGCCTTGGAAATGCTCATCAGTTACTGGCCCGTCTTGCTGGTGCTCATCGGCATCTCGTTCATTGGAACCGGCGTAATTCGCTGGTACGAAGGTGAAACAGGAAAAGAGAGATTTTAATTCCCATTTTCTTGCTGGTTGATCCAATATTACATACAACTTGGGCGATAGTGTTTTTCCGACAATATGTACCTCCAGTGCAATACTTGGGCGCTGCACTAATTCTAACCTCAGCAGCAATAAACCTAAAACTTGGAGCGAAAAGCGCGTCAAAAAAAACAGTAATATAACATACACCATACTTACTTACCTTGAACAAGCGCCTAGTGGTTTTAAATGAAGAAACCAAAGGAACCTGCAGTTATTGCCTCCTCCCTATGCAAAGAATTTCAGCTTGGCAATGTCACAATAAAAGCCTTGAAGGATGTAAGCCTCAACGTAACCGAAAGCGAGTTTGTCTCTATATGTGGACCCTCTGGCGCGGGAAAAACCACTCTCCTCAACATTATTGGCGGTCTAGACCAGCCGACAAGTGGAACAATCAAAGTCTTTGGACATAATCTTAGCGAACGGGATGAAGACTTTTTAGCAACTTTCCGATGTTCTTACGTCGGATTTGTCTTTCAATCTTACAATCTGATTTCTACACTCACTTCTTTAGAAAACGTGGCTTTTGCAATGGAGATAGCTGGCTGGCCAGCGGAAAAAGCAGTGAAAAAGGCAAGGAAGTTATTGGAAACAGTCGGTTTGTCGCATCGAGCAGACCATTTTCCAGCTCAGCTTAGCGGCGGCGAACAACAGCGAATTGCCTTTATCAGAGCCCTTGCTAATGATCCTCCTCTTATTCTTGTTGACGAACCCACGGCAAACTTGGATTTGAAAACTGGTTTGGAGGTAGTGGGGATTTTGGAAAAGCTGAAGGAAGAGAGAAAGACAGTGATAGTAGCCACTCATGATGAGAGTATAGTGAAGTTGTCAGATCGAACGTTACATATGTTTGATGGAAGAATTGAAGCCGATGAGTAAGCGTTCATTTCCATTAAAAGACCTATTAAGAAGAAGATTCAAAACAGCATTAACTATCCTCAGCTTGACTACATCGGCTACTGCAACCTTTTTTCTTCTCATATTTGGAGACAATATTGGGTTGGAAGTTGCACTGCTTACAGGAGGAAAACTGACTGGCGGGTTCTTATACACGTTTTCCGTGATCCTCTTGATAATAACTTTACTCAATTTTTTGGTTGGCATTGTGGTGGCGTCTTTCTTCATATCGTTGGCAATGTCTGAACGAGTTCGAGATGTCGGAGTGATGAAGGCGAGTGGATGTTTAACCGACTTAGTCTTCGGCTATTTCACCACTGAGCTATCCATTATAGTTTTTGTCAGCTGCACCGTCGGCCTCGTCTTAGGAGTGCTCTTAAGCAATGTTAGCATTAATATCTTGAACACATTTGGTTTTACTATCTCTCAAAGAACCCTCAACATTTGGTTAATACTTCCGGTATTTCTAACATTTGTTATTGTGCCGCATCTTATCGGAAGCCGAGCAATAATCAAAGCACTTATGGTAAAGCCGTCTGAGGCATTGTCTACTAATTTTTCGCTCGGAATACCTTCGAAGCCCAAAGTTTCTGTTCCTTCAAAGTTTGGTCTCACGCTCCAAATAGCCTTTAAGACTCTAACCCGCAGAAGGATTGCAACTCGCCAAGCTATAATTTGTCTATCTCTTGTATCTGCACTAACAATGGTAGCCTTGACAAGTGGAATTATCACCAATCAAACAACTCAAAATTATGTGGAGCGGGCTATTCAGAAAAACGTAGTTCTTGTCGGTCATCGCAACATCTCTAGGCAATATGTGGATTTTCTGTCTCGGTTTTTCGAGGCAAGAGAAACAGAACCCATAAACTATTCAGACTCAGGTTTCTTCATTCCCCAGACTTTGATTTCAAGGTTAGGTGTAATTGATGGAATAAACAAAATAGACACCCGCCTTATTCTTGAAACCCGAGTGTACGAAATTCCTAAGATTATCATAAACCCTGATGAGCCAAATCCTTATTTCCCAATAGGTGACCACCGATCTAGTGAAGCTCTTGTTTTAGGTTTGGAACCAGAGAACGCTATAAACGATTGGCTAATTTTGGTGGGCAGAGACTTAAACAAAACCGACGTGTACTCAGCTATGGTGGGCGACTCCTTAGCGACGAGCATATTCACAAGCCCAGAGAAACAGAGCCTAAAACTGCTCAACAATGAATTCGAGATTACAGGTGTCTGCCAAGATCCTCTAAACAATGGAAACGTGGTATATGTGCCCTTGAAGACCCTACAGTCAATGAGAGATCAAAGTGAATGCAACTTGCTTTTTCTCCAGATTGACCCGTCTAAACTTTCCCAGACGATTGCCCATATTAAAGAAGAGATTGCGGGAACAGAGTTAGAGATAATTGAGCTTGATGAGATCTTGCAGAGGCATCTAGGCTTTCTTAACAGTATCTGGTCTCTTGTAACGCTTGTGCCTCTGTCCTCCTTAGTAACTGCTGCGCTCTGTCTCTCTGGGTACATGGCACTTATCATCTCAGCCCAACGACGAGACTTGGCCATTATGAGAGCAGTGGGTGCCAAACTGCAAGTTGTGGTAAAAGTTGTTCTGATGCAAGTTTTCACCATTGTGTTGATCAGCGGGGCAATAGGGCTGGGAATAGGTTTGTTAGTCGTATTCTTTCTTCTACCTGAACCAATTATCTCTTTATCGATTATTTTCTCGATTGTCTTATGGCTCATCCTAGCTTTGGCCTTCTTAGGCATACCTGGTCTATACCTAACTATAGGAACCGTAAAGAAATCGGTCATTAAAGCAATTTCTGAGTTATAAGAAAGGGCATTCGCAAGGCGTCCTCTGGCATTTTGGGCATTTATCGTTGTATTTTGTTGTTGCAGCCTTCTCCAAATCCACGTTGACGACGTTTGCCAGCGACACTAACCAAGCGAAAACATCAGCGAACTCGTCTTCCAACGCCTTCTTATCGTTTTTTCTCAAAGCCTCGCTCAGCTCTTCAACCTCGTCCATCAACCACTTGTATGTTTCAATTTCACCGCGTTGAGAATCACGGTGAAAATAAATCCGTCGCATCATGTTCTGAAACTCTTGAACATGCAAGTCTATTTCCTTCCCAACTGGTTTATGGTGTTATTTATTCGATTAGTGGAGGATTAAAACTTAAGGAGGATTGTCTGTCCCTTTGCGATTATGTGTATCACTTGGACATTTTTTCTCTCCAAGTGGGCCGAGATGAAACGTCTGTGACAATATTTTGGGTTGGGCTCCATACACATAATGCACGTTCTCTTCTGCTCTGCGAGCTTGAGCAGTTTTTCTATTCCTTCTTTGAACAGTTTGGTTCTCATGTGAGCCTTATATCCGCCTCGTCGGTAACCGCCTAGCTCCTTACCCAGCCAAACATACTCGACTCCGTTTTGTAACAGCCAACGTGCCATTTCTTCTCGCTTGAAATGCTCAATCTTCGACGTTGGAAAACTACGTACGTCAACAAGAATTTGGATGTTTTGTTCTTCGAGTAATTCGAGAAATGTTTTGATTGAGCGGTTGCTGTG
>Ga0315307_1000064_pt1 | contig 43540 bp, 41 predicted proteins | sample TDP2_MG_FD_203079 | JGI IMG/M metagenome (GOLD analysis project Ga0315307, IMG submission 203079) | Freshwater sediment microbial communities from Lake Towuti, South Sulawesi, Indonesia - TDP2 | ecosystem: Environmental > Aquatic > Freshwater > Lake > Sediment | place: Indonesia: South Sulawesi...
CGAGGAGTGGAAGAACGGTAACTTCCAACTCCTCTCGCCGCACGAAGAGCTAAGAGAGATGCAGATGCTGATCAAAGACTTGGACGTGACGAGCAGGGTCTGCTTCGATCACTACGTAGACCCCGCCTACAGGTTAGGGTCTGAGCTTGTCTGGCTGCTCAGGCAGAGTCACGAAGGCTACAAGTTCCCGGAGGAGAAAACCCAGGTGCTAGACACAGTAGCGAGAGGCTTGAGGATCGACGAATCACTCTACGTCCGGGCAGAGGAGCTGATAGAAGGCTTCGTCTGAGACCCTCCTACAGTCCTCGGCCATCACAAGACCCGGATGTTATTAGTGCTCTCAACGCCTCTCCTGTTCAAATGCTCTAAGGTCGAAATCCTGTAATCGAGCGCGGACAGCTCAAGTCTCCCTAGGTCTATGGGGTCGATATCGCCGTTGTTCATCAGGTATCTGCACGCGAGCATCATGAACCCATGTCTGCCCGGTTTCAGCATACGCTTCATCTCAGGCCCGTTCCTTTCCAGGTAGCTCAACACTTGATCGTAATCGATCCTGATGCTTTCAGGGCCTAGGTCGATCCTTTTCCAGAGGCTGCTCAACGTGGGCTCGTAGGGATCAACATTGCTACATAACAGGTGTACGATGTTCTTCGAGATCCTCCCATCGTTCGCATCGGTGCAGTCATACTGCAGGTCGATCCCCGCGGAGTCGAAGGCACCGACGAAGGTGTTCCAGTCCCCCAGGTTGAGATGGATGGGTTCACCGTCTCTGCCCGTGTACATCCATGGAAAACCGTCAGAGCCCGGAGCCCACTCGTATATGTACCCCTCCGGAGTCGAGCCCAACGGCCTCGTAATGTGCGCGTAACGGTACTTACCAGTCACAAAGAAGAAATCCTCCAATTTCTTTATCAGGGCATGAGTTAGGAACCTCTTGTACCCGATCTCCGGCTTATCCTCTGTTTCCTTCCTATGCGCGACGGCGATCTCCTGGTAAGTGTCTATTCGTCCCCCGATCCCGGGGAACTCATCTCTTAACTGGATCTCTATGTACGCCTTAGAACCTTCCCCACCCTTGCCAATAACCTCAACAGTCATAGTACCCCTCGGAGTGTGCACAGGCTTAAACGTTACGACCGCCCAAGCGAGCGCTGTAGGTCAAGGCCCTACAGCAAGGCACGCATCGCTCAGTTACAGGTCATCTCTTGGAAAGAGCCCTGACGGCCTCCGCCACAAGGTCGGCTACCGTCAGCCACTCCCGCATGGAGCTCGTGTTGACGACCAGGTCGTAGTTCGTGGGGTCAAGCCAGTCCTTCTTGAAGAGGCGCTCCACCATGTTCCTCCTCTCCTCATCGCTCCGCTGAATGTCCTCGAAGCCTTCCTCAACCGAGACGCCCCTCCTCTCGGCCACGTGCCTAGCCCTATGCTCCGCCCGGGAGACAAGGAGCACCTTGACCACATCCTTCCGGTCTAGAAGCATGAAGCCCGACCGGCCTTCCACGATGACGTTGTCATCAAGAACCTGCTCAATCCTATGCCTGATCAGGTGGTCCGCATCCATCTCGCCGGACCTGATGAAGGATTCGAGATCGATGAACGGCTCCTTAAGCCTCGAAATGAAACTCGCCAATAAGCTGCTTGTGTTCTCGATTCTCAGGCTGAACTTGGCGGAAAGCAGCTCAGCCACTTCGCTGCATCCCGCTCCGAGAGGACCGCATAACGCGATCTTCAACGGAAGACCCTCTCCGGTCACGGAGCCCCTGGCCCTGACTTAAGCGTTGCTGACGAACAGCCTTCCGTCATCTTCAAGGTATGAGGAAGACCAACTGACGCCTAGCGGTCAGTCGACCGCTCAATCGCGTCGAGGGCTTCCCTCGTAAGTGGATACGTCGCCTTCTCCATCACGTCTGTGATCGTCTTGACGACCTCGAGGGGGACGTAGTTCTCCGTTGAAGCAGCGAGGATCACGCGGTCCCCCGGGACAGCGGACCTTAGGAGGCCGATCAAGTGCGTTCTAGCCGCTGCAGGGCCTCCGGCCACGTAGACCGAGGCTGGGAAGTTGATCCACAACACCTTGTCTCTCCAAAGCGAGAGAGCTTCGTCCACGGCCAAGTCTCCCATTGGGGGCGGCGTAAAGGCCTCGATCACGTCCAGCTTCGTCTTCGCTATGAGCGGCACTAGTACCTTGAGCCTTCCATCCATGTGGCAGCCGAGCACCTTCCCCTGCCCATGCACCATCTCCGCCAGCTCATCATAGTTCGGCGCATAGTAGCGCTCGAATAGAGCAGGGCTGACCAGGACGCCGTCGATGTTATCCCCATACCCTACGTACTCCACCGGGGCGTCCGCAGCGAGAGGGTACATCAACCGGTAGTTCTCCACGAGCGCCTCGTACAGTTTCTCCACCCTCTCGCGGTGCCGCGCGTAATCCTTGTAAAGCTGCACCGGGCCTACCCAGTCGATGAGCAGCATCTGGAAAGGCGAATGCGGGAGGCTCGCGACCACGATGCCGTCCTCGCCCAGGTACCTCTGGAAATCGTTCAGCGCGTCATAATACCGCGTGTACCGCGTGTCCTCGACCATGAAACGGACGATATCGTAATCCTCCGGCCTCTTGATGAGGCGGCCGCCCTGCTCCGGGCTGACACGCCACGGAGTCAAGCCCCTGAAGTCTCGGCCTGAGATGCCCTGCCCAGAGCCTATCCCCGGCTTGAAGAGCTCTGAGACGCTTCCCACCGGCGTATGGTAGGTGTACCTCGACATCTTCACTCCGCCCGTTAGCTCCGTGCTCTGGATAAGCTCCACGTTCGGCGACGAGGCCACGCAGAAGGGCAGGGAGATGCAGAGACCCATCCCTCGGCTTCGGACCTCACGCTCCACCTGTCCACGGGGAAAATGGCGGTCCCAGTGCATCAAGGGCACCCTATCGACAGGCCGCCGATGCAGAGCCGCCACAAGCCTCTCACGAACCGTCATCCCAGCCAACAACCACGCCTCCGCGCTACAGGGAGAAGCGATCACTGCCGGGATTAAAGGCCGCGCGCCCAGGATGACCGGTGCAGATGCTGACCCGTCTGATGGTAGACGAAGACCAGCATACATCGGTGCAAAGACCTGTGGTTTTTCGCTGCTCCAAGCCCCATCCTTGAGAGCGGAGACAGGGCACGTATAGCGGAGGGTACCACCCAGATGGCGACCGGGGTCGCATCAAGCTTTTCGAAGCCAAGAGCCGTGAGCTTACCCTAGAAGGGCGGAATCATGCTGGGGATACACAGATGCCCGATCTGCGGCGGCCTCACCCGCGGCCCGTGCTCATGTGAGAGAAACGCCAAGTTCTGGGCGAAGCTCGTCGACATAGGCTATGCCAAGCTCTGGGCGACGCGGCCCGAGGGCCTGGAAGTGCCTGTGAAGATTGTAAGACCACTCTCGGAAGAGTGACAAGCCCGACCGCGGCGAGAGAAGACTGAACAGCTCTCGTACGTCCCCGCGCTCGAGACAGCCGGGCCGCCAGGGTCCACAGCCCCTCTTCTAGCCCAAGCCCTTTAGCCTAGAGCCCGTAGCCTCGGCATCTGGATCGATCAGGATGACCGCGGGGGAAACTCTTTCACCTAGCCAGCGTGCCTCTGACGGAGAATGACAAGGGCGTCGTCTCCCCAGCTGATCGCGGGCCAAAGTGTCCTGCTCAGCCCTGGAGTTCGGTTCCCGCTTCACGGCTATCCGAGCAAGCAGGTGATGATGGTCCTAGAGGGCTCTCTGAGCTTCAGCCTCGGCGAGCGGAGCTTCGAGGTGAAGGCGGGAGACGTATGCATGGTTCATGGAGGGCCCGCCCGGGAGAAGGACATGAAGGGCATCGACATCTTCGTCCCACCCAAGGAGGACTACCTGAAGCACACCGTAAGGTAGCCGCCTGGCTCAGAGCTAACCTTTTAGCTAGGGCTGCGAGTCCCTCGCTTGGGGAATCCTACCTGGCTTCAACCGAGGCTGTCAGGCGTGAGAACGAGAGGTTTCGTCAGGAGAAGGACCGGTACTTCAGGATGGCACATGATTCGCCGATCCCGCACGAGGAGAGGCATGACTTCAAGGGCCTGAAGTACTATCCCATAGACCTCGGATACAGGTTCAGGGTGAAGCTGAACCGGTTTGAGAAGCCCGAGCAGATAACGATGGGCACGAGCACGGGCGAGGTCCGGAGCCTTCTCCGGGTGGGCTACTTCGAGTTCCCGCTAGATGGGAAGTCCGTGAGGCTCCACGCGTACGGATCCGGCGACCCACATGACCATTCGCTCTTCATCCCGTTCCGAGACAAGACCTCAGGTAAGGAGACCTACGGCGCAGGCAGGTACATAGACCTTGAGGAGCAGCCGGGCGACGTCTACGACCTGGACTTCAACCTCGCCTACAACCCCTCCTGCGCGTATAACCCGGACTACTCCTGCCCACTGCCGCCCGTTGAGAACTGGCTCACCGTGGAGATCAAGGCCGGAGAGAAGAAGTACCGCGAGGACTAGCCGCTTCTAGGGCGGCGTCCTCGTCCAGCTAGGCGGCAGTGGACGAAGACCCTGACCAAGGCTTCACTCCTCAAGCCAGACCGGAAGAGAAGAGGCGAAAGGCTACCTGGCCGTTACCTCGCTCTGTCCAGGGCCTTGTCTACGTCTTCCAGGCCGAGCTTCTTCAGGGTTTCAGACGTGGGGATGCCGCGTTCATCCCAGCCCAGCGAGGCGAAGTACTTCCTCTTCTCCACTTGGACCTTGGCTCTGTCGGTGGTCTTGCCCTTCAACGGCCCGGAGGGTAGGGGCTCGTAGAACCTGGGCGGGTTCTCATCGTCCACATCCGGCTTCCAGGTAGCGTCAGGGCCCCCCAGGAGCAGGGCGGCGCGCTGGAGGGCAAACATCCTCGGCCCGGCCACGTCGTTCCATTCCTCCTGCGTTGCGTCCCATCCCGTGACGGCTCGGAGGAACTCCCAAAGCAGGCCTTTGTCCTCCGGGGTGTTGAAGGCACAGACCACGGCTGAGTCGCAGAAGCCCCACAGAAGCTCGCCTGGGCCCTCGTCCGGGGCCATTCCCGCGACGCTCGTGTGGTCCGCAGCCTGAACGGAGCACGCGTACGCGATCAGCGGCGGGTAATCGAGGTCGCTCCTGATGCCGTGCGCGCCTATGGCCATCCCCTTCTCGTGAACCACGTAGGGCAGCAGGTCCACGCCCTTCATCCGGCCTAGCTTCAAGGCTGCCCGGTAGCTTCCCTCCGCGAGGATCCCGCCGATGCCCTCCCTCCGCGCTATCATCCGCGCCAGCCTCGCGAAAGCCAGGGGGTCGCCCCACTTCAGCTCGAAGCCCAGGTCGTCCTTCGTCAAGATGCCGCGCTGATAGAGCTCGCCGGCGAAGCCCAGCACGTTGCCGCCTTGGATGCCGCAGAGGCCCATGTCGTCCACCGTGCTCGTCATGTAGACGTTTCCCTCAGGCTCGAAGATGCCCAGGTTCGTCCCCAGGTAGGCTTGAAGCTCGTAATCCGGGTTATCCGTGATCGCGCCCTGAAGGGGACCTGACTTGACCGCGGCGACCTTGAGGCAGGTAGTGGGACAACCATAATCGCCCCAGTACCGCTTCAGCCAGACCCGGCGTTCGAAGTGATCGACGCCGAAGCTCCGCTCGTCATGCCATTCCTCCTGCCAGTTCCGTATCGGCTCGGAGCTGGTATCCGCGCCCACCTCGTAGCCCGCGGCGCCCGTGCCCCACCGCCTCATCCCGTCGCTGGCGAAGCAGTCCTTCGTTACGGCGTCGATGAGCTCCTTCACGCGGCCCATGTCGGGCACCTCGGGAAGGGGACCGGTGCCCTTGGCCACGATCGCCTTAAGGTTCTTCGAGCCCATTACGCCGCCGTAGCCGCCGTAGCCGGCGCCGTGAGTCCACTTCATCATGACCGCCGCCACACGGGTCCTGTTCTCGCCCGCGGGGCCGATGTAGAGCACGCCGGGGTCCTTCCACATCCGCGTGCCCGGATGCCGCTTCTCCAGCTCGGCGATCGTTTCCTTCGTCAGTATCCGCAGCGTCTCCTTACCGTCCTTACCCCAGACGTGGCGGGCATCCTTGATCTCGACTGAGTCGTCGTCGATCAGCAGGTAGACCGGGCGTTCAGCCCGGCCGGTCGCAACGATGCCGTCCCAGCCGGCGCACTTGAGCTCGATGGGGAACTCCGCGGCCACCGTGGAGCCGACGATGCCGTTGCATTGAGGCGACTTCCCAGAGATGCAGATCCTCATCCCCGGGTAGTAGCCGGTCATCGGCCCCGTGAGCGCGAGAAGCACGTTCTCCGGCCCTAGGGGGTCGATGGTCTCCCAACGATCCCCTAGCCTATCCCAGAGGATTCTCGCGGCGAGGGCTCGGCCGCCGATGTACTGCCTCAGGACGCTCTCGGGGAACGTGACGGTCTTGATCGCCTCGGAGGAGAGGTCTACCTCCATGAGCTTGCCCGCGTAGCCCTTCGGCATCTAGACCAGCTCCTTGCCCATCTCCCCGTAGAGACGCATAGCCAGCTCCTTCACCACGTCCTCAGGCTTCTTGGCGTAGAGCCTATACGAGACGCTCTCAGGCCTCTTCGCTCTCCATAGGGCGTTGTACCGTGCCTCCTGGCAGACCTTGGCGCACTGAGGGTCTCCTTGGCATAGGTCGCAGATCCTTGCCTTCAGGTCTCCTGGATGGAGGAACGGGACCCTCCCGGGGCAGGCGTCGATGCAGAGGCCGCAGCTTATGCACGTCTCCGTATCCACCGAGATGGCGCCCGTCTTCTCATCCCAGGACAAGGCGTTGACGGGGCAGCTGGGGATACAGGGCGCATCGTGGCACTGAGCGCACAGATGCGGGATCTCCAAGGTGGGAACGAGCATGAAGACCCTTACACGTGAGGCCTCAGGCCAGATCCTGCCCTCATGCCAGAGGGAACACGCGACCTCGCAGCGCCTGCAGCCGCTGCAGTTCAGGTAATCTCTTGCAACCCATACCTTATCAGGCATAGCAGACCGCCGCCAGCGTACGCATAAGTGAGGTTTTAAGCGTTACCCGAAGCAGGACGATCAACTCGTCTCTAATGCGGGAGGGCGGCCCTGAAACAGGTACTTACGTTGAAGAAGGATCGCGTGGCGCCTGTTCTGCGATCAGCGTTGGGTCATGCGCCGCAGGGAAGCTCACCCTCCGACCAAGGGAGGGATGAGGGCTATCTGGTCCCCTTCCCTCACGGGGGCGTCGAAGCCCTGGTTCCTGCCGTTAAGCAGGACCGTCACCATGCCGTGCGCCGAGCCTCGGCTGTGTACGTCGATCTCCCCCAGCCCGTATTTCCGGAAGATCTCCTCTACGGCGCCGCCCAGCGTAGCTCCGTCCGTCACCTCGGCCTCTAGCTCTCTGCCCAGCCTCCGTGCCAGGTGGCCTACAAGCCGAACCTTGACCCTCATCAAGCTCGAGTCCCCCTCAGCTAAAGAGGCTGGGCCCTAAAAAGGCTACATGAACCGCGCGGGGCATCCGTGCCGTCGAGCGGCTTAAAGGCTATCTGCGAGTTCAGCGATCTCGCCGAGGAGGCCTCTGCCTTGCCTGTTCTCAGTTACCAAGGTAGGTCACCGAGGATAAGCCCCGAAGCCTTCGTCTCGCCCTCCGCCCTCGTGATCGGCGATGTGGAGGTCTCTGAGGAAGCCTCCATCTGGCCGGGCGCCGTCCTGCGAGGTGACGTGGCGAAGATCACGGTGGGAAGATGCACGAACCTCCAGGAGAACGTGGTCGTTCACGGCGGCGACCTCTACGATGACGATGGCGAGCTGCGCGGTCACATCCCCGCGAAGATCGGGGAGTACGTGACCGTGGCCCATGGGGCGGTTCTCCACGGCTGCGAGATCCGCAGCTGCGTGACGGTGGGGATCCGCGCCGTGGTTTATGACGGCTCGCTCGTGGAGGAAGGCTCCGTTATAGGGATCGGCGCTGTTCTACTGGAGGGCTCGAGGATTCCGCCGCGTTCGGTCGTCGTCGGTATCCCCGGAAGGGTCATCAAGACCTTGGATGAGCAGGCCCCGGCTAGGCTTAAGGAGCACGCGGAGCGCTACCGAAGCCTAGCAGAGAGCCACAGCGGCACACTCTTCCGAGCGGTCGATTAACCCAGAGGGCTCTGGCTGCGTGAGCTCAGTCGGCTTACAGCTCGTGGAACTCGACTCTCAGCGTCTCGGTGTCCAGGGTGGCGAGGGTGCTTACGCCTGTCAGGTAGCCGCACGCCTCCCCGGGGTTCACGACGAGGCAGCCGCCGACCCTTTGGGAGAGACGCTGATGAAGGTGGCCGCGTACGACCAGCTCGTACTCGCCGCATTTGGCGAGGGCGTTCACGATCCTCTCATCAGCGCCATGCAGCAGCGCGGCCTTAAGCCCGCCCGCGGTGAACTCGATGAGGTCAGCGAGCTCGAAGCCCGATGGAGAGCAGCCCAGCCGGTGAGTAGCCTCTGAAACCTTAAGAGGCTCGGCTCCACCTAGGCGGGCCATAAGATGGGCTGTCTATTCCCCGAGGCGGACGGGCTGCGCTGAAAGAGGAAGGCAAACTGTGCGAGCTGTGCTGATAAGCCACAGGTTGGGGCCTAAGAGCCAGCGGCCGCGAGAGTACCTCCTACGAGCCCCCGGCGTTAGGTCAGGCGCGGAAGCAAGCCGGTTGATCGGGCGGAAGGTCGTCTGGAAAGGAGGGAAGGCAAAGACGATTGTCGGAGAGATCGTGGGGGTTCACGGCGACGGAGGCGGCATGAGGGCCCGCTTCCGAAGGGGCCTTCCCGGCACAGCCTACGGCACGGAGGTCACCATCCTCTAGTCTGCGCCGAAACCCTGCGCACGACGCGTTCCAAAGCATGGCTGCGTGCGGGCAGCTCCTGAGCATTTCAGCCTTGGACGAGTAGGGGTGCGCTACGCTTCCCCGCTCTCCACTTCGTTCCCACTGCACGGTTCTATCTGACCGCTTCGACCTGACATGCTCGAAGTCCTTCAGTGACCAAAGGCGAAACCAAAGCGCTTTGACGGGCATCCCCATGCTCCATAAGGCAGATAAGGCGAGATCCGTGAGATAGGCTAACGAGCAATCGAGCAGGGCCGGAAGTTGTCGAATAGGCAGGTCAGTAGAAGGAAGTTCCTGAAAGCCCTCGGCGGGATCGCGGCGACAACCGCGGCAGGCGGCGTCCTCTGGCAGGTGTTACCCAAAGAGAAACTGAACCCAGCGAAGCCGAGGACGAACGCCTTCACGGAGAACGGGAAAGCCTTGCTCTCGATCGTTAAGGGCCAACCTAACACCGATATAGATAACATGGTCCGACGCTCAGTGGACGCAATCGGCGGGATGGCTAGCATAGTATCAGCGGGCAAGACGGTCGTCGTGAAGCCCGCCGTTGTCACCTTCAACCCCAACTGTGCCCCGGACCCGAGGGTCGTTGAGGCTGTGGTGAATCTTGCGAAGGATGCTGGCGGAACGGTGATCGTTGCCGAAAGCTCAGGGGGAGGAGACACTCAGGGGGAGTTTACAGCCTACTGCCTGTCACAGGTTGGCATAACCGCTGCAGCCGAGCGCGCTGGGGCTGAGGTCAGAGTCCTACCTAGGGAGGAGCTGCTCCTGATGGAGGTGCCGAAGGGTACCACCCTCCGTTCGGTCAAGACTTTCCCGACGATCTACAACTGCGACGTACTAATCAGCGTGCCCCGGCTGAAGAGGCACACTGACTCGACGGTCACGGTCTCCCTGAAGAACATGATGGGCATTGTGCCAGCCAGTGAGAAGAGGAGGTTCCATGACACAGACCTGTCGCAGTGCATCGCCGACCTAAATACCGCCATAGGACCTGACCTAACGGTGGTAGACGCAACCTTCGCCATGACGCGGACCGGGCCCATAGACGGGGATATGGTGGCGATGGACACGGTGATGGCCTCAGGAGACCCTGTGGCAGCCGACAGAGTGGCTGCCCAGAGACTTTTCGAGCTGGAACAACGCTTGGAGATAGCCCCCTTTGACCCGGCTGGCGTCAGGCACATCAACGCTGCCGGAGCTCTTGGTGTAGGAACTCTAGACCCCAGCCGGATAACGATCCTTGAAGAGAGTCTCTCCTAGCGACTAAGGGATGTCAGGCAAGTTGACTATGCTGGGCCAGTTGCCCAACCAAAGCGATAAGGATCAGAGTCTTCAGCGGAAGCTTCCCCCGACGCGGACAGAAAGGCAGTACCGAACTCCCCGCTTAGCGTGTTGGCAATCCCGTTCCCCCTCCGACTGTGGGCTCGGCACTAAAGGCGATCAGGTAGGCTTAACGCCTCAGCACGAGGCAGACCCTCGCAGGCAAGTTCCCAGCGCTCACCCAGGTTGGCGGCCATCGCCTCCCTTCTTTCCCGGCCCAAGAGGAAACAGCTGATCCGGGCGGTCGACACATACATCCCACCTGCGAGGAGAGACGCTGCCTGATGCTCGGGGCAGCGAGCGGGACTAAGCCCATCCCAGAGGCGAGGAGGCCCTAAGCCTAGACGAGGGGCATGAAAACGTCTGGTTCGCATGTCCGCGGTCCCCTGCGTGCTGACGGAGCCTACGATGGTATAGAGGATCAAAGCGAGGGTAGGGCTTTGACCGCGTGCTCTTCGGCTCAGGCTACCTCGACTACATGGGCTTCACGCTCGAAGTCGTCAGGGCCTCGCCGTACCTCACGGCCCACGAGAAGCATGAGGTCTTAGGACTGAACGTGTCAAGGCTGCTTCATGATCTGACCTCGTGACCCTAGCTTCTTGTACGCAACTGGCGAGACATGGCGCTCCTCGGCTCTCCCTGGGCCGTTAACGAGACTACTGCACGTGACCGCGCCTGGATGGGCTTCGGAGCGTTCGTCCCCTCCGCAAGATAGCCTTATTTCCGAAGAGGCGCAGGCACAGGAGGGAGCCTCCTTGATCGACGTTCAGCTACCGTCTTTGCTCAGGGCCTCGGTGGAGCTCTTCATCGTCATCGACCCCTTGGGGAACGTCCCCATCTTTGTCTCGTTGACTGAGGGAATGAACGTTGAGGATCGACGGAGAGCCTTCCACTCCGCCACGATAGTGGCCTTCATCCTCCTGATGGTCTTCTCGCTAACGGGCCAGCAGGTGCTGGCCGTCTTTGGAATAAGGCTACCGAGCTTCATGATCGCGGGCGGAGCGCTCCTGCTTATCATCGCGATCAGAATCCTAGTCCTCGGTGGGTGGGAGCGCGGTTCCGTCCCACCTGAGAGCGTGGGAGCCGTTCCGATAGCCACTCCCTTGCTCATCGGGCCTGGGGCGATCACAACCGCCATAGTCTTGCTTCAGACAGAGGGGCTCCCGGTTACGACGCTCGCGGCCCTGGTGAACTTCATCGTGATCTGGCTTGTCCTCAGGTATACCGAGCCCATCTACGGTTTCCTAGGCAAGACGGGCTCAACGGTGATCGCTAACATAATGGCTATCTTCATCGCCGCCATCGGGGCCGGCCTCGTCGTCGAAGGCATAAGGTACTACTTCCCCTAGCCACGCGGTCACTGCTCGAACCTGTAGCGTTCAGACTTCTTGAAGAGGTACCGCCAGACGGTCCGGTTCATCACGACGATCACCGCAGCCATGATCGCCGCGGAGACGATCACCAGGACGGTGTCGCCCCATATCCAAGCAGCCAGGTCGAGGAACGCGCCGAGACCGGGAGCCACGTAGGTTTCCCCACGGTACTGGATGAACTCAGAGGCGATGGAGGCGTTCCAGCCTCCGCCCCAGGCTTGGATGCTTCCCACGATCACCGCGGGAAAGATCGCGGGAAGGATCACATGCCTAGTCAGCTTTAGGCCCCTCAGGCCGAAGGCATCGGCGGCCTCCAGCAGGTCGCCGGGTATGGATTCAACCGCGCCTAGGATGTTGAAGAGCAGGTACCACTGCATCCCCGTGAGGACGAGGAGTACGGAGGCCAGTTCCACGGCGAACGCGCTCTCGTGAAAGTAGGATATCACGGCCACGACGATGATGGGGAAGAGCGCCATCGCCGGTATCGACTGGCCTACGTCGAAGAGGGGCATCAGGATGCCTGACAGCCACGCTCTTCTCACCAACAGGACGCCTACAGGGAGGGTCCAAGCCAGGGCGATGAAGTAGCCGGCTGCAAGCCTAGCGATCGACCTCACCGCATAGTACGGCAGGAGGCTCGTCTCGGGATGAGCCTCGAAGTGTCTGAGCAGGTCCTCGAGCGACGAGGGCGAGAGCGAGCCCGTCATGGCCAGGGCGGTGGCTGAGATGAAGAAGAGGACGGCTAGGGCCGCGCCGACGATGCGTTTCCAGTGCGGGTATCTTACCCCATGCACGTGAAGGTGTGGGTGAGGGATAGGATGGGTTACCCAGAACCTGAGAACGCTTCGCCAGTAGCGTTCCTCCACCTCCACGACGGGCTTGGCCACGTGGCCTAGCTCCCTCCGGATCGCCTGCGAGACGCGCCTCCAGAGGCCTCTTCCCGGCCTCCTCGCAACCGGCACCATGATTGTCTCGTACCTGAACTTCTCCGCGTGATCCATGAGCGGATGCCACACCAGCCTGTTGATGAGGACGACGACGATCGTCATCACGCCGAGGCCGAAGAGGGCTACGGGCAGGTTCCCAGCCAGTGCGGCCTTGTAGAGGTAGTTGCCCAGCCCGGGCAGCTCGATGGGAGGCGAGGCGGGGCCGAAGCTTACGTACTCGCAGACGATGAGGAAGTACCATCCGCCACCCCAGGCTAGGACGCTCCCGGAGATCACCGCCGGGTAGATGGCGGGAAGCACAAGATGCTTCAGGTACGCTATGGGCCCAAGCTTGAAGACGTGGGCAGCCTCCACGAGATCATGAGGAATAGTCCTGACCGCGCCGTAGACGCCGAAGGTAATCGACCAGGCCATGCCTGTGAAGATGAGGACGATCGAGGCCAGCTCGTTGCCCGCCAGGCTGCCCTTGAAGAGACCGGTGAAGAAATAGAGCACGGCGGGCAGGTAGCCGAGCACGGGGATCGACTGGAGCACGTCGAGGATGGGCACCATCACCTCAGATGCTTTCCGGAAGATTCCCGCGGCGATGCCGTAGCCTAGGCCGAAGCCTAGGGCAAGCCCGTAGGCAAGGGTCATTCGCAGAAGCGTCCGTGCCACAAACCAGGGAAGCCTCGCGGTGTCCGGGTAGGACAGGATCTCTTGAAGATAGGAGACTGGGTCTTCGCCGTTCGAGGCGTGGGAGGGCATGAGGTATCCGGCCGCGATCAAGGCGGCTGCGAGGAACGTGAGGCTGATCCAGAGCCACGGTGCGCGCGGAGGTCTCGTGGTTCTCGGCATCCCGTCGCCCTATCTGGCCGACCTGGCATATCTCGGGCCTCGGCTCCGCGATTTAACTCTTGACCGATGCTCAAGCCGCTGGGATACGGCCGGTTCACCTAGGAGAAGCGCCGTTGACGGGGAGGGGCTGCGCATTCGTCGCGAAGGCCTGCAGCTCCACCTCCTCCAGGGGCTTGAACTGCATCTCGTACAGCTTCTTGTACACGCCTCCGATCGCGATGAGCTCCTCGTGCTTCCCTGTCTCGACGATCCTGCCGTCCTCGATCACGAGGATCACATCCGCGTTGCGGACGGTCGAAAGCCTGTGGGCGATGATGAAGGAGGTCCGTCCTTCCAGCAGCCTCTTCAACGCCTCCTGGATCACCTGCTCCGTGTAAGCGTCCACGCTCGAAGTGGCCTCGTCGAGCACGAGTATCCGCGGGTCCGCAAGCAAGGCCCTCGTGAAGCAGATCAGCTGCCTCTGACCTATGCTCAGCCGGGTGCCCCGTTCTCCCACCTCGGTATCGTAGCCCTTTGGAAGGCCGGTGATGAAGTCATGGGCTCCCACGACCTTGGCGGCCGCCACTACCATCTCGTCTGTCGCGTCGTGCCGACCGTACCTGATGTTCTCCCTTATCGTGCCCGAGAACAGGTAGCTGTCCTGGGGAACGATGCCCATCTGGCTTCGAAGCGACCTCAACGTGACCTTCCGGATGTCGTGGCCGTCCACGGTTATGACGCCGCCCTGAGGCTCGTAGAACCGCGTGAGCAGGTTGACTACCGTCGTCTTTCCAGCCCCGGTCGGGCCGACGAGGGCTGTTCTCTGCCCCGGCTTCGCCTCGAAGCTGATGCCCTTCAAGACCGGATGCTGCGGGTCATACCCGAACGTGACCTCGTCGAAGCTGACATGGCCCTGTATCCGGCCTAGCTCCAGGGCGTCCTGAGCATCCTGTATTTCAGGCTTCGTGTCCGTCAGGTCGAAGATTCGCTCAGAGGCCGCCATCGCGGATTGGAGGTTGTTGTAGAACATCGTCAGGTCCTGGATGGGCCAGAAGAACCTGCCGAGGTACATGACGAAGGCGTATGCGGCCCCAACCGTGAGGCCTCCTTGGATGACCCAGGAGCCTCCGAACCAAAGGACGATCGTGGTCCCAAGGGCGCCTACGATGTCCACGAGCGGCATGAGGAGCGAGAAGACCCTGGCGGCCTCCATGTTGGCCTGGAGGTTCTCCACGTTTGCCTGGTCAAAACGCCTCATGTTCTGTTCTTCGCGTGTGAAGGACTGGGTAACCTTCACCCCGGCGATGCTCTCCTGGATGTTCGAGGTGACGGTGGAGATCGTCCTTCGGGTCTTCCTGAAGGCCGTCCTAGCCCTCTTGCCGAAGGCGAAGCTGATCAGGAGCAGCAAGGGTACGACGGTGAACGAGAGCAGTGCGAGCCTCCAGTCCATGAGGAGGAGAACCCACACTATGCCGAGCAGGATGAGGAAGTCGCTTATGACGTTCAGGAACCCTATGCTGAGGAGCTGGTTCAGGTTATCCACGTCGTTCGTCACCCGAGACATGATACGGCCCATCTCGCGTCTCTCGAAGAAGCCCAGGTGGAGCCCCTGCAGATGACCGAACAGCCTCATGCGTAGGTCCATGACCAGCTTAGCGCCGAGCAGCGAGACAACGTATGTTCGGATGAAGGATACGGCCCAGATGGCCAGGAGCACAGCTAGGTACTCTGCCGCCACTCCCTGGAGGCCGACGATGTTTCCCCTGCTTATGTAGTCGTCGATGGCTATCTTCATCAGGTAGGGCGGTATCAGGCTCAGAGCTGCGCCTGAGACGATCGTGACCGCGGCGGCGGTGAGCAGAAACTGATACGTTGCGAGAAGCCTGACGAGCCTCGCGATCAAGACCCTGTCAGGGGTCTTCCTCCTCAGCTCCTCTTCGTCCAGGATCATGCCATGGTAGTGCCATCCCATGCTACGCGCCGCCTCCTTCGCTTACCCGGGGCGCTTCAGCTTCACCTACGCTCGCTAGCTGCGTGGAATACAGCCTCGCGTACAGACCGTTCCTCGCCATGAGCTCCTCGTGGCTGCCGGACTCGACGACCTCACCGTTCTCCAGAACCACGATCTTGCTCGCGCCGCGGACCGTTGAGAGCCTCTGGGTTATCACGAAGTTCGTTCTGCCCCTCATCAGCCTCTGGAGGGCCCTCTGTATCGCGTACTCCATGTCCACGTCGACGCTGGACGTCGAGTCGTCCAAGATGAGGATGCGGGGGTTCATCAGCAGGGCCCTGGCTATCGCCATCCTCTGCTTCTGGCCTCCGGAGAGGTTGACGCCGCGCTCCCCAACCCTGCTCTCGTAGCCGTCGGGGAACGAGAGGATGAAGTCATGGGCCTCCGCGGCCTTCGCCGCCTCAATGATCTTGTCCATCGAAGCATTGGGCCGACCGTAGGCGATGTTCTCCCTGATCGTCCCGGTGAAGAGGAAGGTCTCTTGGAGGACGATCCCAATCTGCTTTCGTAGCGACACCGCCTTCACATCCCGCACGTCGCGGCCGTCGATCGTGACGCGGCCCGAGGTGACATCGTAGAAACGGGGGATGAGCTGGATGACGGTGCTCTTTCCGGAGCCCGTCGGGCCTAGGAGTGCCACGGTCTCTCCGGGCTTCGCCTCAAAGCTTACGTTCTTCAACGCCATAGAGCCGCCCATATACTGGAAGGAGACGTTCTCGAAGGCCACATGCCCCTTCACGTCGGTTAGTTCCAAGGCGTCCGGGCGATCGACCACATCGGGCTGGGCGTCGAGGACCTCGAAGAGCCGCCTTGCGCCGGCCACGGCCTCCTGGACCGTGGAGGCCATGAAGCCCAGGAAGCGGATCGGCATCATCAGGATCGTGAGGTAGCCCGTGAACGCGATGAAGGAGCCGAGGGAAAGCTCGCCGGCGGCGACGAGGCCGCCTCCATACCAGAGGATGAAGACGGTCCCTGCGCCGACTATGAGGTCCATCAGCGGCATGTAGAGCGACCTGATCCTCGCCGAAGTAACGATCCCGTTCACGTAGTCCTGGTTGGCCCGGCGGAACTTCTCCACCTCATACTCCTCGCTTGCAAAGGCTCTGACGACCTTGACGCCGGCGATGTTCTCCTGAAGCACGGCCGTCAAGGCGCCCAGTTTCGTCTGAACGTCGTAGAAGACGGTCCGGATACGGCTCGAGAAACGCATCGTCAGGTAGAGAAGGATGGGCGTAGGCGAGAGCGCAAGAAGTGTCAGCCGAGGCTCCCAGAGGATGAGTATCGCGAAGACGCCCGCGAAGCGGACGATGGTCCCCACGAGGGCCATGAACGACCACGCTAGGAGACGCCGGATGGCGTCGATGTCGGAGGTAGCCCTTGACATCAGCTGCCCAGTGGGGGTCTGGTCGTAGAACCTGAAGGACTGCCTCTCCAACGACTGATAGAGCCGGTTTCTCACATCGTACGCGACCCTCTCCGCTAGGTACTGTGAGAGGTATCTCTGAACGAAGCCGGCCACGCCGCGGAGAACCGCGATGCCCAGGACGGCGAAGGAGAGCAAGGCCAAGGCCTGATAGTCGCCGCTGGGCAAGACCTGGTCGATTATGGTCCGGATGACCCAGGGCACTGTCAGCTCTAGGCCGGCGACCACAACCAAGGAGAGGCAGACCGCTATTGCGTACAGCAGGTACTTCCTCAGAAAGCCCAGGACGCGGAAGAACGGCCTCAAGCTTCTCCCACCGAGGCCTCCGCTCTCGCGGCTTGACCTTGCACGCCTTCGCTCGACGCGAACCCCTTATCCCAACGCTCCAGGCGGCTCGACAGGTCCTTGATCAGCTCGTTGAACTCCAGGCTCTTCGCCAGCTCGTGATAAGTGAGTACCTTCGTCAACAGCTTCAGCGAGGGTTGCTCAAGTCGCGTAGGGGTTCTCTGCCTCGCGATTGCTCGCTCGAACGCTGCGTTCTCCAACCCTGCGAAAACCTCCAAGAGCCCAGTGAACGCGTCAAATTGCTCCTCAGGCAACTCGTAGCCGAAGGCCTCCAGCCCGGAGGCGGCGAGGCGGCAGACCTCCCTCGTCCAGCGCGCCACGTCCTCAGACCCCGGAACCAGTCCCTCCCTTAACGTGTAGGATATGACGAAGTTCCGAGCCGTGGCCCTGTAGTGCTTCTCAACCAGGTTTCCCCTCTGCACGGTCCTGACGACCTCCACGAGCCCCGCCTTCCCCAAGGCGTCGAGGTGATAGACTATCGACGAAACAGGCTTGTCGAAGACCTTCGCCAGTTGACCCGCCGTCATCTCCCGCCACGTCAGGTTATGGAGTATGCCCCTCCTCGTAGCACAGCCGAAGAGCTTTGCGACCCCCGGGTCCTTGACCACGATGAAGTCCCGCAACTGACCACGGCCCCGGTGCTTACCGAGGCTACTACATAAAAATGTATCGCTCCGATTCTGTGTAGCTCGTCGTTGAAGGCCTTAATAGCGGGAGCCGCCACAGGTCAAGGCCAGGTTTGAGCCATGCGTTTTGAGTTCAGGTATAGGCCCTCGTACACGATGCTCGTCGCCTATCTTGAGCCGGGCGAGTACATCACGGCTGAGGCCGGTGCGATGAGCTACATGAGCCCAAGCATAGAGGCGAGGACCAGGATGCGGGAGAGCTTCCTGGGCTCCTTGGGCATCTCAGTCCTCGGTAGGCAATCATTCTTCGTGAACGATTACCTAGCACGTGACGCGCCCGGGGAACTCGGCCTCGTCTCCGCGCCCATAGGAGATATGGAGCGCCTAGAGGTCAGACCGGACCGCGGATACATCATCCAGAAGGCCTCGTACGTGGCCTCCACGCAGAGGGTGAACCTGGACGTCCAATGGCAAGGCTTTACCAGGGGCCTCTTCGGCCAAGGCCTCTTCATGATAAAGACCACGGGCCAAGGCGACCTCTTCATAAACACCTTCGGCGCCATCGACAGGCACGACCTAGCCCCAGGCGAGACCCTCATCGTGGACAACTTCCACCTCGTCGCCTTCGGCGACACCTGCAGCTACACGGTCACGAAGTTCGGCGGCCTGAAGGAGACCATCCTCGGCGGAGAAGGACTGGTCACAGAGATCACGGGCCCCGGCGAGGTGTTCCTACAGACGAAGAATCTTGCGGAACTCGTGGATTGGCTCTGGACGCTGCTTGAGCCTAGGGTCCGAGCCAGAGCCAGGTGATCCCTCGCCGCGGTTTCTAAGACCCTTATCTGCTCGCTAGAGATGGTTCTGGCTTGCGGTGTGGGCAGGCCTGAACCCTTAAATCTCTGGGCAATGAGGCGCGGACGGAGGAGAAGCCAGTAGAGCCTTGAAGAGTCAGAGCAAGGTTAGCGCCCTTCAGTGGTCGCTGATCGCGATCTCAACCGTCGTCGTCATAGAGGGGCTGGGCGGTCTCCTCACAAACAGCTTGGCGATTCTCAGCGATGCGGCTCACGCGCTCCTGGACGCGGTTACCACCGCCCTGCTCGTCGCGACCACGAGGTTGTCCCTGAGACCCCCGGACGAGCTGCATGCCTATGGCCACGGGAAGATAGAGGCCATCGGCGGCCTAATAGGCGGCGTAGCCCTCTTCGGGGCGAGCATGGGCATCTTCTGGGAGGCAGGCCTCAGGCTGCTCTCGGGACAGGCGCTATTAAGGATCAGCTCCTTCGGCTATCTCGCCGTCCTCTACACGCTTTCCGTGGACTTCTTCAGGATCTGGGTGCTCACAAGAACGGGTTCAGGGGCCAGTTTCACCGTAAAGGCGAACCTGTACCATGCCCTAGGCGACCTCTCCTCGACGATCGTCGCACTCGTAGGCTTCTCCTCCGCCGCCGTTGGGGCTGCAAACGTGGACGCGTACGCCTCCATAGTCCTAGGGTCATCGCTCGCCTTCCTAAGCTCTAGGCTCGTCTACCGCAGCTCCCTCGACCTGAGCGACATCGTACCGACGCGTACAGGCCTGTCGAAGGGACTGGCGAGACGGGTTGAAGAGGAGATCAGGGCCGTCGTTGGGGTCCTCGACTGTCACAGGATCCGGCTGAGGCGCTCTGGAGAAAGAATCTTTGCGGACATGCACATCGTGATCGATGAGAGGACCTCGCTGGAGGACGCGCACCGGATCGCCTCCAGCGTTGAGGACAGGGTTCGAAGGCTCATCCCGGGCGCTGACATCGTGGTACACATGGAGCCCTCATCTAGGTGGAAGGAGGACCTAGCCGGCAGCATACGGGAGCTGGCCTCCGCCATACCTAAGGTCAAGGGCGTACACGACGTTCTGCTTCGTGACGTTCACGGCAAGCTCTACGTGGAGCTTCACCTGGAGCTACAGGGCTCCTTGACCCTGCGAGAAGCCCATGAAACGGCCACGCTGTTCGAAGAACGGGTTAAGGCCGAGCTGCCCGGCGTCGCGGGGATGGTCACGCATCTGGAGCCCGCGAAGGAAAGGCCTACCTACGGTGAGGATGTGACGGAGGAGGCCTCCTCGGTGGTGGAGGAGGCAAGGCGCCTCGCGTTGGAGATCGGGGGCGTCAAGGACGCGCATGACATAGGGGTAAGAAGGATCGGAGCCGAGTTTCACGTCTCCATGCACTGTGACCTCGACGAGAGCCTCTCGCTCGACGAGGTACACGGGATCTCCAACCACATCGAGAGGCACATCGTCGAGAGGGTGAAGGGTGTCACCCACGTCCTAGTCCACGTTGAGCCCTCAATGGCCCAGCACGTCCAAGGAAGGAGTTAGCCTGCCTTCACCCGGCCGCATCGTACCGCGCTTCGAGACACGCCTCAGCTGGAAACTCAGAACCGCACGGAAGCGCTTCTAAGGCCCGAGGGAGAAGGCCCCTCTTCCTTACCCTATTTAAGCCTCCGCCTACTAAGGGCCCGGCGGCGTAACACTTGAGTCTGCCTCCCTGTGATACGGCCGGTCTTGCACCGGCCCAACCGCCTTTCAGGCGTGTCTAAGCCTCAAGAGCGGGCTCTCGGCTTTTCGCTGTCTCTTTTGACAGCCTCTAAATGGACGGCCCGCTGCTCCGAGGAGTTACAAAGAGGGAGGTGTACCGATGGGCATCAAGACTTGGGACAAAGGCGGTCGCCTAATCCACCGAGAGCCGCTGAAGAAGCGCGTCGACTACGCCACGTACAGGCTAAGGATACAGAAGTCAAGGCTGGAGGGCGCCTCGATGAGGATGACTCAGCACGACAGGGAGCTCTTCGAGAAATGCGTCAATGCGCAGTCGCATAAGGACGCCCAGAGGGCGGCTATGTACGCGAACGAGTGCGCCGAGGTCAGGAAGATGGCTAAGGTCGTCCTCAGAGGGGAGCTGGCCCTCGAACAGGTGCTCTTGAGGCTTGAGACCGTGGAGGAGTTCGGTGACTTCGCTGCCTCGATGAAGCCTGTTCTAGGGGTGGTCCAGTCCCTCAGAAGCCAGCTGGCAGGCGTCATACCCGAGGTCTCCTACGAGCTAGGGCAGATCAACGAGGACCTGAACAGGATCGTCGTGGACATCGGCGAGAGCACCGGGCGGACATACGAGATAGAGCCTTCAGGAGAAGCCCAGAAGATACTGGACGACGCCACCGCACTCGCAGAGCAGAGAATGAAGGAGAAGTTCCCGGAGCTCCCAGCAGCCGTCCCGAGCGCCGAGAAGGGGCTATCTTCTCAGATCAGCAGATAGGAGAGCCTTCTCACCAGGCGCGGGACGGCCCCTGGGGCCCTCCCCTTTTCTATCCCGCTTTTTCCGCCCACGCCATCTGGTTGCTGTAACCACGCACCTGTCTAAGGCTTATCTCGTCACGGTATGCATCTAGTCCTTGAACCGCGTTGAGCGACATCGAGCTGGAAGCGAAGCTGAAGGGCACCACCCTGATCGTCTACTGGCATCTCCTCAAGACGGGCGGATCATCCACGGCTAGGAAGCTTCAGAAGGAACTGAAGCTTTCCAGCCCCAGCGTGGCAGCCTACCACTTGGAGAAGCTCTGTGACCTGGGGCTCGTCCAGAAGAACGCGAGGGGCGACTACGAAGCTCGGCAGCAGGTTCCCGTAGGCGCCCTTAGGTCCTTCGTCCGGATCAGCGGCCTGATGGTGCCCCGATTCCTCTTCTACACCGCCTACTTCGCCACGCTCCTGGCGGTCTTCCTTCTCCAATACGCGATGCCGCTCACGCCGCAAGCTCTCTTCGCCCTCCTCCTAGGCACGAGCGCGGTCCTGGTCACAGCCTACGAGACAGTCAGAGAATGGAGACTCAAACCCATCTAGCCCCTTGAGCGCACAGGACGCGCGACTCAGCAAGCGAGACTCCTCTGTTCTGCTCGGCAGAACGACGCTGCATGACCCCCAGCGTCGAGGGCGGGTGTGTTCTAACTATTAGGATTATATCGCTCTGGACTACTGTGGAGGAGTGGTCTGGGATGAAGCTGAGGCTGGTGCACGCGGTCGCTTCGGGCGTTGTCCTCGCCCTTGCGCTCGGGTTTCTTTTAGTCCCCTCCCTGACGCTTATGGCCCCCACGCAGTTGGGCGGAGACGGAGCCGGCACCTTCACAAGGACTGCGGATAACACAACAGCGGAGTCGAACGCCAAAGGCAACGCCGCTGCGGGAGTCTTCGGGGAGACAACCAGACCGCAGGCAGTTCTTGGGCTCTCGCCTACGACTGCGCTCGCGCTGTCCGCCCTAGCTGTGGGGCTGGTTCTCCTCTCCTTCCTCCTCATTCGCAGAGTCGGGGAACCGGCCTTAAAGACGAGCTAGCGAACGAGTTCAGGCGAGAGCCCTTCCCCTGCCTGAGAAGGCTTACGTAGCCCCTCGCCCGTATACGGGTGGCTTAACGGAGAGCCATGAAGTGATCGAGAAGGTGGGCAGGCGGGGCAGTGCGAGGGCTAAGCTGCGGTTGCTCGTGCCGTACCCAGCTCTGCTTCTTGAGCGGAAAGACGAGAGGGTGCTCGTAGCCTCAGACCTCCACATCGGCTGGGAGGTCACCCTGAGCGAGAAGGGCATCCACGTGCCCTCGCAGACGCCTAGGCTTCTGGAGCGGCTGATGCAGCTCATAGACGCTCACAAGGTGACGAGGGTGATCTTCCTCGGCGACATGAAGCACACCATCGCCAAGGTTGAGCTTTCGGAGTGGCGGGATGTCCCAGACTTCTTTGAGAAGCTGTCCAGGCGGGTTCCGGACGTGACGATCATCCGAGGGAACCATGACGGCGACCTGGAGGCCCTAACGCCTAGAAGCGTCCGGATAGTGGAGCCCACGGGCCTCCAGCTGTGGGATGAGATCGGGCTCTTCCACGGCAACACGTGGCCTGCGCCGGAGCTTCTGGAAAGCCGCATCGTGATAATGGGCCACATGCACCCCGTAGTCGCCTTTAGAGACCACTTCAACTACCGGATGATCAGACCCATCTGGGTGAAGGCCTCCTGCGCCTGCAAGCTCCTGGCACCCGCCTTCCTGAGACACAGAGGAATCAAGAGCACCAACGACCCGGTCGAGACGATCAAGGAGCGCCTCCACGTGGAGCCTAGAGACATGGGCATCATCATCATGCCCGCGTTCAACGACTTCCTCGGCGGCCAGGCGGTCAACAGGAAGGAGGGGCCTACCGCGGGAAGAGCAACGAGGGACCACCTGGGGCCCGTGCTCCGCTCGGGATGCGTGGACCTAGACGCCGCTGAGGTCTACATGCTCGACGGCACCTATCTCGGCGCGATCCGGGACCTCAGGGCCCTCAGCTAGCAGGCTGGCTCTTCAGGTCAGGGCGACGGAGCCATCCTCGTAGAACAACGCGCCGCGGTCCACGTCCTTGTACGGGTACTTCGCCAGGGCTTCCTCATTCAGCTCGACGCCTAGGCCCGGTCTCTCAGGCAGCTTCAGGTAGCCGTTCTCCACCTTCAAAGGCTCCTTGACGACCTCGCTCCTAGGCGGCCTGTCGTCCGGGATGTACTCCAAGATGAGGAAGTTCGGCGTAGACGCCGCTATCTGCGCGCAGACGGCGGTGCCCACGGGGCTCATGGGGTTATGGGGCGCCAGCCAGACATAGTACGCGTCGGCCATCGCCGCGATGCGCTTACACTCCATGATGCCGCCGCAGACGCAGGGATCAGGCTGGATGATGTCTACAGCCCGCTTCTCAAGGAGCTCCCGGAAGCCATACCGCGTGAACAGGCGTTCGCCCGTCGCAAGTGGGATGCTCGTATGGGCCTTCAGCTCCAGCATCGGCCCCACGTTCTCGTACAGGAAAGGCTCCTCGAGGAACAGTGGCCTATATGGCTCCAGAGCCTGGGCCAGCTTGATAGCCGTCGAGGCGTTGTAGAGTATCCCATGCACGTCCAGGGCTAAGTCCACGTCCCAGCCGACCGCCTCCCGGACGGCCTTAACCCGGGCTAGGGATTCGCGGACGAGAGCGTTCTCACCTAGCAGGTTGTAGTTCGGCGGCTGAGGACCGAACTTCACCGCCTTGTAGCCCCTCTTCGCCACGGAGAGAGCGTTCTCCGCCAGCTCCTCAGCCGTCCCGCCGCCCGCATGCGTATACACCTTTACCCTATCGCGGCATCGGCCGCCGAGAAGCCTCCAGACCGGAACGCCCAGGCTCTTGCCCAGGATGTCCCAGAGCGCGTGTTCCAGCCCGCTTAGGGCGCCCATATCGACCGTTCCTAGTGGGAAGCGAGGGAAACGGTACATCGCCTGCCAGTGGAGCTCTATGTCCCTCGGGTCTTTCCCCAAGAGCCAGTGGCGGAACTGGTGAACGGAGGCCTCCGTAGCCTTGTCCCGAACCGTGTTGTAGGCTTCCCCTATCCCCTCGATGCCCTCATCCGTGGCGAGCTTGACGAAGATCCAGTTCCTCGAACCGCAGTTGACGAGAAACGTCTTCAACCCCGTGATCTTCAAGGCCTAGCTCCCCTGCGTAGGAGACGAGGAGCAAGCTTATGGCAAGCTATGTTATATGCGTATCCCACGTCTCAAGAGCCTTGGAGCAATGGTTCGCTGAGGACGGCTCTTGCCATGGCCTCTAGGCGGCTGCTTCGTTGCCGAGTATCCCCTGGGCGGTTATGATGCCGGACATGGAGGCCTGAGCGAGGCTCCTCGTGACGCCGGCGCCGTCGCCCGCCGCGTAGAGGCCCTTTATCGGGGTCTCAAGATGCTTGCTGAGATCGGGCCTTGAGCTGTAGAACTTGACCTCGACGCCGTAGAGCAAGGTGTGGTCGCTGTAGACGCCCGGCGCGACCTTGTCCATGGCTTCGAGCATCTCCAGTATGTCGGAGAGATACCGGTAAGGCAGAACGTAACTTAGGTCGCCGGGCGTCGCCGTCTTCAGGGTGGGGTTGACGATGCTCCGCTCGATCCGTTCGCGGGTGGACCGTCTTCCCCGCTCGACATCACCTAGGCGCTGGACGATGACGCCTCCGCCGACGATGTTCGCCAGCCTGGCGATGTACTTAGCGTAGGCGATCGGCTCCTTGAAGGGCTCGGTGAAGGCGGTGCTGACGAGGACGGCGAAGTTCGTGTTCGTCGTCTTCTTCTCCGCGTAGCTCTGCCCGTTGACCGTGAGCACATCGTCGTACAGCTCGGTTATGACCTCGCCGTTAGGGCAGGCGCAGAAGAGCCGTACCCTGTCGTCGAAGAGCTTGGAGTAGAAGACGAACTTGGGCTCGTACAGGACCTTGGCAAGGTCATCCATCACAGGGGCCGGGACCTCCACGCGCACGCCCAGGTCCACGGGGTTCGTGACGGTTTGAACGCCGAGACGTCGTGCCTCGGAGAGCAGCCATTCCGCGCCGCTCCGGCCGGGCGCAAGGATCACGTGCCTCGCCGGAAGCGTCTCGCCCTTGCTCGTCGTTACGCCTTCTATCCTGCCGTCTTTGATGACCAGGTGTTCCACGTCGGTTCGCGTTCGCAGCTCCACCTTGGGCTTGAGGTAGTCACGCATCGCGCGAAGCACGTCGTTGCACTTGTCTGTTCCCAGATGGCGCAGCTTGACGGGGATGAGGCTTAGGCCCGCCAGGGACGCCTTCCGTCTGATCTCGTCCACGGCGTCCAGATCCGTGCCATAAAGCCGGTCCGGGGCACCGAACCGTAGATAGATCTTGTCAACCTTTTCCGCAAGGTCCTCCAACTCGCCTTGAGGCCTGTACTCTGAGAGCCAGCCTCCCACATCCGGTGAGATGTGGAGCTTCCCGTCAGAGAACGCTCCGGCTCCTCCCCAGCCGTAGAGGAGGCCGCAGGGGTCGCAGCTTCTGATGCAGCCTACGCCGCGGCTGGCTGGACAGAGCCTCTTCTCGATGTCAAGCCCCTTATCGAGCATCAGAACCTTCAGGTGGCTCTTCTCCGTAAGCTCCAGGGCCGCGAAGATGCCGGCTGGACCGCAGCCGACGATGACGACGTCGTAAGGCAACGTTTCCCAGATTCACGCAGCCACCCTCCTACGCATATAAAGCTTGCTCGAAGGGGCTGAGCTATCTCTCGGGGACTTAATGAAGGCCCATGGGAGGGCTCTCGGAAACTTATGGCGTTCCGCGAGGCAAGTCTTATTGGGCCTCGCGCCAGCTACGTGTCATGCCCTTCTGCAGTCGCTGTGGCAGGGAAGTACCCCTAGGAATCGCCTACTGTCCGAACTGCGGTGCACCGATAGCTCCCCAGCCCAAACCCGCGGCCAAGAGGAAGTGGGTGCTGATCGCGGCCCCAATCGCAGCTGTACTCCTTGCCATTGTAGTTGTTCTCGCCGCCCTAGCCCCCTATCAGGTCCGCGCCGTGGAGGTTAGACCGTCCCTTACGCTTGTCCCACCGACGCTCACGCTCACCTTGACCCTTCGTAATGACGCCCTCTTCGACGTCCGAGTTGACACGGTTCTCAAGGTGGAGTTCACCGTGAGAGAGAGCGAGACCGTTGAGAAAGAGTACTACTTCGACACGATAACCATAGCAGCGGGCGGGGTGGGACGTACGAGCACCACGATCAACCTTGCCCTAGAGGGCAGGCCGACGGAGGCCACCATCCTCTTCAGGGTACGCGGACCCATATCCACTAACACCATAACGTACTCACGGACGCTCTGAACGACGAAGCCAGCTTGGTTCATGCAAGAGGGGCTCTCCAAGCGACTCGGGTGCCAGTTCAGGTCGATGTGAGTCCAATGAATCCCCGAGGCAGGTCATGAGCCTTGAAGGCCTCGGCCTGATGAAAGTGTTTTAAGGTCGCGGTCACGGAACGGAGCCGTAAAGGCTTCGACCGGATGCCTCAAGGATAAGGGCTTAGAAGTGCACTTGGAATGCATCAGCTGCGGCGAGAGGTACCTCGCAAGCGAGATCATCTACACCTGCCGCAGATGCGGCGACCTCCTCGATGTCCTCTATGACTACGAGACGGCCTCAAGGGCGTTCAACTCCTCGGGATGGAGGCAGAGGCCCCTGAACGTCTGGCGATACAGGGAGCTACTGCCCCTCTCGGCCTCGGCGCCGGTCGTTTTCTTAAGCGAGGGAGGAACCGGCCTCATCCACTGCCGTAGGCTGGGAGAGGAGCTGGGACTCAGCCGGCTCTACGTGAAGAACGAGGGAGAGAACCCAACGGGCTCCTTCAAGGACCGCGGGATGACCGTCGGCGTCTCGAAAGCCCTAGAGCTCGAAGCCAAGACCGTGATCTGCGCCTCCACGGGGAATACCTCCGCATCGCTGGCCGCGTACGCGGCGAGGGCAGGCCTAGACTGCGTCGTGCTCATCCCGGCGGGACGGGTCGCTCTGGGCAAGGTGGCTCAGGCGGTGATGCATGGAGCCAAGGTTGTCACGGTCAGAGGTAGCTTCGACGAGGCGTTGGCGGCCGTGAGGCAGCTGGCCGCTGAGCCTGGGCTCTACCTTCTCAACTCGATTAACCCGTTCAGGCTGGAGGGCCAGAAGACCGCGGCCTACGAGGTCTGGGACCAGCTGGGCGAGAGGCCCCCCGACAAGGTGGTGCTGCCTGTCGGGAACGCTGGGAACATCTCCGCGTACTGGAAGGGATTCAGGGAACTAGAGCTCCTAGGCCTGGCGGATTCCCATCCGGCGATGATAGGGGTTCAGGCCGATGGTGCCCGGCCCGTAGCGGACGCCTTTGAGGCCAACGCGAAGGAGATCCGGCCTGTGGCCGATCCTCAGACAGTGGCCACGGCGATAAGGATCGGAAACCCTGTCAGCTGGAAGAAGGCTCTTGCCGCGATGCGCCAGTCGGGCGGAGACGCGGAGACCGTGACAGACGCGGAGATACTGGAGGCCCAGCGGGTCATGGCCAGGCGAGAGGGCATCTTCACCGAGCCGGCGGGGGCCGCCCCGGTCGCGGCGCTCAGGAGACTGAAGGAGAGGGAAGTCATAGGCCGCGACGATCTCGTCGTGTGCGTGGCCACAGGCCACGGGTTGAAGGACCCAGAGACCGCGCTTAAGAGCTGCACTGAGCCCATCGAGGTGGACGCCAAGCTCGAAGCCCTGAGGAGGGTGGTCGGCGTCTAGATGAGGATCATCATCATCGGCTATGGCACCGTGGCAAGGCCGTTTGCTCAGATGGTCGCGGAAAGGGCGGCTTCCCTTGCGCGTAGCCAGGCGCTACATCTGAGGATCGTGGCGGTGGCAGACAGCCGTGGCGCCGCGGTCAACCCGCGGGGCCTGGACATCGAGGCGTTGGAGAGCTTCAAGAAGGCGCATGGAACGGTGGCGGCTCACCCCGACTGGGGCAGGCCCGGCCTGAAGGCCCTGGACGTGATCGAGGAGACCGAGGCAGAGCTGGTGGTGGAGGCGACGCCTACGAGCATCAAGGACGCGGAGCCAGGGCTCTCGCACATCTACGCGGCCCTTAAGAAGCCCTGTCACGTGATAACCGTGAACAAGGGTCCGCTCGCCCTGGCGATGCCGGCGCTTAATGAGCTCGCCTCGTTTAACAAGGTCCAGCTGAGGTTCAGCGGCACCGTGGGCGGCGGCACGCCGATCTTGGACTTCGCGAAGAGATGCCTGCAGGGCGAACGCATAAAGGGGTTCAGGGGCATCCTGAACGGGACCACGAATCACATCCTTAGCCGCATGGAGGCCCAGGGCGTGAGCTTCGAGGAAGCCCTGAGCGAGGCCCAGAGGGCGGGCTTCGCGGAGGCCGACCCCTCCATGGACGTGGACGGCTGGGACTCCGCCTGCAAGCTGGTGATAATGGCAAACCACATACTGGGAAGGAGGGTTACGCTGAGGGACATCAGAGTGGAGGGCATCCGGGCGGTCTCCGCGGAAAGCTTGTCTCAGGCAAGGCGGAGGGGCTGCGCCGTGAAGCTGATAGCCTCCGCTGATGGTGAGCTGAGCGTTGCGCCGACGGAGATCTCCAAGTCGGAGCCGATCTGCGTCAGTGGCAGCCTGAACGCGGTCACCTTCGCCTCGGAGGACGCGGGTGAGCAGACGATCATCGGGAGAGGCGCTGGCGGCCGTGAGACCGCCTCCGCGATCCTGAGGGACCTCATAGACATAAGCAGGGCGATCAAGGGGCGTGTCTAGCTTGAGGCTGGTGATGAAGTTCGGCGGGGCCTCCGTGGCCGACGCCGCCTGCATAGCCCGCGCGGCCGAGATAGTCCTGAGCTACCTGAAGCAGGGCCATGAGATCGTGGTCGTGGTCTCCGCCTTGACCGGGGTCACGGACGAGCTCATAGCCTTGGGCAGGAAGGCGCAGGAAGGAGACTTGGACGCGGTCATGGCCGGGGTAAAAGCCCTCGCCGATAGGCATCGGGAAACGGCTCAGGAGGCGGTCCAAGCCTCGCAGGCTCGTGAAGAGGCGCTCGAGGCCACGGAGAGCTCTCTGGGAGAGCTGGGAATGGTGCTCACGGGGATCGCCTACCTGGGTGAGCTAACGCCCAAGTCGAGGGACTACGTGCTCTCCTTCGGCGAGAGGCTTTCGGCGCCCATCGTTGCGGCCGCGCTCGTGAGCCGAGGCGTGAGGTCCCAAGTCCTCACAGGACGTGAAGCCGGGATCGTGACGGACTCGAACTACGGCGAGGCCCGTCCCCTCCTCGAGGTCACAAGACACAGCGTGGGGCTCAGGCTGAAGCCGCTCCTGGAGCAGGGCGTGACGCCCGTGGTGACGGGCTTCATAGGCGTCAGCCAAGAGGGCGTCGTAACAACCCTAGGCCGAGGTGGCTCCGACTACTCGGCCACGATCCTCGGCGCAGCCTTGGACGCGGACGAGGTCTGGCTTTGGACGGATGTCGACGGTCTCATGACCGCAGACCCGAAGCTCGTGCCTTTGGCTAGGACGATCCCGGCGCTCTCCTTCCAGGAGGCTGCGGAGATGGCTATCTTCGGCGCGAAGAGGATGCATCCCCGAGCCTTGGAGCCCGCGATGGAGTACGGTATCCCCGTACGCGTGAGGAACACGTTCAACCCGCTCAGCGAGGGCACCCTCATCGCGGCCGAGGAGAAGGTAAGGTCGGAGGGCGTCGTCAAGGCCCTGACGCTGATCGGAAATGCGGCGTTGATCACCGTGAGCGGCTTTGGCATGGTGGGAACACCGGGCACCGCGGCGAGGGTCTTCTCCACCCTTGGGAACCACGGCGTCAACGTGCTGATGATATCTCAGAGCAGCTCGGAGGCGAACATCTCCCTCATCGTGGCAAGGGACCACCTGGGAAGAGCGGTGAACGCGCTTGAGACGAGCCTCCTAGGCGGAAACCTGGTACGCGAGGTGACGACGGAGGAGGACGTGGCGATCGTGGCCGCGATCGGGGCGGGCATGAAGGGAACACCGGGCGTGGCTGCGAGTGTGTTCTCCGCCGTCGCTCGCCGGGGGATCAACGTGCGCATGATCGCTCAGGGCTCCTCGGAGCTTAACATCAGCTTCGTCGTAAAGGAGACTGATGGCCCACAAGCCTTGATGGCGCTGCACGAGGAGTTTGGACTGTCCAACCTGCAGTGAGTAGAGCCCACCTGTTTGGGGCCTTCGCCTGTGCCTAGCCTCGCGAGTAGCCCGGGGCTTCATGTTGACGGGACGGCTTATGGTATCTTCTCCGCGTTCTCTAGGACCCTCTGCAAGGCTCCTGGGACACCATCAAGGTCCTTCTCGGCTGCGTGCAGGATCGAGCCCCTAAGCCAGGGGCCAGCTTCGTAACAGAGCCGCTCAGCGTTGGGGCAGAGCCCCTTCGGGTACTCGACCCTCCGGCCAACGTGGCTGCATGAGAAGGCGCACGTCCTGCCTCGGGCTTCTCGGTCTTGGAAGATGGGGTTCTCGTAGAGCGGTGTTACGTAGCCCTCCGTTATGGGTATGCCTTCCGCGGCCAGGGCTTTGACGAAGCGGTCTTTGGAGACGCCCACCTTCCACGGCTCGTAGCTGAGGCAGTAGAGATGGTAGACGTGCTTCACGTCCCAGGCGGCGACGGGCGGCTTGACTCCTTCGAGGCCTTCAAGCCTCCTTGAGAGGTACTCGGCTCCGCGTCTCCTCTGCTCCGTGATCGCTGGCAGACGCCTCAGCTGGGCCCTGCATACGGCGGCGATCAGCTCCGGCATGCGGTAGTTCCATCCCAGCCTGTAATGGGCGTACCAAGGCTTGTCCCTCATCCTTCCATGACGCCTGAGCGAGTCACATGCCTCAGCCAGGGCCCTGTCGTTCGTGGTGATCATGCCTCCCTCGCCTGCGGCCATGTTCTTCGACTGGTAGAAGCTGAAGCAACCAAGGTCGCCTATCGACCCGACCTTTCTGCCGTGGAGCTCCGCCAGATGGGCCTGAGCGCAATCCTCGATCACCCTGAGGCCTCTCCTCTCGGCGAGCTCCATGACCGCGTCCATATCCGCGGGGTGGCCTGCGAAGTGAACGGGAATCACGGCCTTGGTACGGTCGGTGATGGCTCCTCGAAGAGAGTCGGGAGCTATGCAACGAGTCTCCAGTTCCACGTCGGCGAAGACGGGGAGGCCGCAGCTCTGCAGGATGCAGGTGGCGGAGGAGATGAAGCTGTAGGCGGGCGTGACCACCTCGTCTCCGGGGCCTATGCCCAGCGCTGCCACGGCCACGTCCAGGGCTGCGGTGCCCGAGGTCACCGCCACCGCGTAGTCCACTCCCATCGCCTTGGCGAACTCCTCCTCCAGCTTCGGCACCTCCTCGCCTCCCTCAGACGAGAGCTTGCCGCGGCGGAGGACCTCCGTGACCGTTGCCAGCTCCTCCTCGCCGATTATCGGCCACGCGGGAAACGGTGTCTTCCGGTAGGGTTCTCCGCCTAGGATCGCCAGCTTATCTCCCACGCCTGCGTCGCCTCTCCTCTCGTGAGCTAGCGGTAATGGGGAAGCAGGCCCTTGAGGAAGCCCACGGTCCTCGGCACGGCCTCCAAGGGGTCTTCCGCTCCCTCGTACTCGATCGAGAGATAGCTCTTGTAGCCTACGGCCTTCAACGCCGCGAGGATGCGCCGGTAGTCCAGCCGCCTCTCGCCCTCAAGTGAGACCTCGTACATCTTCGCGTGCACGTTGACGGCCAACGGGGCCGTGGCAGCGACCCCGCCGTACGGGTCTTCACGGTAGTTCCCCGCATCCAAGGTGACTCGAAGCCAGTCAGAGCCCACGGCGTCGACGATGCGAAGCACCCTGTCAGGCGTGGCGGTGATGCCGCCGTGGTTCTCCAAGGCGAGGATGATGCCCTTCTCCTCGGCTTGGGCAACGCATTCCTTCAACGCCTCCACCGTCCAGTTGAAGGCCTCCTGCTCCGAGTGGCTCTCAGGAGCCCGGCCAGCGAAGACCCTGAGACATGGCGCGCCCAGAAGCGAGGCCACATCAACCCACTTGAGAACTAGGGCGATCTGCTTCGTCCTCTCCGCCTCATCGGGGAGGCAGAAGTTGTTGCCGACGGCCACGCCGGATATGTCTAGGCCGTATGAGAAGACGGCGCGCTTAAGCCGCCTCAGGTAATCGTTCTCGAGGCTGGGGAAGTAGTAGGCGGTAAGCTCGACGCCGTCCAGCTCCAGCTCATAGCAGGTCTTCACAAAGCCCTCAAGGCTCATCGCCCCCGAGGTGAGCTGTTGACGATAAGAGTAGGCGCAGCACCCAACCCTCATGCGGAACGCCGCCCCACTACTACCGGGCTAGGCTATTTAACACGCGCCAAGCCCGAAGCCAAGGAGATGAGGCACTCTCAAGAAACACGCGTGACGCCCTAGGGACCAAAGGTGGAACCCAGCCTCCCAGCCCTCCGTTGATGCTCCATCATCATGCAGGCGTTCATGACCACCTGCATCCCGGCCTCCCGGGCAAGTTTGGCGGCCTCCTTGTTCTCGATCCCCAGCTGCATCCAGACGACGTAGGGCCTACCGAATCTGCGTCTCAGCTCGACGGCCTGCTCCACGATAGGCGGAACATCCTCGGGGCGCCGGAAGATATCGACGATCTCCACTGTGCGCTGCAGGTCCTCAGGCATGTCTAGGAGGCTCTTGTAGCACTTCTCGCCTAGGATTTCGTCCGCGAAGGGATTAATGGGGATGATCCGGTATCCGTTTGACTTGAGGTACGCTGTGACCTCATGGCTGTGCTTGGAAGGGTCCCGGGAGAGCCCTACGACAACGACCACCCTGTAGCGGCTTAGTATCTCTCCGATCGGATCGCTCTGCGACAAGCCTCGTCTCCAGAGCTCTCGAGCCGGGTTCTGTGGGATAAGGATGTCTGAGCCTGCGATCCTTGAGGCGGACGCTCTTCTGACCTGAGACCGAAGCCGGAATGAGCTCCTAGACGTTGATCACCAGCCCGTCGTAGGCGATCGTTATCCCCCTTCTCGCGAACAAAGGAGCGATCTCGTCGTGGACCGGCGTGTGATGCGGACAGATGTGGGAGACGCAGAAGGGCGTCTCCTCCTTGATCAACCCGTCTTCCAGGAAGAGACTTCGGAGGCGCTCCGCCTTATCCAGGTTCATGTGTTCCTCCACGTCCGCGCCGTAGCCGAAGGTGCCCTCCACAACCACGAGGTCGTACGTGCAGCTTCTGATCGCCTCGTAGGTCTCAGACAGAGGCCAGCCCGTGTCCAAAGCGTACAGCAGCCGCTTGCCCTCCTTCTCGACTATGTAGTTCAGGGCGACCTCCCGGCCGCCGCCGTGATGAGCCCGGAGCGGAACGAAGGCAAACGACCCAGGCTCGTATCTCTGGAACGGCTGGACTAGGTGTAGCTTCACGAGGCGGAAGGCGTAGTCGTCGAAGCCCCAGGATGGGCTTGCGAGCTGCCGGTAGATCGCCTCGTTGCAGTAGACGTGGAGCGGCTTGGCCTCGGAGAACCTCGGCCCGATCGCGGTTCTAGGAGGCGGAAGGGGCACGGAGGCGTCGCGCTCCCGCCAGCGGAGATAGAAGGGGTCTAGGTGGTCCTCGTGTGAATGCGTGAAGAGCACATGCTCCATATCCGGCAGTCTCAGGCCGAAACGCGTCATCTGGTTGCTGGTGCCCGGCGGCAGGTCTATGAGGATGTTGGGCGCCACGTACGTGAAGGCGTTACTCCTGATGTTCCTTCCGCCCAGCCTCCGGGCTTCCTCGCAGTTCGCGCAGGTACACCAGAGCCCGGGATACTGCTCGCCCGCAGAGGTGCCTAGGAAGCGGAGTTCCATCCACCGCTCACCCCCATAGGAGAGACAAAGCTGCAGAAGAGGCTATTTACCATATTCGCCTTGGAAGGACACGTTCGTCAGCTCGGTCGCGATCTCGCGGTGAGACCTACCCTTCCTGCCCGCGTGGAAGTAGGAGACGACCAGCTTCATCGGCTCCTCGCCCTCAACCTCGATGACGTGATAGTACTCCGCGGGCACGTATATGCAGGCGCCAGGCCGAAGCAGAAAGCCTCTCATCGCCTCAGCGGTGGGGCCGATCCTCAGCCTACCGTGTCCCCTCATCACGTACATCGACTCCTCACACTCCCTATGCGCATGCGGGGTGATCGGCTGCTGACGCGGAAGGGCTTCGGCTACGAGAACTATCCCTGACACCGAGCCGGTATCCTCGGGATCCATCAGCTTCCTAACCATCAAGTATCCGCTTGAGCCCTGTCGGGAAACCCGTATGGGCTTGACCTCGTCCTCATACGTGACCAACAGGGGCACCCTGGTCATCTCACTACCCGCCTCAGGAATCCGTGCCAGAACCTTGGTGTCGTCCGTTGGGTTAAGCCTTCTCAGCCCATTAAGGACGCCCAGCTGTCCTGATGGCCCAGGGCTAGGGCTCTCAGGTATCCTCCGAGCTGCCTGCTCAATGCTGCTTCCCTCTGCACCGTTGCGTGGTCAAGCCCTATGCGCGTCCCTGCTCTTTCCATGAAATAGTATCTCAGCCACGGTAGGCAGGCTTTGGCGGAGGCCTCAGGGTCGTTCAAAGCGTCTAGCCCCAGCCTCCTGAGCAGCATCAGGTGGTCGGCGTAATGCACCGCCTTCTCCTCCCATGTCACGGGCGCGCAATCCTTCCGCGGAATAGGCCTCACCCCTAGCAGACGGCACTCCTCGACGGTGAAGCCGCCGATGTTATGCCTTAGAACGCAGTCCGTTACCGCGTCGCTGAAGCCCCATGCCTCCACTACCACCGCGCCAGCCATGGGATGGTTGATGTCATCCGTTGGGATCCTTATCCCGTAGATTTCCCAGCCAGGGACTTCCACGAGGTCCCCTCTGCATTGGAGATACCCAACATCGTGCAGCAGCGCGCCCTGCTCCACCACCGCCATGTCCAGCCTCAGACCATCCTCGGTCATGAGCCTTGAGATCCCCAGGGCCAAGTCGGCTACACGCAGTGAATGCTCGGTCCGTTCGACCGCGAGGCCATGCTTCCTCATTAGCCTCGTGATCTCGCCTCGGGCAGCGGTCATCCTGCCTGACATGCCTGGGCTTAGCCTCCCGCTGGGCGGGTCCTAGCGATGGCTGCTCGGCCTCCCGCGGAGCGCCTTGGGTTCCTCTACTGCTCAGAGGGCTCCTGCTCGAAGCTCCAGAGGTCTTTCTCCGTGATCATCTGGCCGAGGATCTCCTTGCTCATCCTCTCCGGCAGCGAGAGGAAGACGCGTACCACGTGCTTGCAGAACTCCTGCTCCGGCGCCCTCTTCTCCCAGTCGTCGCACGAATGCCTTATCGCTTTCGCCGCCACATCGACCGTAACCGTGTACTCCTTCACCTGTGCCGAGATCAGCTGCGGAGACCTCCTCACGAAGGAGAACTCCTTCTGCGTGATCGTCTCCGCCCGGTCGATCCGGCCCCGGTCGGTGAAGGCGAGGAGAAGCCGTGGCAGCTGGAGCCTCAGGGCTTCCTCCATGCTTGTGGGGAGCTCCTCCGGGGTCAGCCTCGTCTGCTTCGCCGCGATGTAGGCCTGAATCCTCTCCTTGACTTTTACCTGCGTCGGAGTCGCCTTCCCCAGCTTCTCCAGGAGCTCTAGGGCGTTCTCCGGCGCGTACCCGTGGAAGTGATTATTGAAGTAGCCGAAGACCCGCTTGGTCTTCTCCGCGGCTTCCTTCACGCGCGGAGCCCAGGCGTCCAGCTCCTCGTCGCTGTACCGGTAGTTGAACCAGGGGTTCCGTCCGTGCCCATGCCACCGGATATACGCAAAGTCGGTGGTGCAGATCATCTCCGGCGGCAGGAGCGGCTCGTCCACAGCCGTGTACGCGACGTTATACCGCTCCAGAAGCTGCCAGGTCTCCGACCGGAGCCAGGAGGGGTCGCGGAACTCCACCGCGAACCTGAAGCCACGCGGCAGAAGCGCCAGGAACCTCTCCAGCTTGTCGAAGGACTCGAACCGGAAGCTCGGCGGAAGCTGAGCCAGAAGGACGCCGAGCTTGTCCGCCCTGAGAAGCGGCTCCATCAGGGCCAGGAACCGATTCAGGTCGTTCTCCAAGCCGTTTCCGGGCTGCAGGGCCCTCTCGTGGGTGATCGCCTGGGGAAGCTTGGCCGTGAAGACGAAGGCGGGCGGCGAGGACCTGAGTAACCCCGTGATAAGGCTGGGGCTTGGGTAGCGGTAGAACGTGGAGTTTATCTCCGCGGTGTGGAAGACCCTGGAGTAGACGGTGAACTTGCTCTCCTGAGCCTTGTAGAAGGGGCCGACCCACTCCTCGTAGCTCCAGCCAGAGGTCCCTATCAAGACATCGTCAAGCGGCCTCGGCTCTCTCTCGCCCGTGAGCCTCGTCTGCTTCTCGGCCATCGATACCAGGTTTGGCTGGGGGCTGCGGCCTCAAAAAGCTATGCGTGGGGCGGCCGCTGAGGAGGCTCAACCGTGCCGCGCTGGGCCTTAGGCCTATCGCTCATCCGCTACCTTCTGAGCCTGATGAAGACGAAGAGCAGAAGCAGGAAGGCCGCCGCGAGCAGAAGCTTAAGCAGCGTCCCGTTTCTCTCCCAGATCGCCACAACGGCGTTAACCCTGGTTATAGGGTTTGAGGACGAGAGCATCTGGACGATGGCCCTGGCCTCCAGCTCCTGGAAGAGCCCATTATCCACCAGCACGGCTCCCGACGCGGTTCTCTCGAACCTATGCCCCTTATAGTAGAATGATACCGTGAACTTCGACCTTAGCCAGAGCTCGAACTCGTCCTTCGAGGCCAAACCGATCACCTGTACCGGACGCTCAGGTAATAGAGCTTTACGATCCCCCTGTCTGAGACCAAGATGCCGAAGCCGACGGTGTTCTCATCGATCCTCCAGGCATAGAGGTCGGAGGCATTGTACTTCTGGGCGTAGTCTGCGATAAACGTATCCAGGGTAAGCGCGGTCTGGCTCCAGGAGGCCTCGTCCAGATACGTTGTGTTCGCGACTGGAATCTCGGCGTTCGCCGTCACCGCCGTGACGTTGATGGGCGTGTACCATCTCGCCGTAAGCCCTGCGTAGACCTTCTCAAGCCTCGCCTCCGCGCCGGTCTGAGTCACCGGGGTCTGTCCCGTGAGCTTGTAGTAGGCCTCCGCGGCGTCTGCGCCCGCCGCGACCTTTGCGCCGGTTGCGGCATCTATGGCCACGATGAAGGCCATCTTCGTGATGACCGCGTTCACCACCTGCGTCTGGATGTAAACGGGGATGAAGTAGTAGAGGCTGTTGCCGATAGAGTAGAGCAGGATGTTCCCGGTCCTAGGGGTCGTCAGCAGCGTCAGCTGCGTCCTCACGTAATCATCCGTTTCCAGAGCCTGACTGGCGGCCGTTGGGCCGATCAGCTGTGTCGTGGAGGCATTGGCCACATGGTAGAGGTCAGTGACGTTAAGCCGGTCGCCCCCATAGGCGACGTAAAGCCCGGCGAGGTTCTTCCCCGGCGAAGCCTGGAACTCGACCAGCTGGAGGCCTATGAAATTGGGCTTGTCGCCCACCGTTAGGAGGATGAAGAGGACCTCCGTGCCCATCGGCCTCTCGTAGAAGTCCGAGCCTGATCTCCAGATGAACGGGTCCTGGACGTGGAAGAGGAAATCGACGTCGAGTTGCCCGGGCAGGTCGTGTTTGCCCAAGAGCGCCTCAGGGTATCGAAGCTGGGGGATAAGCCAATCAGGCGGCTTTCCCCAGCTTGGGTAGTAGTCCCTGTAGAGGTCGACGAGGAAGCCGTCGGGTTCAGCCACCGTGTAGCCTTTGAGGTATCCTTCCTGGACATCGATGAGCACGACGCCGAAGAACCGTAGGTAGTTGCTGGCCGAGAAGCCTGAGTGTACCGGGTAGTTGACGTACACCTGTAGGGCGAAGTAGAGCTTTGAGCCGTCGCTGACCGGGTAGGCGTCAGGGTCCACCTGCAGCCCGTATATGAGGATGCTCCGCAGGCGCTGGAACACGTCCCTGTTATAGAGCATCTTGATGCTCTCCTGAGGCGGGGCGAAGGCAAAGCCAAACTGGCCTTCAGAGAGGAACCACAGCGTTCTCTGCCAGCCTGAGAGCACGTAGTCCGGCTCACCCTGGTAGGTCACGTTTCCGATCTCGTTGAAGCCCGGGACGCCTACGTAGACGTTCTCGATGAAGCCCTCGCCGTAGTAGATCGACGGCTCAGAGCCAATGCCGAAGGCCTGCTGGGGGGAGACGAACTCGCCCGTGTGACTGTCGACCACGATGACCTTCGAGGTATGCGTGTAGAGGAGGCGTCGGCTAATCCAGTCCTCGCTGGGATAGATGACGGTCGTCGGTCCCACCCAGTACTCGCGATCTCCGATGTAGACGATGTCAGAGTCGCTTAACGTCATCCAGTTGACGCCTATCTGGTTCAGCATCTTCGTCCGCGCCGCCGGCTGATCCCACTGCCTCACCAGCGACAAGGTCTTCGTCACGTTCCCCGCGGGCAACTGGCTAATCGGCAGCTCTTGGACGCCCTGGATGCCCGCAGCCCAGCGGGTCACCGCAATCGTCTTCTCGGTCAGGGGCCTCCACTCGTACTGGAGCCAGTTGTTGCTCCAGTTCAGCCTGTAAGCGACGATGGCGACGATGTTCCCTCCTATCACGAGGAGAAGGGCGGCGCCCAGGATCACCGCCAGCGTTCGCCTGCGCTGCCTGAAGGAGCCCACGGTCCGGCCTCCCTCGCCCTTCCTCAGCTGATAGTAGACGGCCGTCGTCAGGAAGGCCGCCAAGAGCGCGATAGAGATCACGTAATCGTACGGGGTAGTGATGTCCATGCTCCAGTAGGGGGCGCCGATCATCACCGCGGCAACGATAACCGTCAGGAGGATGAAGAGGTCCCTGATCAGGGCCCTCCTCCGCTGCATCGCCAGGTCCGGCAGCATCCTCAGGCCTGCTCGCACGGCGGTGACCGCCAAGGCTGTCGTGACTACCACGTAGATCAGCCTGTATTGGATCTCCATCGTGGGCATCAGCCGCACAAGCTCTGTCTCCGACGCCGGCAAGAGGGGCAGGAGGAATATCCTTGGAACCAGAGCCCAGCTACCCAGCCCCCTCGCGAGCGCATAGGCGAGGATCGTCACGTTCCCCAGCGCAGGAAGCCCGTTGAACCACGCGATGACCGTGAAGGCGACCGCCCATTTGACCAGCTGCCAGAAGGCCCAGAGCGAGCGCCGAGGCCCAAGCGAGATAACCGGGGCGGTCTCCACGCCCGTCAGCATTCGTTGAAGCGTCCGTAGCGCGTTCGCCGTGTCCGAGAGGTCGCTTCGGCCCAGGCGAGGGTTCAAGGTCAGCAGGGCGAGGAGCCCGGCGGTGAGGAAGGTGTAGTCGTGGTAGAAGACTGTGGCAAACCAGTCTAGGCCCGCTTTCTCGGCGTACACGCCCTGAAGAACGGACCATTCGAGCCAGACGTAGAGCCCTGAGAGCGCGACGAGGACGGCTACGAGTAGCAGGAAAAGCCAGATCACGTACGTGGCGGCGAAACGCGGTCTCTCATACATGCCAATCTAGTCGTCGCTAGTCCTAGGATATAGGTCTATTCAGCGCCCCTCAACCGCCAAAAGCCCATGCTTCGACGGCCCACCAGAGCCGCACTCTTCCATACGTCTCTTCGCGACTGTCAAGCAACCCATGCGAAGGCTTTCACCCTCAGCTGACCAGCTGCGGCAACTGTAAGAGTGAGCTGATCGTCTCACAGTCGCGTCGGGACGCGTCTCCGCGTCTGTCGAGGAGCACAGCCCTCATGCCAGCGGACCGGGCGCCCCTCACATCCAGCTCGTAGCTGTCGCCTACGTGCATGATCTCGCGAGGAGCATAGCCTGTCAGCTCAGCGGCCTTCCGGTAAAGATGTACGTCAGGCTTATCGTATCCTAGACTCTCGGTAGTCACTATTACGGAGAAGTAATGCTCGATCCCCTCCCTGCTCAGATGGAGGCGTCTGAACTCCTCCTCCGTGCGGATGGTCTGTGTGATGACGCCTATGGGCAAACCACGCTGCCGCAGCCCTTCCAAGCAGGGAACGGTGTCAGGATAAACCGTGATCCCCGCCCGGTCATGCCACTCCAAGGCTAGGGTCTTCGCTACGCGGTCAACCCCCTGTTCGACGCCGAGGTGACGAAGGATTTGCGTGTTGTAATCGACGACTATCTGAAGGCCGAACCGTTGCCCTCTCGGAAGTGACCGGTACTTCTCACGCCAGTATCCGTCCGCCTTCTCAACCGCCTCGCTCACCTGTTCGAGGGAGAAACTCTGGCCAGATTCGCTGAGGACCTCCCGCACTATCTGAGGCGTATCCTTCTTCAACCACGCCAGTGTTCCACCGTGGTCGAAGAAGACGAACCTCACTCTCTCCGCTGCCTTCATTCAGGCAGCTACCGCCCACCCGCGACTGATAGCCTTTACGAGTGGGATGGAGAATCGCAAGTGCTCTGCAAGGGTTGCTTGGACCAAGAGAAAGCGCGTAGGGAGAAAGAGGAGGGTGCCGCTGAAAAACGCGGCTGGGTATCGGGCCTAGACGACCTCAGCTTGCGCGAACCTGCTGGCGACGCTCGTTATCCGTATCTTCACCTGGTCGCCTCTCTTCGTGCCGGGCACGAAGATGACGAAGCCCTGTATCTTCGCTATGCCATCTCCTCGACGGCTCGTCTCGGTGATGGTGACATCGTACTCCTTGCCTGTCTCAACCGGCGCTGGTCTTCCATAGCCTCTCTGGGAGAATCCCATTCCGCTACTCACCTCGCTTTGCTTCCTTGTGGAGTTACATTCTGAGGATAGAAACGAGACAAAACGGATCGACCGGTTTTAGCTCGTCCATCCCTCTAGAGCTAACTCAGGCCTCTATCGTGATCCTCTCACATATTAACCTAACGTTCCCGGCCCCGTTCCGCCATACGGCTCCAGGGCCTTCCATGTCCTACCTGCCGGAATCCTCGTTGCTTACGCAGGTCAGAGGCTAGCATGGGCACTCTCCCGTCACGCACAGAAGAAGCTTCGGAGTTCATCCCCAAACGTAAGGTAGAAGACCACGAACGCAGCGATAATGCCGTAGATGAAAACATGCCACCCAGCCTCGGTTCTCTGGAATGGTGCTAGCGCCGACTGGAATGGTGAGGGGAGCCTTCCCGGGATGCCCCCTGCTGTGCGTCGAGACCGTTCAACGGATGTTTTCCCGCTTTGAGAGCTTCCGGTCTTCCCCAGTGGGGGCACAGTCTCTCTTGTCAGCGACAACATCAACGATGTCTGGTCTGCCGGAGCTGAAGACAATCTCCCAGGGGAGATCAGGGAATCACCGTACCGCCGCCCTAAAGGATAAGTCGCTCTGAGCCGCATTGTAGCCAGATGACCCGTACGAGGGAAGCCATTGAGAAGGCTGTGAGTGTGCACCTTCCCGGCCGCACCGTGTTAGGAATCACGGACAAGGGCGTGTGGGGAAGACATGTCATCGAGGTTACGCTTGACGGGAATGAAAAGGTCGTTTTCAAGATGTCGGAACATGAGGGGCCACTTCCGCCGGGGTCTCTTCCGAAGCGCGAGGAGCATGAGGAATCGGTTGTCAGGATCCTCCGCAGTCACGGCATACCTGCACCGCGGGTGCTGGCAGTTGACAGCTCACGGAGAGTGATGAAGTACCCTTTCATCATCCAAGAGCATGTTGGCGGTACTCGTCTTGGCACGCTTCTTGACCAAGTGGGTGAGGTTGAGGCTCAGGTCATCTACGAAACGGTAGGCCGGCTTTACCGTAGAATACACTCCATCCATGCTGAGCGGTCAGGGATATGGTTGGAGGACCCCCAACAGGTCCTACGCCCAGGTGATGAAGTGGAATACACGCCTAACGACTTCATGTATCGCGCGGAGATCCTTGAGGGAAGTGGGAAGCAAGCCGTGGAGCAGGGACGGATCCCGCTCAGCACGTACTACCGTGCTGTCGCTTCCTGGGCCAGGAACATGGACTACCTCAAAGACCATCAGCCCTCGCTTGTGCACATGAGTCCATTCCCGTGGACTATCAGCTTAGACCGAGAAGATGGTGTCTGGCGGGTCACGAAACTGATGGCCTTAGACATGTGCTGGTGGGACCCGGCATTCGACCTCGCCTGCCTGCAGTACCCGCCATTCCGGAAGGCGAATCCAGTCCACTGGGAGGCCTTTCTCCGAGGCTACGGTCCCGCGCCTGAGAGGAAGCGCGTACTGCTTTACGCGGTGCTAGAGCGACTCATGGCAGCTATGGGCGCTTTCCAAGAGCCTCCCTCACCTAGCAACAAGGCGTGGGCAAGGAACTGCCTCAAGGAACTCGACCCGTTCATGAAGGAGATCCAGAGGTATGACTAGCCCCGGAGGCTTATCCCGATAGGCGCTGTGGTCTTGGACGATGGCGCCGCTGACAGGCTAGGCAGAGAATAGGGTGAGAATGACCTCAAGTGGCTCCCGCAAGATCAATCCATTGCAGGGACAACCACCATTAGCCAGCCAGTTCCAAACCCACTAGGGTATGGGTCCGCCCGGTCCACTTATTCTCGCAAAAGAAGCCCGATTGTACCTTTTCTTCTCCCCCATCCCGTTTCTGGATTACGGTAATCCCGTAATGCTCCACCCACCGTCTCAGCTTCGGCTTCATTTCCTCCTACGACTAATCAACACTAGGCCCACGATAACAACGACGACTACAGCAGCAACCTCTATGTACATCCAAGGCATCTCCCCACCTACGACAGCCTTCAGATCAAGGCCTGTGTTCGATAACCCTATCGCTTGAGCGGACGGTATGCAGGCGGCAAGGTCCGCGAGCCGCGTCTCCGAATGCATTGAAGGCGAATAGACCTGAGCCGGCCAGTTGATGAGTTGAATAAGGACGTTCTCTGTGGTTGAAATCTTGTGGTAGCCCGGTGTTAAAGGTTCGATCTGATCTGGATATAGCCTTATTCTCACATCGTCTATGGTTACAGTCGTGTCTTTGTACGCGAAGACGTAGGCTTCGCCCTTAGAGCCTACCTGACCGCCATCATACCCCGGGATTTCGCCTGGGTAAAGCTCGTTGGTGGGGATGTCCAAGTAGGCTTCCTGTCCGGCCTTGAGTCCCATGAAGCCTACCCCAGAGGCTTGCATCAGGAGTACGATGGGCTGGTCGCTTTCCACGGTCATATGCCTCAGCCCCAACTGGAGCGATAGATTCCCCTTGGCCGCAAGGTTCGCTTCATCGTACTTCCTCTTGAGCTCGTCGTCTATGATGGTTACCTTCGCAGCCTCTAATCCGGTCATGACGAAGTAGGGCGGAGCGTAAGCCGGCCATTCATCAGTCGCTCCCGAGCTTCCGTAGAAGAGCTTGCCGACGAAGCCGCCCTCCACCGCCGGGTAGAAGCAGGTTCCTAGCCCAGGCCAAGATTGAAGCATGACGTTGCCGGTTGAGGTCACGGAGTAGGTCTGCAGTGACTCGAACGAGAGCTCCTTGTACGCGTTGGCTGAAAGCTTGAACTGCT
>Ga0315307_1000065_pt1 | contig 42415 bp, 43 predicted proteins | sample TDP2_MG_FD_203079 | JGI IMG/M metagenome (GOLD analysis project Ga0315307, IMG submission 203079) | Freshwater sediment microbial communities from Lake Towuti, South Sulawesi, Indonesia - TDP2 | ecosystem: Environmental > Aquatic > Freshwater > Lake > Sediment | place: Indonesia: South Sulawesi...
AGCGAGCGTTCCGAGCATGTAGAGGCGTAGTCTCACAAGGCTCGGCATCCGATCTCCTCAGCAGGTTACGCCGAATCGGCGCACATATAAGTCTTATCCCCTCACCGTCAGGAACGCGGCATCCCGGTCTGTTGCCCTGACTCTGGCATGAAGTGGCCTTCCCGGCGCATGGGAGGGAACGGAAGCCATAAATAACGCGATCGAGGCCTCTGCTCGCTGGCGATGCCGCGGTGAAGGTTCCGAAGACCGTCAACACCTACTGCCCGAAGTGCGGAAAGCATACGGGGCACAGCGTCTCGCTCTACAGAGCCGGAAGGCCGCGGGCCCTCAGCGCCGGCGCTATCCGTCATGAGAAGGAGCTTCGCGGCTACGGCGGCCAGAAGTTCCCTGAGCTGAAGAGGACTGCGAAGACGACGAAGAAGCAGCTCCTTATGCTTAAGTGCCGTACCTGCGGCAACACGGTTGAGAGACTTGGAATAAGGCTGAGGAAACTTGAGATAGCCACTTAGAAAGCGTGGTCTAAGCCTCTAGTTCCACCGCGCAGACCCAGTCTTTCGCCGGCATCTCATCCAGTGGATAAATGGGCCGTATCGCTGGCCTCCTGCCTGGATGCTTTTATAGCGAGCCTCCGCAGAGTTGTGCACAGGCAATCAGTGGAGGTGATCGAGGAGTTGCCCTTGGCCTTCGTGCTGATAAACGCGGAGATAGGCGAGGAGGTGGAGGTCCTCAAGGCGTTGAAGAAGCTGGAGAACGTGAAGGAAGCCTACTTGATCTACGGCGTCTACGACATCATCGCCCGGGTAGAAGCCGACAGCATGGAGAAGCTGAAGGAGATCGTCACCTGGAAGATGAGGAAACTGGACAAGGTCCGCAGCACGCTGACGATGATCGTCATAGAAGGATCATGAACGATAACGAGCACGCTGCCGGAGAAGCCTTCTTCGACGACCGATCCGTGAACGGTTGAAAGCCCCTCCTCTATTCCACGTACACGAGGCAACGAGCGTTTCCGGCGGTCGGGCTTCCTCACTCGCCTACGGGAAGCCACCTACCGGCGGGGCCTGCTGCTCATCCAGACGGGCGGGTGTCACAGCCCTGCTCATGGGCTACAACCTGCGCCACTGCCGTTCTCGTTCTCATCTCTTGCGTCACGATCAGGGACACTCGATGGAACCGGTGGTGGCTCTCAAGCCTAATATCGTTCGGATCGCCTGTCCTACTTGCGCGGGTAGGCCTGCATGATGGCTGCAGCACGCCCATTCAGGGATCATGACTTCGTCGCGACCACGGAGGGCCTCCTTTTCTGCGTCGTTGGGAACGTTCATCCCCCCGGGCGTGCGATCGGCTACCTCAAGTACGTCCCCAGCGAGATAGGAAAGTGGGGTCAAGCCGAGAGATACGAGCGGGTCCTGAAGGACTACACGATGCCCTCCGTGGAAGAGACCCTACAACTGCTAAGGGCGAGATACCCGTGGTACATTTTCCGGTCTCAGGTTCTTGGCATGGAGATGTCCGCTGTTCCCCGGAGGCTTGTGAAGAGACACTATAGGCCTGAGGAGAGGCTTCGGGAACTACACACGCCCATGGTAGACTTGGACCCTCTGGAGGCGAAGGTCGTCGAGCTCACCTCCCTACTCGCGAAGACCGGAGGCTTAGACGTTGGCTGTCTGGGCGTGACGGGCTCCGTTCTAACCAGGATCCATAACCCCTCCTTCTCCGACATCGACCTCACCGTTTACGGGCGGGAGAACGCGCTAAGGCTGAAGGCCGCTTTGGAACAGCTGTTTGAGGACGAGACCGCAGCGGCCTTTCAAGGCCGGTTTCTTAAGGCCTGGGCCAGGGAGAAGTCGAAGCGCGTACCGCTGAGCCCCTTGGAGATAGTGGAGCTTTACCGGCGGAAGAGAGACCGAGGCTTCTATCGTGGAACCCAGTTCTCTATCCATCCCGTGAGGCTGAGGGAGGAGGTTCACGAGCGGTACGGCGATAGGCGTTTCCGTTCGCTTGGGCTCGTGGCTATCAGGGCCAGATGCAGGGACGCGACGGAGGCGATCTTCCTTCCAGCCACCTACGGCATCGCCGAGGTCACGGTCGAGGAGGGGCCAAGGGTCCCTGACCTAGCGGAGGTGACGAGCTACGACGGCTTTTACTCTGAGGTCGTCCGCGAGGACGAGTGGCTGCTGGCAAGGGGGAAGCTCGAGCGGATTGAGTCTCCACGCGGGGGCAAGGCCGGTCATAGGCTCCTGGTAGGCTCCTTCGAGGCTCGGGGCGCGGATTTCATCAAGCCCGCGGCGAGGTGAAACGCTTTATACCGGCCCACCCGTACCGCATGCTGTGAAGGAGCTGTCCATTATATGTTGACGGAAGCCGAGTACAGGAAAGCTCAGAAGGAGGCGACAGCGTACTTCCAGAAGGCCGGGATCATCCTCACAGAGGAGGAGAAGCGGAACATCGAGGTAGCCGACTTCGGCCTAGGAGACCTGCACCGCACCGGTCTGCAGCTTGTCGTCTACGTTAACACGGAACGCGTCTGCGCCAAGGAGCTGGTGCTCTTCCCCGGCCAGACGTGCCCAGAGCATCTTCACCCCGACGTAGGCAAGCAGCCGGGCAAGGAGGAGACCTTCAGATGCCGGTGGGGAACAGCCTACCTCTACGTGCCCGGCCCGAGAACGTCGAGACCGCACGTCTCGCCTCCGAGGGGACGCGAGAAATGGTACACCGTCTGGCATGAGAGGGCCCTTAACCCCGGCCAGCAGTACACGCTGCCCCCGAGGACGCTGCACTGGTTCCAGGGAGGACCCGAGGGAGCCGTGGTCTCAGAGTTCTCAACGAGGAGCACCGATGAGTACGACGTTTTCACGGACCCTGAGATCCGGAGGACGACAAGAATGGTGCCCGACAAGACTCCTTGAGATGCCTCCCCGCGATCATCCAGAAAGCCCACGTGGACAGCGGGGACGATAAGGTTAAGGCTGCACGTTGCCCCATACGATGCTGTGTTGGAAGCCCGTTTGCGCTCCGAGCCGAGGGCTGCGCATGCCAGTATTGAGCCTCAGTCCTATCTGGCCTCGATCAGGAACGTGCAGCCAGGCTTGAAGGCTAGGACGAGGATCATAACCTCCCTCCGGAAGCGCGGCCTCTCAGCCCGCGAACTCGCCGCGGAGACAGGGCTCAGCTACCGTTCCGTCCTCTTGCACCTTAACGCGATGGGAAGAGGCATGGTGGTCAAGAAGGAGGGCAGAAGGCCCTATCTCTGGAGCCTCACGGACCACGGCCAACAGCCCATCCTCAACTACGCCTAGGCGCAGGGTTGCGCGTCGCGGGCTGAGGAGGCGACACGATAGACTGCCAGAGCGCCCGCGAGAGCCCCCGCATCATCGGGCAGGCAGGCCGCGGCTGGTGTAACGACTTAAATGCCACGGTGTTACTGTAGGTAACAGTGGCCGCGATGAGGCTGATGCTTGAGCCGTCCTCAAAGAGGGGCAGGGTAACGCCCTACGTTGCGTCAAGCTACGCCATGTTCAGTGACCAGTTTCGGACGGCGACGGCCGAGAGGGAGCTCCTGCTCGTTGAGAGGTTCTACGGGGTCCAACTCGCCATCGACCGGGGCTACAGCGAAATCTACGTTGAGGGAGTTATGCGTGGTGTGAACGGGACGGGTCCCGCCCGACGTGTTAGAGTGGACATCGTAGGTGAGAGGGAGGACCGTTACCTCGCGGTTCTGTGCGAGACCGGCGCCCTCACGAGGGCTCTACAGGACAAGATCGAGCTTCTCTCCGAGGCTGAGAACGTGGAGACGACGCTGATCCTCCCTTCGACTGTCAGTCTGGGCGGCCTCCAGGAGGCCTTCCGCGAACGATGGAGGAGGCTAGCCGTGGAGCGACTCTGGTGGCCTGTCAGCGAGCCTGAGGGCACTTTCGACGACCTGATGGACCTGATGGACCTCCTGGCTAACGAGACGAGGATGAGGATGCTTGCGGCCCTTCTGAGCGGACCATGCGGGAAACGCGTCTACAGGAGAGAGATAAACCCCAAGCTGGTCTACGCGAACCTCTCTCGCTTCCTGGAGCAGGGCCTAGTCCACGAGGCAGACCTTGGCTTCTCACTGACGCCACTTGGCGGCCGGATAATGGGCGAGTACATCCTCTTCCTGGAGAGGATGAGGAAGCTCCTCGAGGAGGCGAGAACGGGCAGCGGCCCTCGCGGCGAGAGGTGATAGAGTGTTAAGCTACACGCAGGAGCTGGATGAGGCAAAGGGCTTCGGCGACGTCTTCGAGGTGGTCAGGAGGGCTGTCAAGAACGTCCTAGGCGAGTACAGGGCGGGGATGAGCCTCTTCCTCGTTGAGCTGCCGCCGCAGGTCGGCGCCTTCCACGAGGTGGGAACGAACGTGATCGTGATGAACCGCATGCTGCTGACGATGGTGAGCGAGAGGACGAAGACCCGGAGGGAGGCGAACGCCTTCACGTTCTCGCTGCTTCTCCACGAGTATCTTCACGCCCTCGGCCACTTGGACGAGAGGGAGGTCCGAGGCCTCGTCTACCGCGTCTCGAAGGAGGCGTTAGGAGAAGAGCACGAGGCCACGGCGATGGCCATACACGGCCCCCTAACGCTCTTCCCCGACATCATGTGGTCGAGGCCCCCGCCTCACGTGGAGAGCTTCGAGGTCGTCAAGGACTTCGATAGGAGCAACCAGAGCTACATCGCCTAGGATGCGCAGGCCCTCCCGACATGCGCCCGGGGTCCCGGGAGCCCACGGAATAGGCTTTGGGTCCAGTGGACTGGCCCTGGTACGTACGCTAGGCCGCTGCTCTCTGCCTCTGCCTGGCTCTCGACGCCATGTTACCTGGGGTAACACTTAAGTAGCCCTGTTACTTGAGGTAACACGATCGGGATGAGCACGGGCAACTCAGCTGTCTTGCAGGTGGCGGAAGCCTATCCCGGCGACGCGGGGAGAGGCATCGCCCGGATCGACCCGAGGCTTCTCACGGAGCTGAACCTGACCTCCGGCGATATCGTGGAGATCCTCGGCAAGAGAAGGACCGCGGCCATCTGTTGGCCCGCCCACCCTGAGGACTACGGAAGCAGCGCAGTCCGGATAGACGGGTACACACGAAGCAACGCGGGCGTGAAGATCGACGACAAGGTGACAGTCCGACGTGTTGAGGCGAAGACGGCGGACAGGGTGACCTTGGCGCCCACGGAGCCGCTTCGCATCATCGGAGGCGAGGAGTACCTCAGCCGCCTCCTGGAGGGCCGCGTGATCTCCAGGGGCGATGTGGTTCCCGTCGGCGTGATGGGCCGAAGGATCGACCTCGTGGTCACGGCCGTCCAGCCTCCGGCAGCGGCGGTGATCGTGGACGCCCGGACGGAGCTCACCTTGAGCGAGGAGGTCGCCAAGCCAGGGCAGGAGGGGATTCCCCGGGTTACCTACGAGGATATCGGCGGCCTGAGGGACGAGGTTCAGAAGGTCCGTGAGATGATCGAGCTGCCGCTCAGGCATCCGGAGCTCTTCGAGCGCCTGGGCGTGGAGGCGCCTAAGGGCGTTCTGCTTCACGGCCCTCCGGGCACGGGGAAGACGCTCTTGGCTAAGGCCGTGGCGAATGAGACGAACGCTCACTTCCTAAGCCTCAGTGGACCCGAGGTGATGAGCAAGTTCTACGGCGAGAGCGAGGAGCGCCTGAGGGAGATCTTCAAACAGGCCGAGGAGAACGCGCCGAGCATCATCTTCATCGACGAGATAGACTCCATTGCGCCGAAGCGCGAGGAGGTCACGGGCGAGGTCGAGCGAAGAGTGGTCTCCCAGCTTCTCGCGTTGATGGATGGGCTGAAGTCCCGAGGCAAGGTCGTCGTCATCGGCGCAACGAATCGCCCCAATGCCCTTGACCCCGCGTTGAGGCGGCCCGGCAGGTTCGATAGGGAGATCGAGATCGGCATACCAGACCGCGAGGGCAGGCTGGAGGTCCTCCAGATTCACACGCGTGCGATGCCGCTCGCGGAGAACGTCTCCTTGGAGCGGCTGGCGGACGTAACCCATGGCTTCGTCGGAGCCGACCTGGAGTCCCTTTGCAAGGAGGCGGCGATGAGGGCCCTAAGGCGGATACTCCCCCAGATCGACCTTGAGGCTGAGAGCATCCCCGCCGAGGTTCTGGCCAAGATCACGGTCACGATGGAGGACTTCCAGGAGGCGCTCAGGGACGTGGAGCCCTCGGCAATGCGCGAGGTCCTCGTCGAGGTGCCGAGGACGACGTGGGAGGACATCGGCGGCCTAGCCGAGGTGAAACAGGAGCTCAAGGAGGCCGTGGAGTGGCCCCTGAGGTACCCGGAGGTCTTCCAGCGGGCTAACGCCAGGCCGCCGAGGGGCATCCTCCTCTACGGCCCACCCGGCACGGGTAAGACGCTTCTCGCCAGGGCGGTGGCCAGCGAGAGCGAAGCCAACTTCATCAACGTCAAGGGACCTGAGCTGCTCAACAAGTTCGTAGGCGAATCTGAGAGAGCCGTCCGCGAAGTCTTCAGGCGCGCCCGACAGGCGGCGCCCTGCATCGTCTTCTTGGACGAGATAGACGGCCTAGCGCCTACTCGAACGGGAGGTGAGGCGGACTCGCATGTCACGGAGCGCGTCGTCAGCCAGCTCCTCACGGAACTGGACGGCCTGGAGCAGCTGAACAGCGTTGTCGTCATCGCCGCGACGAACAGGCCGGACATCGTCGACCGGGCTTTGCTGAGGCCGGGGCGATTCGATCGGCTGGTCTACGTGCCTCCGCCTGACCTAGAGGCTAGAAGGCAGATCCTAGGAATCCACAACAAAGAGAAGCCCTTGGCGACGGATGTAGACCTTGATAGGCTGGCTGAGGCCACGGCGGGCTACACGGGCGCCGACATCGCGGCCGTCTCGAACACCGCCACGATGCTCGCGGTCCGCGAACACCTCGCCAGGTTTAGGGATGCAGCCGAGGCCAACGCCAAGGCCTCAGAGCTCAAGGTGCAGATGAGGCACTTCGAAGAAGCCCTGGGGAAGGTGAAGCCCATCTCCGTGCAGGAAGGGGAGATATACCGCAGGGCCTCTGAGGTCTTCGCCGATAGCCCGCGGAGGGACGAGGCCCAAGCCGGTCAACAGGCCTCGCCTAGGACCCAGAGCAGCCCGGGGAGATGCCCGCCCTCCTACGCCGTCTAGAGAGACCGGACGCGGGCCTCAAGCTGCGGCGGTCTCGGGCAGCGCCTCAGCTGAGATCCCGACGTTCATTAGGGAGGCTGAGCTGAGGCCTCCTTCGTGCTCTTACTTCGCGAGCACCGTGTCCACCATGAGGATGATGCAGGGCTTCTCTGTGTCGTTGCGGAATCCGTGGCTTGTGTCCGGCGGTATGTAGACCGCGTCTCCTCGCTTCACTCTTCTCGTCTCCTCGCCCACGGTTAGGAGGCCTTCTCCGTCGGCGATGTAGTAGATCTGCTCATGGTCCTTGTGGCTGTGCGGGTCAAGCTTCTTCCCCGGGTTGACGGTGGTCTGCCAGAATCCTCCCAGGGTCTTCAGCACGTCATCCATGGACAGGTAGTGGTAGATGTCCTTCCTCATGTAGAAGTACCTGTAGACGGCTTCTCCGTGCGCCTGGATCTCCTTGATCTCGTTAACGTTCCTGATTATCATCGTCTCATCGCCTTCTTCGCCGCCAGGAGGGTTCGCTGGGCGAGTTCAGATATCCTTGAGTCGTAGAAGCCCGTGACGTAGCTCATGACGCGGTCGTTTAGCGGACCGATCCATTTCTCCGGCAGCCTCTTAGCGCCCAGCATCGGCCCGAGCGCAGAGCCCGCCGTGGCGCCGTTGCAGTCCGTGTCCAGGCCGCCCATCACCGCCGTCGTGATCGTCTGACCGAGGTCTCGTTCGCCAATGAGCAGGGCGAGGACGACCATGGCGGCGTTGTTGATCGTGTGGACGGGATGATAGGAGCCGTACTTGGCCATGACCTTGTCCCAGGCCTCGTCCCAGGCTTCGGATCTGCGGCTCCACGCCAGCGTGTCGCGGATCGCCTCAGCCAGCCTCGACTGTGCAGGTATCTCCGAGAGGCCGATCCGCACGGCCTCCTCTGGGTCGTCTGTGGCGAACGAGGCGGCGATCATGGCCGCGGCGAACATCTCACCGTAGATGCCGTTCTTAACGTGTGAGAGCGCGGCGTCCTTGAACGCCAGTTCCGCGGCGGCCTCAGGCATCCCCGGGAGGACGTAGCCCCACATGTCCGCTCGGATCTGGGCTCCGATCCACTCGCGGTAGGGGTTACGGTACGTGGCCGTGGCGGGCGGCGTGAGGCCGTTGACCAGGTTCCTGTAGGCGACGCGCTCCGCCGTATAGACGAGCATGTACGGGAAGTGGGTCAGCCACTCCTCGCCCACGTTCGCGGTGGTGAAGTCTCTCCCGTGGGCCTCCATGATGTGCAGCCCCAGGATGGTGTAGTCCGTGTCATCATCGCGGACCATCTGGGTGATGCGGCCCTTCAGGCATCTGCTCTCCGCGAGCGCCGGGGGGAAGCCCTCGGGAACGGGCGATATCACGGGGAAGAAGTCCCGCAGCGGATAGGCGTCCGCAAGCCGGAGGTACTTCTCGATCTGGGCGCGCGTCCATCCCTCCACGGGCTTCCCCAGGAGGCAGCCCGTGCATCGCGCCAGCCAGCCGCCGTGAATCCTGTCGAGCAGCTCCTCGTCTGAAAGCGACAGGCTGAGTCTCCTCGGGCCCTCCGGGCGACGAGCCCTGATCTCGTCCAGCGTCGAAGGCTCATCGTAGCCGAAGCCGGGCTTAGGCTTGAGCGCCTCCAGCTCCCTTAGCAGGTGTTCTAGCTCCTGGATGGAATGCGGCTCAGGCTCTAGGAGCTGACGCTCGATAGCTGACACCTCACAGCCCTCCTCTCGCCTCTGCACAAGCTCGGCCTTGACGAGGGCCTCCAGCTCTGCGAAGCTCAACAGCTCTCCTCCAGCGATTAACTCGCAACATCGGCTTGAACGGTTAAAGGCTTTCCACAAGCCACAGCCACGCCGCCCGAGGGAGGGCTACGCCATAGCTCCGGCTCTGACCCGATGGGTGGCTTCATAGCGCCTTTCCCCGTGCTTTATGGTGGTTTTCATGCCATCAAAGGAGCGCGCGGCGGGCCCCGAATCAGGCTCAGAGACTAGCCGCAATCGACAGATCAGAGAGGGCCTCTCTCGCAGGAGGAGGCCTGAGAGGGATCCTCTCGTCTGTGAAGGGTACAGGACTAGGCTGTGAAGATCCGTTGACAAGAACGCATATATCGGTCAGCTATACACCGGTCGAATGGTCTAGGGGGCTATATGCTCTTGTTAAGGAGATTCCGCTCTATAGAGGATCACCTTAGGCCTAGGGAACATATCTGCTTCTTCTACGAGGGCAAGACCGACCTGTTCCAGGTGGTCATACCGTTCCTTGCGGGAGGACTGACGAAGGAAGAGAGGTGCCTCTACATCGCGGACGAGAACTCGGCGGCGGAGATCAAGGCGGGGCTCCTTATGCATGGGCTCGACGTTCGGAAATGCCTTGAGTCAGGCCAGCTCCGCGTTGATAAGGCGAGGATGTTTCCCATTCGCCACGGTTTCGACGCTCAGGAGATGATCTCGCTTGACGCATCAGCCGTAAAGGAGGCCTTGACCGAGGGCTATTCTGGGCTTAGGATCGCAGGCGAGGCCAGCTGGATACTCCACGATCTAAGCGGCCTAGAGGGCCTCATGCGGTGCGAGACCGTGGTGAACACCGTCCTCAGAGACCTGCCCTTGAAGGCCCTCTGCCTCTACAACGCGAGGAGATTCTCCGGCAACGTGATCCTAAAGGTCCTAAGGACTCATCCCCGCGTCCTGCTGGGCCTAGACCTCTACGAGAGCCAGTTCTACCAGCCCTCAACGCCCAGAGGCGAAGCACGCGACCCCTCGGATGACTTCCAGACGCGTCGCCCCGTGTAGTACTCGGCGAGTGAAACAGAGAATCGGAGCTTTCGCACGCTACACCATCCTCATAGCACCTAGGAAGCCCGGCGAAGGCCTTATCTAGGCTCAGGGAGCCGCGATAGGCCGACCGGAGGGCTGTCCGCGCCCAAGAGCCGCTCGTAGGGGCTTCCTTCGCTCTTCGCGAAGCATCCCAGCCTCGTAGGTTGACCTGAGGGCCTCGCGGGATCGCTATGGAGCTGATCGATCATCTTCACGGCCTAGGATTCAATCAAGCCTCCAGCGTCGCCGAGCAAGGCCTCTCTAGCGTGCCCATGTGACGCCAAGCCGCGGAATGGCTTCATCACTCGGCGCTCGACTATTAAGCCTCAAGCCACCTCTCTATCAGGGCGGGGGCGGTCATGTGAGGGCACGAGTTGCAGCTCTCGCCGCGACATGCCTCGTGGCGGGGTTGCTTACAGGCTACGGCCTCGCGTTCATTGAGGCTTCTCAGCTCCGAAGCCAGGTGGCTTCGCTTCAATCCGAGCTTCAGGCCAAGACGCGATCGCTGAGCCAGGTTGAAGGAGAACTCACCTCCCTACGGGGCAACTACACGCGGCTCCTCGCGGCGGTGAATCTCTCCTTAGCCTTGCTACCCGACCGTGCCTATTTCCCGCAGGCGCTAAGCCTCCTCGCGGCGGCGAATCGAAGCATCCACGCGGCCATCTACGTGGTCAAGTACGACCCGGGAGATGCCGACGACCCGGTCAACGCCCTGCTAGAGGGCCTTGTCGCGGCCAGGAGAAAGGGGCTGGACGTGAGGGTTCTCGTGGACGAGGAGACGAATGCCAGCTACCGGCAGACCATCACGTACCTTCAAGAGCACGGCGTGCCCGTGAGGCTGGATAGAAGCTCAGGCATCACCACGCATACGAAGATCGTCGTGATCGACGGGCGATACCTGATCGTGGGAAGCCACAACTGGACGGAGAGCGCCCTCAGCCGCAACCACGAGTACTCCACGCTCCTCGAAGGCAGCTCCTACGCCGAGGAGGCGGACGGATACTTCCAGACGCTATGGGATGAAGGAAGAAACCCGTAGCCTCGACCCGCGTCTGTCAGTACCCGTATCAGTGACCACCTTCAAACCTCTCCTTGCTGGGGATGGAGGGAGAGGCCCATCGGGTCTCGTTCCGTTAGAGCTCACCGGAGAAGAAGGACGGATTCCACGTAGCCTCTTATCACGTCGTAGGCCTCCTTCGCGGTCGTAAGGGCTGTTTCCGCGTCCTCGTCCCTGTAGCTTCTCAGCGGCGTCACCACTCTTCTCGCCGTTATTCTCGCGTAGCGTGCGGTAGCGTACTGGGCCATCAGCCAAGGCGTGCTCCTTAGGACGGCTCTCAGCCTCTCCGCCCATTCCCCGGAGGCCTTCATCACCACCTCGACGGCGAAGAAGCCTGAGGGATCATGGTCTGCTATATGCGTCAGGCCCTCGCAGGCCAGCGCCGCTTTCATCGCCTTCTCAACGCATTGCTGAGCCTCAAACACCGCCTTATGATAGCGCCTGGCCGTCCGATGCTCTCCCGCGGAGGCTAGGTCTTCCGCCGCCTCCTCCAGGAGGGCCTTTGCCAGCTCCTTGGTGAGCTCAGAGACCATCCTGCGTCACCCATACCCAACCTTTCGAGTACCGTTTCAGCAAGCCCGCCGCCTCCATCGCCTCAACCGCCTTCATCTGCTCCCTGAAGAACCCAGTAGGGTCGTGAAGCACTCGGTAGCCTGAAGCCACCCCGAGCACAAAGGGAAAGCCTTGCTTAACGGCCTCCGCGAAGTCTCTACGGGAGTACACGATGACGCTGATCGCTCGGCGTTCACGGTAAAGGTACTCTCCCTTGAGCTCCAAGCTCTTCCTCTCGGCCTCTGGGAGGCTGCCCTCCGCTATGAGCAGGATGTCTAGGTCACTGTCAGGTCTGTCTTCGCCGCGGGCCGTCGAGCCGTAGAGGACGAGGCTGACGGCTGCCCCGCCGAGGGCTTCGACCAAGTCCTGGGCGAGGCCCCGCACTGAGGCTGGAATAGGAAGCTCCAGGGAACTGCCACCTTTCACGTGAAGATATGAGGGCCAGCATGAGCTTAAGGCTTTATGCCCGAAGCCTAGCCGTTAGCAGGCCCGTACTGCCTCGATGCTTCCGGGGAAGGCTTAAATATGGTCGAGGCCGAAAGGCGTCCGCTCATCCTTCAGCCTTAAGGGGTGGAGAATTCTGACGTGGAATCGTCGGAACGCGGAGCTTAGGGCTGTACGAGGGGCGCCGAGGCATGCCTTCGGCCTCCTTCTTCTCGCAAGCCTGTTGATCTCCAGCCTCGTTCTTGTCGCCGCGCCTATGGCGTTGCCCGTGAGGGCAGAGGCTGCTTACACCTACTACGGTTATGTGCCCTCGGACATCTGGCGCAGGGGAGACAACGAGACCATAACAGCGGTCATGACCTCGGGCACCGTGCTGGTCCTCGGATGCCAGGACGGAACGGAGATCGCGATCTACCAGCTGCCCGGCGAGCGTCTGGTCGAGCAGGCAACGATCAACCAGCTGGATAGGGCCTCCGTCCAGCTGCCTAATGGGACGTTCTTCAAGGTCACGTCGAGCAAGCCTGCGACGGTGATGCTCCTCGGCGGCGCCTGGCAGGAGGCGGGAACCCAGGCGGGCATCAGCACCTTCTTCCCCGCCGTAGACGGCCGCTTCGTAGGGAGGGAGTTCGTCTTCCTAGCCCTAGAGCCCTCGATAAGCTACGGCCGGGAACTGCCACATTCGATCTTCGCCCTCGAGGACAGCGACGTGACGATCTACGACCGCGATGGACGCGCCGCCAGCCAGTACAGGGTGAAAGCGAATAAAGCCCAGTGGTTTTCGCTCAAGAACGATACCGTCTACCGGATCGTCTCATCGGGTAACATCATGGTCGAGACCTTCACGATAGGCGAGTACCGTGGCAAACCCCTGGCTTTCCCCGCGGCGGAGGGAGGCTTCGTGGGGAAGCGGTTCTACATCGCCGGGCATGAGATGGAGTACATGGGCACGGAGCAGCTGAGCCGGGGCTTCGTGCTCTCCAGCGTGAAGGACGCGAAGGTGCTCATCGTAGACCTCGAGACCTCCAAGAAGTACGGAGACAAGGACGTTACGCTCACGGCGGGAACGAGCCTGACGATGCACGTAAAGGCCTTCCAAGCCGGCCTGGAAAGCGACCAGCCGATGATGATGCTCTTCAAGAACACGGACTACGACGGCGGAGGCGTCATCTTCACAGGCCTTAAGGCAGGCCAGGAGGCGGTCCTTCAGGTACTGAGGGGCAAAGCCTACCTCTTCCCGGCAGGGGACACGGTGGTCACCGTGGACGACGTGGCCCAGCGAGTAGCCGCAGGTGAGCCGCTCCAGCTCTGGCCTGGCACACATAGGGTGTCGGCGACGGAGAACGCGCTGATCGAGATGATCGTCCTAGAGCCCTACGTTCCGCCGCCTGGGCGGTCCTTCCCTGAGCCTCAGGGCCTAGGCACGTTCGGAGGCGTCATTCCCGCGATGGAATCCCTCAGCCTCGGGAATGAGAACCTGAGCCTTAAGCCGCTGATCCAGGAGGAGCTTCCCTGGCCTTACATCGCCGCCGCCGTGATCCCCATAGCCCTCGTCATCATCTGGCTCGCGATGAGAAGAGGCAAGAAGGCCGCACAGGCCTGAGGCACACAGCCCTGCTCTACTCGAGGCTTTGGCCGAGGACAAGAGGCGAGACGGGCCGCAAGAGGCTTCGAAGCCTACGAAGAGAAGGAGGACCATCATCCGCTCTGGGCTCCCTCCGCCAGTAGAGCGTGTAGAGGCTTGGCCGCCGCCTGTCTGGAACATGGTAGGGCTAGGCGGCTTACTCGTCAACCGGGGATGGTTCCTCTTCTCCTGGGAGGCACAGCAAGCTGCCCGCCCGAAGACCTTTAAGCGCCTTGGTGCGCTCTGCTCCAGAACCCGGTAAGGAGGTAGCCTTGGTCATGGCGGCAAGGACGATCCCGAACCTGAGGATGTACCCCTTCAACACCACCCTGATGGGAGTCCTGAAAGGAGTTCTCGACTACTACGGCATCGCTGTGAGTGATGCGTGGGCGTTCGGTGGGTCAGGTCATGCTTTCATCATCAACATTCATGAGCAGCTCTGTCCAAGCGGCCCGTACGTCTGGAACTACGAGCCATTCTACAAGCTGGTCAGGAACCTCGGAGTCCAGATGACGGACCTAGGGTTCTTCTCTAAGGAGAGCACGCCTGAGGAGAGAAAGAGGGTTGAAGATATTCTTGTAAGGAGCATCAACGCTGGGACGCCGTGTTCCTTGCTGAACATGGAGAACCAACTGATCTCAGGCTATGACGATGACCATTTGATCGTCGAACAGCCCTGGCCTGGACACGACTTCCCGCCCAAGACTCTGACGTTCCAGACCTGGAAGGAGTTGGGAGACGAGGTCCACGTGAACTTCTTCACCTTCACTCCAACGGAGAAGGCTGACGACGCAACGATCATAAAGGATAGCTTGAACGCCGCGGCGGAGATAGCTCGTAACCCTGACAGATGGGCAGAAGAGCCCTACCATGCTGGCCTCCAGGCCTATGATGCGTGGATCAAGGCCGTGAAAGACGGTTACGGCGCAAGCCATGGCAACTGGTGGAACGGCACGGTGTGGGCGGAGTGCAGAGAGATGGCTTCAAGGTACCTCTCTGAGATCGCGTCGAGGCACCAAGAGGAGACCTCAAAGGCAGCCACAGCGCTCAGCGTGGAATACGGGAAGCTTGCCAGCCTCCTGAAGAGAGCAAGCGACAGGAAGCTAGCCGAAAGCGAGAAGATCCAGACGTTGCTGGAATCGCGTAAAGCTGAGGAGTCCTGCATCAACCGGGTAGAAGAGCTTCTCAGCCTGCTACGCTTCTGAACTTCAGCTCTCCAGGTCTGCCCTCCCAGGTCTCATCGCACTCGACACCGTAGGCTTCGGGGAGATAGATGACCTGTGTGTTCGTCCCGGGGCACTTGGGCTTCCCTACCATGTCGGGCGTTCTACCCCTCTGGGGTCTTATACTCTACCGTTAGCTGAGCGTAGAGGCTCGGCCGTCGGTCGTCCAAGACATGGCTGAGCTCTGCCACGTACTTGTCGTCTGCCTGCGACGGGTCGATCTCGACGACGCTCACCTCCTCCTTCTCCACGCTGGCCCTGACGAGCACCGTCATTCCAGGGCTGGTGACCTGGCTCAGGCCGGTGAAGGTGAGCGTCCTTGGCTGGCCGACGCCGCCTGTCTCGGACCCAAGCCTGTTGGCGGTTATGGTGAAGACGCGGTTCTCCACCGACCGCGTTAACATCGCTCTCTGAGCGTAGGGCAGAACCAGATTGGCGGGGTGGCAGATGATCTGCGCGCCCTTCAACGCCAGCGTCCTTGCCACCTCAGGGAAGGCCCAGTCGTAGCAGATCATCACGCCTATCCTCGCCTTACGCAGCCTAAACACGTGGAAGCCCGTGTCGCCCGGCGTGAAGATTTGCTTCTCCCGGCTGAACAGGTGGCTCTTCCTGTACCTGCCCACGTAGCCTGTCGGAGCCACCACTACAGCGGAGATGTAGAGGTTCCCCTCCGCTTCCTCGCAGAGCCCCGCTACCAACGTAGTCCCTGTCTCCTCCGCCGCCTTCAACCAAGCCGCAGTCGTCGGCCCATCCGGGACATGCTCTGCGAGGGCCTCGGCTTCCCCCTTAGAGGAGAATAGGTATCCGGTGTTACAGAGCTCAGGGAGGACCAAAGGTCGGCCTCGACCGCAGCTTTGATGAGTTGAACTGATCGCTCGATGTTCTTCTCCTTCAAGCCGAAACGAGGCTGAAACTGGACGAAACCCATCCTCAAATCTCGAACCCTATCCTGATGGTGCTCTTCGATAGTCGTGAAAGCCTCTCAGGTTCCCCTTGGCACTTCTAAGCAGGTTCACTAATACCCCTATTAGTTACTAATACCGGTATTAGTGACTGCCCATAAGCTTTCAGCGTTGAGGGCTAGGCCCTGGAAGCCCAGCCCTGCTAGGTTCAGTCAGGGCTTCTCGGTCTCTTGAACCAGCCATTGCATGTCGGGCTCGAAGCCCAGTCCTACTTTGGTCGGGGGCTTGTACATGCCTCCTATGGGCTTCTGCTTCTCCTTGTTGAAGGCCTGCTGGTCCACGCCGTACTTGACGAGGTACTCGATCATGGGGCATGTGGCCAGGTTCTCTGAGAAGACCACGGCCTGCGCCGCCTCCGTCCAGCTCGCGTGTGGGATCACCGGTACGTCGAACGCCGAGGCAATGGCGCAGATCTTCTTCGTCTCCGTTATGCCGCCCGCCCAGGTGATGTCGGGTTGGAGCACGTCCACTGCCCGTCGCGTCACAAGCTCTTTGATGCCCCACCGCGTGTACTCGTGTTCGCCGCCGGCGATGGGGGTCTCCAGCTCCGCGGCGAGCCGGGCGTAGCCCTCTATGTCGTCCGGCAGGAGGGGCTCCTCCAGCCAGGCGGGCTCATAGCGTTCGAGCTTCTCAGCCATCTTCAGCGTGTACGCCCTCGTCCAGCTCATCCAGCAGTCGAGCATCAGCTCCACGTCGTAGCCTACGGCGTCGCGGACTGTCTTCGCAAGCTCCACGTTTCTCTCCATGCCCTTGAGGCCGTCCCCAGGCCCATACCGGAAGAACCACTTCAACGCCCCGTAGCCCTCCGCCACGTAGCCCTGGCTGACCTCGGCGACATGCCTCGGGTCGAGGCTGTGCCCCAGGCAACTGGCGTACGCGGGCATCTCCTCCTTCACGGGGCCGCCTAGCAGCCGCACGACGGGCTTCTTCAACGCCTTGCCTATGAGGTCCCAGAGCGCGCAGTCCACGGCGGATATGGCCATCATCACCTCGCCCTTCCGGCCGTGAACCTGCGAGCGGTACATCTGGTCCCAGAGCATCTCCACGCGGAAGGGATCCTCGCCCAAGAGCATCTCCTTGAAGGCTCCCTTGATGAAGTCAATGTGCCCGCGGGAAGTAGGCCCGAAGACGCCGGAGACCCCCTCGTCCGTTGAGATCCGGAGGAAGCTTTGCTCGAACTGAGCCGGGCGGGGAAGACGCCTGCCTCCTCTCTCCTTGAACTTCGGGTAGAGGTCCAGAGGCATCACGAGGCGTTCCTGCCAGAAGTCCTCGCCGTAGGGCCAAGGGCCTCGAAGCGTGAAGCCACCTACGTCCGTGATCCGCATGAGAACACCGAGCCTACGTGGACCCATGTCAGGGTATAAGCCTTCGCGTACCACATGGCGTACGGCGCTGGAGCCCTCCTCTTTGGCCAAGCCGTTAAGCAGGCGCCCAGCTGTGGAGACAAGGGCGCTCCTTCGCCAGGGCTCCTTTCGATCCGGGGTAGTCGGGGAACTCGAAAAAACCTTAAATATGGTTCCGTGATCTAACCACGACGCTTACAGGGCGTTCAGACCCCTTTCGAGGTGTAGTTGCTTGGCTACCGAAGCCATACCTGCCATAACCGAGACAGGCCAGCCGATACTTATACTCAAGGAGGGTACCTCCCGAAGCCGGGGGAGGGAAGCCCAGAGGAACAATATCTCCGCAGCCGTGATAGTGGCTGAGATCGTGAAGTCGTCTCTAGGGCCTAAGGGCATGGATAAGATGCTCGTGGACAGCCTAGGCGACGTGACGATCACGAACGACGGCGCCACCATCCTCAAGGAGATGGATATCCAGCACCCCGCTGGGAAGATGATGGCCGAGATCGCGAAGGCACAGGACACCGAAGTGGGAGACGGCACGACCTCTGTGGTAGTCCTAGCCGGTGAACTCCTCTCCAAGGCGCAGGAACTGACCGACCAGAAGGTTCACCCAACCGTGATCGTGGACGGCTACAAGAAGGCCGCCGAAAAGGCGCTCGAGTTCATGAACGAGTTCGCCATCAAGGTGGAGCCCACGGATAGGGAGATGCTTCGGAAGGTCGCGATGACCTCTATGGCGACGAAGTCGATCGCGGAGAGCAGGGACGTCCTAGCGGACATGGCCGTGGACGCGATCCTCGCCGTGGCCGAGAAGAGGGACGGCGAGTACAAGGTCGACTTGGACGACGTGAAGGTGGAGAAGAAGGCTGGGGAGTCGCTGGCCGCGACGAGGCTCATCCACGGGATCGCCCTCGACAAGGAGGTCGTCCACCCAGGCATGCCCAAGGACGTGCATAACGCTAAGGCGGCGCTCTTGAACTGTCCCCTGGAGATCGAGAAGACCGAGTTTGACGCGAAGCTCAACATCGAGCGGCCAGAGCAGATCAAGGCCTTCCTAGACGAGGAGACGAGGCTCCTCCAGGAAATGGTGGACAAGGTGGCCGCCTCAGGTGCGAACGTCGTCGTCTGCCAGAAGGGGATTGACGACGCGGCTCAGCACTTCATGGCGAAGAGGGGAATCCTCGCCGTTCGAAGGGTGAAGGAGTCGGATATGCAGAAGCTGGCGAAGGCCACAGGAGGCAGGATCGTCACGAACATCGACGAGCTGAGGCCTGAGGACCTGGGCTTCGCCGAGCTCGTGGAGGAACGGAAGCTGGGCGATGACAAGTGGACCTTCCTAGAGGGCTGCAAGAACCCGAGGGCCGTCACCGTGCTGATACGCGGCGGCGCCGACAAGGTGGTCGAGGAGGCGGAGCGCTCGCTGCACGATGCCCTCTGCGTCGTCCGCGACGTGGTCCAGAAGCCTGCGATCGTGGCGGGCGGAGGCGCGCCCGAGACCGAGGCGTCCGCGAAGATCCGAAGATGGGCGGAGCAGCTCTCAGGCCGGGAGCAGCTGGCGGTGCTCAAGTTCGCGGAAGGCCTGGAAGCGATCCCATCCGCTTTGGCGGAGAACGCGGGCCTCGACCCGATCGATATCCTCGTCGCGTTGAGGGCGAACCACGAGAAGGGCGAGACTTGGTCGGGCGTTGACGTGAACAAGCGAGCATCGGGGGACATGTTCGAGGCGGAGGTGTATGAGCCCCTCGCCGTCAAGGAGCAGATCGTGAAGTCTGCGACTGACGCTGCGACGACCATTCTGAGGATAGATGATGTCATCGCGGCGGGCAAGCCGAGGGCAGAGGCTGCTAGGCCGCCTAAGCCGCCTGGGGAAGAGGAGGGCGGGCCGGGAGGGCTGGAAGACTAGCCTTTCATGATGGAGGTGAAGCATATGGCCGTGGCTACTGGGAGACCGATACTGGTGCTGAAGGAGGGAAGCTCTCGAAGCCGGGGACGTGAAGCTCAGAGGCAGAACATCACCGCGGCTAAGGTGGTCGCCGAGGTCGTCAGGTCGACGCTTGGGCCCAGGGGCATGGACAAGATGCTCGTGGACACCATAGGTGACATAACGATCACGAACGATGGCGCCACGATCCTCGACGAGATCGAGGTTCAGCACCCGGCTGCGAAGGTCATGGTGAACATAGCGAAGACGCAGGATAAGGATGTGGGCGACGGTACGACGAGCGTCGTCGTCCTAGCCGGCGAGCTGCTCAAGAAGGCGGAGAACATGCTCGACCTGGACATTCACCCCACGGTGATCGTCCGCGGCTACCAGAAGGCGGAGGAACGAGCGCTCGAGGTCCTGGACAAGATCGCGGTGCCCGTAAGCCTCGACGACCGGAAGACGCTCCTAGACGTGGCGATGACCAGCATGCGAAGCAAGAGCGTGGAGTACTTCCGGGCGCCCCTCGCGGAGCTCGCCGTCGACGCCGTGCTGAGGGTCGCGGAGAAGAGGCATGACAGGATGGCCGTCGACGTGGACGACATCCAGGTGACTAAGAAGGCCGGCAAGAGCCTCAGCGAGACCCAGCTGATCAAGGGCCTCATCGTAGACAAGGAGGTCGTCCACCCGGGGATGCCTAAGCGCGTCGCAGACGCGAAGATAGCGCTCTTGGACGCCGCCATGGAGGTGGAGAAGACCGAGTTCAGCGCCGAGATAAGGATCAGGGACCCGACTCAGATGCGGGCCTTCATGGACGAGGAGACGCGGATAATGAGGGAGATGGTGGACAAGGTGAAGGCCGCGGGCGCGAACGTGGTCTTCTGCCAGAAGGGCATCGACGACATGGCCCAGTTCTTCCTCGCGAAGGAGGGCATCCTGGCGGTCCGGAGGGTCAAGAAGTCGGACATGGAGAAGCTGGCGAAGGCATCGGGCGGCAAGATAATCACGAACATCGACGACCTGAAGCCCAGCGACCTAGGCGAGGCGAAGCTCGTTGAAGAGCGCAAGCTGGGCGAGGATAAGATGGTCTTCGTGGAAGACTGCAAGGACCCCAGGGCCGTCGCCATCCTTATACGCGGCGGCCTCGAACGGGCCGTGGATGAGACGGAGCGCTCGCTGCACGACGCCCTCTTCGTGGTCGCGGACGTCGTGAAGGACGGCAGGATCGTCTACGGCGGCGGCGCCTCTGAGGCCGAGGCGGCGAAGGACCTGAAGCGATACGCGACCCAGGTGGGCGGCAGGGAGCAGATAGCCATCGAGGCCTTCGCCGAGGCCCTGGAATCCATACCTCAGGCCCTCGCGGAGAACGCCGGCCTCGACCCGATCGACATCCTCGTCGGGCTGCGCGCCGCCCATGAGAAGCCCGACGGCAGCGCGATGGGCGTAAACGTCTTCACCGGCAAGGTCGAGGACATGGACGCCTTAAGGGTTCTCGAGCCGCTCTCGGTGAAGAGCCACGTTATCTCCTCCGCTGTGGAAGCCGCCTCAATGATACTCCGCGTGGACGACGTCGTCGTAGCCGCGAAGCCACCGCCACCACCGCCCGGCGCGAAACCCCCGATGGAGTACTAGGCTCGACGAACGCATCTAGCTAGGGGCGGAACAGCCCCATTCCCTTCCATTTTCAAAGCCTCTCTCAGGCTAGGCGACGGGCTGGACGCGAACAGCGAGTGGAGGCCGCGGCCTGCAGGTCTCCGACGAGGCCCGCTTCCTTCATCGCCTAAGGACGCTACACGCGGGAGGATAGGGAAGGCTGCGGTTCCGTGTGAGGAAGCGCGTTCAGAGGCTTGGCTGATCACTTATTGTGATCACAACACGCGATCACTGTTCGCGATCACGAGAGGTGCCCTAGGTTCATATACTATGTCGCCGAGTCCCAGCCGGAGGTGTACGAGAAGATGGCTCATCTAGGAACTGTTTGGAAGACGGAGTACGTGGCGGAGGGCGCGAAGACAACGGACAGAGAGTTTGAGGAGTTCGCGGAGATCGCAAGCCGTCTCACACGCTTAGTCTCCATAAACGCGTCTGATCCAGCCAGCCAGCAGGGGTCCAGTATCGCACAGCTCTATTCTTGGGCTATGAGGGGTTGACCGGAGTCGAAGAGCCTCAGGCTAGGGGGCTTCGTCAACCCCTGTCCAGCTCGCTAGCTCCCTTGCTAGACAGCCGGCGTGCTCCCCGGCCTTTTGGACGCCCGCGTGATCGGACGGCTCCTTAGCCTCGGTCTCGGTGACGTTCCTCCACTTCTCGTCGTACTGTTCGTCTCCGCCATTGACGAGCTCGAATCTCTGCCCTGTCCTAAGCCCCAGCTTCTCCCTTACCTTAAGGGGTATGACGATCTGTCCCTTAACAGAGAGGGCTGTCTCGGGCATCACGTCTCACCGCCTCACGGGTGCCCACTTCCACCCTGCTCACAGTCCTCAGCTGTTAGACTACCTTCGTACCGCGAGGCCCATGTGGAAAGCAGGCCGTCAGGCACGGAGTCCCGGAATGAGGGCTTGGTAAAGGTTGAATAGACTCGGTGCTCGCTGGATTGCTTGCCGTTCTCTTAGGTGTTTCCTTGGCTAAGGACCCTGTCTGCGGCATGTACGTGGACGAGAGCCGCGCCGAGTTCAAGGCGACAGTTCGCGGAACCACCTACTACTTCTGCAGCGAGTTGATTTCGGGCTTCAGCCAGCTCGGCTGCGAGAACCCGCCTGCAAGGGTTTGGGTTATCGGTGTGAGGTTGTCAACGTAGCGATCTGCCCTTGACTAGTCAAGAGGGCTTCCCACGTTGACGGCCCTCCTCGGGATGGAAGTACCTTGATTGACCAGTCAGAGACAGGTCCCTAAGTTTACAGCCCCAATCTTGAGTGTCTCCAGACTTCCCATCCCTGTTGCGGCGCGCTTATGACCGGCGCACTCGGGTTGTTCCAAGCTGGGTGTTCTCTCTAAGTGCCTTTATTGCAGCCGGGTACGATGACGCATAAGCTTATACCGCATTCGAGCAACGTGACGGTGCGGTGGCTCTTGAATGGCTTCATGGGGAGACTCCCTTGTCACGCAGATAGAGGCTTTCCAGGTCCAGCCTAACCAGGTGGCTGTCTGGTTTCTCGGCGGCACGGGCCTCGTCGTTAGGACCGCTCAGGCGACGCTCTACGTGGACCCTTACTTCGGCGGCTCCAGTCCTAGGATGATCCCGGTGCCGATCGAGCCAAGGTTCATCAAGGCCGTAGACGCGGTCGTCTTCACGCATGAGCATCTGGACCACTGCCACCTGGACTCCGTCCGGCCCATCTACGAGAACACCCAGGCGTTCTTCGTAGGCTCGAAGGTGGTCGTCGACCAAGTCGCGGGCTGGGGCTTCAACCGGCAGCGGCTCCTAGAGCTGAACCCGGGCAACAGCCTAGACGTGAAGGACCTGCGGCTTCACGCCGTGGAGTCCTACGATCCCCTGGCCAAGGGCGCGGTCATGCTCGTCCTAGAGACCGTGGCCGCAAACCTGTTCCACAGCGGCGATGCCTGGTACTTCCCGGGCTTCGCGAAGGTAGGCGAGCAATGGCGCATAGACCTGGCCTTCATAGAGGTGGCCGGCAACCCGCCGGGCAGACAGGTCTACATGACGCCCTGTGACTTCCTCCGCGCCGCCAAGGACCTGAAGGCGAAGAAGGCTATACCCGTCCACTGGGACATGTGGAAGCCCACCTACATGGACCCCAGTACGATTCAACGCGTCGCCGAGGTCCTCATGCCCGAGCTGGACATCACCGTGCTACGTCTAGGCGACAGGCTTACCTACCCCTAGCTGGTGGCGACGCCCTTTAATCCTCCCCGGCCGCCCTTTCCCTCCGGGGCGGGAAGGAGGCGATCCCCGCTTGTCTCTAGACGCGTTTGATGCCATCGTGGTCGGCGGCGCTGCGGCGGGCCTAACGGCCGCGCTTTACACCTCCCGGCAGGGGCTCAAGGCCCTAGTGGTAACCAGGGACATCGGAGGGCAGGCGCCCCTGACCGATAGTATGGACAACTACCCGGGCTTTGGGCTCATGGGCAGGCTCCAAGCCCAGGCCAAGCTTTACGGGACCGCGTTCGTCTGCGACGAAGCCATAGCGATAACTGAGGAGGCGCCGAGCCGCTTCCCGGCCAGGACCTACGCGGTCGATTGGAGGTATAAACGGCACCGGAGCAACGGAAGCGGATACGCGGACAGGTGAGCCTGCATCCCCTTCACACCCTTCCATCTGGGCCCCGCCCTCGCCTTCGGGCTTCCTCTCAGAAGATGGGTTCATGCGCCCACTTTCATATCAGCGAACGTGATAGTTGACCTTGAGCCATTCCTAGTGCTCGTCCTGGGGCTGAGGTATCCTCTGCACGGCTATCTGCATACGCTCCTCCTAGCCTCTCTTCTCGGACTCAGTCTCGGTTACATCATGTTCGTTCTTGAGAGATTCCTGCGCCAGCTTTACAGAGCGTTCCTGCTGGAGCCAGGTAAGAGCTTAAGCCTGACATCTTTCATGCTTGCAGGTGCTCTGGGCGCCATGCTTCACGTTCTAATGGATTCTCCGCTGTACGACGACATACGCCCACTTTATCCTCTGGCAGCAAACCCGCTCTTCAACCCGGATCTAACGTCGATGATCTACGATATCTCTCTGTGGATGGGGCTACTGGGGGCAATGTACTACCTCTACCTACTGGCTTCTACGGGCTTCAAAGCCCTGAAGCGGAGGGCGGACGCCTCCACGGGCACCTCCTTGCAGGGCTGCGAGGAGCCTCATGGCAAGGGTGCAGAGAAGCGTCCTGAAAAGGGCTCTGCCTAGGAGGCTCCTCGGCATCCTCGCCTTTGAAACGCCAGCCTTGTCCCTCTGGTACCTTGCGCCCCTGATCAAGACCATGGGCATCTCCTCGTCCGTCTGCCTCATGAGGAGGGCGTCGCCCCGGCTAGATCATCGACCACCGCTTTTCCGACGCCTCCTCTAAGGCCCGTCTTCTCCGCGGGCAGACTCGGGCGGCACCGTGTCTCCTAGGTAGAACAGGTCGCTGTGTTCCGTATTTATCGAAACATAAGGCATATATCTCGTAGGCACGTCACATGCGGACTTGAAGGGGTTGCTTGAGCCACCGCGGGCTTCACCTTGATGACTTGGAGAAGACGGCGCTATCGAAGATCCTTGAGCTGAAGGAGGTGAACATCTCCCGGCTGAGCCAAGCGATGGGCTCACCTAAGGCTAATGTCTTCAGGCGCGTAGAACGCCTCGAGGAGATGGAGATCCTCACCTCGCGTTACGAGGGCCGGCAACGGAAGGTCTCCATCAACCCGGCCTCAGCGGACGATGTCCGGACGATCCTAGGCGTGGTGCCCTCGAAGCGGACGCTTATCCTCGTCTCAGAGCGCTCCGCCCGGAGGCTGATCGACTACTTCAAGCCGGACGAGGTCATCTTCCTAGCCGTGCAGGGACTGTACGTGGCCTCAGGCCTAAGCCTCGGCTTTACGAAGCTCCGGACCGTGATCCTGCCTAACAGCCTAGTAGACTGCTGTAACGGCGTCCAAGACCTCGTGACGGAGGAGAAGATCAGACGGAACGCGTTAGTAGCCATAGGCCTCACGGAGGCTACGGGCGTCGTCTCCGTAGCCGCGGGCATGGTGGCAAGGGATACGCATACGCCGGTCCTCGTGGTGGAGGACGACGGGATCAGGCAACTCCTCTGATTGAACCATGCGCGGATAGGAGGCCGGAATCCATGTGGCGGCGCCACTGGGACGAAGACGAGGCTTCCCTAGGCATGTTCCAGAAGGAAACCTGCGCGGTCTGCGGCCGGAAAGCCTTCAGGTTCGAGATGATACGTGAGAACAACTACTGGATCTGCGTCGACTGCCATAGCGTGAGGCTTCTACTCCTAGGCTACAGCTGAGGCAGATCGCTCTGATGGTTGTCGCAGCTCGCCTTGCTCACTGAGCCTTCTCTGGCCCTCTATACGTGAGGGTCTTGACTCATGGGTTTACCTGTCGTTTCCCGTCTTCGGTGGACGGGATAGTAAACCTTTTAGGTACGCCCGTGGGTATTCGGAGCGTATGCAGGTCACGGTCTCTTTCAAGATACCGAAGGAACTGAAGGATAGGATGAAAGCCATGCCCATTCGTTGGAGCGTAGTGGTCCGTGAGGCGATAGAGCGCGAGATCGCCCGGCATGAGAGGCAAGAGGCCGTGAGACGGTTCCTGAAACTGGTAGAGCAAGCCCCAAAGGTACCTCCGGGCACCGTGGTTAAGGCGCTCCGGGAAGTCCGCGAGGAAGCATAAGCTTGAGCTTCACGATCGACGCAAGCGTAGTCATCAAAGCCGCTGTTGAGGAGGAAGACACAGATAAGGCGGTGGGCCTCTTCGACGACTTTGGAGAGGGGATCGTCGACCTCAACGCGCCAGTGATGCTTACTTATGAGGTGGGGAACGTGCTCTATAGGATGGCGGCCAAAATACACGCGGTCTCCATGGAGTACGCGGCGAACGCCTACGGCAAGATATTAGACCTGCCGATCCGATACGTGAGTCTCGAAGATCATGAACTAGTCGATACGTTAAGGCTGTCGATCAGTCTAGGTCTAAGCTTCTACGACGCGTGTTACCTAGCCGTCTCGCGGAAGACGAAGTCAAAGCTCGTCACAGCAGACGAGGAGCTTATCAGAAGGGCAAAGGACACGGCAGAGGTTCTCCATATCAAGACCTATGGGCTCTGAGCCCATCCGTTTACCGTTCTTCTTGTTCGCCGCGAGTTTCCTTCTAGGATGCAAGCTCAGCCGTGGCGAGTTTCTGCGCGGTAGTCAGGTCGCTTAAGCATCCTCAACCTCGCTTCTGAACGCCCTTAACCGCGAGGTAAAATAGCGTGAAGGTAGCCTCTTCCGTCGATGCTTTGCGGGCGAAGTAGATATCTCCCCGCTAAGCGGGCGCGCTGGTCTAGGTTGGGGTCTCGGAGAAGATGGCCAGGAAAGTCTTCATCTTCCTGTAGGCGTCGAGGAACTCCAGGCCTCTCCTCGTGGCGATGAACTGCGGCCTCTCGCCTGGGCTCTCTTTGATCAGGCCGTAGGAGACGAGGATGTTCAGAAGCTTCCGTGTCCTGTCAAGCGGCAGCCCTGAGGCGTAGCCTATCTTGGTTATCGGGGCCCCACCCCGCCTGCTGACGACCTCAAGGATCTCCGCGTAGATGTCGGTCCGGCCTCTCTTCATCATCAGCGAGAACCCCTAAGCCGCTTCTTTTCACCGCTACGGTACCCATAGAGGCGCCTCTTAGCTTATGAACCTGAAACCTCACGCCGGCTAGGCGAGACCTCGTCTCAAGGAAGCTGGGGTAACCGGTTCGCCCCTGGAAAACGGAGGGAGGCTTCACCTGAGTCTGGTCCCGCAGTTCGAGCAGAAGTTTGCCTCTCTGGTGGTCTTCGCCCCGCAGGATGGACAGTATACCGCTTCAGCAGGTGCAGGTGTCGGAGCCTGCTCTGGGCCGGCCGTGGGCGTCACCGCGATCGGCGGTTCAGGAAGCTTCTCTACCTTCACCGGTAGCTTGGCGAAGAAGACGTTCCTCTCAGTCTCCAAGGCCTCTAAGTACTGGGTCTCACCCATGATTTTGCAGTCGGACTCTATCGAGGCCTTTCCCACGTAGAGGTTCCGCGCCCTCGCCTCCTCTTCCATCGTCAGTCTCTGGGCGTAGATGTCTTCAACCCGGGCTTCCTCCCCAACGTGGACCTCCTCCGCTATTAATGGGCCTCTGGCCTCACCTCTTCGGCCCAGCTCGATCCTGCGAGCTCTCGCGCCTCTCTGCGTCGCGATCAGGCCGCCCACGCTCACATCGTTCCTCGCCGTGACCATCTCAGCCTCGACCGAGCCGCCTACGTCCACCTGCTCCGCCGCTACCTCTTTGGCCGCGCGTACGGCGCCGCCTACGTTGAGTTTCCCAGTCAGCCGCAGGTCGCCTCCGGCCTTGAGGCTTCCACCCACCTCGACACCCTCGCCCTCACCTGTGCCAGCTATGTCCACAGTGCCGCCTACATCGATGCGCCGGAACTTGAGGTCTCCCTCCGTCCTCAGCGTGCCACCCACGTCTATGTCGTCCCCGCTGCTTCCTGCGCCGAGCGTCACCGTGCCTCCTACGTCGATCTTCCTGAACCTGAGTTCGCCCTCCGCCCTCAGCGTGCCTCCTACGTCTATGTCCTGCCCGATGCTTCCGGGACTGAGCCGAATCGTGCCGCCTACGTCGATGGAGTTAAACCTCAGCGGGGCTGTGGACTCGAAGGAGCCTCCCACGTTGATGCTCTGGGTTACCTCGCCTCCGTGGATTCTCACGGACCCGCCTACATCGATGGTGGCGAGCTTCACGGGGGCCGAGGCCTCGAAGGAGCCTCCTACGTCTATGCTCTCCGCTTCCACGGGTCCCCGGGCCGTGTAGGTGGCTCCTACGTCTATGTTCCCCGCCTTGCTTGTGCCACCGACCTCCAAGCGGGCGCCCACGTCCACATCGTCCGCTGTCAGGTCCTTGCTCACCCTCAGCTCTCTGTCCACCTCGATCGCCCTCGCGTGGATGCTTCCCGACACCTCCAGGGAGCCGTCTTCCACCTCGACTCTGTCCTTTGCCGTGAGGTCTCCCTCAACCCTAACGCGTCCATCACTTCCCTCCAGCCTGTAGGCTTCGAGGCTGCACTGGAAGACGCAGTCACCCTGGCATTCCACCACGCCGTTCACTGCGACCTTAACGCCGTCCTCCGCGAGAACCGTGGCGTCCTCCCCGACGATCAGGGCGCCTGCGACGACGCCGATCTTCGCGGTAGAGCCTGCCGCGATCCTAGTCTCTCCGCTCATTCCAAGCCTCCCGGGCTCCTGCTCGTCGAGAGAATATATGAACCTAGGGCACATGGCGTGATCACAGAATGTGATCATCCCGATGCGTTTTCCTTGAGCGAGGCCTCAGCCGCGTCTTCCATTAACGTTAAGAGCCCTGTCAAGCCCCAATAGCCGGGGATCAGCATGCTGGTCATGGAGGGCCTGCACGTGCTAAGGGTTCCCTTCGGCCAGATCTTCACCGCAGTCTACCTGCTGGAGGGCCGCAGGTCTCTGGGCCTGATAGACTCAGGCTTCCTCACCTCGCCGAAGGAGCTCATCGTACCCTACGTGCGGCAGATCAAGCGGCAGCCTCAGGAGATCGCGTTCATCGCCTTGACGCACTGGCATGGAGACCACGTGGACGGCAGCCGCGCGTTGAAGAGGCTCTACGGCTCCAGGGTGGCGATCCATACGGACGGCGTCCGCGGCGTCGAGGAGCCCAGCCCGGAGAGCGCCGAGACCTACGGGGAACTCTACACGCCGGAGGAAAGGGAGAGCGTTCTGCGGTCTAAGCCTGAGGTTCCGCTGAAGGTGGACGTGGCGCTCAAGGAGGGCGATGTGCTTCAGCTGGGCGACAGGAGCCTCAGGGTCCTTTATACTCCCGGCCATGTGAAGGGCTCCATATGCCTCTACGAGGATGAGGGGCGTCTCCTCTTCACCGGCGACTCGGTTCAGAGCTGGGGACCCAACCCCGACGGTGGGCCGTTCTACAACGACCTAGGGGCTTACAGGGCCTCGGTGAAGCGGTTGATGGAGCTCGGTCCTAAGACCGTCTTCGCCGCGCATCCCTATCGGCCATTCCGAGACTGCATCTTAGAGGGCAAGGACGCTCAGAGATTCCTTGCGGAAAGCCTAGAAGCCACGGACAGGATTCACGCTGTCATCTACAGGACCCTGGAGAGCTCCAAGGAGCCTGTGGGGCTCTGGGCGATCACGGACGCCGTGGCGGCGGCCTTCGAGCTAGTTACCGGGGCTCCTTCTGTGAGCGGTAACGGATTCACCACGAGGACAACGGTGAACGCTCACCTGAAGGCCCTAAGGGCAGAAGGGAAAGCGGAGAGCATCCAGGCAAAGGGGAAGGTCTCTTGGAGAGCCCTGAGATCCTAGCAGCCTCCATGAGGCAGCGAGTCTTCGCAGACCGGTACTCGTATGGCTCTGGTCTTCTCTACGACGGGCGCCTAGCGGGGTGCTCCCGCGGCTATGGCTGCTTCGAACCTGTGCTCCTCGGGCTCTGAGTTGAAGTGAAGCACAAGCAGCTCGCCGCAGTTGGGGCATCGCACGCCCTCCTGGCTCAGCCTGAGCACTGTTTCAGGCTTCATGAAGGAGCCCATCCAGCGGCATTTCACGCACTTCAGCCGCACACCTAACGCCGACCGGGAGGGCGCTCCGCTCCACAGTGTACTCCGCTGATATTGCTTAAAAGTTTAACTCTTAGTCACCCTGGGCCGAGAACCCCGCGCACGCTGAGCCACGAACGTCAAGTAGACAGGAGGCATGGCCCCGAAGGCTTAAGTGCCGTAGGATGGAGCCGAGGAGCGCTCAGGCCTTCTTTCTTGCAGGGAGCCGTGCGCGGCAGATAACCCGAATGCCCTCACGCCATCCGCCACTCTCCTCCAGCTTGGCCGCCTCGCTCATGCTCGTCATGCTCCTAGCCTCATCCTTCACCGCCCCAGGCTTAAAGGTGAGCGCCTAGGAGGAGTACACCTACTATGGGTTTGTGCCCCGCGAGGTTTGGGAGATCGAGCCTGCGTCGAGCGGCAGGGGAGGCCATAACGCCTCATCTGCGTCTAGTCTCAGACTCCGCTGACGCTCCTTTTGACCTGCAGGAGGCTTACCTTTCCCTCCGCGATGAGAAGGCCCATCCCTCTGGGCGGGCTGAAGCCAAACAGGTCCGTCCAGCCGCCGGGATTCGCGACTCGCCTGGCTTCATCTATGCCCGGCATGTGGCTGTGACCCATGATCACCCATTCCGCGTCGTCCAGTCCCATCGCGTTCTTCCACAGAGCCTCCATGTAGGGTCTCCCCGTCAGGTAGGAGAAGAGGAGTCCATGTCCTGCTCCGAGCGCCTCATCACCATGCGTCGCGAGAACCCTGACGCCATCTATCGTGAACCGCGTGTACTTGCCCAGCGTCCTGAAGATGGGCTCCTCGCTCAGGTTCAGGTCGAGATCCCTCGGGTCATGCATCTCAGTGCCCCTCAGAAAGTACAGGTTGACCGTGCCGTTGCCTAGGCCTAAGACGCGCCTGATCGCCTGGGAGGCCTCCCTGCCGGTTGAGGAGCCCAAGAGCCTCCATGCATCATCCGGCGAGTCGAAGAGGTCTCCGACAATGACGAGGTTCCTCACATGGTTGGCCGAGATGAACTCCGCCAAGCCCAGGAAACGCGGCGAGTCCTCTTCCCGAGCAACGTGCAGGTCGGCTATGAAGAGCGTCGGCCCCTCCAAGGCTACGGCATTAGGGTCTATCTGCGGCTTAGGAAGGATACCGAGAGGATAGAGGAGAAAGCTGAACCCAAACACGGTCCAGAGGCCGAAGGCTAGGAGAAGAAAGGCTGCAAGCAGCGCTGTCCCTTTATGCTTCAACGCTGGCAGACCTCTTCAGAGCGTTATCATTCGTGAACGCGCCTTTTCCAAGTACTGAAGTCTTATAGATATCTGTCTAGTCCTGTGGGGAAGGTTGTTCCGCGGTGCTTGGAGACGGAGGATTCGCGCCCGGCGATGTGGCTATTGAAACCAAGGATCTGACGAAGAGGTATCCTAACGGTGTCTTAGCGGTTGACGGTCTCGGTCTCCGCGTGCGGAGGGGCGAGGTGTTCGGCTTCCTAGGCCCCAACGGCGCCGGGAAGACCACGTCGATCAAGATGATGGTCGGGCTTCTCAAGCCCACCTCGGGCCACGTGTTGATTCAGGGCGAACGGATAGAGGCGGCTTCAAAGCGGGTTAAGAAGAGCATCGGCGTCTGCCCACAGGATATTGTGGTCTGGAACCGGCTTACGTGCAAGGAGAACCTCCTCGTCGTTGCGGATATGTACGAGGTTCCGCGGAAGGTGGCGGGAGAGCGGGCTGAGGAGCTACTGGAGAACTTGAGGCTGACAGAGAAGAGAAACGCCTTGGCTGCGACCCTTTCCGGCGGCATGAAACGTCGACTCAATGTCGCGATGGCTCTCATCCACAATCCCGAGGTCGTCGTGTTGGACGAGCCCACCGCCGGTCTCGACCCTCAGTCGCGCTTGGTGGTGACGGAGCACATCAGGGAGCTTAAGGAGACGCGGAGGCTGACCGTTATCCTGACGACGCACGAGATGGAGGTCGCAGACCAGCTGAGCGACAGGGTTGCCATCATCGACCATGGAAAGCTTCTCGTCTTAGACACCCCAGAGAACTTGAAGGACCGCGTAGGGAAGGGCGATGTGATGGAGATCGCGCTCTATGATGAGGCGAAGAACAAGAGCGCTAGAGAAGCCCTAGAGAGCCTAGAGGGGGTTCAGGAGGTGAACGAGGTCCGGGGAAGGATCGTGCTCCGGGCCCTAGACGCGGCGAGCAGGTTCCCTAGGATTTTCGCCTTGCTGGAGGGCGTAGGCGCCAGGGTCTCGGATGTCTCCCTGAGAAGGAACAGCCTCGAGGATGTCTTCATCACCCTCACGGGCAGGGGGCTTAGGGAGTGAGCCCATGAAGTTCATAGCGATCGCGGTCAAGGCCCTGAAGGAGATAGTGAGGGACAGGGGGCTGCTGGTGATGACGCTCCTCTTTCCCGCAGTCTTCATGCTCGCCTTTGGAACCGCTTTCAGGGGGGTAGGAGGACAGAATACCCCCAACAATATCGTCGTCCTGAACAACGACCGAGGGACAGAGCTCACCTACGGGGGCTCTGAGCACTTCAACTTCGGCGAGAACCTTACTCAAGTCTTGAGCGGGCTCAAGTACGAGAACAGCACCGTGCCCATGTTCAAACTCTACAACGCAACCCGGGAAGGGGCCTTGAAACTCGCGATGAATAGGACGGTAGCCTGCATTGTGACGATACCGGAGGACTTCTCGGAAGCCATGGAGGCGACGATCAACTCCACCGTGAGGACGACGGTCACCTCGCTCGTGGGTGAGGCTGCCATCGAAATCCTCCAAAGACTCCTCCAGGGGACGGGAGGATTTGACAATGCCACCTTCCCTGGGGGCAACGGCCTTAACTGGACCGGGCCGGGGAACGCGACGATGCCCGCGCTTCCTGAGGCCGAGAATATCACGGCGACCGTGCTGATCGAGGGAGATATGGGCTACATGAGCTTCGGCATGGCCCAGTCGATAATTCAAGGCGTCCTGTCGAAGTACGTGGAGACGGTCCGATCTGAAGCGAGAGGGCAGGTCTTGCAGGTTGTCCCGGAGGGAGTCAAGCCTAGTGAGGAGCAGGCGCACGTATCCGTCGAGATTGAGAGCCTCTCTGGAACAAGGGAGTTCACAGCCTTCGACTACCTGGCGCCCGGGATCATAGTCTTTGGTCTCCTGATGGGCACGATAGCCGTCGCCGGAGCGCTCGCCCGGGAAACGGAGTCGCAAACCCTCGCGCGACTGAAGGTCTCCCTGATGAAGCCCTTCGACCTCCTCTTCGGTACGCTGCTCTCCTGGGCTCTCCTCGCGCTCGCTCAGGTTCTGGTCCTCTTCGGCGCCGCGTTGGCCATGGGATTCCACTGGGTCGGCGGGACAACCAGCCTCCTCATCGCCATGCTGATAGGCGGGATCACAGGGGTATCCTGCGTCTCCCTAGGTTTACTGGTAGCAGCGTTCTCCAAGAATGAAGGCAATGCCGGCACCCTCGGTACGCTCCTATCAGTTCCTTTCAGCTTCATCATCGGAGCCTTCTTCACGATTCCCCCTGAAATGCAAGCGATAGCAGCCTTCCTCCCTTGGCGTCAAGCCTTCCTAGCCCTCCTTGGTGTCCTCAGCTACGGCGCCCCGCTGCAGGATATCATGCCTAACATCACAGCTCAGGTCCTAGAAACAGCTATCCTCTTCACCCTGGGTGTGGTAGCCTTCGCGAAACTCAGGCTGAAAGCCGAGTGAAGGGCCTTGCGCGCTGCCTTCGAGGGGTAGCGAAAAGAGCCCAGGAATATTCCTAGGCGCGGTCGCCGTTAGGCCTCACCGCCGTTTTCACAGCGCTAGAGCCGCCGGGTTGTAGACGCGTAGGGGTTTCTCACGTGTCAGCCAGCGTTTCACGTCCTCTGCGATCATCCGGCCGCACCTCTCCGCTACATCACGAGAGTAGCCTGCGATGTGCGACGTGAGCGTCACGTTCTCCAGTCTGAGCAGGGGGTCCGCTGGGCTCAGAGGCTCCACTTCGTACACGTCAAGCGCCGCGCCAGCGATCCTTCTTTCTTTCAGGGCTCCGGCAAGCGCTCTGTAATCGATGAGACCGCCCCTCGCAGTGTTGACTAAGTACGCGGAGGGCTTCATCAACGCGAGTTCCTTTGCGCCTATGAGGCCACGTGTCTCCTTGTTCAGGACACAGTGAAGCGTCACGATGTCCGCGGTCCTCAACAGCGTTGGGAGGTCCACGCGTTCCGCCTGGGCTTCTTGGAAGCGCTCCGGCGGCACATAAGGGTCGTACGCGATGATCCGCATCCCGAAGGCCCTAGCGCGGACCGCGACCTTGAAGCCTATGGCTCCCAGGCCTATGATGCCCAGCGCTCGGCCGGAGAGCTCCGGGCCCAGGTGCTCATGCCGATTGTAGTCGAGGTTCCAGACGCCCCGTTTCAAGGAGGCGTGGGCCCGGGCGACGTTCCGAAGTTCTGCTATCATCAAGCCAAGCGTGAAGTCTGCGACCGCCTCCGCGTTCCGTCCGGGCGTGTAGAGCACGGGTATGCGCCGCCTCGTAGCCGCGGCCACGTCGATGTTCACCGGCCCACCGCGGGTGCAGCCTATGAGCCTCAGCTCCGGGGAGGCCTCGATCACCTCCTCGGTCACGGGCGCGCCGTGAACGACGAGGACGTGGACGCCCGGCATCTCCCTGAGGAGCGCCTCAGGGCTTCCTACGGATTCCTGGACGCCTATCCGGGTCTCCTCCCGCCTGTACGCGATCGTCTCCTCGCGGAAGAACTTCCACTCCAATATGCGGAACTCCAGGTCCCAGCGATCGCTCAGGGCCTCTTCCAGGGCCTTCTGGATGATGCCGGGCTTGATGAAGAAGTCGCCTACGATGAGGATCCTCAAGGTTTCCGCCTGCCTCGCAGGGAGGGTTACATGACCTGCTTCATAAGCGTCGAGAGGAAGGTGACCTTAACCGCGTCCTCAAGCCACTCGGTCATGTGGTAGGCGTCGTAGATTGTCCTGCCTACTGCGACGATGCCGTGAGCCCTAAGGATCGCCACCTTCACCTCCGGGTCCTTGAAGGCCTCCAGGACGGCCTGAGCCAGCCCCATGGAGCCCGGCGGATGAAACGCCACTAAAGGCGCCTTCTTCACGATCGCCCTCGCCGTAGCCGTAACCAGGGGAAAGGCCTTGCCCGCGGTTCCCAGCGCCGTAGCGAAGGGGGGATGGACATGAAGTACGGCCTGAACGTCAGGCCTCGCCTTGTATAGGCCCACGTGGAAGTTCACTTCCTTCGACGGCCTCCCCGTGCCTTCCAGAACCTTGCCCTCTAAGTCGATCGTCAGGACGTCCGCCTCGTCCATCTCGGCCATGCTCTTGCCTGTGCCCTTGATGTAGACCAGCCTTGCGTCGGCGTTGTAGACGCTGCTGTTCCCGCTCGTGCCGGGGCACCAGCCGCGGCTGCCCGTCAGCCTCGATACCGCGATGAGGCTCTTCTTCAGTCCCTCAGCGTCCATAGGGCTCCTTCCTACTCGCCGCGGAGCCCGTACCGCGAAGAGCAGAGATATGCCTTTCCCTGAATTGGCCTCTCGCCCCGCGATCGACCCCTACCTGGCCGCGGCGATTAACAGAGACGGGAACCACGCCCTGTGAAGCCTTGATCAATCGTGCATGCTCTAGGCTTCTCCGTGATCGAATCGCCTGGGAGAAACGACTGCGTTCTCACGTGCATACACTTATAAAAGCCAGAAGGGCGCAGTCACCGCTGCGAGGCGGCCGTGACCGCGTACAGTAAGCTGACGGGCGTCATTGGGCGAGTGGATTACGAGATCATCTCAAAGAGCAAGCGGGACGAGCTGGTCAGGCAGGCCGATGAGACCCTAGGCCACATCCGTTACGGCTGGAAGGCGAGCATCGACAACTTCTGCATGCAGCTTGAGACCAACTCAGCCCATCTCTACGAGTTCTGGATAGAGAACTGGTTCGCTGAGAAGAGAGATGCCAGGTCTCACGGCCGGATATACGCGGTCTTGGACCCTGGCTTCAAGGAGGGCAGGCCCTACGCCTATTACAACCCGGACACGAAGACCGCGGTGATATACAACACCGAGTATTACGGCCAGTGTAAGAGCTGGGCGCTGGGGATAATCTGCGACATCGCGGAGGACCAGCATGACATCCACAGCATTCACGGGAGCTGCGTAGAGGTAAACGGGAACGGCATCGTCCTGATAGCGCCCACGGGCAGCGGCAAGTCCACCCACAGCTATGCCCTCCTGAAGATGGAAGGCGCGAGGATACACAGCGACGACTGGCTCTACGTCCGGTTCATCGGACGAGCGAGCGCGGAGATCAGCGAGAGGAAGTTCTACTTGAGAACGAACATAGCCCGGGTCTTCCCCGAGGTGAGGCCCCTCCTTGACAAATGCAAGCTGGAGAACGTCAAGCCCCTCAGCCCCGAGGAGATCGACCGGCTGAGGAAAGGCGGGATCGACGAAGAGGAACTGCAGAGGATGATCGAGGACCCTTACATCGCTCATGAGTACAGCCGCGCCATACTGGACCCGCGGTGGATAGCGGGCTCAGACAAGTTCGTGGACACCACGCGCGTCAAGGAAGTCTTCCTGCTTGAAAGGGACAGGAATAACCCCGAGATCGTCAGGAGAATGGACGTGGAGGAGGCCGTGGAGTACCTGGAGAAGCATCCTAAGGAGCAGTACCTGAACCCCTACCTGATCGTTAAGACGCCTGAGAAGGTCGAGGTGAGGAACAACTTCTTCCGGAGACTCTTCCAGTTCGCGCCTCCTTACCTGGTCAACACCTACGAGCCCGTGGAGAAGGTGCAGCAGGCCATAAGGACCACGCTAAAGGAGACACTACGCGGGAACACCGTTCTCCAGCCTTGAAGGACGCTTCAGCCAGGCACTTGGCTTAACGCGACGGCCCGACCGCCTTTCTTTCCCGCCTAGCAAAGGCGTAGCCCAGGACGACCACGACGGCGATGACGCCGGCTATGCCGGCTAGGATCTCAGGCCTCTGAAGCAGCGGCACCTCCACGGTAAGCGCGGCCGCGGGGCTCTCGAAGCTCTTTGCGTAGTATGGGAAGACGGTCTTCAGCTCGTAGCTGCCCGCGCGGTCGAACGATGTACTGTACGAGTAGCTGCCCTGAGCATCCGTTACGACGGTGCCGACGGGCTGGCCGTCGACCATCACGCGGAGGACTCTGCTCGCGAGGGGCTCACCTGCCGCGGTCAGGCTCCCGGTCAAGGTGAGGCTTTGGCCTGTCTCGACCTTCGCCTGGCTGAGCTCGAGTGTAGCCGTGGGAGCTGGCCATACGACTTGGATGGTGTCCACCGATTGGCCGTACTGCAGGTAGACGAAGTAGTGCGTCCCGTTCGAGGCGACCTGAGGCTCGACGCGGAGCCCGTTCACGGTGGCCAGGATGACGCCGTTCATGGCGGGCATCGTGATGTTCAAGGCGCCCCGGGTTCCCGAGGGGCCTTCCACGCGGAGGCTTATGTGGTCCTCGGTCACCTCGGGCTCGTCGAGAATCGTGGAGTTCGTGACGAACGCTATGGGCTGCGGGGCGCCGGCGATGACCGCGGTCTCAGCTTGGAGGTGGAAGTCCGTGACTCCCCAGGTGTTGGGCTTCACCTTGAACATGACCTCGTGGAGCTCTGTTAGGTTCGCGAACGCCCAGACTGCCCTGTAGGGGTCGGCTTCGAGCGGTGGCGCCACCGTCTCGGGGACCTGTATCTCCACCATCTGCTCTTCGTCGGAGCCCCCCTCCAGCGTCAGGTTGAAGCTGGGCATGGGGGTCTCGAACGAGGCCTCTTCGAGGAACGGCAGCATGTCCTCCGGCTTCGGCGGCTGGAAGGCCAGGCCCTCGATCGTGAAGCTGAAGCTCTGGCTGGCCTCGCTGGAGCGGTATTCGAAGCTCGCATGGAGGTTCCCAAGGCTCACGTTCGTCGGGAGAAGGAACTCCTTCAGCTGGCCGAGTGCCCCATAGCTGAGCTGAGGCATGGACTCCTCCAGGTAGCGCAGGTAGGCGTTCTTGACCGCGTTCACCTCCCGGTCTAGGTCGCCCTCGATCAGCCCGGTGAACTCCACGTTGAACGCGCGCTCAACCCTGTCGTAGACGATGGAGGCATCGGCGCTCAGGGTCTTCGTGAACCGGGTCTCGGTCAGCTCTTCGGTTAGGCGTTCTATCGCCTCCATGGCCTCCGCGGAGGGCGCATAGGTCGCGGCTAACGCCCTAGCGGCCTTCGCGTAGCTGCCGTTAACCTGCGCGTGAACCGTCAAGGTCCCATAGCGGTCGCCTAGGTCCGCGCGGCTCAGCGTCAGCTCCGTGAGCGTCAGGTTTCCGTCTGTGTACTCGCCGAGAAGCTCCTGGAAGACCTCCTTGTACACGTCGAAGTTCACCACGAGGTCCTCGAGCAGATCGCGGGTTAGCCCCAGGTCGTTCGCAGGGGTGCCCTCGCCGTACCAGACCTTGAACGTGAGGTCAAGGCTGGTCTCGCCTTCGAGGCTATCGCCCGCATGAGTACTATGGATGGAGCCGTTCGCACCGAGTAGCCCTGGCAGGTCGAAGTCCAGCGCTAAGTCGCTCCATGTCTCCTCGCTGTGCATCCTCAGGTTCAACCTGAGCCCCGAGAGCAGGAGCGCCGCCTGAGGGTCAGGCTTAGCGAGGAGACGGAGTCGGATCTCCGTCTGGTTGAAGCCCTTAGGTGCCACGGTGAAGTCGCAGGTAAGGCTCGCCGCCGGAAGCCTTGTCTCGCCCGGCCTTAGGGCTTGCTCAAGGCCGCCCGTAGCCCTGGCCTTCACGGTGCCGTTAGGGTAGACCCTCAGCACCAGGTTGCCCTTTAACGCCCGAAGAGGGTCTTCGCGGTCACGCGAATCCTGGGCCAGCACGGAGGCCGTTGCCATGCTGGAGGCGAGCAGGGAGAGGCAGAGCATCAACGCGACCAAGGATGGAGAAGGATGCAGCCCACGCGAACGAGACATGTCCATCCCTCTATTGCATAACTTCAGCGCAGCACCGGTAGTAAGCACATACTTAACCCTTGCCTTCGGCCAGTCATGCCAGGAACCTGCACGTCCACCCATGAGCTTTCACACCTGGACTCATCCCAGATCGCGTACTCTGTTCCTGCGCTGACCGTGAAGTCGTTTACTCAGCGGCGGGTCTTGAGAGCTCCGGCATATAGAGGCGTTTATACAGCCCGAACAGCGGCGTGTAGGTCCGCTGAAGCTCCGGGTTAGGTTTGGTTTCTTGCTCGACGTGGACCATGTGCTCCACGGCCTCCTCGGGGCTCTTGAAGAGGCCTATGCCCACGGCGGCGAGCATCGCCGAGCCTAGGGCGGCGGCCTCCTTCACGGCCGTCACGATCACGCGGCGGCCTGTCACATCCGCCTTGATCTGGCGCCAGAGCCGGCTTTTCGCATGGCCGCCTGTCAGTCTAAGGGCCCTTATCGAAAGCCCGAGGGCCTCCATGAACTCCATGTTATGCCTCAACGCGTAGGCGCCGCCCTCTAGGATGGCCCGGATCACGTCAGCCCTCGTGTGACTGAGCGTCAAGCCGTAGAGGAGGCCTCTCGCCTCGGGGTCCCAGATAGGCGCTCTTTCCCCCGCCAAGTATGGGAGGAAGACGAGGCCTCGCGCCCCGGGAGGCGACCCTTCGGCTTCGAGGTCCATGATCTGATACGCGCTCAGCTGAAGCTCCTCGGCGCTATGGGTCTCGTGCCTGTAGAAGCTATCGCGGAACCATCGGAGCGAGGCGCCCGTGGCGCTCGAAGCGCCCATGAAGAGCCAACGATCCGGGAGCGCGTGAGCCCTCACCTGGAAACGCAGGCTGCAGACCGGCCGGTCGGCGCAGACCCCCAGCACCGTCGAAGCCCCGGAGGAGTCCATCGCGTCGCCCAGGTTCACGGCCCCTACGCCCAGGGCCGCGGCCGCCGAGTCCGCCGCCCCCGCCACGACGGGCATACCCCGGCGGAGACCCGTCTCCTCCGCTGCCTGGGCGGTCACCTCGCCGATCGGGGCCCAGGGAGCCACGGCCTCCGGGAGCTTCTCGAAGGGGATGCTCATGAGGTCGCAGAGCTCCGGGGACCATTCCCGCCGGGCTACGTGGAAGAGGAGCGTGAAGGAGGCGTTTGCCCAGTCCATTGTGGCGCGGCCTGTCAGGCGGAGGCCTATGAAGCCGTTGGCGTGGAGAAACCATCGCGTCGCCTCGAACAGCCGGGGCTCGTGCTTCCGCATCCAGAGCATCGAGGTGGCTGAGAAGGCTCCCGCCGCCACCCTGTTGTACGCGATCGCGGCGACCTTCTCCTCGCCGATCGCGGTCTTGATCCAATCGGCCTCGGGGACGCTGCGGCGGTCAAACCAGAGCATCGCGTTCCTAAGCGGGCGGCCGTCCTCGGTGACGGGGACAAGCGAGGGGCACTGGGAATCAACGGCTATCGAGGCGATAGCCGAGGCTGGCACCCTGGCGGTGAGCTGTCGGCTGGCCTCCTTGAAGGCATTCCACCATTGCTCCGCGTCCTGCTCCGCCCAGTTCATCCGGGGCTGAGCCACGGGGTACGGCTTAGAGGCCTCCGCGACCACGCGGCCTTGAAGGTCGAAGAGGGCAGCTTTCAAGCCCGTGGTGCCAACGTCTACGCCTGCAAGGTAAGGGCCGCTCAACCGATTAGGACGCTCCTCTACGCTTGAATGAAGCCCCCTCTCAGGCCTCGTTCCTAAAAGGCCATCTGCCCGCTGGGCTTATAGGCACGCATCAACAGAATAGCGGGGCGTCCTATGGAGGGAAGGGCCTTAGGTACAACATGTGGAGATGGCTGATGTGAGCAAGTGTCGTCTTATGCGCAGCCAGCTGACGCCTTGGGAGCGGTTTGAGGCCTCCGCCCGCCTCGAAGAGGTTGACTTCGTTCAGTGCTACCTGCCGTTGCGCGGCGCCTCGTATCGTGAGGGCCCGCGCGTAGACTTGGTGAAGCGTTACCCCGAGGCTATTCACTTCCTCACGCCGGGCGTGCAGCCTGACCCCTCGCTCTTCGGCGCCCGCATGGACGACCGGAACCTAGGCGTGGAGTCGGACTGGTGGGAGCCCCTGATCAGGTCTGAGGAGGATTACGACCGGCTGGAGATGCCTGACGTAAGGGCTGAGCTGATGCCCCGGCTGCTGGGGGACTACAGGCGGCTGCGCGCGAGGCTAGAGAAGGACACGATAGAGCGGTACGGTTTCCTGGCGCAGTGCAGCATCCTCGGCCCCGTGGACTTCGCCTCGGAGATGCGGGGCTACGATAGGCTATTGGCCGATCTCCTCCACTGCCCGGCGCGGGTACAGAGGCTCTTCGACCTCATCACCCGCGTCAACGTGGAGTGGATCAAGCTATGCCAGGAGGTGCTAGGCGAGCTACGGCTGCTCTGGCTGGCGGACCACGGCCTGACCTTCATGTCGCCGAGGCTCTACCCCTCCTTTGGCTTACCGTACTGGCGCCGGGAACTCGCCGCCGCCTCTAGGCACGCGGTGCGATGCTACCATAACGAGGGAGATGTCACGGGCGTCCTTGAAGCCGTCCCAGAGATGGGCGCCGACGTCTTTCACCTCGGCTGGGTTCCCCTCGTGGAGGCGAAGAGCCGGATCGGCGACCGCGTCTGCCTCTGCGGAAACCTGAACTCCACGGGGCTGCTACTTGCGGGCTCAAGAAGCGAAGTGGCGGAGGCGGCGAAGAACGCGATCGCCGTGGCGGCGCCGGGCGGCGGCTTCATTCTCTCCAGCAGCGGGGGCATGGCACCTAGAACGCCCTTTGAGAACGTGGATGCCATGTACAAGGCCGCGAAGACAAGCGGCAGATATCCCTTGTAGGGGTTCGTCCACCGAGGCTTGGGCCGCACTGGAGCGTTGCCCTCACGTCGCCAGAGGACGACAGGGCGTTTTGCCCCCTGCTAGGCGGAGGCTGAGCGGGTGCTCTTCAGGGTCCATGAACACTCACGGAGCCATACCTGATCCTGAACGGCATCGTATAACCCTCAAGCCAGGCTACGCATACGCGCCCGTTCTCAACCCGGTAGGAAACCGTCAGTGCCTTCGGCGAGTCAAACCCCGTCCCCAGCGGGGTTGACGTCGAGTTGTCCCATTCGCCCTTGGCGGCCCTCTTCATGTAAAGCGCACCTTGGTGAAGCCAGAAGACGTAGATGGCTCCATTCAACTCGTCTGCGCTTAGGCCCGGGAAGGAGACTGGGTCTAGGCCCGTTGCGAGAACGACGGGTGCCTGCCAGCCGACGTCCCATACCCGCCGGAGGTAGAGAAGGTCGTACGAAACATCTCTGAGAAGCGCCAAGTGCAAATCCCCATCTTCGGCGACTGCTGAGTAGCCGTAGTCCTGCGTGAGATTGACCGATATCACTTCCTCCTCGGCCGCCCAGGCTTTGCCGTCCCATAGCCTTCCCTTGATACCTGTCTCGCTGGCATAGAGCGCGTACATGCGGCCCTCGTCTAGAGGCAGGATGGAGGGCCTCCAGACGAGAGGACTTAGGCCTGAGACCCTGGTGGAGGCGTTCCAGGTGCTGCCCGGCTCCCGTCGTGACATGGTCACGTGGGCGCTCCAGTTGAAGCCATCGTTTCGCAGGTATGACACCCAGGGGCTTCCGTCGTCCGCAACCGAGACGTAGGCGTTATAGTACTCGTACGTGGGCGTCTCCACCCATCCGCCCTCGTCGGAGGCGAGCACGACGCCTGTCAGGTTGCTCGTTCCCTGCACCGTGGTCTTCCACGCCAGCTCCATGAAGAGATACTCGCCCAGCAGCGCTACGTCCGGAAGCCCGACCGTGATCGTCTGCCTCTTTGCCTCCCCGGCTTGGGGCGCGAAGGATAGGGCTGCGCCCTCAACCCAGCCGGTGATCGATGTCGCGTTTGACATGTCCGCCTCAGGTGATCTCCAAAGCCTCACGGCTGGCCTACCTGCATGGGCTTCGTCTTCGGAGTTGATGAGCCTAAGGCCGATCTTCCAGACACCCTCGCCGATGATGGTGCTCAGCGGACTGCGGCTCCTCCAGCCCCGCTGCGTACACTTGTCAGGCAGGGAGATGCCGTAGGCTCCCGTGACCTCTAAGCCGGGTTGGAATAG
>Ga0315307_1000066_pt1 | contig 42249 bp, 35 predicted proteins | sample TDP2_MG_FD_203079 | JGI IMG/M metagenome (GOLD analysis project Ga0315307, IMG submission 203079) | Freshwater sediment microbial communities from Lake Towuti, South Sulawesi, Indonesia - TDP2 | ecosystem: Environmental > Aquatic > Freshwater > Lake > Sediment | place: Indonesia: South Sulawesi...
TACCATCAGACAGTATCTGGACCATCACAACGAGCAGCCGACACCCTTCATCTGGACGGTCTCAGCCGAAGCCATCCTGGTCAAGGTCGCTCGTTGTAAAGCCATTTCAGAGACGGTACACTAGCCCGCACCACCATCCTCACGGTGATGGAACGGCTCCGCCGCAAGGGCTACCTGACGTGCAAGAAGATGCAGGGTCGGTATCGCTACTCGGCCCGCCTCCCCAAGGCCGAGCTGCTGCGCTCGCTGGTGCGCGACTTTGCGGAGCGCGTGCTCGGCGGATCGCCGCAGCCCAACTGGCGCGCCACACCGACGCGCGGGGCCGCTGCACCTTCGCCGGCCTGCCCCATGGCGGCGGGGCGCGGCTCTCGGTCGAGGACCAGCGGTTCGCCCAACTCGGTGCCGAGGGCCAGGTCACCCTCAGCCGGAGACCCGTGACCGCGGCGAAGCCGATCACACTGCTGCCGGCCGCGAGCCTGAGCGGCCGGGTGGTGTACGGGCCCACCGGAAAGCCGGCAGCAGGCATCCGCGTCGGCGCACAGGCGATCGAGAACCACGGCTGGGGCGACGCGGTGACGGGCCGCGACGGCCGTTACACCATGAGGCAGCTTCCCGCCGGCGAGTACAACGTGGCCCTCGCCCTCCAAGGCAATCTTGCCAGGTCCTGGACCGCGGCCGCCCATGAGGCCGTCTCCATCGGAACCGGCCAGCACCGGAAAGGTCTCGACTTCTCACTCATCCATGGTGCGGTGATTGCCGGCAAGGTAGTCGCGAAGAAGAGCGGCAAGCCTGTTACTGGCATCTACGTCGGTGTGTACGGACCTGCGCATCCCCGGTCTAGCCCCTGGGTGCAGTCAATGGAGGTGGCGCCAGATGGCTCGTTCTACTTCCGCGTGCCGCCCGGAGAGCAGCACCTGTACCTCCAGAACGCCGTGGCCCCACCTGGCTTCTCCCTGCCGCGGGACAAGGACCGCGACCTGGTGGTGAGAGACGGCCAAACGGTGATAGTCAACTTCGAGCTGGCCGGCTCGCCGATGCAGCCCATCCGCGGCCGCGTGCTCGATCCTGATGGCAAGCCCGTGCGAGGCGCGGAGGTCGTGGTGATGGCCCTCGAAGGGCCTGGAGAGCGGATCATCAAGGCCGATGCCCAGGGCAGGTTCTACCTCGCACCGGAGAACATCATGCTTCGAGCACGCCATGGCACGCTGGCCACCCCGGAGCCCTTTGTTCCTGAAGCAGGGGGAGAGGTCGTCCTGTACCTGAAGCACCGTGTGATGGCCTCGGTGGCGGGCCTGGTCACCGACGCCGCAGGTAATCCTGTCGCCGGCGCTCAGGTGCAGTTGAGCGCCCTGTACGGCGTCCCAGCCCGCGGCAGGCGACGTGGAGCGTTGGTTGGCGCGGTCCTCAGGTCCCCAGTTGCGAAGGCCACCACCGACCCACAGGGTCGGTTCATCTTCTCCTCCCTGTGGCCAAATCAGGAGTACTCGGTGGCAGCCGTGCCCGAGGGCCGCTCTCCACGCGGCGACGAGGCCCAGAGCTTCGAGCTGCGGCCGGGTGAGGCGCGGGAGCTTGACCCCCTGGTCCGCAGAGCAACAGCGTCTCCTGAGGGTGAATCCTAGGGCAGGCACGTGGCTAGGCCTTCGGCGGCTAGGCCCGAGGGCCGCCGTGGCAGGGGCCGGCCCCTGCGCGACGGAATCCAGCTCTCATGTCCCTGCTGGGCGAGTGCGGGGTGGCGCCCGCGGCCCTCCGGCGGTGCATCGAGGAGCAGGTCTATACGCTGCCCGGTGCAAAGCGGCCGCGCGGTCTCTTCACCGTCGTGCTCACCGGCAGCCGGGCGGTGGGCCTCCACACACCTGAGTCGGACATTGACCTCGATGTGCTCTGCCCGCAGCCGGCCTACGAATCGGTGCTGGCGGCCTCCTTTGCCGCCGACCTGATCAAGTCAGCGCAGTCCTTCTTCCGGCACATCCCCGATGCGGGCCGCTACTTCGGCGAGCGGAACGCCCACCTCGGTCTGACCAGCCTGGCGAGAGTCGAGCAACAGTTCCGGGACTACGAGGACGTCCCTATCTGGGTCTGGAGCAATGCCAGGATCATCGTTGATCCGGGCGACCAGTTCGGCCGCCTCCGTGCGGGGTTCCAGGGCTACCCGAAGTCCGTGCTGATCAGGAAGATCAAGTACCGCTGGCTGCTCTCTGACTACTGGGCCATTGACGTGTACCCGCATCACCACAGGCGCGAGGACCAGCTTCTGCCAGCGGCTGCGGCGATGTCGAACGCGGTGCTCGAGCTGCTGCGCTTCTTCTTCCTGGTCGAGGGCAAGCCGTTCCCCTATGCCGAGCACCTGGCGCGGCTGTCGCAGCAGACCGCGCTGGGCCGCCGCTTCTTCCCTCTGCTCTGCAGGATCGGGGACCTGATCGTGGGTCGGTCCGGGCCGGCAGATCCGTGGGAGCGGCTGGACGAGGCCCTTCACCTGCTGGAGAGCGCTGACCTCAGGCCGGAGGCGCAGGAGCTGTGGGAGGCCTGCGCGGAGGCGATGCTCGCGATGGGCCTCGACCCCCAGTGGGTGGAGGCCGGCTACGACAACATTGACCAACTGCTGTCAGGTGATCTCGGCCCGCCCCCATGAGGCCCGCGACTCGAGGGGGCCCCGCGCGAACTCCTCGTTGTCGGAGCGCGCGAGGGCCCTGGCTAACGCCTGGTCGCTATATAAGGAAGCACTTTGCTAGTCACGAAATTCTTCTTGCCAATGCTGACGTGTTATGCTACTATGGCGCGCCGTCGGACCGAGGTGATACCACGAGGGCACCCGGCAGGGTTGGGGAAGTTATCCACAGGTGTTGATAGCGTTGTGGATTGCTAGCTGTGCGAAGCGCCTGACTTTATCGGGTCCCGAAGAGATACGGGGTTGTAAGGATAGGGCGAGGGCCTGATCGCGAACCCGCAAAAGAACCAGCACTCATCGTATCATTCTCCACCTTAGCTTTCGACCCACTAGCACAATCCACAGCCGAATCCCTGCCTGGGGATTCCACCCTCCCGCCCAGTGAGTTGCTCATTGGGCTTCCCCGTCCGACTGTGGCCTTGGTCACGGCCAGTCGTGGCCGCGCCGCCGGCGGCTGCTACCGCTGCGTGACGGCCGGAGGCAGTCGCACAAGGGGGAAGCATGAGGGAGTCGGAGCCGACCGCGCAGCAGGTGTGGGATCAGGTGCTGAAGGCGCTGGGGAGCAAGCTCGCCCGCGCCTCCTTTGAGAGCTCTATCAAGCAGGTGCGGCCCAAAGCCCTGGAGGAGAACACCCTCGAACTGGTGGTGGCCAGCGAGTTCGCCCGGGACTGGCTCAAGAAGCGGGGGCTGAAGGCGATAGAGCAGGCGGCCGAGCAGGTGGTGGGCCGGCCCCTGAAGGTGCGCCTGGAGCTCTCCCAGCTCGGTTTGGACCTGGAGGCCCAGCCAGAGCCGCCTCGGCGGCGGGCCAGCGCGGGGCACCGCCAGGAGAGCGACCCCCTGCTCACCACCACGCCGCTGAACCCCAAGTACACTTTCGAGACCTTCGTGGTGGGGGACAGCAACCGCTTCGCCCAGGCCGCGGCCGAGGCGGTGGCCAAGAGCCCCGGGAAGTCCTACAACCCCCTCTTCCTCTACGGCGGGGTGGGGCTAGGCAAGACTCACCTGACGCAGGCGATCGGGCATCGGGCCGCGGCCGAGCACGCCGACAAACGCATCGAGTATGTCTCAGGCGACACCTTCACCTTCCACGTCGTGTCCTCCATCCGCGATGACCGATTCAGCGCCTTCCGGAAGAAGTACCGCGAGGTGGATATCTGGCTCGTGGACGACATCCAGTTCATCGCCGCCAAGGAGCGCACCGAGTCGGAGTTCTTCCAGGTGTTCAACACGCTCTACGAGACCGGCAGGCAGGTGGTGATCACCAGCGATCGGCCCCCCAAGGAGCTCCAGATCATGGACGACCGGCTCCGCTCCCGGTTCGAATGGGGGCTGATCGCGGACATCAAGCCACCCGATATGGAGACCCGGATGGCCATCCTGGCGCGGAAGGCCCAGGCGGAGAACGTCGAGGTCCCCGAAGAGGTGCTGCGGTACATCGCCAGGATGGTCAAATCCAATATCCGGGTGCTCGAGGGGGCGCTGATCAAAGTGCTGGCGGCCGCCTCCCTGACTACTCAGGAGATCACCCTCTCTCTCGCCGCAGATCAACTCCGGGATCACTCCCTTGAGGCCACCCAGCAGCCTCTCAGCATCAGCCGCATCCAGCAGCTCGTGGCCGACCACTTCAACTTCACGGTGCCCGAGCTGGTCGCCAAGACCCGCACCCAGGAGGTCGTCTTGGCCCGCCAGATCGCCATGTACCTCTGCCGCGAGATGCTCAACTCATCCTTCCCCAGCATCGCCCGCGCCTTCGGGGGTAAGGACCACTCCACGGTCATCCATGCCTGTGCCAAGATCCGAGACCACATGCGGGATAGCGCGGTGCGAGAGTTGGTGAACGAACTGGGTGCCCGTCTCCGCACCGAAGCGTAGACACCCCCTTGTGACCAAGCAGTGGACATCTCCCCGCATCGAGGGAACATCGCACGCAAGCCGGAAAGCGCTCTTCCAGTCCACATCCATCCTCAGCTTCCCCTCCCGGCGCAGTGGACAATCTCGGAGGTCCTGACTGACAGATCTTCTCCTTTCCCCCACTCCACACACCTTATCATGATTATTACGGCCATCCTCTTGAAGAGAAACGTTCCTGTTCCCAGGGCAGTTGTCCAGCGTGTGCTGAGCAGGAATCCAGGCCGCGGAAGCGAACAGCTAGCCCGCTGCTATTACTCCGGGACAGGGGGAATCGCCAGTGAAGATTAGCTGCAACCGAAGGGTCCTGCACGAGGCGCTGCAGCACGTCAGCCGGGTGGTTTCAGGGCGAACCACGCTGCCCATCCTGAGCAACGTGCTCCTCGAGGCGAAGGCGAGTGAGCTGCGGCTGGTGGCCTACGATATGGAGATCGGGGCAGAGAGCACGGTGGCCGTCCAGACAGAGGAGGCGGGAGCGCTGACTGTCCCTGCACGGGTGCTCGGGGATGTGGTGGCGAGCCTGCCGGACGCCACCGTGGAAATGGAGAGCGAAGACCGGAGCCTCCTGGGGTTGAGGTGCGGCCGATCCGAGTACACCATCCACGGCCTGCCCGCCGAGGAGTACCCGGCCCTACCGGAAGTGGATGGCGAGGTGGCATTCGAGATCTCCCAGGCGGGGATGAGGGATCTCGTTCGGGCCACCATCTTCGCCGCCTCCAGGGACGAGACGCGGGCGATCCTCACCGGGGTCCTGGTGGAGAGAGATGGGCAGACAGTCAAGCTCGTGGCCACCGACAGCTACCGGCTGAGCGTGAAGACGGCAGGAGCCGATCAGGTCAAGCTCTTGGGCGGAGAGGACAACTGGCAGGCAATTGTCCCGGCGCGGGCTCTTCAGGAGCTCAACCGGATGCTGGATCCCGCCGCGGAAGAGACCCCGGTGAAGGTCCGGGCTAGCCAGCAGCAGATCAAGCTGGAGGTCGGCCCGTACATCTTGGTCTCCCGGCTGATCGAGGGGCAGTTCCCGGTCTACAACCGGATCATCCCCACCGAATGCCAACACAACATCACCCTGGAGCGGGAGGACCTGCTGGCCGCCATCAAGCGGGCGGCGATCGTGGCGCGGGCGGAGGCAAGCAAGCTGATCTTCCAGGCGGCGGAGGGACGGCTGACCATCAGCGCGGAGAGCGGGGACGTGGGCCGCGCGAAGGAGGAACTCGCAGCCACCCTGGAGGGGGAGGAGATCAACATCGCCTTCAACGCCGAGTACCTCACAGATGTGCTGGCAGTGATGGAGTCAGAGAGGGTGGTGTGGGGCCTGAATGGCCCGATGAGCCCTGGGCTGATCAAGGGCTCCGACGACCCCGACCATCTCTACGTCGTCATGCCCATGCAGTTGTAGCCGTCCCGGCCAGAGCCGCACTCCCGGCCGGCGCCTCTCACGAGTGAGATGCCCGGCGCAGGCGTGACAGCGTGGCCAATGGCGGGCGCGGCTGCGCCTCCTGGAGGGTGGGCCATGCACCTGCTCTGGCTGGCAATACCGGACTTCCGCAACTACGACCGACTCGAGCTGGGCCTCCCCACTGGGATGGTGGTGATGCGTGTCCCCAAGGGCGGCCCCGCATGAGCGGCTGACCGGAGGCGTGCGGGGGTCTGTGATGGAGTATCGCCCATCCGTTGGATGGTGCAATTGACAAGCCGATTGAGGCCGAGTGGAGGAGCGCGTGCAGTTGGTGGAAAACCTGACCAATCACCTTCAGCGTGCGTTCCTCGAGCAGGTGATCCTCACCTGCTGCGATCCGGCCGAGACGGCGGAGGCGGTGGGGGCGACGGGGGCGGGATTCGAGGTGCGAGATGGACGACTCGTCTGAGCCCGGGCCGGAGCGGAGAGGGGAAGCGCCGCTCTCCCGGGTGCTGGAGGGGGTGCTGGCCAACCTGGACCTGCGGTCCCGTTTCCGGGAGCAGCTCGCCCTCGCGGCCTGGCCGGAGATCGCCGGCAAACTGGTGGCGGCGCATTCCCGAGCCGAGGTGGTGCGCGACGGGGTGCTGATCGTGAGCACGAACACCCCGGCCTGGGCGCAGGAGCTGCACATGCGCCGGAGCGAACTGCTGGCCCGGGTCGCCGCCCGGATTGGGGAGGGGCTGATTCGGGAGATCCATTTCCGCTCCGGCGGCAGACCTCGAGGGAAGGCCAGGGCCAGGACCCCGCAGCCGCGGCCCGTCGAGATGAGGCTGTCCGGGCGAGAGGAGCGGCAGGCCTTGGAGGCGGCCGGGCGAATTGCGGACCCGGCCTTGCGAGGACGGGCGGAGCGCGCCTTCCTGGCGCTCGCCCGGATGACCCACTGGCGGAGGGATACCGGCTGGCGGCGATGCGGCCGGTGCGGCCGCTGGCAGCGGGCGGGGCGGCGCTGGTGCGCCTCCTGCGTGCATGCTGCCCGGGCGCGAAGGAGAAGGTAGGCAGTGGCCGGGGCCGGGGAGGGCAGGCAGCGGCGAGTGATCCAGCGGGCGGCCGGCCTGGGCCGGCGCGTGCTGATGCTCTCTTGGGAGTTCCCACCCCGCATCATCGGGGGCATTGCGCGGCATGTGGACGAGCTCTCTAGGGCTCTGGCGGCCCAGGGCCTCCATGTGGACGTGCTGACAGCGCATCACCCCGATGCGCCCAGCGCGGAGACGACTGCGGCCGGTGGGGGCCAAGTGCGGGTGCTGCGGGCGATGGCTGCACCCATCAACCCAGCGGACTTCATCGCCGAAATCCACCAACTCAACTTCGGCCTGCTGGAGCGGCTGCTGAAGGAGGGGCAGGCCGACTATGACCTGATCCATGCTCATGACTGGCTGGTGGCCTTCGCGGCCCGCACCCTCAAGCACGGGCGGTCCCTGCCCCTCGTCGCCACCCTCCACGCGACTGAGGCGGGGCGCAACCAGGGGATCAGGACGCCGCTCCAGAGCTACATCCACTCGGTCGAATGGATGCTCACCTATGATGCCTGGAGGGTGATCTGCTGCTCACAGGCGATGGTGGACGAGGTGGTCGCCGGACTCCGGGTGCCGCGCGACAAGATGCGCATGATCCCGAACGGGATTGACTCAGGGCGCGTCAGCTGCGGGGACTCGCGGGAGAAGCTGGCGGGCTTCCGGCGCCGCTGGGCGGCCCCGGAGGAGAGGATCGTGCTGTTCGTGGGGCGGCTGGTGCGGGAGAAGGGCGTGGAGGTGCTGGTCGACGCGCTGCCGGAGGTGCTGCTGGCCCACCCAGAAGTGAAGCTGGTGGTCGCGGGGGCGGGGTGGTACGGCCATCTCATAGCGCGGGCGGCCGCCAGGGGGGTGGGCCAGAAGGTGGTCTTCACCGGCTTCCTGCCAGAAGAGGAGGTGCCTCGGCTCTATGCCGCGGCCGACGTGGCGGCCTTCCCGAGCCTCTACGAACCCTTCGGCATCGTCGCCCTGGAGGCGATGGCCGCGGGGGTGCCGGTAGTGACCTCGGATGTGGGGGGCTTCCGGGAGGTGGTTCGCCACGGGGAGACGGGCCTGCACACCTGGGCCAACAACCCGCATTCGCTGGCCTGGGGGATCAACTGGGTGCTCTCCGACCCCGAGCTGGCCGAGCGGCTTCGGCGGTGCGGCCGGCGCGCGGTGGGGGAGCGGTACGCCTGGCCGGGTATCGCCAAGCAGACGGTGCAGGTCTACCAGGAGGTGCTGGCCGACCCGGGGCGCGCGGCCCTGCCCCGGAGGCTGCCGGTGGTGGGGCCCGGGGTGCGGCCCCGCTATCTGGTCGCAGAGCAGGTATCGAGCAGAAGCTGAGGTGGTGGGATGATGATTCAGGCGGTGATCATGGCCGGAGGGGAGGGGGCTCGGCTGCGTCCCCTGACCTGTGAGCTGCCCAAGCCCATGGCCCCGGTGGCCAACCGACCCATCATGGCGCACATCGTGGCGCTACTGGCGCGGCTGGGGGTGAGCCAGGCCTTCGCCACGCTCCACTACTTGGCAGATGAAGTGGAGAGCTACTTCGGCGATGGGTCGGAGTGGGGCCTGAGGCTGGAGTACGCGGTGGAGGATGTTCCCCTGGGCACGGCCGGGAGCGTGCGGCGGCTAACCGACAGGCTGGACAGCACCTTCGTGGTGATCAGCGGGGACGCGCTCACCGACTTCGATCTCCGCCCCGCGATCCAGTTCCACCAGGAGCGGGGCGGGGCGGGCACCCTGGTGCTGACCCGGGTCAGGGACCCGCTCGAGTTCGGGGTGGTGATCACGGATGCCGAAGGGCGGGTGCGGCACTTTCTGGAGAAGCCCACCGCCGGGGAAGTCTTCTCTGACACGGTCAACACCGGGATCTATATCCTGGAGCCAAGGGTGCTGGGGCGCGTGGAGCCCCTCCGCCCGGTTGACTTCAGCAAGGACCTGTTCCCCCAGCTCCTGGAGGAGGGAGAGCCCCTGTATGGCTATGTGGCCGAGGGCTACTGGACAGATATCGGCAACCTGGACCAGTACCGCGCTGCGAACCAGGACTGCCTGACCAGGGCGGTGTCAGTGGAGCTGTCTGGGGAGCAGATCGAGGAGGGGATCTGGGTGGGCGAGCACACACGGGTCCATCCCTCGGCCCGGCTGCTGGGTCCGATGCTGATCGGCCACAGCTGCACCGTGGGGGAGGCAGCCCAGGTGGGGCCGTACTCTATCGTAGGGGACAACTGTGTGATCGAGCGAGGGGCGGTAGTCAACCGCGCGGTGATCTGGAGCGGGTGCTACCTGGGAGACGCCACCCGGGTGAATGCGGCCACGGTATGCCGCAACGCGGTAGTGAAGCGCCATGTGACTATCAGCGAAGGCGCGGTGGTCGGAGACCGGTGCCTGCTGGATGAGGGCACCACGGTGATGCCTCACATCCGCATCTGGCCGGACAAGGTGACCGAGGTCGGCTCCAAGGTGACGATGAGTCTGATCTGGGGGACGAAGTGGCCAGGGACCCTCTTTGGGCCCAAGGGAGTGAGCGGGCTGGCGAATGTGGAGATCACGCCCGAGTTCGCAGCCCGGCTGGGGGCCGCCTATGGGGCCTACTTGGAGGCCGGGGCCCAGGTGATCACCAGCCGGGACTCGCATCACGTCTCCCGGATGACCAAGCGGGCGCTGATCGCGGGGCTGATGTCGGTGGGCGCGAATGTGCTCGATCTGCGCACCATGCCAGGCGCGGTGGCCCGGCACATGACCCACATCTCCGGCGCCGGGGGTGGGCTGCACGTGTCGGTGTCGCCCTCCGACCCCGCGCAGACGCTGATCGAGTTCTTCGACGGCAGCGGCAAGAACCTCGATCGCACCGCCAACCGCAGGATCGAGAGCATCTTCTTCCGCGAGGACTTCCGCCGCGCGCCCCGGGACGGGGTGGGGAGCCTGGAGTTCCTGGGCCGCACCATGGAGTACTACACGGAAAGCTTCCTCGACTTCCTGGATGGGGACGCGATCCGGAGGCTGGCTCCCAGGCTGGTGATTGACTACGCCTTTGGGCCCCTCTGCCTGGTCATGCCGCTGGTGCTGGGCCGGCTTGGCTGCGAGGCCACCGCCCTGAATGCATTCATTGACCCCACTCGCTCCTACGAGGCCTGGCTGGGCCGGGAGGATCGAGTGGCTGAGCTCGCCCAGGTGGTGCGGGCCCTGCGGGCCGATCTCGGGGTGTTGGTGGGAGGCCACGGGGACCGCTTCGCGGTGGTTGACGAGCAGGGCGAGAAGGTGTTTGGGGATGATCTGCTGCTGTCGTTCCTGGTGCTGGTGCTGGAGAGCGACGGCCCGGGGACACGGGTGGCTGTGCCCTTCGGCGCCACCTCGGGGGTAGAGGAGGTGTGCCAGCGCTATGGGGCGAGTGTCGTCCGCTGCAAGGCCGATCCAGGCGCGCTGATGGAGACCGCGGGCAGTGACCCTGACCTGGCCTTTGCGGGGGACACCGACGGTGGGTTCATCTTCCCTCGCTTCCTCCCCGCGTTCGACGCCATGCTGGCCCTGGGGAAGCTGCTGGAGCTGCTCGCCACCACCGAGAAGAAGCTGGGCGAGGTGCGCCAGGCGCTGCCCAGGTACTACCGCGCCGCGCTCCAGGTGGCCTGCCCGTGGGAGCAGAAGGGGATGGTGATGCGGAAGCTCCACGAGGAGGCGCGCGACCTCCCCATGGAGCAGCTCGATGGGCTGAAGATCACGCTGCACGAGGGATGGGTGCTGGTGCGGCCGGATGTGATGGCCCCCCTGTTCCATGTGAGGGCGGAGAGCCGACAGCCCGAGTCCGCACAGGCCCTGGCTGACAGGTACGCAGCCCGCATCCAGGAGCTGCAGCCGTTGTAGGTTTGGCACCAACTCCCCCTTGATTCTCCTCGCCGTAGCCCGTACTCTATCATTGGCCGCGGCCGGCAGGCGTGCGGCAGGAGGTAACTCTCGTGGACAAGGCATGGTCGGGGCCGGTTCAGCGGATAGATCCCTACCGCTGGCGCATTCCCCGCAGCTACAAGCCGGAGATGCGCAGCGAGGGGATCGTCTACGCCTCCGCGGAGATGATGCAGGCGATCAAGTCCGACAACTCCCTGGAGCAGGTGGCCAATGTCGCCTGCCTGCCCGGGATTGTCGGGCCCTCCATGGCGATGCCGGACATCCACTATGGGTACGGCTTTCCCATCGGCGGGGTGGCGGCCACAGATGTGGAGGAGGGGGTCATCTCCCCGGGCGGCGTGGGCTACGACATCAACTGCGGGGTGCGGCTGCTCCGCACGAACATGAGCCGCGGGGAGGTCGAGCCGCGCATCAAGGAGATCATCAGCCAGGTCTTCCGCGACGTGCCCTCGGGCGTAGGCGAGAAGGGACGGGTGCGGGTGGACGTGCGGGAGGTGGAGCGCGTGCTGGTGCAGGGCGCGCAGTGGGCCATCCAGCAGGGCATGGGCTGGGCGGGGGACGCAGAGCACACCGAGAGCAATGGCCGGATCGAAGGGGCCGATCCCACATACGTCTCTGATCGAGCCAAGGAGCGGGGCCGGCCCCAGCTTGGCACCCTCGGCTCTGGCAATCACTTCCTGGAGGTGCAGCACGTCGCCGAGATCTACGACCCGGAGATAGCGACAGCCCTGGGAATCACCGAGGTGGGCCAGGCGATGGTGATGATCCATACCGGCTCCCGGGGGCTGGGTTACCAGGTGTGTGACGACCACCTGGCGGTGATGCAGCGGGCAGTTCAGAAGTACCAGATTCAGCTCCCGGACCGGCAGTTGGCCTGCGCTCCGGTGTCCTCGCCGGAAGGCCAGCAGTACCTGGCGGCGATGGCGGGAGCGGCGAACTTCGCCTGGGCGAACCGGCAGTGCATCACCCACTGGACCCGGGAGGCCTTCGAGCGCATCTTCGGGACGGGCGCGCACAAGCTGGGCCTGGAGATCATCTACGATGTCGCTCACAATGTGGCCAAGCTCGAGGAGCACTTGGTGGATGGGCAGCGGCGGCGGCTGTGCATCCACCGCAAGGGCGCGACCCGGGCCTTCGGCCCGGGCCATCCCGCGCTGCTGCCGCTCCATCAGAAGACGGGCCAGCCGGTGATCGTGCCAGGTGACATGGGCACCGCCTCCTACCTGCTCGTGGGCACCGAGCGGGCGATGAAGGACACCTGGGGCTCGACCTGCCACGGCGCCGGCCGGCTGCTGAGCCGGCACGCCGCCATCCGCTCGGCCCGGGGGCGCAACATCGCCCAGGAGCTGGCCGCGCAGGGCATCTACGCCCGCGCCGCCAGCCGGGAGGGCCTGGCCGAGGAGATGCCGGAGGCCTACAAGGACGTCCACCAGGTGGTGCGCGTCTGCGACGGCGCCGGCATCTCGAAGCTGGTGGCGATGCTCAAGCCGATGGGGGTGATGAAGGGGTAGAGGCGCAGGGCCTCAGCGCGAGCTTCAGAGTGGGGCAGGGAGGTGTCTCCTGCCCCACTCTGCTAGGGCTAACCATCTCGGCGTAGAAGACTAGCTTCTCGTGTTCGACCTCTTCCACCGCACCTACCTCGCCATCTTCCGCCGGTATCCGGTGTTGGGGCGCATGGCGGTGATTGTGGTGTTGGGGGAGGTGGTGCAGTCGGGGGTCAACAACTACGCGCTGCCCTTCTACGTGCTGGATGATCTTGGCCAGCCGGGGCGGACGCTGGGGATCCTGGTCTCCAGCTTCCTCATCGCCGAGATGCTTCTGAAGCTTCCCTTCGGCCACCTCTCCGACCGACATGGACGCCGGCGCTTCGTGATCCTTGGGATAGCCTGCTCGGCCGCTACTGCGCTGGTGATCTGCCTGGCCCCGGTGGGCGCCTTCGCCGCGTTCCCCAGCTTGGTGTTCCTGATCTTGATGCCGCTGCGCGGGGTGGATGGCGCGGGCGCAGCCTCGCTGTGGCCGCCGCTGTTCGCGTCGGTGCCCGACAATGTGCCGAGCCAGGAGCGCGGGGTAGGGATGAGTGTGATGAACACCGCTTACCTGGCGGGGGTCGCGGTGGGGCCGGCGGTGGCGGGCGCGAGCATCACGCTGTGGCGGGGATCGGGCCTGGCGCCAGCATGGGTGAGCAAAGCTCCTTTCCTGATGGTGGTGATCGCGGCTGCGGCCGGGGTGGCCGTGGCCGCCACGCTTCCCGCGAGGCGCGCGATGGAGGAGGAGGCCGCGGCGAGGGCGCGCGGCCAATGGCCGCCCCTGCGAGTGGTGGCGATCATCATGATGATCACGCTCAGCGAGATGTTCGCCACAGGGACGCTGGCACCGTACCTGGCGCCGTACCTCCAGCGGACAGGAGGAGTGCCCCGGGAGAGCGTCGGCTTCGTGCTGGTGGGGCTGTTCATCCCGGCCGGGCTGCTGGGCATCCCGCTTGGACACCTGGCCGATCGCTGGCCGAAGCGGCGAGTGGTGCAGATGGCCCTGCTCATCGTGGCGGCGGGGTTGTGGGGAGTGCCCTGCTGTCGCGCGCTCGCTCCCCTGGCGGCCTCGGGGGTGGTGGTGATGCTGGGGTTCATGTTGGGCCTGCCGGCCTGGCTAGCGCTGATCTCGGACCTGGCGCCGGAGGGCCACACGGGGCGGGTGATGGGGCTGATGGCGACCGCGCAGGGCGCGGGCGCGTTCCTCGGCCCGCTGGCAGGGGGTTACCTGTGGGATGTTGACATCCGCTATCCCTTCTATGCGGCCGCGGCGCTGCTCACTCTGTCGGCGGTGATTGCCCTGCTGTTCCTCGGCGCGGCCCAGGCAGGCGCAGCGCCGCGGCGCGGCGAATCGCAGCTCTGACCGCGGGTTTCACACCGGCCCCGATGAGTGAGTGATGCTAACGCACGACATCGTCTTCCTGCTGCTGAGCTTCCTGGTGATCATCGTCGGGGCGGAGCTGTTCACCAATGGCGTGGAGTGGCTCGGGGTGCGGCTGCGGCTCTCAGAGGCCGCGGTGGGCAGCGTGCTGGCGGCGGTGGGCACCGCGCTGCCCGAGACTCTGATCCCGTTCGTGGCGCTGGTGTTGTTCCGCGAGGAGGAGAGCCACGAAATCGGCCTGGGCGCGATCCTGGGAGCGCCCTTCATGCTCTCTACGCTTGCATTCTTCATCACCGCACTGGCCGCGCTGGTCTATCGGCGGCGGCGGGAACGCGGCTGGCGGCTGCTGATCAACCGCCAGGTGGCCTCGCGGGACCTGGGCTTCTTCCTGCCGGCCTACGGGGCGGCGCTGACGATCAGCTTCACGCCGGTGGGCCACTGGGGCCGGAAGCTGGTCGCGCTGGGGCTGCTGGGAGCCTACGGCTGCTACCTCTACCTGAACCTCCGGGAGTCGGCGGAGGGCGGGAAGGAAGAGCCGCTGATGCTCAATGTGGTCTGGGCGGTGTTGCCGCTGCTGCCGCCCTCCGACTGGGAGGGCTACCGGGCGCGCCGGGACAGCATTCGCAATGGCGCGCCCCGGCTGAGGGCGGTGACCTCCCAGGTGCTGCTGGCACTGGCCCTCATCATCGGGGGCGCGTACATCTTCGTGGACGCGGTGCGAGAGATCTCCGGGGCGATCGGATTCTCCCCCCTGGTGATCGCGCTCATCGTCGCGCCGGTGGCCACGGAGCTTCCGGAGAAGTTCAACTCGGTAATCTGGGTGCGGCAGGGCAAGGACACGCTGGCCCTGGGCAACATCACCGGCGCGATGGTGTTCCAGTCCACCTTTCCGGTGACACTTGGGATGCTGCTGACGCCGTGGCATTTCGGCGGCTCGCCAGTAGGGATGGCGGCGCTGCTGTCGGCGGGCATCGCCTTGGGAAGCGCCCTGCTTGCGCTGGTGACGCTGCGCTCTGGCCGGGGCGAGACCACGGCGCCCTGGTCCCTGGCGGCCGGCCTCATCTGGTGGCTCCTGTTTCTGTGGTACGTGCTAGGGGCAGTGGCCGGGGCCGGGCATCGCTGAGTCGGTGGGCGGCGAGAGGGGCAGGCGCGAAAATGCTTCTCGACGCGGGACTGCTGGTGCTCTTGGTGGGCTTACTGGCAGGCGGGCGGTTGAGCCGGCTGAAGGAGTTCGGCCTGCGGGCGCCGGCTCTCTTCATCTTCGCCGCGCTGCTCAAGATCGGCGTGGCGATCCTGGGGGCGCGGGGCGCGGGCGCGAACCCTCAGGTCGGGGGGACCGTCAACATCGCGGCCTACCTACTGCTGCTGATCGGTCTGTGGCTGAACTGGCAGTCCTGGCCCATGCGGGTCGCGGCAGTAGGGGTGCTGCTCAACTTCCTAGTGATCGCGGCCAACGGGGGAAGCATGCCGGTTGACCGTGGCCTGGCAGTGCGGGCCGGCAACATGGCCATGGTGCGGCTGTTGGATTCTCCGACCTACATCAACCAGAAGCCAATCACCCCGAGGACGCGCCTGAGGCCGCTCGCCGACGTGCTGCCCTTGCCCCTGGTGGTGCCGCGGCCTCGGTTCTTCGCGCCCGGGAGCGCGGGCGACATCATCTTGACCGTGGGCGGGTGCTGGCTCATCCTGAGCGCGCTCGGGGCATTCGGCCTGAGGCAGACTGGCGAGCCCGCCCGGACAGCCACGGCGAGCCGAGGAGGGCCCTCGTGAAGATCCCGTATCGCGACTATGCGAAGGCGAAGGACTTCACCTGCCTGGCCACCTGGTGCCTGCTGTTCGGGCCGGAGCAGCGTCTCAAGCGGGAGGCGCTGGCGCGGATGCGGGAGGAGGTGGCCGCGGGCGGCGAGCAGCCCTCCTGGGAGATGCTGGATGGCGCCGAAGTGTCTGCGCGCGATCTGCTCACCCGCGCCCAGACTGGAGCGCTCTTCGGGGGGGCCCGGGTGGTGGTGGTGCAGCAGGCGGAGCGCATCCCCGGAGAGGAGCAGGACCGGCTGGCCAAGGAGGTCGGACCGCTGCCGCCAGAGGTGTCGGTCATCCTGGTGACCGCAGAGACGGCAGACCGGGGGCGCCGGCGGGCCCTGCGGGCCCCGCTCCACCGGGCGATCGAGCAGCAGGGCCTGGCGATCGAGTTCTCTGCAGTGGGCGCGGCAGAGGCGGCTCAGTGGGCCGTGGCGCAGGCCAAGGCGCGGGGCAAGAAGTTGGAGCCAGCCGCGGCGCGCAAGCTCGCCGACCAGAAGGTGGGGACTGACCTGGCCGAGCTGGAGACAGAGGTGGAGAAGCTGTCACTGTTCGTGGGCGAGGCGCCGGTGATCACCGTTGCGGATGTGGACGCGGTCACCCCGCGCCTGCTGGAGGAGGATGTGTTCCGGCTGGTGGCCGCGGTGGGTGAGCGGAGGCCGGGCCGCGCAGTGGGGATCCTGAGGGCCTTGCTGGGGGAGCGCCGGGAAGCCCCCGAGCGCCTCCTGGGCATGGTCGCTCAGTCCCTCCGGCTGATCTGGCAGACGAAGTTGCTGCTTGACCGGGGGTGGCGGCCCGGTCAGGAGGTGGATGAGGAGACCGGGGGCCTTCTGCCGCAGGATCGGCGGAAGAACGCGCTCGCCCAGTTCGCCAGCAAGCCGTGGCTAGTGCAGCGCTCCCTGCGGCAAGCGAGCGCTTTCTCCTGGGAGGAGTTGACCCGGGGGATGCAGGCCCTGCTCTCTTGCGACCTGGCGATCAAGGGCATCGAGGGCAAGGTCACCGACCCCGCCCTCGCCCTCGAACTGACCATCCTCCAGCTCTGCAGCGACATCCCTATGCCGGTGGGGGAGAGAGTCGAGGGAGACAGGAGGATTGGGTAGGGAAGAAGCTGCAGCCGACCTCCTGCAATAGGCTAGCCCCAGGCCGGTCGGTACTTCCTGCACACCTTCTCCAGGGGCGCGCCCACCACCTCGATCTGCTCCGGCCGGCCCTCGCCCAGGCCCTTATCAGCGCAGAGCCGGACATGGTCCACCTTGGCCGGGTCTATCCCCATGACCATTGAGGCCACTACATCGGTGGCGACGATATCGCGGCCGGCGATGATGACGTCGGTCTTCACCGGCGCCCCGGCGGTTTCATGGCGCTCGGAGCCGATGAGGCCGTCTATCACGCAGAGCTTCGGCCGGAGCACAGTCGCCAGGTCGCAGAGGCGCTGGTGCATGTCGTGGTGCATGATCATCTTGTCAGGGATCACCGCGCCCATCAAGTTCTTGATTCCCAGGGTCACATAGGCCATGCTGTGGCACTTGAGCTTGGGCAGGTTGATGAGGCAGTCGGCCTCCAGGATGGTGCGGGACAGCCCCACGTGATGCAGGGAGAGCGCGTTGGGGATCTTCACCTCCACGCGCTCGTCGTTGAAGACGTTCAGCAGGCGCACACCGTAGCGCCTCGCCAGCTCCACCAGGCCCACCATGGCGAAGGCGCGGTCGGTCTTGGTCGAGGTGTCTCCGCCTTCCGCGATGGTGATATCCTTGACACCCAGATCCTGGAGCCAGGTGATGATGGCCTCGATGACCCGCGGGTCGGTGGTCACCCCCGTGTCCGGCAGCCGCGGCTCGACATAGTTCGGCTTCAGCACCACGCGGTCGTCGCGCCGCACCACCCGGGGGGCCTCGATCAGCGCGAGCGCCTGGTGCACCATCGCCTTCGGGTCTTCGCCATGGGCGATGGCGACGCGGGGACGAGACATCAAGTCCTCCTGCGGCGGGTTACCGCTTGATCCTGCCGCCGAAGACGAACAGGCTGTCGTCACCCAGATCCCGCACCCCCGCGACCAGGCCGAGATCGGTGGTGCCCAAGATCAGCGGCACATCGGCGATCAGATCGGCGCGCAGGCGGTTCGGGTCGAGCAGGTCAATGGCAAGCGAGGCGCGACGAGACAGGCGCAGGTCATACCCCAGCCCCAGGCGGGAGCGGACCAATCCGTAGCGGAGCACGCCCGCCCGCTGCCGCTCCGCGAGCTGGACGTTGACCGTGCTCTCCTCACCGATGTCGTCAATGCCCAGCCGCAGGAACCTGTCCTGGGCGGTGGTGAAGTCGAGGCCGCCGGTGGAGAAGCTGCGCTGCGCCTTGCCGCTGTAGACCACCCGGAAGGTGCCGTGGATCTCCGGCGGCTTGAGCCGGTCCTGCAACTGGGTCACCGTGGTCGAGACCCGCTCGGCCTGCTTGGCCACCACCGGCACGGAGGGGGCGGCCTTGCGCAGCTCGGCGGAGAACACCGCCAGATCGGCCCCCACCTGGTACATGGAGAGGGCGGTGCCGTGAATGGCAGTGAGCGCCTCGCTCAGCTCCATGCGCGCCTTGGGGCTGCCGACCATAGTCCGCAGGCTGCTGAGCAGACGCTCGGCCTCGCCGCTCGCGTCGCGGAGGTTGCTGGCGATCTGCTCGAGGTCGCTCACTGCGGTGCCGTGCTCGATCCGCTGCCGAAGGGTGCTCACGGTGGCCTGGAGGCTGGAGGCGGCCGACCCGAGCTGAGTCAGGATGGCCTGAGCTTGCGGCTCTGAATCCTCCATGACCCCTCTGGCATCGGCTATCAGTCGAGTGGCCGCGGCCGCCGCGGAGGCGAAGCCGTCAATGCTGGCCTTGACCTTGTCGAGCACTTCCTTGTCACTCAGCACTGTGGTGATGCGGCGGGAGGTGAGGTTGAGGTTAGCCAGGACATCGCGCCCCGCGGCCAGCAGGCTCGCCAGGTCCGGCCCAGTGACCCCCTGCACCTTCGCCTGGTCTTCAAGCTCTGGCCCCTCCTCGCCGGGTTCGGTGGGGATCACCTCGATGAACCGCTCCTGGATCAGGCCTGCGCTGGCGATCTGGAAGACGTAGTTGCGGTACAGCTTGATCGGCTGCCCCTCCACCTCGCGCTCGATGGACAGGGTGGCCTGGGCCTTGTGGCCCTCGGGCGTGAAGCCGATCTGCTTGACCTCGCCGATCTTCACTCCCACCATCCGCACCGGGTCGCCCCTTTGCAGGCCGCGGGCATCCTCGAATACCACATAGATGGCATAGGTGCGCCCCAGCAAGAGCGAGCCCCGGGTGTAGGCGATGAACAGCGCCAGCAAGGCGATGGCCAGCAGGGTGATCAAGCCTACTTTGGTTTCCGATCCAGTGCGCACGGTGCTCCCTCCCCCTCAGTGGCCCGCATGGCGAGTCAGAGGTCCTTCCGGGCTGCCAGAGAGGAACTGGCGAATCGCCGGATCCCCGCTCGCCTCCAGCTCGGGCAGAGGCCCCATCGCCCGGAAGATGCCCTTGTCGAGAAGGGCGGCCCGGTCCGCCACCCGGCGTAAGCTGTGCACATCGTGGGAGACGATCAGGGTGGCTACCCTGACCTGCTCGCAGAGCCGGTGGATGAGGTTGTCTATGGCGGCCGCGGAGATGGGGTCGAGGCCGGCGGTCGGCTCATCGTAGAGCATGATGGAGGGCTGGAGCGCGAGCGCCCGGGCGATGCCCACCCGCTTACGCATGCCGCCCGACAGTTGAGCCGGCATCAGGTGCTCGGCGCCTGCCATGTCTACCATTTCAAGCAGCTCTCGCACCCGACCTGCCACCTGAGACGCGGGAAGGCGCCGATGCTCCACCAGACCGAAGGCCACGTTGTCACCCACAGTCATGGAATCGAACAGGGCCGCGCCCTGGAACACCATTCCCATGTCGGCGCGGATGAGGTCCAGCTCCTGCTCGCTTAGCCCGACGATGTCTAGGCCGTTGATCTTGATGTGGCCGCTGGTGGGCGGGACCAGGCCCATGATCAGCCGCAGCAGCGTAGTCTTGCCGGTCCCGCTGCGGCCCAGGATGGCGACGATCTCACCGCGGCCCATGGTGAGGTCCACCCCGTCGAGCACGACGGTCCCATTGATCACATAGCGCAGCTTCTTCAACTCGATGGAGGCGGGCTCCTGGGTCATCTCAGTAGTGAAAGATCAGCATGGTGAGCAGGAAGTTCGCGCCGTAGATGCCGACGATGCTGAGCACCACGGAGCTGATGGTGGCCCGGCCGACGCCCTCCGCGCCGCCACTGGTGCGCAGGCCCTGCCGGCAGCCGACCATGGCGATGAGCAGGCCGAAGGCGAAACCCTTGGCAGCGCCGCCGAAGAGGTCGCGCGGGGAGAGCCACTGCTGGATAGAGCTGACGTACTCGCCGATCCCGACGCCGAAGTGGGTGGAGAGTGCGAAGGCCCCGAAGATCCCGGCGGCGTCTGCCGCGACGGTCAGTATAGGGAGCATGACGAAACAGGCGATGAGGCGAGGGACCACCAGGTAGTAGACGGGGTTGACCGCCAGCGCGCGCAGCGCATCCACCTGCTCTGTCACCACCATCGTGCCCAGCTCGGCCGCGAATGCCGACCCGACCCGCGCCGCCACCACCACGCCGCAGAGGGCCGGGCCCAGCTCCCGCGCGATCGCTACCGCGGTGCTGCCGCCGAAGTAGCTGGAGGCCCCGAAGCGGACCAGGTAGCCCGCGGTGTTCCACCCCCAGGCCATGCCCACGAAGAGCAGGGTCACCACCACGATGGGGAGGGAATCGGTGCCCGCGACCGCCATCTGCTGGACCGCCCGGCGCAACCCCACCCGGCCCCTGGCGATGTAGCCGGCGGCCGTCGCCAGCAGGATCACCTGATCGCCCACAAAGGCCACCGCCGCGACCACTTGGCGGCCGACATCCGAGAGCATGTCCGTTCCTCGCAGGGCGCCGTGGCGCCGCCCGACCGCGGGCAGCGGCATTAGCCGGCGAGAGATAGGAAGTAGCGATGGAGGCGCGGGTCGGCGGTGAGCTCTGGGTGGAAGGCGAGGGCCAGCAGTCGGCCCTGGAGGGCGGCGACGATGCGGTCATCGTGCATGGCGAGCACCTCTACCCCGTCGCCGACCGACCGGATGACAGGCGCCCGGATGAACACCCCGCGCACCGGGCCGCTGTCTATGCCCTTTACCGGCAGGTCGGCCTCGAAGCTGTCCACCTGGCGGCCATAGGCATTGCGCTCCACGGTGATATCCATCAGACCTAGCCGGGGCTGGTCTTCCCCGGCCGCCTCAATCCGCTTTGCCATCAAGATCATGCCCGCGCAAGTGCCGAGCAACGGCTTGCCCGCGCGGGCCAGCTCCTTCACGGGTTCGAGCAGCCCATAGCGAACCATGAGCTTGCCGATGGTGGTGCTCTCTCCACCCGGGATGATCAGCGCGTCAGAGGCGGCCACCTCCTCCGGCAGGCGCACTGGCACGGCCTCGACCCCGATGCGGCGCAGCGCCTCGAGATGCTCGCGCACTGCGCCCTGCACTGCTAGCACGCCAACTCTCAACACGGCCTCCCGACGATCTCCCGATGACCCAGCATACGCTCCGCGACTACTCCTTTGTCCATGGGCCGGGTGACATCAGGGGCAAGACGATGGGCAGGGTGACGATGACCGCGCACACCAGAAGCCACTTGTAGACCCAGCCGGGGAGAGCGGCATGCGCGCTCATCATACCCATGGCGATGCCAACACCCAGCCATGTGCCCGCAACTGCGATCCCTCTGCCGATCATGGGCTTCCTCCTGTTCTGGGGTGTGGAGCGGAACCTGTGGTGAGGTCACGCTGGCAGGGGCCGCGCTACCACCCGCGCGTCTGCAGCAACTCCTTCTGATCCAGCTTGGCGATATCCAGGCCGGGCATGGGCTCGCCAAGGCCCTCCGAGACCCGGGCCACCACCTCCGGCTTGTCATAGTAAGTGGTGGCCTCCACGATGGCCTTGGCGCGAGCAGCCGGGTCGTCGGACTTGAAGATCCCGGAGCCGACGAAGACGGCCTCCGCGCCGAGCTGCCTGACCAGGGCCGCGTCCGCCGGGGTGGCGATCCCGCCGGCGGCGAAGTTGGGCACAGGCAGCTTCCCGGTGCGGGCCACCTGGCACACCAGCTCGTAGGGCGCGCCCAGCTCCTTGGCCGCGGTCATCAGCTCATCCGAGCGTAGGGTGGTGAGCCGGCGAATCTCGGAGGTGACCAGGCGCAGATGGCGCACCGCCTCGACGATGTTGCCGCTGCCGGCCTCACCCTTGGTGCGGATCATGGCGGCTCCCTCGCCGATACGGCGGAGCGCCTCGCCGAGGTTGCGGCAGCCGCACACGAAGGGCACCCGGAAGAGCTGTTTATCAATGTGGAACTGCTCGTCTGCGGGGGTGAGCACCTCGCTCTCGTCCACAAAATCCACCCCCAGGGCCTCCAGCACCTGGGCCTCGGCGAAGTGGCCGATGCGGCACTTGGCCATCACCGGGATGGTGACCGCGGCCATGATCTCCTTGATCCTGGCCGGATCGGCCATGCGGGCCACCCCGCCCTGGGCGCGGATGTCGGCGGGGACGCGCTCCAGCGCCATCACCGCCACCCCCCCGGCCTCCTCGGCGATCTTGGCCTGGGCGGCAGTGGTCACATCCATAATCACCCCGCCCTTCAGCATCTCGGCGAGGCCGACCTTGTTGCGCCAGGTGGCGCGCTGGGCGCCCAGCGGCTCGTCATTGTGCGAATGCGCGGACATCTCCACCCTCCATACCATCCCATACTCTCGCCATCCTATCTTAGTACGCCCCGGCCTGGTCTGGCAAGTAGGGGCAACCGGAACGGCTGCCATTTGACACAGGATATGCCACCTGTTACCATACGCCGCCAAGGAAAGCTGGCGGGCGGAGGGGGCCTGTGCTACGTCAGGAGGCAATGGAGGCGCATGACACTGATTCGCGGCAAGCTCGCAGAGTCGGGCTATTCACGGGTCGTCGGGACCAATGGGGCCGATCTCAGCTACCTCGAGTTCGGGCTGCTGGCGCTGGGCGACGGGCACACCTGGGATCGCACCTTCCAAGGGCAGGAGGCGGTCTTGGTGGTGCTGGGCGGGAAGTGCGACGTCGCGGCCGGAGGGCAGACTTGGCCACAGATTGGCCAACGCGCCGACGTGTTCGATGGGCTGCCCACCTCGGTCTACCTCCCGCCGGGAGAGGCGGTGCAGGTGCGGGGCCGCGGCGAAGTGGAGATCGCGGTCTGCCTCGCCCGCGCGGAGAAGGGGCCCAAGGCGACGCTGATCCCGCCGGAGAAGGTCGGCGTGAGGCAGGTGGGAGAAAGCAGTTTCCAGCGCAGCATCCACGATATCGCGGTAATTGGCAGCCTGCCCTGTGAGCGGCTGCTCGTCGGCGAAACGTACAACCCGCCGGGCCTGTGGTCGAGCTATCCCCCGCACAAGCACGATGTGCACAGCCCCCCGACTGAGTCGAAGCTGGAGGAAGTCTACCACTTCCGCCTGAAGCCGCCGCAGGGGTTCGGCCTTCAGCGCGTCTACGGCGATGGCTTCGACCAGAGCTACGCGGTGCAGCACCGCGACACGGTCACCATTGCGAGGGGCTATCATCCGGTAGTCGCTGCCCCCGGCTACCAGCTCTACTATCTGTGGATCCTGGCGGGCGAGGAGCGCGTCATGTATCCGCGTGATGATGCGACCCACGCCTGGGTCCAGAACCTGGGGTGAAGGACTGTGGGGCGGGCAGGCCGTGGCTCGCCAGAAGTGGCGAACGCTGGTGATCTCTGAGATCAGCCGCAGGGAGGTCGGGCATGCGAGAGCCGTTTGAGGCCTATGGCCACATCGGGATCGTGCACCCGATGGCCTTTCCAGAGGTGGGGTCGGGAGAGGGCCCAATCCTGGAGACGGTCACCCGGCTGGCAACGGACCCATTTTTCTCGGCTATCGAGGTCACTTGGATGAAGGACCCGAAGGTCCGCGCCGAGGTGGCCAGCATTCTGGCCACCGCGGGCCTGGACGTGGTCTTCCTGGCCCAGGGGCCTCTGCTCCAGCAAGGCCTCTCCCTCTGCGCTCTGGAGGACAGCGCGCGAGAGCAGGCGATCAGCCAGTGCAAGACCTTGATTGATCAGGCCTATGAGCTGGGCGCGACCATCCTCGGGGTGAGCAGTGGCCCGGATCCCGCGCCAGGAACTCGGAAGGCAGCGACCGAGGCCCTGGTTGACTCGCTCAAGCAGCTCTGCGCTGACGCCCAGGAGAAGGCCGGCGCCACCATGCTGTCCATTTCGCTGGAGAACTTCGACCGCGATGTGGATAAGCGCGCCCTGATCGGCCCAACCAGGGAGGCCGCGCAGGTGGCCGAGGCGGTGTACGGAGAGTACAGTAACTTCGGCCTCACCATTGACCTGAGCCATCAGCCGCTGCTGCATGAGAGCGTGCACGAGATGGTGCTGGCCGCGGTGGACCATCTCATCCACGTGCACATTGGCAACTGCGTGGTCGCCGATGCCAGTCATCCCGCCTATGGCGACAGCCACCCGCGCTTCGGCCTGCCCGGCGGGGCCTGCGGCGTGGAGGAACTCAAGCGCTTCCTGGAGGCGTTGATCTACGGGGGCTACTTCAAGCGCAATACCCCCACCCGGATGCCGGTGGTGAGCTTCGAGGTGCGGCCCCAGCCGGGCGAGAGCTCCGAGCTGATCATCGCCAACGCGAAGCGGGCGCTCATCCAGGCCTGGGCGAGGATGTAGCGGCCCTCCTCGAAGGCCTCAGGTCTCCCTCCAGTGGGCCCTTGCGAGGTGCTCCCGTGATGAGTCTCGCCTACTGCGCTTAGGGATTCTCGTGCCGAAGCCGAGGCACCCTGAGCTCTGGGGCCGGCATGCCTATGCCCGCCACTGCAAGCCTTCGGCGGGGCTGGGCAGCCCCGCCCTACAGAGAGCGCGCGCCGCCCTCGGTATCACCCCAATGGCTGAGACTCGTTAGCCTGCTGACACGGGCTGGTCTGTGTGGGCCAGGTCCCAGAGGTGCCTGTCGGCTCGGCTCCGGTGATCCTGCCCTTCGCGAGGATTCCGCTTCTCCTCCGCCGAATGACAGACTGACGCTTGCGTCTCGGTCCCCGCGGGGTGGCGGTTGTGGTGGCCGTCGGCCGGTCCCCTGAAGTCTGCCCGAGGTGCGAGGCTTGAACAGGAGAGTGTACATCACCCGGCCAATCGCCGAGGAGGCGGTGGCGCTGGTGCGCGCGGTCGCCGAGGTGACGGTCTGGCCAGAGGCCGAGGTCCCGGCTCCCCCGGAGGAGATACTCCGGCAGGTGCGAGAGGCGGACGGCCTGCTCTGCCTGTTGACTGACCGCATTGATGCGGCCCTCATCGCGGCCGGAGCCAGGCTGCGGGTGATCAGCACCTGCGCGGTGGGATATGACAACATTGACGTGGCCGCGGCGACCGCCCGGGGTGTCCTGGTGTGCAACACTCCAGGCGTGCTGACCGAGACCACGGCCGACCTCACCTGGGCGCTGATCATGGCCGCGGCCCGGCGCGTCGCGGAGGGCGACCGCTACTTGCGAGCCGGAAAGTGGAAGAGCTGGTCGCCGCAGTTGCTGCTGGGTCAGGAGGTGTGGGGCGCGACGCTGGGCATCATCGGGTTCGGGCGGATCGGGCAAGCGGTGGGACGGCGCGCCAGGGGCTTCGAGATGAAGGTGCTCTATAGCGACACTGAGCGAAAACCAGAGGCCGAGCAAGTGATCGGCGCAGAGTTCGCGTCCCTGGCGGAGCTCCTCCGGCAGTCGGATTACGTGACCATTCACACGCCTCTCACGCCGGAGACCAAGCATGTCATCGGGGCGGCGGAGCTGGCGATGATGAAGCCGACCGGGGTGCTGGTCAACACCTCCCGGGGCCCGGTGGTGGACGAGGTGGCCCTGGCCGCGGCGCTGCGGGAGGGGCGGCTCTTCGCGGCCGGACTAGATGTGTTCGACACTGAGCCGCTTCCTGCGGAGAGCCCGCTGCTCGGGCTGGGGAATGTCGTGCTGCTCCCACATATCGGCTCGGCAAGCGTGGCGACGCGGAGGCGCATGGCGCGCATGGCCGCTGAGAACGTGGTCGCGGCCCTGAGGGGGGAGCGGCCGCCCTATCTTGTGAACGCGGAGGTGCTGCCATCATGCTGATCTCCTATGACCTCGGAGAGTACGCGTTCGACCTCGGTGCCTTCTTCCCGATGTCGGTCTTCGACCGGATTACGGAAGTGCGCGTGCGCCGCCCCCAGCTTATCTTGCAGGAGGCGGAACGGCGCAAGCGGCGCGCTGACCTCGCCGCCGACGGCCGCCTGGTGCTGCTCGCGGCCGACCATCCGGCGCGCATGCTCACCGCGGTGAGCGAGAACCCGATCGCCATGGGCGACCGCTACCAGTACCTCGGCCGGGTCCTCCGCATCATCACCTCCCCCGGCATTGACGGCATCATCGCCACCACGGATATCATCGAGGACCTGCTGATAGTGCAGGCGCTGGTGCGCGAGGCTGGGGGGCCCGTGTTTCTCGATCAGCGGGTGCTGCTGGGCTCGATGAACCGCTCCGGGCTGGCCGGCTCCACCTGGGAGACGGATGATCGGCTCACCTGTTTCACCGCCGACTCGCTGGAGGATCTCAACCTCGACGGGGGCAAGGTGGTGGTGCGCGTCTGCCTGGAGGAGCCGGAGCTGACTAACCGCACGCTGGAGTACTGCGCGAAAGCGGTTTCCGAGTGCAACGAGCGCGGGCTGCCGGTCTTTATTGAGCCGGTGCCGGTGGCGAAGGTGAGCGGCCACCTGCGACTGAAGCGCACCGTGATTGACGTCGTGAAGGTGATCGGCGTGGCCTCCGCCCTGGGCGACTCCTCCCGCGGCCTCTGGTTGGAGGTCCCCTATTGTGAGGCCTTCGACCGGATCGCTCGCAGCACCACCCTCCCTATCGTGGTGGTGGCTGGCGCGGGGACCGATGACCCCACCCCCACGCTGAGCCAGTTCGCCGATGCGGTGCGGGCGCGCAGCAATGTGCGCGGCGCGCTGGTGGGCCGGAGCGTACTGTTCCCGGGCGACGACGACCCACTGTCGCTGGCGCTTTCTGTCAACGCAGTGGTGCGCGAGGGGCGGGATGCCGAGGGCGCGATTGATCGCCTGATGGCGAGCCGCAACCAGAACCTCGACGCGCTCACCAAGTGGCTGACGCGATAGCCGCGCAAGGAGGTGAGAGATGGCACTGGAGGGTAATGCGCTGGTGGGCCAATCCGGCGGCCCGACCGCGGTGATCAATGCCAGCCTTGCGGGGGTGATCGAGGAGGCGAAACGGCACCCCGAGATTGGCGACATCTACGGCGCGGTCAACGGAGTCGAGGGGCTCCTCAGGGAGGAGATGGTGGACCTGCGGGCCCAGTCGGACGAGGCCCTCCGTCTGCTGCCTCACACTCCCTCGGCCGCGCTCCGCTCCTGCCGCAAGAAGCTGAGCGACGCCGACTACCAGCAACTCCTGGCGATCTTCCAGGCCCACAACATCCGCTACTTCTTCTACATCGGCGGCAACGACTCTGCTGATACCTCCCATCGCGCAGGCGTGCTCGCCAAGGGAGCGGGCTGGGAGATGCGCGTCGTCGGCGTGCCAAAGACGGTGGACAACGACCTCGCCTACACCGACCACTGCCCGGGCTATGGCAGCGCCGCCCGCTTCAACGCGCTGGCGACCCGGGATGCGGGCCTCGATAGCCAGGCGATGCATTCGGTGGATGTGGTGAAGATCATCGAGACCATGGGCCGGAACGCCGGCTGGATCACCGCGGCCACCGCGCTGGCGCGCGAGCGGCCTGACGATCCGCCGCACCTGATCTACCTGCCAGAGCGCCCCTTCGACCCTGATCGCTTCCTGGCCGACGTGAAGCGGCAGGTGGACGAGGGCCAGGGCTGCGTGGTGGCGGTGTGCGAGGGGCTGCGGGATGCGGAGGGCAATATCCTGGTCGCCTTCAAGCACGCGGTGGGCACGGATTCGTTCGGCCATCGCCAGCTTGGGGGAGTTGGCGACTATCTGGTGGATCTGATCGCCAAAGGGTTGAACGTCAAGGCGCGCTTCGACAAGGCCGGGACGATTCAGCGCTCCTTCGGGTTGGCGCAGTCCGAGGTAGACGTGGCGGAGGCGAAGCTGGTGGGCGCGGCGGCAGTGCGCCAGGCCTGCCAGGGGGTGAGCGACCAGATGGTCACGCTGGTCCGGGTGAGCAATAAGCCTTACCGGTGCGAGACCGGCCTGGCTCCACTGGAGGCGGTGGCGAATGCCGAGCACCCGGTGCCGGACGAGTTCATCAACGAGGCCGGCAACGATGTCACGGCCGCCTTCGTCGAGTACGCGCGCCCGCTCATCGGCGCACCCCTGCCGCCCTACGCGCGCCTGGAGATGAAGCGGGTGGCAAAGAAGATTACAGATTCTCTTGCATCAGGGTAAGACCCCTGATGCAAGAGAATCCCTCAGAGGGACCCCAGACGCTCTCCTGGGGAGTCTCTTGAATCATGGTCTGTCACCATGATTCAAGAGACTCTGTAGGTAGCCAGCAGGGAAGGCGCCGAAGCCAGTCGCCGCGGACCGCGCCAACACGAGCAGGAACGGGGAGGAGGGCCGATGCCCAGAGCCGACGGTCGCGCCAATGACGAGCTGCGGCCGGTCCACATGGCCACCGGCTATAACAAGTACGCAGAGGGCTCCTGCCTCATCGAGCTGGGGGACACCGTGGTGATCTGCACCGCCTCGGTGCTGCCGGAGGTGCCTCGCTTCATGATGGGCGGCCAGCGGGGATGGGTGACGGCGGAGTACGGGATGCTGCCCCGCGCCGGCTCGGAGCGGACCCCGCGCGCTCGCACCCAGACCAGCGGCCGCACTCACGAGATCCAGCGCATGGTGGGCCGCTCCCTGCGCGCCATCACCGACCTCGACGCGCTCGGGGAGCGCACCATCACTCTGGACTGCGATGTCATCCAGGCTGATGGGGGGACGCGCACCGCCTGCATCACCGGCTCCTACGTGGCCCTGATGGAGGCGCTGCGCCGGCTCCAGGCCGATGGCCTCTTCGCCAAGATCCCCACCTTCGACTCGGTGGCCGCAGTGAGCGTGGGCGTGGTGTCTGGCGAGGCGATGCTGGACCTCAGCTACGGCGAGGACAGCATGGCCTCGGTGGACATGAACGTGGTGATGACCGGCAGTGGGAAGTTTGTCGAGCTGCAGGGCACGGCTGAGGGGATGCCGTTCCCCAAGGAGCGGCTCGACGACCTGCTTGCCCTCGCCAGCTCAGGAATCAAGCAGTTGCTCGTCGCCCAGAAGCGCTCGCTGGAAGAGGGCAGTTCGTGAGTTCGCCGCCCCGCCTGGTGGTGGCCAGCCACAACCCCCCGAAGGTCCGGGAGATCGCGGAGATCCTGGCCCAAGAGGGCCTCAGCTTCCAGGTAGTGAGTCTGGCCGACTTCCCCGATGTCGTTCTCCCTCCCGAGGCCGGCGCGACTTTCGCCTCCAACGCGGCGGCGAAGGCCAGGCAGGTCGCCCGCGCCACCGGCCTGCCGGCGATCGCCGATGATTCCGGCCTCGAAGTGGAGGCGCTGGGCGGCGAGCCGGGAGTGCGTTCCGCCCGGTATGCGGGAGAAGAGGCAAGCGACGAGGACCGCTACCGCAAGGTGCTGGACCTGATGGCCGACATCCCGACCCACAAGCGCCGGGCCCGGTTCCGCTGCGCGGCCGCCTACGCCGAGCCGGATGGCGAGGTGATGCTGGCCGAAGGGACCTGCCCCGGTCGCGTCGCCCGCCAGCCCGCGGGCGCAGGGGGCTTCGGCTATGATCCGATCTTCATCCCCGATGGCTACAGTATCACCATGGCCCAGCTCACCCCGGACCAGAAGCACGCCCTCAGCCACCGAGGCCGGGCCTTCCGCCTCCTCGCCCAGATGATCCGCGAGCACCTGGCCGCGAGGGGCTCGGGCTTGTAGGGCGGGCATGTCTGCGCTCGCCTACGGCGAGCGAGCCTCCCCGCCTCGTGGCTAGCCCTCTCCATTGACTCCCCTCCCCAGCACCGGTATACTCGGCTCATCGGGGCGTAGCGCAGCTTGGTAGCGCGCCTGCCTTGGGCGCAGGAGGTCGGCGGTTCAAATCCGTCCGCCCCGAGGCTCTGTTACCTTCTCCGGCTGCCCGTTTCGCCGGGGAATGCCTGCCTTCTCCGCGGGTCGGCCCGGGGACCTACCGCACTCAAGAGGAGGGCCGCCCCTAGCACTGCGGCCAATGACACAATCCGTGGTGCCACTCGTTGTGCTTGTTACGCGGCGATGACACCGGGCCTATGGGCTCTGGAAAAGCAAAGCATGCGAGGAGTGGGCGAGGAGCCGGGAGGTAGGAGGCGAACCAGACCCGGTAGAGAGGGCAGGCACATGGACCGCGCCGACTATATCCTCTTTGACGGCACGCTCGCGGAGTACCTGCGCCGGGTGGAGGCGGGCGAACTGGCATCCAAGCTGCAGGCCTCCCACGCGCCGCCGTGCAAGTTCCAGACGGCGGCCGCCGTGATCAGCGGCATCAACAACGTGGTGCCCATCGTGCATGGGCCGCGCGGCTGCGCGCAGTCCCTGCGTGGGACGCGAGTGGCGGGCTGCCAGTACCGCGGCCGGCCCTATGAGCCGACATTGTGCACAGCCCTGGATGAGAGTCAGGTGGTCTTCGGTGGGGAGGGCAAGCTCGCCCGCGCCATTGTGGAGGCCGACCGCCGCTACAACCCCGACCTCATCGTAGTGATGAGCACCTGCTGCCCCGGCATCATCGGCGACGACATCGAGGGGATCGCCGAGCAACTGCGCTCACAGGTGCGAGCGGAGATCACCACCATCCGCTCCGAAGGCTTCGGCGGCGACTTCCGCTCCGGCCATGAGGACGCGTTCCGCGCCATTGTGGACCTGATGGACCCTCCCATTGAGACCATTCCCTACACCGTCAACCTCGTCGGCGCGCGGGTCGGCCCCTCCTACACAGAGGTGCGTGAAGACATCCAAGAGCTTCAGGACATGCTCGGGCAGTTCGGCGCGAAGCTCCACAGCGTCATCGCCGGCGGGTGTACGCTGGCGGAGGTGAAGCGCGCCCCGTGCGCGGCGGTGAACACCTCTTGGTGCTTCGACTGGGGCCGGCGCATCGGGCTGCTCATGCGGGAGCGCTTTGGCGTTCCCTTCTGCGAGTCCGGCCTGCCCTACGGCCTGGGCGCCACCGCCGACTGGGTGCGCAAGATCGCGGCGCCGCTGGGGCTGTCGGCGCAGGCGGAGGACTTCATCGCCCGCGAGTCCGAGCGCATCGAACCCGATCTTGAGGAGGCGAAGCGGCTGCTGGCAGGGCGGCGGGCCCTGATCGAGACTGGGCCCATGCGCGCCATCGCACTGGCGCGGATGGCCGCAGAGCTGGGCATGCAGGGTGTGATCTTCAACATGCACCCCTATACCCTCCGGGAGCGCAAGGAGGCGGTCCAGTTCCTGCTCGACAGTGACCAGAACCCTCGCGTGCTGCTCACCCGCGGGGCCTTCGAGATGGGCAGCTACAGCGCCTCGAAGCAGACGCAGGACGAGATGGAGGCCTTCCTCGGAGATGCGCAGGACTGGGTGTACTTCGGCTCGCCTCTGCGTTTCCCGGGGGTGCCGCTGGTGAACCTGGCGACCGAGATCGGGCAGCCGCACTTCGGCTTCGCCGGCGTGCAGAACATCGCCCGCCGCGCCGCTTCCGCGATGCGCCACGCCCATCGCGAACGCTCCGGGCTCATGCGCCAGGCCATGTACGGGGTGGCCATCCACGGGGATCTGTTCTGAGGTGACCGCCATGCCATACGATGCCGCCGCGCGCCGCTGTGCGAGACATGCTTCACGCCCGGGCTCGGGGTGCGACTCCGTCGGACAGGTGGAGCCCGCGCCGCACGACACCAGAGAGCACGGCGGCCTGGATCCCTATCTCCGTTGCGCGTTCGCGGGCGCGGGCAAGACGCTCGCCGGTGTGCTCGACGCGTGCCTCGTGCTCCATTCTCCACAGGGCTGCCACGGGCTGATCAGGGATGCGCTGGCCACCCAGCGCGTCGACTTCTCCGAAGCCCAGGTCGTCTCGTCTAAGCTGTGCGAGACCGAGATCGTGTACGGCGGGGAGGAGCGACTTAGGGAGACGATCCGCGAAGCGCGCTCCTATGGCGCGCCCTACCTATTCGTGATGTCGGCGTGCGGGCCAGAGGTAGTTGGCGATGACATCGCCGCGGTGTGCGAGGCGATGAGCCGGGAGTGTGGGGTTCCGGTGATACCCATGGAGTGCGCCGGGTTCCGCGGCAACGAGCACCAGGGCGTTGACATTGCGCTCGAGAAGCTCCTGGACTTCGGGGCGCGGGAGGCAATGCCGAAGGTGCCGCGTTCCGTCACCCTTATCGCGCCTCACGCGAGTGCCAACCCGGCCTGGCCGGCCGATCTGGGATGGGTGCGGCGGGTCCTGGGCGAGATGGGCGTCACTGTGGTGAGCGTGCTCACGCACAAGCAGGACATGCAGGGCATCGCGCGCACGCCCGCGGCGGAGACGAGCCTGCTGCTCAGTCACGACGCCGGCGCCCCCACCTCCGAGCGGCTGGCCGAGCAGTTCGGCGTGGAGCCGGTGTGCCGTGAGCTGCCGCTGCCCATTGGCCTGACGAATACCAAGCGCTGGCTCGAGGCCCTGGCACAGCGGTTCGACGCCGCGCCGGTGGCGGAGCGGCTCATTGAGGACGGGCATCGGAATGTCATCCGGGCGATCCGCTTGCGGGGCCCGAACATCGAGTTCTACCACCGCGTGGAGGCCGCCATCGCGGCCGATGCGACGCTCGGAATCCCGTTCCTTCGCTTCATCACGGAGGACCTGGAGGGCGTCCCCTCCGCCGTCTTCCTGCGGTCCTGCTCGCAGGCTGCCCGCGGAGTGCTGGCACGGGAACTCGAGGAGCTGGATCTCACCCCGGAGGTCGTGATCGGAGCGGATGCCTACGCCATGAAGCAAGGGCTGCGCCGCGCCCGCCCCGACTGCGTGTTCGGCAGCTTGGTCGAATGGCAACTCGGCAAAGAGCTGGGCGTCCCCTACTGCTTTCGGGTGATCTCGCCGACCAGCCGCTTCCAGATGACCGACCGGCCCTACTTCGGCTATGAGGGGCTCATCAACCTCCTGGAGATCCTCCAGAATGAGCACCAGGACCGGTGGCGGTCTCGCATCCGGCGCTACGAAGCGAAGTGGTAGGACCAATGCGACAGATCGCGGTGTACGGCAAGGGCGGCATCGGCAAGAGCACCATCGCCTCCAGCCTCGCGGCGGCGCTGTCTGAGCGCGGTCACAAGGTGATGCAGATCGGGTGCGACCCGAAGCGGGACTCGACGCGCAACCTCACCGGTGGCCGGATGATGCCTTCGGTGCTGGACAGCATGCGCGAGCAGCTTGCCGCGGGCAGAGATGCGGACAGCGTGCCCCTGGAGGAGGTCGTCTTCGAGGGCTACCGGGGTGTGAGGTGCGTGGAGTCGGGCGGGCCTGAGCCGGGGGTCGGCTGCGCGGGGCGCGGGGTGCTGGCTGCCATCTCCTACCTGAGGGACAAGGGCGCCTTTGCGCGGTACCAACCCCACATCGTGCTCTACGACGTACTCGGCGATGTCGTGTGCGGCGGCTTCGCGCAGCCCATCCGGGAGGGCTACGCGCGGGAGATCTATCTGGTCTGCGCGGGCGAGTTCATGAGCCTCTACGCGGCGAACAACATCGCGCGGGGGATCACGCGCCTCTCCGAGCACAGCCCTTCCCGCCTAGCTGGTGTGATCTGCAACCATCGCGGAGACGAAGCCTTCGAGGACCGGGTGGTAGGAGCCTTCGCGCACAGGCTCGGCTGTGGACTGATTGGGTCAGTGCCGCGCAGCCAGGAGATCCAGATGTGTGAGGTGCGCGGGCAGACCGTGATCGAGGGGATGCCGGACTCAACGGCGGCCGCGGCGTTCCGCGAGCTCGCCGATCGCATCCTCGCCAACCAGACGCGCGTCGTGCCGGCGCCCCTGGAGGTGCCGGAGCTAGAGGAGATGTACCGGTCGGTCTATGCCTCGTGCCAGGAGAATGCTGGTGATCCCCGCACCAGATGCTGAGCGGCCGGAAGGCACAGGGGCGGCGCCCAGCTCTCGACTCCTCACAAGGCACCCCTGCTACTCGCACGCGGCCCATCGGCGCTATGGGCGCATCCATCTGCCGGTGGCAGAGCGGTGCAATCTGGGCTGCCGCTACTGCGAACGGCGCATCGGGGGACTCACCTACCACGCCTACCGGCCGGCCGTTGCCGCCCGCGTTGTGACGCCGGAGGAAGCGGCGGAGCTGGTCGCGAGGCATCTGCGCGAATCCAACCTCACTGTGGCCGGCATCGCGGGGCCCGGTGAGCCGCTGTGCAACCCGGAGACGTTCGAGACGCTTCGGCTGATCGGCGCTCGGTTCCCCGAGTTGATCCTCTGCCTGAGCACGAACGGTCTGCTCCTGCCGGACTGCGCGGAGGAACTGCACGCGCTTGGCGTGAGGACGCTCACGGTGACGCTCAACGCGGTCGATCCCGCCCTCGGTGAGCGCATCTACTCCCATGCCGATACCGGTGAGGGAGTGCTCGTCGGGCGGGAGGCGGCCGCGGCACTGCTCGCACGGCAGCTCGAAGGCATCGGCCGCGCTGCCGCGCTCGGGATCACCGTGAAGATCAACAGCATCCTCATTCCCGGCGTGAATAGCGGCGGCCACCTCGAGCAGGTGGCTCGGGCGGCGCGCGCCGTCGGTGCCCGGGTGCAGAACATCACCCCGCTCATCCCACTCGGGCGATTCCGCGATCTGGCGCCGCCCACCTGCGCCGAACTCCAGCGGACGCGCGCACAGTGCGAGCAGATCATCCCACAGTTCCGGCTCTGCCAGCAGTGCCGAGCGGACGCGGTGGGAGTGCCGGGGAGGCCGACCCGCGCTGCCTCTTTGCTCCGAGCCTGCGTCCGATAGCCAGCAGTGCCAGACGCCGCGGTTAGGCGTGACTGAGACCAGGGTTGCCTTGCGCGAAGTGCTTCTCGTGCCTGTGCGCTAGGTGGCGAATCTGGAGAGTACGACCGCCGCCTCGTCTGATGCGCGGCCTTTCCCAGCCATGGATACCGACTGCCCGCCACCGATGGGGCCCGCCCCTGAGGGGATGACTGCCGCCCGATGCGCAAGGTGGGGGCTACGCGGCCTCGGGAAGTCGGTAGGCGGCGAGTCTCGCGCCTGAGAAGAACCGACGCTCGAGGGTGATAGAGGGTCTCTTGTCTCACAGTTACAGAGTCTCTTGAATCATGGTGAGAGACCATGGTTCAAGAGACTCCCCAGGAGAGCGTCTGGCGCCCTTCTGAGAGATTCTCTTGCATCAGGGGTCTTACCCTGATGCAAGAGAATCTGTAGGTCGAGCACCTTCTCCCACCTCGGCAGATCCTCTGGCCCAATGAGAAGCGAATGCAGCGCCTCCCCCTTCACGAGGCCCCTGGTGGGGTCGGTCACGCTGCCTGCTGTCGCCAACAGCACGATGCCGGCGCTCACCAGAAACACTGCGGTGAGGCATAGCGTCACTCCCCGATAGGCCTTCACGCCAGTACACTGTCCAGCCTCAGCGTTCTTGGGACAGAGGAGGGCCTGGGGTAAGCTATGCCGGCGGCGTTCCCGCCCTTGTATGTTTCGTATCCTCCCGCGGATCTGGCGGCGGCCGACGCAGGCGCGGCATCCCCGCCTCACGCCCGCTGCCCGGGTTGGGCGGCGCCTCCTACGGCAGCCCCCTCACCTCCGCCAGGGCCTCTGCCAGGTCCCGGGCCCGGACGGCCGGGGTGAAGGTGAGGAAGAACACCGCCTCCCCGGTCTGCCGCGCCTCGTGCGTGGTGCTGCGGCCGGCGAAGAGGAAGTACCCGTCATTCCCACACGTCTCGCCGCCGATCGAATGATTGCCCCTTTCGCCGGGATGGCAGGCCAGCACCACCGCTTCTCCTGCCCTGGGGTTCTCGAACATCACCCAGCGGCGGGTCCGCAGGCCGCCCGAGAATTCACACCTGATACGCGAGGCCCGCTGGTCATCCGCCCCGCTCAGCACCGCCTCCAGGTAGCTCCCCCCAAGGATGGGCCAGACCTGGACCCCGCCATCCACCCACCCGGCCGTACCGGCGCGCCGCGTGGTGCGGACCGCGATGGCAATGACACTGCTTCCGGGCGCCAGAAGGTAGTCCAGGGAGAGAGCATCGCGGCGGCCCCGCTCCTCCTTGGGCGCGCACGACACGCGCACCCCTCGCCAACCGATGCCCTGGCTGCCGCGGCGCGCGATCTCCCGTGCGGTGAACCGCTCCTGGAACAGCTCTCGCCCCACTGACCCGAGCTGGGGCTGGATCCCTCCGAACCAGGGGTTCATGTAGAAGAAGGGCCGCGCCTCCGGATAGGCCGATCGGAGGAGCTGCTCCCCATCCCGCTCCAGGGAGATGGCGCAGCCCTGGAACTTCGGCGCGATGGTGAGCGCCAGCACCCCGTTCTCGATCCGGTACAACTCTCCGTTCTCACCGGCCCGCTCCACAGTGACCTCTGCCCGCGGGTCACCCAGGACGACCACAGGCTGGCGCTCCCGGTAGATCACCCGGTCTATCTGCGCCGAGCAGTCAACGAAGTACCCGCCTTCCGGCAGTGAGGCCTGGCGAGTGAGCGTCACCGGCCTTGAGGCGCTCCGCTCCTGGTTGACCTCGCGGAAGCGCGCACTCTTCGGGTGGACGTGGATTCCGTGGGGCGCGCTCACCCGCAGCGTTCCCTGGAACTCGAGCTCGCCGATCGAGTCCACCACCAGCCTGGCGCGGGCCTCCCGGCCGTGGATGACCACCGGACTGGGGCGGAGCCCGAAGTCCAGTGGCGGTCGGGTTTCAGGCCGGCTTTGCTCGCGGTACAGACGAGGGCCGTACAGATTCTGCCACCAGCGGCGGACGGTCACATGGTCGCCATCTCCGACGAACACGTAGAGCGGGCTGGCCGACACCGACTGCCCAGGCTCGGCCGGCGGCAGCACGTGGTCCAGCTCATTCCACCATCCGTGGCCATGCACCCGGTGCGCCCGCTCCCAGAGCAGGCCGGCGGTCAGGCCGGCATCGTCCTCCATCGCCACCCAGGTCTCAGGCCAGGCGTGCGCTTCCTTGGTCAGCCGGTGCTCCGGCCCCGAGCGGCCCGCGCCGCCGCCCGGGCTCCGCACGAGCCCCTTCGGGCTCATCGCCGTGATCCAGTTTCCCCGGAGTTGTAGCAAGCGCTTGATCTGCCCCTCGAAGCGACTGGTCGAGCCATTGAGAATCGTGTCGCGCAGTTCCACCAGGGGCAGGTTCGACAGCGTGATCCGCCGCTCCAGCCACAGCCCTGGCCGGAACACGGACTCGGTGGTCAGGACTGCGGTGACCCGCTCGCCCTGCCGCTCGATGCGGGCGTCACAGGGGGTGTCGAAGAACTCCTCCCAGGCGAAGGGCGGGCCAAGCTGCGGCTGCCCCAGGGTGGCCGCCTGCCAGTGGTTGTGGATCTTGTCGCCCACGCTGCTCCACCCACCGCGGCGGTTGATGTGGACGTGCAGGGCCGCCGATTCCAGCAGCACCCGGTCCTTCTCCACGTGCCCGTTCACCTCACCGGGCTGCCCGAAGTGCAGGTACAGGTCCGCTCTCTTCGGCTGGATGGTTCTGCCTTGGGCCCCCACCTCGGACTCGACCTTGAGATGCGCCGGGCCCGACTCAGACCCAGTCAGCGTCACCGGCATCTCCACCGACCCCCTGGCAGGAATCTCCACCTCCTGCTTGGCCGGCTCGATGCGCACTCCCCCGGCCCCGCGCAGCCGCACCTTCGCCTTCACCGGCCGCCCGAGCTCATTCCATCCCTGCACGATCACCCGCTCGCGCCGGCCGGGCCGGAGGTTGTGGCCCACCCCGTCCAGGCTGAAGCCGACCGCTTGCTTGCTCTCGAAGCCGGCCTCCAGTCGAATCGGCGTCCCGTTCACCATGACGTCCGTGCGGATGATCGGGGCGTGTGGCTCCTGCTCCTTATCCCGGATGTTGGGGTCTACTTCGAACTGGGCCGACAGCTCCGCTCGCCCCTTCACCCGCAGGATCTGCTTGTGGTCGAGCTTGATGCCTTCATCGGCCGACGCGACCAGGGCGATCTCCAGCGGCCGGGAGCCGTGGTTGACGATCTGCCAGCGGATGGTGTGCGGCACCCCGGCGACCAGCCTCTCGTTCTCCAGGAAGCATCCCGCCAGGAGCTCGTTGGTCTCGATCTCCACCAGCCCCCATGACTGCCGGTCATAGACCATGCGCAGCCGATCCCCCTCCTCTTCCCACTCGTACGGGTAGACCCGCACCTTGCCTCGCTTGTGGTCATCGGCGGTGAGCGACAGGTCCCGCTTCATGGTGCGGTACCAGTCGTGCTTCCGGAAGAACTCCTGCGCGACGGGATGCCGGCGCGCCCCCGGGGTGAAGTTCTGCATCAGCACGCCCCACGGCTCTGCCGGCGACCACATGAACCCCGACTTCTTGTAGAGCGGGACAGCCTTCAGGTTCCCCGGCCAGGTGTGCAGGTCAACGCGGGCAATGCCCAGCTCGTAGACGCGCTCCACCGCGCTCAGCAGCACCGCCTTGCCGAAGCCCTTCCCGTGGTAGTCGGGATGCGCGTTCAGGAATGGGATGTAGGCGCGGTTGCGCTCATTGGGCCGGGCCGCCACATCGCAGAAGGCGATGATCTGGTCGCCCAGCTCGGCTACGAACGTGCCCAGGCGGCGCTCCTCCCGGAAGCGCCTCTGGGCCTCCTCCGGGGTGGTCGGATCCCAACCCCCGCCCGGCCAGCCGCGGCCGGACTCGTTGATGAAGCGAGCCAGCTTCTCGGCATCCCTTCGCCGCCAGTCTTTCGTCAAGTCTCGGATGCGTGCCGCCATACCGACCCTCCCTCACTCATCACCGGCCCGCCAAGGCAGCCAAGACGGTGCACAATAGCCTGCCCAGGAAAGCAGGGAACCGCGGGCCCCTGCTGCCCACGGCTCCGGGTGGTCGGACTGGGGATGAAAGAAGCGCTACCCGAGGCCGCCGGAGGATGGGCTGATAGGCTCGCGCCAGCTTGTGCGGACGTCCACGCTCACCACCTCCGGCTGGAGATCCCTCGCTCTTGGGCGAGGTGCGGCGGATGATAGCAGAATGCCGGGGCGCTGTCAAGCAAGACCGGGGTCACCGCAGGACCACTCGTCTTGGGGCAGACGCGGCCCTTTGTCGTCATTCTGAGCTGTTCGCCAAGAGTGGGCGAGCGAAGAATCCATTTACTAGGTCGGCGTCCCCCAGGGCGGACGAGGCTCCTAACATAGGTCCGGGCGGAGAGACGACGTGTGCCGCCTCACTTGGTGAGATGATGCAGTGACCCTGGCCCGCACCCGGCAGCTCTTGACGGCCTCCGCCCCGCGCGCTATTGTTATAGGCGTAACAGAGCGGCGGTGAGGAGGCGGCACCGCTCACCGCGGGTTTCCAGCCATCAGCACGGACGCGAGGGGATGGTTCAGTGTTGGTCTGGTGTCTCAGTGGTGGTCGCTCGGTTCGGCGGGTAGGCACTGACATGCGGACCTGGCCGGCTTCACTCGCGGTTGCAGGCGCTCACCTCAAAGGTGGGCGCCTTTCTTCTTGCGCTGGCGGCGCTGAGCTCTTGGCGCTCGCGCCGCCGGCCCTCCGACGCGGGAATCCCGGGAGCGGCTGAGCATCGGCTGACCCGTGTGGGCAGATGCAGTGCCGAGAGGGGCTGTGGGGACAGAAAGGAGGTGAGGAGAGAGCAGAAAGGTCTAGGGTCTGTGACGAGGCTGTCGGGCCGTGAATGTCATCTATAGCTCATAGGAGGCTACGACTGCGATGTCACGACGACGGGGTTTCACCCTGATTGAGTTGTTGGTGGTGATCGCGATCATCGCGATCCTGGCCGCCATGCTCTTCCCAGTCTTCGCCCGAGCCAGAGAGTCGGCCCGCAAGATTCAGTGCTTGTCCAATGTGAAGAACATTGCGACGGCCGTGCAGATGTACTTGGTGGACTACGACCGGTTCCCGCCAGATGAGCACCGGCAGGAGGTGATCAACTGGTTCGTGGACTACGGCGACCGGGAGTGCTGCTGCCGCCCGGTGCAGGCTAACCCCTATCTCAAGTGGCCGGTGATCTTCGAGGAGTACGTGAAGAACCGGGATGTCTGGCGCTGCCCCAGCTCGAGGTATGTCAGCAACTTCGGCGTGAACTGGGGATACGGGGTTGGAGACTGGTTCGGGTACTGGGAGGATGTCATAGCCCCGGTGGGATGTGTTGGCAGCCTCCAGGCCTGCAGCCGCGGCTATCCCCCGGGATGGGGAGGCAGCACCACCGACTCCTTTGTGCAGGAGACCTGCGGTGGGCCAGACACCGGAGGCTTTGACCAGTCAATCGGATATCCGCGGACGCTCTACGACATGAAGACTGGCCAGATGTCAGATCCCGCGAAGTACGTGGTGGTGGCCGACGCGGGACCGGTGGTCAGCGGCTTCGACCGGACCTCCTGGATCGCCTACCCAGACACCTGCCGGATTGACGGTGTCGCCTGCACCAGCCAAGGATGGCAGTGTGGCGCGGACTGGGAGAACTGCTCCTGGAGTCAGGAGTGCGGGACCCTGCAAGGCGACCCGCGCTGGGCCCTCGATCCTACGTACCGCAAGGATCACGCCAGGGCCCGTCACCTGGGGGGCGACAACATCGGGTTCGCTGATGGGCACGCGGCCTGGATGTCTGCCGAGTCGATTCTCTTTGGCGGCGAGAACTGGTCAGGCTGGTCCGATGGCTCGAACCGGCTGATGGGCGTTGGTGTCTGCATCGTCCCGAGCATAGAGTGCTGCGGCAGGAAGTGAGCCGGCTGCAGCCCGCTGCCTCTGGGCGGAGTCCGCCCCAGGCGGACTCCGCTCAGTCTTTGGCCCTGGCTCAGGGAGGGTCTTCAGCCTGCCCCGGGGCAGAAGGAGATTCAGCCGCGGGGGCGAAAACCCCCCCTAGAGCACGTTACTGGACGCCCTGTCAGTCAGGCCGACCGGTGGCAGCAGGCGCTTGCTACCGCGTGTCTTGCCGGAGAGCGGGCGGGCAAGAGACGGCCGAGAGAGCCGGTGCAGCATGTCTCTGTGCACGGCTAATGCAAGCGATCCTGTAGTAGAGTAGAGAAAGGAGGTGATCGGGGACACGGCCGTGACGGGGCTTTGGGTGCTGGAGAACCGCACTGAGTGCAATCGGTGGTAAAGGAGGTCAGCGGGTGATGAGGCAACGGCTCAAGGGTTTCACCCTGATCGAGTTGTTGGTAGTGATCGCGATTATTGCGATCCTGGCGGCGATGCTTTTCCCAGTTTTTGCGCGTGCTCGGGAATCGGCCCGTAAGATTCAGTGCCTGTCTAATGTGAAGAACATCGCTACCGCAGTGCAGATGTACCTCGTGGACTACGACCGATTCCCGCCAAAGGAGCACGACCCCGCGGCGCGGGCCGCCGTCATGGAGTACGGCGCGAACGTGGAGGGGGGCGACTGCTACGGGGGAAGCTGCTCCGACGGTCACGCCGACTGTCGTGCCACGGAGGCCAACCCCTATCTGCGCTGGCCCGTGATCCTGGAGGAGTACGTCAGGAACCGTGATGTCTGGCGGTGCCCCAGCGCGAAGTTCGTCGCGCACCCTGGGATCAACTGGGGCTACGGGGTAGGTCAGTGGTGGCAATATCTCCTGGATGTCGGGGACGTATGCCACCGCCCCCGGCCCTGCAGCGACCCCTTCCCTCCAGGCTGGGGAGGCAGCATCACTGACTCAGCCAAGCAAGACCAGTGCGCGGGACCCGAGGTCGGAGGGTTCGAGCAGTCAATCGGCTATCCCCGGACGCTTTACGACATGAAGACGGGGCAGATGTCGGACCCCGCTAAGCATGTGGTCGCGGCGGACGCGGGACCGGCGATGAACGCCCTGGACCGGACCTCTTGGGTCGCCTATCCGGACTTCTGTCGGATAGACGGTGTTGCCTGCACCAGCCAGGGTTGGCAGTGCGGCTCGTGTTACCCGATCGCTGATTCGGGCTGCTGCGTGGACTCGGACGGGGATCCTTGCGCCCCAGCCAAAGGCGAGGTGCAATTCGCCCTAGATCCTACCTATCGCAAGCAGCATGCCCGCCCTCGTCATCTGGGCGGTAGCAACCTCGGCTTCGCTGACGGGCACGCCTCCTGGATGGCTTCCGAGACCATTCTCTTTGGAGGCGAGAACTGGTCGGGCTGGGCCAGCAACCCTGACAACCCACTGCTACTAGGCCTGGGTGTCTGCATCGTCCCAAGCACGGAGTGCTGCGGCAGGAGGTAAGCTGGCCGCGAGATGGTGCCTCTTGGGCGGACTCCGCCTCAGGCGGACTCCGCTCAGTCTTTGGCCCTGGCTCAGGGAGGGTCTTCAGCCTGCCCCGGGGCGGAAGGAGAATCAGGGGCGGGGGCGAAAACCCCCCTAGAGCACGTTACTGGACGCCTTGTCAGTCAGGCCGGCCGGTGGCAGCAGGCGCTTGCTGGCGCGT
>Ga0315307_1000067_pt1 | contig 41685 bp, 34 predicted proteins | sample TDP2_MG_FD_203079 | JGI IMG/M metagenome (GOLD analysis project Ga0315307, IMG submission 203079) | Freshwater sediment microbial communities from Lake Towuti, South Sulawesi, Indonesia - TDP2 | ecosystem: Environmental > Aquatic > Freshwater > Lake > Sediment | place: Indonesia: South Sulawesi...
GCCGAGACGGTGCGGGCTCACCATGAGCGCTGGGATGGGCTGGGCTATCCGGAGGGGCTGCGCCAGGAGGCGATCCCCCTGGGCGCCCGCCTCCTCGCCCTGGCGGACGCGCAGGTCCGCCTGACAGGGTCACCTGGTCAGCGGCTCGCCGCGGCCGAGGAAATGATCCCTCGGCTGCGTCACGTGGCCGGTTCTCGCCTCGACCCGAAGCTGGTGGAGCTGCTGGCCGTGTGTGCCGAGGGCGCCAGCGACGGCCGGTTCACATCCCCACAGGCAGCCAGCCTCGATCCCGCATGGTGGCGATGAGTTCGCCCACCGCCACCACCTGGGCCGCGATCCGATCGGTCACCCCGTATTCCCTGGCAGTCTCCCGCACGCCGTGGAAGGCCACTTCGAGCTGCTCGGCGACGGTGGCGTAGGTCTCCTGGGCCCTGGTCATCGCCCCCGACTTGGCCTGTCGCCACTCCACATAGGAGGCGATGACCCCTCCGCTGTTCGCCAGGATATCTGGCACGACCGGGATGCCCCGGGTGTTGAGGATCTTCTCCCCCTCGGGCGCGATCGGCCCGTTCGCCGCTTCCACGATCAAGCGCGCGGACACTCGCGGGGCATTGCCCTCGTGGATCACCCCCTCAACGGCCGCCGGGATGAGCACGTCCACATCCAGGGCCAGCAGCTCCTGGTTCGTGATCTGGTCCCCCTGGCAGCCAGCCACTCCCCCCTGCTGGAGCACGTGGTCCCGCAAGGCCTCCACCGGGACGCCGGCATCCCAGTAGACCCCACCGGTGATGTCAGAGACCGCCACCAGCTTTGCGCCCCGCTCCTGGAGGAAGCGGCAGGTCCACTCGCCCACGTTCCCAAACCCCTGCACTGCCACCCGCTTGCCGGCGATGCCCTCCCCGAACAATGCCTCGCAGGACAGCTCGGCGATATGGGCCACACCGTAGCCAGTGGCTTCGCGCCGCCCCGGTAGTCCACCCACGCGCGGGGGCTTGCCGGTGACTGACTCGGGGATGTGGGTTTCGCCGTAGATGACGGCCATGTCGGAGGGAGTGCTGCCCAAGTCCGGCGCCGGCACATAGGCCCCCGAGAGCAGCTCCCCCTTGATCATGTGGACGTACTCTTTGATCAGCGCGGTCTTGTTGGCCGCCGGGAACTCCCGTGGATCCAGGCGGATGGCGGACTTGCCGCCGCCAAAAGGGACGCCCACCAGCGCGGTCTTGTAGGTCATCAGTTCGGCGAGCTGTCGGGTGTGTTCCAGGGTCACCGTGGGCCAGATGCGCACACCCCCCTTGGCCGGACCCCGCGCGGTGTTGTGGTAGACCACATAGGCATCGGTCTCCACCAGACCCTCCGGATGGAGGATGAGGTTGAGGCTGAAGCTGATCTCCTTCTCGCTCTTGCAGAGGAGCCGCTCGGCCGCAGCCGGGACTCTGGCGTACGCCTTCACCTGCTCGAAGTCAACGATCGGCACGCTTGTCACCTCAGCACACACCCGGCGGGAGCGGATTCCTCCGCTCACTCGTCATATCTGTGCATTCCACACGCGGGCTGTTCTCGCGAATCCCGGCCTTCGGGCTCCGAGGAGTTGCCCGCTCAAGACGGGTGGAGGCTGGGCCTGCTCGCCCCGGGATCTCCAGCAGGACGTGACTGCCCGCGCGCCATTGGCGGCAGGAGGGCAGTTGCTCCCAGAGAGCTCTGTCCTTCACGGGCGCGATCAGCGCGACAGGCCCGGAGGCGAGCTGCTCCATCAGTTGGTGCTGCTCCCGTCGGCCGAAGGTGAGCACGGACCGGCGAAGTACGAAGCAGACAGTCTCCGGGTTGGTCTCGTAGAGCACGAGCTGGCTGTGCGGCAGCTCGCGCGCCGCCACCAGGGCGAGGCGAGCCACCCCCCCGCCCAGGTAGGGGGAGAGCACCGGCAGGATCCCTGCAAGCACACTGAGCAGGATCGCGACCTGGCCTGTCGCGACTGCCGCCAGGGCGGGCCGAAGGCGACCGCGGAGCCCGTAGAGTGCACCCACGGCGATGTCTGCCAGGCCGATCACCCACACGACCACAGGGATTACTAGGAGGCCGGCCTCCTCGGCGGCGCCGACCGGCGCGCCCAGGCGCCGGGCCGCCGTCGGGAGGAGTGATACCAGGACGGCGAGGACAGCCGCGCCCGCAGCCAGAGCAATCCACGGCGCGCGGCCAGGCTGGGCCAGGCGCCGGTCGAGTTCCGCGCCGACCAGCAACGCCATCGGGGGGAAGAGAGGGGTGATGTAGCCGGGCAGCTTGGTGCTGGCCAGCGAGAATCCGGCCAGCACTGTGAGAGTCCAGATGATGCAGAGAGGGCGCCAGAAGGCCGTCGGCAGGCCCTGGTCTGCGCGCCGGACCATCGCCGCGGGCAGGAACACCACCCAGGGGAAGAAGCCAACTGCGATGAGCGGCAGGTAGTACCAGATGGGGCCGCCGTGGCCCTGCATAGGCTCGAGCACCCGCCTCAGGTGCTCCCGCAAGAGGAGCGTCGAGCCGAAGGCCTGCCCGTGGCGGGCGCTCATGGCGAGGAACCAGGGCGCGGCAATGCCAATGGCGATGGCCGCTGCCAGCAGCACTGAGCCGATGGCGAGGGCCGCGCTGTGGGGGCCGCGTCCGCGGGGCGACCTGAGGACGCGCCAGGATGCGTCAGCGATGGCGACGACAACCGGGACGAGGCCGGCCGCGCCCTTCAGCAGGACGCCCAGGCCGATGCACGCTCCGAAGGCGGCCGCGCCGCTGAGAGCCCCCCCACTGCGCCATCTCTCGTAGGCGAGCAGCGCCAGCAGGGCCAGGCAGGTCAGCGGGACATCCATGATCCCCATGCGCCCGATGACCGCCATCTGGAGCGATGTCGCCAGGGCCAGGCCCGCAAGCAGCCCCGCACGCTGTCCCCAGGCGCGCCCCCCGATGCGCGCGGTGAGCATCACCGTCAGGACTGCCAGCAAGGCCGCGGGCAACCGCGCCGCGAAGGGCGAGACGCCCAACAGCCGGTAGCTGACCGCGGCCAGCCAGTAGTAGAGGGGAGGTTTCTCGAAGAAGGGGCCGCCATTGACCCGTGGTGTGATCCAGTCACCGGTGGCGACCATCTCCCGGCCGGCCTCTGCGTAGAGGGCCTCATCCCGGCCGAACAGGGGAAGGCGGCCCAGGCCGGCCAGGAAGAGCGCGGCTGAGCCGGCGAACAGCAGGATGGAGGGAGCAAGGGGGCGCATGTGGCGCCTCACGCCGCGCTCTGTTCTACGCGTCGGCAACCTCACCTTGCCTACTGCGAGCCGCGGCCAGGCGTGTGACCCACTGCCCGGCGGCGATGCCGAGCATAGCGCCCGCCCAGGCGTCAGAAGGAAAGTGATTGCCGACCACTACGCGCGCGGCCGCGACCGCAACTGCGACCACAACCAGCGGCAGACGGAGCCACGGGAACCAGGCGCCCAGCGCGACCGCGATGGCGAATGAGGTGGTGCTCTCTCCTGAGGGGAAGGACTGGTACTCGTGGAGATGAGCGTAGCCCATCCAGGCGGCCGGCGGCGGCAGCTCAACCCACGGGCGCGGGCGGTGAATGACGACTTTGAGGATGGCGGCGGTGGCCCCGGCGAGGGCGAAAGCCAACAGCGCCCAGGTGCCCGCGCTCTTCGCGCGGTGGCCCAGAATCGCGCCTATGCTTATGAGGAGAAGCAGGGCCAGTGCCTGGATGTAGCCGACACCGAGCCAGCGGATGCTGTGGCGGAGCAGGTGGGCAAGCTCAGTGTCACGCAGTGGCTTCAGGACAGCCATCACCGCCCCGTCGAGGGCGAAGGAGAGGGCCAGGCCGCAGGCGAGCGCCAGCCACAGGTAGCGCGCGCGGTGAGGCCTCGCCGCGTTCTTGGCCCTGGTCAAGGCTGCGGAGGTGTTCGCGGGATCGTTAGGCATAGGAGGGCGGCCGGGACTATACCCACCACGGGCGGGCACCGCAATCTCGCCGAGTCAGCAGCCGCATGGTCGCCCTACAAGCGTGGCCGCTGCCCTCCCAGGGCCCGGTGTGTCTCCTTGAGCTGCTCGATGATGGGGATCTTCTGGGGGCACTTGGGCTCACACTCGCCGCACTCCTGGCAGGCGTCCGCGTTGCGGTTGCCCTGCTCCTCGTTGAACCAGCGGTAGCGCTGCCGCGCGGCCTCAGTGAGGCCGTAGACGCGATGCAGGTTCATCAGGCGGAAGCACTCGGGGATGTTGACGCCATTGGGGCAAGGCAGGCAGTATCCACAGCCAGTGCAGTACAGGTCGGCGAGGCGCTTGTTCTCCTCCAGCATCTCCAGCACCCGCTGGCGCTCCTCCCCGCTGAGCGGCTCCTCTCGGCTGGCGGTGGCTGCGTTCCCCTCCACCATCTCGAGGGTGTTCATGCCGGAGATAGCGACGGTGACGCTGGGATTCGAGAGCACGAAACGGAGCGCGATCTCGGGGCTGCTCTTGGTGCCACCCGGCACCAGCTTCAGAATCTGCTCCGAGGGGAAGCCCAGCCGTCCGCCGCCCACCGGCCCCATCACCACCACGCCCAGTCCCTTCTCGTGCGCATAGGCCATGCTCTCCTCGTTGGCGCGGTCCAGCAGGTTGTACTGGCAGGTGACCACCTCTAGGTCCGGCGCCGCCTCGATGATGTCAATCATGCGCTTGGGGTCGTCGTGGAAGGAGAACCCCAGGTGCTTGACCAGGCCTTCCTCCCTGGCCCGGCGGGCGCCGTCCACCGCGCCCCCCTTCGCCAGCACCTGCTGCGCCGTCGCCCAGTCCAGAGAGTGCATGTGGTAGACGTCAATGTGCTCAATCCCCAGACGCGACAGCGATTGCTCGATCATCATCCGGCAGTCGTCGGCCTTCTTGGTGCGCTGCCCCCAGGGCGGGTACTTGGTCGAGACCACTTTGCCCTCTCGCCGGCCCTGGAGGGCCTTGCCGATGACGGTCTCGCTCTCACCTCTGCAGTAGCCCACCGCGGAGTCGAAGTAGTTCACCCCGAGCCCCATGGCGCGGTGAAGCACGGCAATCGCCAGGTCCTGATCCACGTGCTCGTCCACCATCTTGAACCTCATGCCCCCAAACCCCAGGGCCGAGACCCTCAGGCCGGTGCGTCCCAGGATGCGATACTGCATGACGACCTCCACAGGCGAGCGATAGGCGGGCGCCCCCGGCCCGCCTCAGTCCCCATTGTTCCCCCTGTGATGCAGGCGAACCTGCTCCCGGGAGACGGCACGCGGTCGGCAGCACAAGTCGCCAGCGGCGGAGCGCCGTCCCTGCGGGCTGCCGACCAGGGCACTCCGCAAGGGGCGAGCTTCGGCGCTGGAGAAGGCCGAGGGCTGGAGAGCACCCGATGGCCCGGATCGCTCCGCGGCGCAGCACAGCCGTGGAGACGAGAGGCGCGGCAGCCGATGTCGGCCCTGCTGGCCCATGGGACCGCGCCGAAGGTGTGCTGCGGCCCGCGAGATCACCCGGGGCGACGGGCTGGGGCGGCCAAGGCCATGGGCCACCCCGAGGGAGGCGCTTCCGCGTTGCCCGGTGACACCAACGGGGATGCTCGGCCGCCTGGAGCGAGCCGCGAGGGCCCCTCACCGCACTTGGGCAGGCTCACCCTGCGCGCGATCGTGGTCGGCCTGCTGTGTGTCGCGCTGGTGGCCTTCGTCACCGCCTGGGCCGAGCTGGTGATCAAGCGCATCACCATCGGCATCCTCACCTTCCCGCCAGTCGCCTTCGGGGTGTTCGTCTTCCTCACCGCGGGCAACCGCCTGGTCCGCCGGATCAGGCCGAGGCTGGCCCTCAGGCCTGCCGAGCTGCTCATCATCTACGCGATGATGCTGCTCAGCGCGTGGACCTCCTCGCGCGGGGCCCCTCCGCGTCTGATCGCGCTCCTCACCAGTGTCAACTACTACGCCGATCCGAGCAACAAGTGGGAGACGACCTTCTTCCCCCATCTGCCAGGGCAGCTCATCCCCTGGGACCCTGGAGGTGGGCCCCGGCAGCCCGTCGTGGTGGCGCTCTACGAGGGCCTGCACTACGGCGAGCCGATTCCCTGGGTTCCCTGGGTGGGGCCGCTGCTCCGCTGGTTAGCGGTGGTGCTGCTGATCTTCGGTGGGTTCGCCTGCCTGGCCGCGCTGCTGAGGCGGCAGTGGTCGGACAACGAGCGGCTCAGCTTCCCCCTCGCCCAGCTCCCCACCGAGATGCTCCGCGCCGAGGCGGGCGAGCCTTTCTATCGGCACAAGCTGCTCTACCTCGGCGCGGCCCTGCCGATCATCATCCATCTGGTCAACCTGGCGCACAACATCAACCCCAACCTGCCCCAGATCACGCTGCGATGGAACCTTCACACAGTCCTGTTCCCCAGCCCGCCGCTGAACCGCATGACCAGCTTCCGCATCTACTTCCCCCTCGCCGCCATCGGCTTCTTCTTCCTGCTCCCGACCGAACTGCTGTTCAGCTTCTGGTTCTTCTACCTCTTCCTCGCCAAAGGGCACGAGATCGTCCTGCTCAGCCTGGGGCAAACCCTGGATCGCCCCTCCCACGCGGACACCAGCCTCTACCTGGCGAGCGCCGAGGCGGGCGGCTTCTTCGTCCTTGCCGCCTACTTCCTCTATCTCACCAGGCCGGCGCTGGCCGCGGCCTTGCGAAGAGCGGTTGCGGGGAGGGCCAGTTGTCGCGCCTCCCCCTCCGCTGACGACGAGATGCTCTCCTACCGCGCCGCGCTGATTGGGCTGGTGCTGATGGTCATCGCCTCCGCCGGCTGGTTCACCGCGGCCGGGCTCTCCTTCTGGTTCGGGCTGTGGGAGGTGATCGTCTACCTGCTGGTGATCTCGCTGGTCATGACCCGCGCCACCGCCGAGGGCGGGCTGCTGATGACCGAGATCATCTTCACGCCCCTCGACATCTACGGCATGTTCGCGCAGCGGCAGTTTCTGGGAGCGCGGAATCTCACCGCCAGCGTCTTCGCCACCCAGCCCTTCGCCGGCGACATGCGCGGCTTGGCCCTCCAGGGGATGATGGACACGCAGAAGATCGCGGACGCGGTGGGCCTGCGCAAGCGCTCCCTCCACGCCGCGCTCTGGATTGGGATAGCGGCCTCCCTGGTGTGCGGCTTCGTGATCCAGCTCTGGCTGAACTACCGCCAGGGCGCGGTGGTGCTGAGCGGGCAGTACCCCTGGCTCTCCGGCGTCTTCTTCCAGGAGCACGCGGCCTTCCTGGGTGGGGAGGAGCGCTTCAACCCGGTGGCCACTGTCTGTTTCCTGCTGGGGGCAGGCTTCACCGTCCTGCTCGCCCTCATGCGTCTCCAGTTCTACTGGTGGCCCCTGCACCCGCTGGGATTCGTGATGTGCGGCTCCTGGTCACTGATCGTCTACTGGTTCGCCATCTTCCTGGCCTGGGGAGTGAAGTCGCTCATCGTCCACTACGCCGGCCTCTCCGGCTACCGCAGGGCGCGCCCCTTCTTCCTGGGCCTGATCTTCGGCGAGATGGGCATGGCGGTGGTGCTGACCCTGCTGGACGCCATCTGGCACATCCCCGCGCCCTATGTGCCATTTGACTGAGGGAGGCCGACTCACGCTGTGAGAGCCCGGTCCTCCGGGCGACTGTGCTGCTCGGGAATCGCCTCGGCAACGAGGCTCCCACAGGTGCAGCCTGCGCCTATCCGCGCCCTTGCCGCTCCAGGAAGTGCTGGGTCTTCAGGATCAGCACGCAGGAGGCGGCATGGGTGATCTGGCCGCGCAGCACCGCCCTCAGCGCCTCCTCGAAGGGCATGTGGACTGTCTCGAGTGGCTCGCTGGTGGGGATGGACAGCCGCCGGGTCTGGGAGAGCCCGCGCGCCAGGAAGATGTGGTTGGGCGAGTTCACCAGGGTGGTGAACGGGTTGACGAGCCCCATGTCAACCCACTCGGAGGCGATCAGACCGACCTCTTCGCTCAGCTCGCGCAGCCCGGCCATCTCCGGCGTCTCTCCCGATTCGATGGCCCCGCTCACCGCTTCCAGGGTGGGCTCGCCGACCGCGTACTTGAACTCCCTGACCAGGTAGACCTTGCCCTCTTCGTCCATGGGGAGCACTGTCACGCCCGGCTTGATCGTGACCACCCCGAAGGTGGTTTCCTGGGCCCCCCGGCTGACGCGATCCTCCCGCAGCTTCATCCAGGGGTTCTCGTAGACCGGACGAGAGTGGAGGATGGTGTACGGCCCGACATGGCGTCCGCCTGGGTGAGAGCTCATGGAAGTCGGCTCCGGGAAGGAAGTGGCGCAGGCTTCGCCGGCTCGGCTGCCAGGACCTGCGCTCCGGGGCGCGCAGGCGTGGGATGTCCTGGAGCAGCTCAGGCTTGGCTCTCAGGCTCGATCCTCTCCAGCAGGAAGATCACCGGCCGGTAGCCGTCAGAGCAGCAGGCGACCGTGACGCCAGGCTTGCTGCCCAGCAGGTTGCCGCCCCGGGCGAGGGTGAGCACGTACTTGTGGATATCGCCCCAGGCCCAGCTACAGAAGCCCTCAGGCATATTCGCGTGCCGGGAGATGAACTCCTGGCCCTCGCTCAGCCGCTCACAGGGCGACCAGATGTGAGTGGCGTACCGACCAAGCAAGTCGTCGAGCCTGAGCCGCCGCAAGACGGTGATCCTGACCTCCGCGTCCATGGGAACCTCCCGGCTGAGCGCTGCCCCGCCGGAGGGCTGCTGCCAGGCAGCCTTCTGCGCCTGGCCGCTCTCGCCTGCTCGCCAGCCGGGGCCGCCAAAAGCCCGGATTTCGCCGCAGGTAGGCACCTGGGGCTTTAGAACCTTGAAAGGGCTTGTGGTAGCTTCTCCACGGGAAACCGGGGGCACGGACCCCACTAAAGGAGGCGTGTGGCAATGGACGTGGTGCTGGTGACCAAGAATGGCATGGTGAAGAGGACCTCGGTGGAGGAGTTCCGACAGCAGGGCCGAGGGGGCGGGGGCGTCGCCGCCATCACGGTAGCAGACGGAGACCAGGTGGTGGGCGCGGTGGCCCTCAGTGCGCAGAGCGTGATGATCGTCACTGCCGGTGGCCGAGCGATCCGCTTCTCCGTAGAGGAGCTGCGTGCCATGGGACGGACCGCCCAGGGGGTACGGGGCATCCGTCTCGCCGAGGGAGACAGGGTCGTCGCCGTGGTCGCGGTGTAGGCGGGTTCAGCGCGTCTGCTTCTCCTACAGACTCTCTTGCCTCATGGCCTGCCCATGAGGCAAGAGACTCCGTAGGCACGCGCCGTGAATGCCCCCTCTGGGGCTTCACGGCGCCTCTGCTTGGCCTTGCGGCCACTCACCGCGCCCCCTCCGGCCCCGCCTCCACCCCCCTTCCGGTCGGGTCATCCCCTCTACCTCTTCGGCTGCTGCGGCGCAGAATGGCCAGAAGCAACCCTCTCCTGCTCCGCGCCAGGTAGGTAAGCCGGCCGGGTCTGCCGTAACTAGCCCCACAGGACCAGGAGGGCGGCATGAAGGAAGCCGGGATGGGGCCGCAGTTGGAGCGGCTGCGGGATGAGGCGCTCCGCCGGAGGCTGGAGTTCGCAGAGGCGCGGTTCGCCACGGCCCGGAGCAGTGGGATCATGCTTCAGGACGGCCGGGCAGATCGCATGGGAGCGGGCGAGCGGGCGGGGATGGGCGTGCGCGTGCTGGTCAACGGGGCCTGGGGCTTCGCGACGACCGAGTCCACCGAGTTCAGGGACTGGCTCTCCTGCCTCGACGCGGCCGTAGACATGGCGAAGGTCTCGGGGATGCGCATCGCCGAGCCCGTGGTGTTGGCAGAGGCCCCGGTGGTAGTGGACGAGGTGAAGGCCTGCTTTGAGGTTGACCCGACCACTGTCCCACTCGAGCGCAAGCTCGCCGCGGTGCGAGGCTACGAGGAAGCCTCTGCCTGTCGGGCGGGGGAGCGGGTGGCCAACGTCATCACCGGCTACAGCGACGGCCGTCAGCTAGAGATGGTATGCAACACCCGCGGCACGCTGGTCTCCTCCGAGTCCGTTCGCGTCATGATCTGGCACACCATCACCGCGCGGGATGGCTCCATTCGCCAGCGCGCTCGGGAGCACCGTGGGCGGCAGGGCGGCTGGGAGCTGGTGGAGGCGGTTCCGGCGGCGGACTTCAGCGTGAAGGCGGCGGAGCGCGCCCTCTCGCTGCTCTCCGCCCCGCCGGCGCCGGCGGGCAAGTTCCCCGCGATCTTCCATCCCTCCATCGCCGGGCTGCTGGTGCACGAGGCGATCGGGCACAACGCGGAGGCCGATCTCGTGCTCGCCGGCCAGTCCATTCTGGAGGGGAAGCTGGGGACCAAGGTCGCTGCCGAATGCATCTCCATCATAGATGACTCGACCATTCCCGGCTCGTGGGGATCGTACGCCTATGACTCGGAGGGGGTGCCCGGGCAGAAGCGCGTGCTGGTGGAGAAGGGGGTGCTGAAGGGATTCCTGCACTCCCTGGAGACGGCCGCCAGGATGGGCGTGCCCCCCGGCGGCTCGGCGCGCGCCGACGGGTTCATGCACCGCCCGATCGTGCGCATGAGCAACACCTTGATCCAGCCGGGGCAGGCCTCGCTCCAGGAGCTGATCCGGGACATTGACCTCGGCATCGTGCTGCGGGGCGGCCAGTGGGGCTACGTCTGGTGTGAGAAGGGCCAGTACACCTGCCACGCCGGCGAGGGGGTGATGATCCGCGGAGGCCAGCTCGCCGAGCAAGTGAGGGATGTCTCGATCTCCGGGATGACGCTGGACACGCTCGCGAACGCGCTGGGGGTGAGCCGGGATTTCGAGCTCGAGATGCCGGGCACCTGCGGCAAGGGCGGCCAGAGCATGCCGGTCAACGGGGGCGGGCCCTATGTGAAGGTGACGGAGATCGTGGTGGGAGGACAGGCGTGAGCGGAGAGCAGTTGGAGGATCTGCTGAAGGCGGCCGAGATCGCCTGCGAGGCGGCGATGCGCGCGGGCGCGGAGTTCGCTGATGCCATGGCCGACCTGGGCCAGGGGCGGTCAGTCTCGATGGAGCGCAATGCCATCAAGTCGAGTGACGCGCGGCGCTGGGCCGCGATCTCAGTGCGGGCCTTCGTCGCGGGCGGCACCGGCTGGGCGAGCGCCTCGGGGATCTCGCAGGAGACCGCGATGCGCGCCGGCCAGCAGGCGGCCAAGCTGGCCCGGGCGGCTGAGCCGGATCCCGACTTCGTGGATCTGGTGACCCCGGCCGCCTACCCCGAGGTGGAAGGCCTCTACGATGAGCGGGTGGCGCAGATCACCGGCGCGCAGATCGCCTCCTGGGTCACCCACAACATAGACGGGGCGCTGGCGGTGGCGCCCGAGGCGATGGTGAGTGGGGGCGCGAACGCGGGCTGGCGGCAATGGGCGCTGCTGAGCAGCACGGGCGTGCGCGTGGCGCGGCGCAGCAGCAGCGTCTCCATGAGCGTGAGTGTGGTGATCCGCCGCAATGACAACGTGGGCTCGTTCTACGAGTGGGACACCGCGCGGGTGCTGAGTCAGTTCCAGCCTGAGGGGCTGGGGGGGAGGGCCGCGGAGGAGGCGTTGAGGTACCTGGACAGCCGCACCATGAAGAGCGGCACATTCCCCGTGGTCTTCGGTCCTCTGGCGAGCGGGGGCTTGCTGGGCGGGCTGTGCGGCGCGGCGAGCGCAGAAGAGGTGCAGCGCAACCGCTCCTTCCTGATTGGGAAGAAGGGGGAGCGCGTCGCCTCCGAGCAGGTCACCTTGGTTGACGACCCGCTGATCCCCGGTGGCATGGGGTCGGGCATCTGCGATGGAGATGGATTCCCGCACCGGCGCGTCTCCCTGGTCGAGCGAGGTGTGCTCAACACCTATCTGCACAGTCACTACACCGCGAAGAAGGCCGGGGAAGAGAACACGGGCCACTCCACTCGCGGCGGCATCGCTCCCACCAACGTGATCCCTGCCCTGGGGACGAAGACCGCGGCCCAGATCATCGCCGAGGTGGACGACGGCCTCTACGTCACTCTGGGCCGGCCGGCTCCCGATACTGCCTCCGGCCAGGTGTCGGCCCTGGTGGACGCCGGCTTCAGGATCGAGAAGGGCCGGCTCACCCATGCTCTCAAGAACACCATGGTCGCCGGCCACGGCCTGGAGCTGTTGAGCAACATAGACGCAGTCTCCTCCGACTACCGCGCCGAGCCGGGAATGGTCCTGCCGACGATCCGGGTGCAGGGAGTGAAGGTGGCCAGCGGGGCGTGAGGGGGGCTGTGCTGGGGCAGGTCGCGGACCTGCCCTACCGGGAGGGCACCACCAGCTCGTCGTCCGCGGTCAGCGGCCCGCTGGTGTCCAGATGGCCGCCGATGGTGTCCACCTCCTTGCCGTCAACGAGGATGTGCACCTGGTTGATGCTCGGCAGCGAGGTGAGGGTGTTGACGATGGCGTAGACCGCGACGCCCTCGTGCTCCGAGCCGCCCGCGAAGTTCGAGACTAGCTCTGGGCTGAAGTCCGCGATCGTCCGGCCCTCCTTGACCCAGATTCTCTCCAATCGGGCGCCTTCGGGCAGCGGTCGGGCGCACCCCGTCGGCACCTCGCCGCTCACTAACTCCTCAACTGCGGCCTGTGCTGCCGCCTGGAGGTCTTCTGCCAGCAGCTCGCGGCGCACGGGATACAGCCGCTCTTTCCCGTTCACGATGCGCGAGAAGTAGATCCGCGCTGTGACTGCATGGGCCGGAGGGGATGGTTCCGTACCCGGCTCAGTGCCTGGCCGACTGAAGGCCGGGTGGAACGAGGTATGGGGCCGCTTCGCGCGCACGCCTGGATGAAGGCGGCAGAGGGCGAGGCCGACCCCGGCCGCGATGATGAGCAGCATCACGGCCAGCGCGGGCCGGCGTGAGGTGCGGCGTCTCCGGCGGCTCATCCTTCAGGGGCACTTGGCTGTGGGGTCTGGGAGAGAAAGCGGATCACGCCCTGGAGTATAGCACGCGCCGCGCGCTCCCGGAAGTTGGGGTTCAGCAGCCTCGCCCGGTCCCCCTCGTGGTTGATGTATGCGGTCTCTACCAGAATGCCCGGCCCCTGGGTGCGGCGGATCACCGAGAAGTTGGCGCTGCGTACCCCCTTGTCCTCCGTGCCCAGGCCTGCCACCAACTCCTGCCGCACGAGTTCAGCGAGTTCGACGCTGTTCCCGTGATCGTAATAGACGCTGGTGCCGGAGAGGGTATCGGGCGTGGGGTACGAGTTGCAGTGGATGCTGACGAAGGCATCAGCCTTCAGCTCGTTAGCGAGGTCGGCCCGCCGCCAGAGGCTCACGTTGGTATCGTCCTCGCGCGTCATCGCCACCTCTGCGCCCTCCGAGCCGAGCAAGCGGCGGAGCCGCAGCCCGATGTCGAGCACCATGTCCTTCTCATAGGGCGGCTCAGCCGGCGGGCCTTTGATGGCCGGCGCGCCGCTTCTCCCTCCACCGTGTCCGGGATCCACCACGATCCCCTTCCCCTTCAGGCGGCCGGCGGCCTGATAGGGTGGCAGCGGGGCCGCCCAGGGCTGGGGTCCCAGGGCGATCACTAGGTCGCTCCCGTCCTCATAGAGGACGTGCTCCGTCGGCTCGCGCAGCTCGACCACTACCCTCGAGACCGGGGGATCGCATGTGAGCGTCTGCTGGGCCATCCGCACCTGGCGGACGAGGCCCTCTTCGTAGCCCTGCACATAGACTGCCTCGAGGACCGCGCCGGTGAGGTCCGCGTAGACTCGCGGGGGAGCCTCCAGGGTCGCCACACACCGGGTGAGCCCAGCCGCGTCCGGGATTCGCACCAGTACGGTGTCGCCGACCGCCTTCACCGTGGGTGGCTGCAAGGCGAGGGGCACGGGCTCGCCGATGAGGATCAGGGCCTCACCTGCCTGCCGGCCCGGGGCTCGCCGCCAGGCTGGAGGGGAGGCGACTTCGAGGTCCAGGACGAGGCGCACGAGGCCCGGGTCTGACTGGTGCTGGGCGACACGGACTTGCCGGATGCCGGCGGCGCCGACAGGGAGACACTCGGCCTGGCCCTGGGCGAGGACCGCGCCCGGGATGTCGAACACGAGCCTGGGCGGGTCGTCCAAGGTGAAGGACTGGAGGTCCAGGGCCTCGGGAGCTGTGGAAAGGATGGCGAGCGCGGCGCCGCGGCCGCTGGCTTCAACCGCGACCCGCGTGACCAGGGCCGCCCAGGAGCTGTTCTGGGAGACCGCGATCAGCGCCAGGCTGAGGGCGGCGAGCAGCCACGCGCGCCGGCCGCGCCCATGGCCCAGGGGTCTCTTCACAGTCATCGGCCAACTCCCCAGGGGTTCATACCACAAGACCTCCGATAGGCCCCATCGAACTCGTCAGCCGTTGGCTCGAGGGTGGCCGCGGAAGGGGCCGCCACCTGACAGTGGAGAAGAACGCAGGCATGGGTCGGAGCATCCTCGGCTGGTGGCGAGTGGACCGGGACTACTTCCAGGCCTTCCGGCTGTGGCGCCTCGGGAAGCCGGCGGAGGCGGCCAAGGCCTTCGACCGGGTGCTTGCGGCTTTCCCCAAGCACGCTCGGGCGCAGGCCCAGCGCGCCCTGGCGCTGGCGGCGGCCGGGCGGGTGAGCGACGCGGTGCGCGCGGCGCGGCGCGCCTCGGAGTTGGCCCCCAGGAACCACGCGCCGCTGCTGTTCCTGGGACAGATCCAATACGACGCGGGACAACTGGAGGAGGCCCGCAAGGCCTTCTCGGCCGCGGCTCGGCTCGATCCCGGCAACCGGCTGGTGCAGGCCTACCTGGGGCTGGCCCAGCTCGCGCTGGGGCGAGCGGCCGACGGGGCGGAGCTGCTGAAGGCACACCTGCGTTACGCCAACGCGGGCCTGGAGGGACGGCTCCTCGGGCTGGCCGAGCGCTACCTGTGGGAGCACAGAGACCGGGCCCGGTCTCTGGACCAACAGCTCACCCCCGAGGAAGGGGGCCGCCAGACCCGGCCGGCCGGGCCCGGGCTGCGGCTGCTGTCGGCCCTCCGGAAAGGGGCGCTGCTGCCACTCGCCCTGCTCCGAGGTCGGAAGAAGATGCTGGCGGTGCTCGCCGAGGAGGCGATCTCGGTGAACAACTACGCCCAGGCCATCGGTCACCTGAAGGCCGCGGCCCAGGCCGGGGCAGGCTCGGAGTGGGTGGCGCTCTCGCTGGCCAGCGTGTACCTGCAGATGGACCAGCCGGAGGCCGCGGTCGAGCAGATCGCGGCAGTCGCGGCGGAGACGCCCAAGGACCCCGGCGCGGCGGCCCTGGCGGGAGAGGCGCTGTTTGGTGCTGGCCGCTATGCCCAGGCCCGTGGGCCGCTCGAGCTGGCCAGCAGGCACTTCACTCGCGAGTTCGCGCCCCCCTACTACCGCGGCCTCTGCGAGATCGCCCTCGGCCAGCCGCAGGCGGCGACCCGGTGGTTCATCCTGGCCTGCGAGCGCCTCAACCCGCACATCGCCCGGAAGCGCCTGGAGGAGATGATGCGGGTGACGGAGGCGTAGCGGGCAGCGAGGGCGTGGTGCAGGCCCTCCCGTCGGTGCCGTTCCCTTTCTGACTTCTCTGCCTCTCCGGCGTAGGTTGCTGCGACTTGCCTCAGCGCCCCGGAAGTCTAATGGTGTAGACGGCGATAGCGAGTCCGGCGGCCGATATGGAGGCAGTGCGGTTGGGCGAGGCGGGCCCGGGGCACCGGGTGGACGTTGGGAGTGACACTCGGCGAAGCGATGAGCCTATAGCACCACTCCTCTGGCTAGGCCGAGAGCACCGATTCTGAATCTATCTTCCCGCCTTGCCCCAGGGAGCGGAAACTCCCTGCCTAGCCTGCCCCAAACTGCAACATCCCGAAAGTCCCACTCTGGCTGAGGCCGGAGAGGAGGTGGCGCGCAGGTGCTTGCCGTGCCCGTGTGGGGGCAGGGGCTTCTGCTCCTGCCCCCATGGCTAGGTGCTGCCGGATTGCACCAGAAAAAAATGCTCTCACCCTCTTGACTACAATTGTCGTCGGTGCTATGATAGCCCTGACTACCGTGGTAGTCACGGCGCTGGAGGAGGTTGAGGAGGATGCCAAGGCCGCCGCTCGGAGGGCAAGAGATGGAGGTGCTGGGGTACGTGGCCGAGCATGGCCCCATCTCCGTAGGGGAGGTGGCGGAGCGCTTCAGCGCTTCGCACGGGCTGGCGAGGACCACCATTTTGACGGTCATCGACCGCCTGCGACGGAAGGGCTATCTGATGCGGAAGAGGGTGGAGGGGGTGTACCGCTACTCGCCCACCGTGCCAGCGCCCGAACTGCTGCGCTCGCTGGTGAGCGATTTCGCGCAGCGCGTGCTGGGCGGTTCGCCCCAGCCGTTCCTGGCTTATCTGCTCGAAGAGGCCGAGCTGAGCGACCGCCAGGTGGCGGAGTTGAGGAAGCTGGTGCGGGAGATGGAGCGCAAGCGGAAAGGAGGCCGATCGTGAGCGACCTGGTGGCAGCGCTGAACGGCCTGAGCGGCCCGTGGGCGGAGGCGCTGTGGAGGGCGTGTTGGCAGGGGGCAGTCGCATTCGCGCTGGTATGGTTGGTGTGCCGAGCGTGGCCGAAGCTGCCAGGCGTCGGCCAGTGTTGGCTGTGGCGGCTGGCGTACTTGAAGCTGCTGCTGGGGCTAGTGCGGCTGCCGGCGGTTGCCTTGCCGGTGCTGCCAGCTCGCGCTCCTGTCGCCCTTCCGCCGGCGACCCCGCTGGATGCTTCACCCGTGCTCTCCGCAGGCGCGAGGGCGGCGACGACTGGCCCAGCGATCAGCCAGGCAGTGCTCCCGACTCTTGCGACCATCACGCTTGGGGTGTGGCTGGTGGGGCTGGCCTGGTATGCCTCCCGAGTGGTCGGCTCATGGCGGACCGCCCAGCGGCTGCGGTTGGGCTGCCGCCCGCCTGAGGATGTTGACCTAAGCGACGACCTGCGAGAGCTCTGTTGGCGCAACCGGGTCTGGCGGCTCCCGGCACTACTGGTGGGGGAGGTCGAGGGGCCCCTCTTGCTGGGGGTTCGCCACCCCGTCATTGTGATGCCTGCAGCACTGCTCAGTTGCTGTGGCGCAGCGGAGGTGCGCCTGATACTGGCGCACGAGGTGGCCCACCTGAGGCGACGGGACCTGCTATGGGGTTGGCTGCCTGTGGTCGCGGAGGGGCTGTTCTTCTTCCATCCCCTAGTGTGGCTTGGGCGGCGAGAGTGGCGCCTGTCCCAGGAGATGGCCTGCGACGCGCTGGCGGTGGAGACTACGCAGAGGCCGGACTCGGAGTACGGCGAGATGCTAGTGAAGGTGGCGGCGTGGCCGCGGGCGCGCAGCCAGGAGTTCGTCGCCGTGGGGATCGTGGAGTCATATCAAGCCCTGAGAAGGAGGCTGACAGCGATGGCGCATCTGGTTCCCATGACTGGCAGGCGATGGATGGTGGTGGCGGCCGTGATCTGCTTGGTGGCCGCGGCCGCCCTCGTCCCATGGCGGCTGAGCGCCGGTGACCCCGGCGGGCAGATGGCGCTGGCCGCCGAGAGTGCAGGAGGGGGTGGTGGTGGATACGCGGGAGGTGGGGGCGGAGGCATACACCCACCCTCGGCCTTGACCACGCAGGCTGCCAGCATCGAGGCGCAGCGGTACAGCCTGTCTCAACTCGATCCCAGGCTGCTGCGCCACTACGAGGTGAACAAGAAGGTGTCCGACTTCGGGGCGAAGCAGGATGTTTCCACCCCTGAGCGGACCTATGCCTACGGCGCGCACCTGCTCGCCAGTGGAGAGCAGGCCGGCTGGGCGGGGATCAAGGGCGAGGGCGGCACCGGCGGCAGCGGCGGACCGCCCCCGAACGGGCCAAGGGAAGAGGTGGCACCAGGAGTGGCCAAAGGATGGCTTGACGCGCGCATCGTAGAAGTGTGGGTCTACCAGGAGAGGTTCGCCGGGGTCATCGCGAAGGTGGCTCTGCCGGGCGAGTCATTCTATGACTATCGGCTGGTGGGGCTGAAGGATGGCCGGTGGCTGAACTGGGGGGAATCGCAGCATTCGACTATCGAGTCCGCGAGGGCCGGCTTCGCCAGGTTCTGCCTGGTCCGCTATCCGGAGATCGTGCTCGAGGAAAAGGTGGTCGCCCGCGCCATGGACCAGCCGGACCAGTTCACCCGGATGGCGCAGAAGCTGTTCCAGGACATCCGCGGTGCCGACTACCAGCACTTTCTCACCTCCCTCGGGCAGGATGGCGCCGGAGGATTTCCCGCCGACTACTGCGTGGCCACCGACTTCCCCGCCTGGGTCAAGTGGGTCTGCACTACCTTCAGCAGGAACCCGATCGTTGAGGTGCAGCTCGGCAAGGTGCTCAGGAACGATGAGGGCCTGCCGACAGTTCCCTACACGCTCACGCTCAAGGATGGCGCCACCCTCTCCGGCAACCTGCCCTTCCGGTGCTCGGTCGAGCACGGACGCCTGGTGTGGCAGGCCACGACAGGCCTGGACTGGCACCTGCAGCCTGGAGGCTGAAGGGGATCATCCGCGCATCTGGGACGGCACGCCGGCCGCGCCATCGTCTCACACGAGGTCAGAGGAACACTTGCGCTTCCCGTTGCGTCTAAGTCATTAGGCGAGGGGAAGGGCTGGGGCGCTCGGCACAGGCGGCCTGCCAGGGCCGCACAGCAGCACTACCGGATCGCGGCGGGACATGACGCACTTGTGGGTAGGGCCTCGCGACCTACTAATATATACTTAGTAGAGGCCTCTCCAGCAGCAGGTGCGCGGCCCGCAGTTGAGGCTGCGCGGGAAGAGAGGTGCTGATGGCCCGAAGACAGTGCAATGCGCGTCGCGGCGCAGCCTACGTCGGGCGGGACTGACCCTCCGACACCACCGAGACCACACCTCCTCGCAGGAAGAGGCGGCGGGGCGTGTCCCGGCGGCCCCGCCGCCTCCCATCTCACCCGGCGCCGCTGGGGCGGCGCCTGACGCAGCACAGCCCGTCACTAGGCCGGCCGCACCAGCGCTGCCTGGGTCTTCCGGTCTTGTCCTGCGCCAAAGGGGACCGCGTCGATGAGGAAACTGGCATTTGTCCCTGCGGTTCTGCTGGTCTTCGGGGTCGTCGCCTTGGTGGCGCTGCAGAAGCCGAGGCGCCTCACCTTCCCAGCGGTAGTCGTCCGTTCCGCTCGCCTCGCGGAGGCGGCCCCTACTATCCACGCGCGCGGCTCCGGCCTCAGGCCGGGGATGGGGTTTGCCCTCGCCGGCGCCCCCTATGTCGCCAAGCGAGGAGATTGGGCTCACTACATGGTCTGGATCGCGCCCCAGGGCTACCGGGAGAACCACTACGACGCCGAGGGCGTGCTGGCCGGCGCGATGGCGGTGGACTTGGGGCTGGGCATCGCCTGGGTCTACCAGGCGCGCAGCGGCCCCTGGTTCCCCCAAGGGGTGGTGGCGGTGTACCCGGCGGGCGCCGGCGAGCTGGAGGCGGTGGTGCGCGCGGCGCGGCGGCAGTTCCTGGAGGGCAACCTGGGCGCGCTGCAGACCGTGAAAGCCCAATGGGGTTGCTTCAGGTCTGCGCGGGAAGACCAGCAAGGACGACGCAAGGTCATGGTGGTGGAGGTGGGCTGCCCCACTTACTCCTGGGACCAGTGCGGAGACACGCTTCAGTACGACATCGATGCCGCGACCGGCCGGCTGCTGGGCTTGCGTCGGTATGGGCCAGAGGACGCTGGGAAGCCGCTCGTGGCGGAGGTGGAGAGGGTGGAATACGGCGCGCCGGTGCCGGCTGAGGTCTTCAGGCTGATCTTGCCTCCGGGGGTGCCGGTGCTGGCGGATGACTGGAGCTTCGGAAAGGGCAGCGACTACGCGTTCCAGACCCCCGGCACGATTCAGGGGAGAGCCAGGGTCATTCCCTCCCCCCAGTGGCGCGTCTCCTGCTCCGAGACCGCGGAGAGCACCGCCGCCGCGGCCGCTGCCGACGGGGACCGCGGCACGTGCTGGACGGGCCGCGGGAAGCGCCACCTTCAAGAGCCCGGCATGGCTGTCCAGATTGACTTCGGCTCGCCGACCGAAGTGTCGGCCCTGGTCCTCCAGCACAGCCAGAATCGGGCTGCTGCCAGGGAGAACTGGCCGCGCGCCACCCAGATCACCGCCACCCGAGACGGGACGACCTGGGAGCAGGTGTTCACCGGACAGGCCGGGCCGGACACGCCCGCCTACGGCCACTTCGGCGGCGCTCGAAAGGTGGTGGGGATCCGGTTGACCCTCACCGCGGAGAGCGACGAGGCGGCCTGGCGCGTCTCCGAGATCGAGCTTTACGGTCGCCCTAGCCGGGGCGACGCGCGCTGGTACGCAGGATCGCGGCTCACCCCTGTCCGAGTAGGCGACTCGGGCCGCCAGGAGAGGTGCCGCGCGCCCCAGGCCTGGGAATGACGGCCGGGAGCGCAGATCACGGCAGGCGAGGCCGAAGTGGGACCTCAGCTTCACCCCCGGCGAGGGTTGGGCGGAGGCTCGCGAAAGGGGGACGCTCAGGGTGTTTGCCAAACCCCAGCTACAGACGCGGTTCCTTTGGATCCTCCTGGCACTGGCTGCCTGCTGTCTCCTGTTGGGCGCGTGGCGGGAGTTCTGGATAGGACGGTGGCAGCGGCTCTCACCGGCCACGAGTCCGAAGCTTACCCATGTGCCTCCCAGGATGGGGAATGAGCCCGGTCCGGCGCGCCGGCACATCGGACCGTTCCCTGGGGGAAGGGTGCCCCCTGACCTGCTAGCTGAGCTGCGGAAACGCCAGCCCCTCAGTCCCATGACCCGGGAGGGCCCCCTCCCCCCGAGCCGCAGGCAGGGGGGTCTGCGCGCTCTGGTCCAGGACCTCCGGCTGCCAGCGCCACCAGCAGGGTCGGAGAACCGGGCCGGCGCCGCGGGAGCGCTGCCTTACCGGGGTCCGAAGCCAACCCTCGCCCCTGATGCGAGGGCCGGACCTGCCCAGGCCGGTGCCAAGCCCCGCCGCCTCCCGTGACCTACCCGCGAACGGAGAACATGTAGATCAGCTCTCGCTTCACCGCTTTGGTGAAGAAGGCCTGGTTGGTGAGGTGGCGGCTGAAAGTGCGCACCAGGCGCATGCCGTGGGCGAGGCAGCGATCGCGCACCTGCTCGTGGATGCCGTCCTTGGACTCGCCGATCACCAGGCCGAAGTGGCCGTCGAGCACTTGGGTGAGCTGCGAGATGACGGCCTCCATATCGCAGAGGTAGCTCTGGGCCCGGCGGCCGATCTCGGCCGGTCCGGGGGCGGGCAGTCCGAGCAGCCGGAACGAGAGCATGTGCATCTTCTGGTAGTTCTGCGCGCTCCAGTAGGGAGGCGAAGTGATGCCGAGCTGGGCGCGCCGGCCCAGGGAGGACAGCTCGCGGGCATCGTGGAGCAAGGCCGCGATGGGCGCGTTCGCCTGGGCGTGGAAGTCCCGCAGCGCGGTTTGCATCCGCCGCAACTGAGCGGCCAGCCGGGCGAAGGGGTTGATCTCTCGCCTCTCATTGTCCACCAGCACGTGGTAGTGCTTCTTGTCGGTGTAGCGTGGGGCCTTGGGGAGCTGAGGGATGGTGCGGTCCAGTCGCGCGTTGCTCATTCCCTTGAGCAGGTCGGACAGGCCGATCTCGACGAAGTTCCTCTCATTGTCGTCGAGCCACGTAATCCGGTCGAGTATCGCTCGCATGGCCCGCGCCACATCCTCCCGGAACCACTGACCGCTCCCCGGGAAGAGCTCTGTGGACCGAGCGCGATATCTGTCCGGGTCGCGGGCCGCCTCAGTCAGCCACGCGATGAACTCAGACACCACCAGATGGCTGATAGGGGCGGTCTTGGCGCGGGCGATGCGCACCGCCAGCGGGTTGATGTCCGTCCCCCAGGCGCCATGGCCCAGGCGCGCCGCCTCCACCAGTGCGGTGCCGCAGCCCATGAAGGGGTCAAGCACCACGTCGCCGGGCCGGGCGTACATCTCCATGATGCGGCGGGGGATCTGAGGGATGAACCTGGCGGTCCAGTGATGGAAGAAGTGCGTCGAGGCCTGGGTGTCCTTGTAGGTGAGATGGGCGAAGTCCCAATCGCCCTCGCGATCCAGGCTAATCCGTTCGTCGCGTCCCATGGTCTCTGTGATTCATGGGGCAGGAGATGAGCTCCTGCCCGACCCGCCGGAGCGGGCTGTGCCCGCGGCCCGGGTTGCCGCTCGGTTCCCTCGCGGCCAACCCGCCCCACTGAACGACCTGTCACGGCCTGCCGATCCAGGTGTGCCAGTCACCGAGCGGCTCTGGCCAAGCCAGAACGCTCGGAGGCGTTGCCGGCAGCAGCACTAGGCCGGCGACGCCGGGTTACGGTCTCCCCATCCAGGTGTGCCAATCATCTCCCACCCTCCCTTCGCGGCGGTAGCGCTCCATCGCCGTCCGGCATGGGCAGTTGCGCTCCCGGGGCAGCGCGCCGAACAGCGCCGCCGCGATATCGAGGAAATGCGACACCGCCTCGTCAACCGCCTCTCGCTCCGCCTTCGCCAGCAGCCCTTCGAACAGCTCGCCCGCCTGGGCCTCCCGCTGGTAGACGCCTTCGGCGTAGTTGGTCACATAGCAGATGGGCAGGTAGCAGATCTCCAGCTCCCGCGCCAGGAAGCACTCCGGCGCGAGGGTCATGCCCACCAGGTGTGCCTTCCACTCCCGATACCGCCGGATCTCGGCCGCGGTCTCCAGCCGCGGCCCCTGGGTGCACACGTAGATGCCCTGGGGCCGGAACTGCCTGCTCAACCGGGAGAACATCACCACCGCCGCGTCGTGCATCTCCGGGCAGAACACCGGATGCTGCCGGATGAAGCCCAGGCCGGTGCCCTTGTAGAAGCTGCTCTCTCGCCCCTTGGTCTCATCTATCAGGTCATCCGGCAGCACGTACTCGCCGATCTTCAAGGAGTTGTCAATCGCGCCGGGGCCGGACCAGGAGAGGATGCGGGACACGCCCTGCTCCCTGAGCGCGTAGATGTTGGCGCGGTAGTTGACCCAGGGCGCCGCCATCTCGTAGCCGGACTCGCCGTGGCGGGGGAGGAAGAGGAACCTCACCTCTCGCAGCCCCACCTGGTAGAGGGGCGCGGAGAGGCCGAACGGGGTCGGCAAGGGCCCCAGCCGCGTCATCTGCGGCCCGTGTGAGGCCAGCAGAGTATGGGCCCCGCTGCCGCCGATCAGGGCGAGGCGGTGGCCTGCGGGCCTGGGTGATGGGGCCCTCATCGGCTCTCTCTTTCGCTCAGCACCTCAAGAGTCCGGTACTGCGTATCCCGCCTCGCGGGGGTGAAGCCGGCGCGGCGGATGAGGTGCGCCAGCTCATCTGTGCACATGCGGAACTCCACGCCGGCCGCGCGCACCACGTTCTCCTCGATCATGGTGCTCCCCAGGTCATTCGCGCCGAAGGCGAGCGCGAGCTGGCCGATCTTCGCTCCCTGGGTCACCCAGGAGGCCTGGAGGTTGGGCAGGTTGTCGAGGACGAGCCGCGAGATGGCGAGAGTGCGCAGATACTCGTGGGCCGGGGCCGGCTCTCCACCGAGCGCGGTGTTCGCGGGCTGGAATGTCCAGGGGATGAAGGCGGTGAAGACACCAGTCTCGTCCTGGAGCTCGCGCACTCGCAGCAGATGCTGGAGGCGCTGCGCGGGTGTCTCGATATGGCCGAACATCATGGTGGCGGTGGCGCGCATGCCGAGCCCGTGCACCTCCCGCATCACTGCGAGCCACTCGTGGGTAGTGCATTTCGCCGGGCTCAATCGGGCGCGCACCTCGTCGCAGAGGATCTCCGCGCCCCCGCCAGGGAGGGAGTCCAGCCCCGCCTCGTGGAGGCGGCGCAGCGTCTCCCCGATGGTGAGGCCGGAGAGGCGGGCCAGGTGGACGACCTCCGGGGCGGAGAGCGAGTGGATGGTGACGGACCAGCGGGCCTTGACCGCCCGGAAGGTGTCCTCGAACCAGGAGAGGCGCAGCTCGGGATGTAGGCCCCCCTGCATCAGGATCTGGGTGGCGCCGAGGGCCACCGCCTCCTCGACCTTGCCGAGGATCTGATCCCGCGTCAGCAAATAGCCTTCGGGATGGCCGGGCGGCCGGAAGAAGGCGCAGAAGCGACAGCCGGAGACGCAGATGTTGGAGTAGTTGATGTTGCGGTCTATGATGAAGGTGCGGATCGGGTTGGGATGAAGGCGGCGGCAGACCTGGTCCGCCGCCGCGCCGAGGAGGGAGAGGGGGGCGTCGAAGAGAGCCATTGCCTCCTCTCCGGACAGGCGCTTGCCTGAGCAGCCGCGCTCAAGCGCCGCTTTCCACGAATCGCACGGGTCCAGCATCCGGGATCAGCCCCTGCTCCACCGCGAGCTGGCGGAAGTGCTCCAGCCCGGTGAGAGTGCTCCTGTCCAGATCGTAGCGCATGTGATCGCGCAGGTAGACTAGGCATTCCTGCCGCGGCAGCCCGGTCCGCGCCGCTTCCTCCGCAGCCACCTGGGCCACAGAGGCCAGGCCGATCTCCTTGGCGCGGGTGAGGAGTGAGGTGAGAGCCGCGTAGTCAGCCCCGGGCCGGGCCGCCCACACCGCGAAGACGAAGGGCAGGCCGGTGAGCCGCAGCCACTCCTCGCCCAGGTCGCTCACGAGTAGGCCGGCGCCCTCGGCGCGCATGCAGGGATCGCCAATCAGCAGGGCCGCGTCCGCGGCCGCGAGCATCGCCGCCAAGCCCGGCGGCATGGTGATGAACGACGGGTTGCAGCCCTGGTGAGTGAGGATGATGCGAGTGAGCGCCGCCGAGGTGTGGGAACTCGCATCCAGCGCCACCGTGGTGGCCTGGCGGAGGGGAACGCGCGAGAACAGCTTCACACTCAGGGCCTCTCCGTAGGAGGCGATGCAGATCCCCGGAAGCACCGGGTACTCGGGGTGCTCCAGCGCGTCGAAGGAGGGGAGGACGGCCGCCTCGACTGCCTCGGCCTCCAGCAGGGCGAGCAGCTTCCCGGGCACGTCGTTGATCCAATCGGTATGGCCCAGCTCGCGCAGCCCATAGCGGAACGGGCTGGTGTTGAGATAGCTGACCAGGCCCAGCCGGTGAGTCTTCACGGCGCCGCCTCCACCGCCACGCTCCGGTAGAGCGTGTCCCGGGCCACCGGCTCTCGACCTGCGCCCCGGATGAGCTGTTTGATCTGCTCGACAGTGAGCGTCTCCGGCGTCTCCGCTCCGGCCGCGTGTGTGATCCGCTCCTCCACCACCGTGCCGTCCACATCATCGGCGCCGAAGCTCAGCGCGACCTGCGCCACCTTCAGGCCGACCATGATCCAGAACACCTTGATGTGCGGGATGTTGTCGAGCAGCAGGCGGCTCACTGCGATGATCCGCAGGTCATCCCACGCGGTGGGGCCCCTGAGTTGCCCTTCGAGCGCGGTGTGGGCGGGATGGAAGGCCAGCGGGATGAAGGCGAGGAAGCCGCCGGTCTCGTCTTGCAGCTCCCGAAGAAGCAGCAGATGATCCACCACCTCTTCCGGCTGCTCGAGGTGGCCGTAGAGCATGGTGCAGTTGCTGCGCATCCCGAGTTGGTGCGCGGCGCGCATCACTTCGAGCCAGCCTTCCGGGGAGAGCTTCTGCGGGCAAAGCTGTTGCCGCACCCGGGAGGAGAACACCTCGGCCCCGCCGCCAGGCAGCGATCCCAGCCCGGCCTGGCGCAGCCGCTCCAGGCACTCGCGCACGGTGATGCCGGCGAGTTTGGCGATGTGGGCCACCTCGACCGCGGTCAGAGCCTGAAGATGCACCTCGGGGAAGCGGCTGTGGAGCGCGGAGAGCAGCCCGGTGTAGTACTCGAGGCCGAGCGTGGGATGGCAGCCCCCGACGATGTGGAACTCGCTCACTTGCCCACCCCGGAAGGACTCGGCCTTGCGCAGGCACTCCTCCACGGAGAGCAGGTAGGCCCCTTCCTCCCCTTCGCTGCGGGAGAAGGCGCAGAAACGGCAGCGGTTCACGCAGATGTTGCTGTAGTTGATGTGGCGGTTCACGATGTAGTACGTCCGGCCTCCGTGCAGCCCTTCACGCGCCCCGTTCGCCAGCGCGCCCAGCGCGGCAAGGTGAGGCGAGGCCATCAGCCGCAGCCCATCCTCGCGCGAGAGCCGCTCCGCTCGCGCCACTTTCTGCGCGATCTCGCCCAGGCCGGCCTGTTGGAAGAGAGTCTCAGTCACAGTGTTGGCCTTCGGCCTCAGAACTGTGCCTTGCTGCTCATCACAGATTCTCTTGCATCAGGGTAAGACCCCTGATGCAAGAGAATCTCTCAGAAGGGCGCCAGACGCTCTCCTCCGGAGTCTCTTGAATCATGGTCTCTCACCATGATTCAAGAGACTCTGTAGGATAACATCGGCCGCGGCAAAGAGGAAGAGCACGATGCTGAACAGGCCGTTGGCGACGAAGGAGGCCAGCTCGGCGCGGCTGAGGTCATCGGGGCGAACCACGTGGTGCTCGTACCAGAGCACCGGCACGAGCACCACCACCCCAAGGAAGTAGAGCCAACCCAGGTGGGCGATCTGGCCGAAGGCGGCGAGCAGCCAGACGGTCACCATGTGGTTCGCCGTGGACATCACCAGGGCGCTGCGTGCTCCCCAGCGAGCCGGCAGGGAGAAGAGACCGTGCTCCCGGTCGAAGCGGATGTCCTGGCAAGCATAGATGATGTCGAAGCCGGCCGTCCAGGTCATCACCGCGGCGGCCAGGACCAGGGGCGGCAGCTCCACCCGCGCTCGCACCGCGATCCAGGCCCCAACCGGTGCCATCCCTAGGCAGAACCCCAGGATCCAGTGCGTCCAGACAGTGAAGCGCTTGGTATAGGAGTAGCCGAGCAGCAGGGCCAAGGCGAGAGGGGAAAGCGCCAGCGCGAGCCGGTTGAGCATCGCGGCGGCCAGGAAGTAGCCGGCGGCGGCGACGAGCAGCGCCGCCCACAACTGGCGGGTGGTGAGCGCGCCCGTGACCAGGGCCCGGTCCCGGGTGCGCGGATTGAGCCGGTCGTAGTCCAGGTCCGCGATCCGGTTGAGGGCCATCGCCGCGGTTCGCGCCCCCACCATCGCCACCAGAATCCAGGCGAGCGTCAGCCCCCTGGGCCAGCCGGCGCTGGCCACAAAGGTGGAGATGAGCGCGAAGGGCAGCGCGAAGGCGGTGTGCGCGAAGCGGATGGTCTTCAGCAGGAGGGCGGCCTTGCGGATCATGGGCTTGCGCCGCGCGCTTGGCGCCGGCCGCCGGCCCCCGCAAGCTGGCAATTCTGGCGGCGAGGCAGTACCGCCCTCACCCGTAGACTCCTACACGCCACCCCTCTTCGAGCATCGCGAGGTAGTTCTCGACCGGCACATAGTTGGCCACGGTGTTGCCGGAGCCGAGCGCGAACCCGCCTCCCGGCATGCAGGCCTCGACCACTTCTCTGGTGCGCTGGCGCACCTGCTCGGGCGTCCCCCGGGCCAGCAGGTCCATGTCAACGCCGCCGAGCACGGCGATCCGGTCTCCCCAGCGCCGCTTCGCCTCCGCGATGGGGGTGATCACATCCTCGTAGCTGTGCTTGCCATCTATGCCGACGTACTCAATGAGGTCATCCATCACCGCGTCGAGATTCCCGCAGGCGTGAAGAAGCAAGGGCTTGGCGTGCGAGTGGACCACCTCGACGATCCGCTTCTGCCAGGGGAACACGTACTTGCGCATATCCGCGGGCGAGATCATGGTCTGGGTCTTGAAGCCCATGTCATCCCCGAGGAAGAGCGCCCCCACCGCCTCGTGGCCGGCCATGGTGTCGAACACCCTCACCAACGTCTGGCTGCAGCGATCGAACACCGCCTCCACCAGCTCGGGCTGGTCGGCCAGGGCATAGCTCATGGGCGCGTAGCCCATCAGCCACATCACGTTCTCCAGCACCCCTCCCGGCCCTCGCGGGATCAGCTTCATCCCCTCCGGCAGCGCCTTTGCCGTCCATTCCAGGGGCAGGTAGTCCGACTCCTTCGGCTCAGGCCAGGGGTAGTGCTCGAAGTCCTCCCAGCTCTCGATGCTGCCGCGGGATTCATCCAGCCAGGCGCGCTCCTCCATGGGCAGGGGCGCGGTATCTGGCGCGGCTATCGTGCGGTGGGGGAAAGCGAGGTCCGGCAGTGTCGGGACATAGTCGAACCCGAGCCGCACGAACACCTCCACCACCTCGCGCCAGTACTGCTCTCGATCCGCCGAGAAGGGCGCCTCTCGCAGCGCCTCCATCACGGGCTCGTCAATGAACAGCTCGATGAATGGCACGCGGTCAGGCTCGCGCCGCGCCAGCGCGGTCTTGAGCCGGTCGAAGTTTGGTTGAGGCGTGATCCTGGGATAGGGCATGGCCCCTCCTCAACCCCCCCACCGGCCCGGGTGCTCCAGCCGGATGCCGATCTGGTCGAGCACCCGCGCGACGAAGTAGTCGGCCATCTCCTCGATGGACCCGGGGTCCGAGTAGAAGGCCGGAGAGGCGGGCATGATGGTGGCCCCGGCCTCGGTGAGGGCCACGAAGTTGCGCAGGTCAACCAGACTGAGCGGAGACTCGCGCACCACCAGCACCAGGGGCCTGCGTTCTTTCAGGCAGACCCCCGCGGCGCGGCTGATCAGGCTGTCCCCGAGGCCGGCGGCGATGCGGCCGGCGACGTTCAGGGAACAGGGGATGATGATCATGGCATCCGGCGCCGCCGACCCGCTGGCATAGCGGTAAGAGAGATCCTCCGGGTGGCACAGCGTCACCCGCGAGAGCAGCTCTCGGGGAGGGCCGGTGATCCGGAGGGTGTCGAAGTCCACCGCCCATCCCAGCTCGTGGGCCGCGATCTCCGCGCCGTGAGTGCTCAGCACCAGGTCAATGCGCGGCACCAGGCCCACCGCCCGCCTCAGCAGGCGATCGGCGTAGATGGCGCCGCTCGCACCGGTGATCGCGATGAACAGCTCCTTGACTTCTCTCATCTCGCCGGCCTCCGGTTCAGGGCCACAGGACCTCTTGCACTACGGATTTCCCTGCACCAGGCTGACAGCCCTGATGCAAGAGATGCGGTAAGCGGGGGCGAAGCACCCAGGCCGCGGCCTCGCCCCAGGGTTGGTCATCCTACTTTCTCCAGCCCGAGAGAGGCCAGCAGCACATCAGCGCGAGCCTTGACCTCGGGGCTCATCTCGATGGCCTCGGGCCAGGGGCGGCTGAACCCTTCTCCGGGGAGCTTGCGGGTGGCGTCAACGCCCATCTTCGATCCGAACCCCGGCAAGCGGGCGGCGTGATCGAGGATGTCCACGGGCCCACGCACGAAACAGACATCGCGCTCCGGGTCAATGTTGTTCCCCACCCGCCAGATCACCTCGGACGAATTCTGAACATCCACCTCCTCGTCCACCACCACGATGATCTTGGTGAGCATCATCTGGCCCAACCCCCAGAGGGCGTGCATCACCTTGAACGCCTGCCCCGGGTAGCGCTTGGCGACGCGCACCAGGGCAAGGTTGTGGAAGATGCCCTCCACGGGCAGGTTGAGGTCAACGATCTCCGGCAGTTGCGCCCGCAGCAGCGGCAGGAAGATCCGCTCAGTCGCCTTGCCCAGGAAGCAGTCCTCTTTAGGCGGCCGGCCCACGATAGTGGCCGGGTAGACGGGCCGGGTGCGGCGGGTCAGGGCGGTGAGGTGGAACACCGGGAATTCCTCGATCGGTGAGTAGTAGCCGGTGTGATCCCCGAATGGGCCCTCCCTTCGCCGCTCCCCGGGCTCGACATAGCCCTCCAGCACGAACTCCGCGTCGGCCGGGACCTCCAGGTCTACGGTCCGGCACTGCGCCAGCTCGACCGCGCGCCGCCGCAGGAAGCCAGCGAAGATCAACTCGTCGAACTCCTCCGGCAAGGGCGCGGTGGCCGCATAGATCACGGCCGGGTCGCTGCCCAGCGCCACGGCCACGGGCAGGCGCCGGCCGAGTGCCTCACCGCGCCGGAAATGCTCCGCGCCCACCTTGTGAGGGTGCCAGTGCATGCCGGTGGTGCGGCCATCGTAGATCTGCATGCGGTACATGCCGACATTGCGCTGCCCGGTCTCGGGATGGCGAGTGATCACCATCGGCAGGGTGAGGAAGCGACCTCCGTCACCGGGCCAGCACTTCAGCGCCGGCAACTCGAAGAGATCCGGGTTCTCCTCGACCACCTCCTGGCAGGGCGCGCGGCCCACGCGGCGCGGCGCCCAGGAGGCCATCTCCGCCAGCCGCGGCAGAGCGCGCAGCTTGTCCAGCAGCGAGGAGGGCGGCTGGGTGCGCAGGATCTCCTCGATGCGCCTTCCGATCTCGTTGAGATCCTCCACACCCAGGGCGAAGGCAGTCCGCGCAAGTGTGCCGAACAGGTTGATCAGCACCGGGTAGCGTGACCCGCGGGGCGCGGTGAAGCGCAGCGCCGGGCCGCCCGCGCGCACCATCCGATCGGCGACCTCGGTGATCTCCAGTTCGGGATCAACCGGCGCATCAATGGTGACCAGCTCGCCGCGCTTCTCGAGCCCAGCCGCGTAGTCCTGAAGCCCGTCGAAGGCCATGGCGCACCAGACGGAAGGCCTCTCTCCGGGGCCTGAGTTCGTTGGGCCGGGGCTTGCTCCTGCCCCGGCCTGCGGTCGGCGCAGGCCCAGCCCGCGGGGCGTCAGCGGTCACGCAGGGGCTCCTCCGGGTTGACAATGCTCAGGGGCGAAACCTACAATAGGCGCCTGCGTCTGGGCTCTGGAGGGAGAAGAGGGCCGGCGCATCACCAGATGAATCCACCAAAGGAGGTCTGCCTGATGCTCAAGCCGCTTGGCAACAGAGCGCTCGTGCGTCCAAGTGAGGAGGAGGAGCGCACTCCGGGCGGGATCGTCCTGCCCGACACCGCGCGCAAGAAGCCCCAGGAGGGCAAGGTGCTCGCCGTGGGCAGCGGCAAGCTGCTGGACAGCGGCAAGCGCGTTGCCCTGGCGGTGAAGGTGGGCGATACGGTTGTCTACTCCAAGTACGCCGGCACCGAGGTGAGGCTGGGCGACGAGGAACTGGTGATCCTGGAGGAAGATTCCATCCTCGCAGTGCGGGAGTGACGGCGCGCTGCCCCCCGAGCGACCGCTTGCTCGCATCACCACATCGTCTCATCGCCTCCGCCTGACTGCGGCCATGCACTGCGACAGTGATCGCGGCTCGCGACTCGATCGAAGGTGCCGAGTGCAACTCGGCTCGAAACTTTTTCGCGCGAGCTTGCGAATAACTGTGCAGTCTATGGCATACTGCACACGGAACTGACGCGCGGACGCGCGCGAACGGCCAAGGAGGCGGTTAGGCCGGTTGATCAACGTGCCGCGCCGAAGGAAGGGCCTGTAGCCCGGGCGCAGGTGATGCGGTCCTCACCGCATACGCGGTACGCAGAAAGGGGGGCACAAGAGGTGCCACCGAAGAAGAAGGCGGCGAAGAAGGCGGCGAAGAAGGTCGCCAAGAAGAAGAAGAAGTAGCAGTACCAGGTGGTGAAGTCAGGTCGGGCGAGGGTGATCCCCTCGCCCGATCCTCATTTCGGAAGACGCGTCCAGAACACCGGGTCCACTGCCTCGTGATAGGCGTAGACCGCGTAGTGCAGATGCGGCCCCGTGGCCAGGCCGGTAGCGCCCACTCGGCCGATCACTTGTCCCTGCGCGACTGACTCGCCTGCCACCACAGCTATCTGGGAGAGATGGAGATAGAGTGTGGAGATCCCCTGGCCGTGGTCAATCACCACCGTCTGGCCGTGCAGTAGAAAGGACGCGTCCGCCAGGGAGACCACTCCCGCGGCGGCCGCCAGCACCGGGGTCCCCTCCGGGGCGGCGATGTCCATCCCCCGATGCCGATACTGGAGCCGCCCGTTGACGTAGCGCTGCAGCCCGTAGCCGGTGCTCACCCGCCCCTTGAGGGGCACGAGGAAATCGCCCTTCCAGAGGCGCTGGGGGCTCACCAGGTCCAACGCAGCCCCGATGAGCTGGTACTCCCGCTCGGTCTCTGGGGCCGAATAGCGCTGCTCCTGGGCCGCTGAGAGCCGGAGCCGCTGGACCCCGAACTTGCGGGGCTTGACCTCGAGCTTCACTCGCGCGCTCCCGCCCCCGCCGTCAGGGGTCCTCCAGTAGATGGTCGCGTGACGGCCGCCGGGGCGAGCGCCCGCGGCCACGGGGAGCACCAGGCCGTACTTGCCTTCATTCAAAAGGAAGGGATAGAGCCGGCCGCGCCAGGAGCAGGAGGCGCGCAGCAGCGGCTCGTTGGGATGCAGGTCCACGAAGATCACCTCGCCGGGCCGCGGCCTCTTCGGGGTGACGCTGATCCGCGGGGCCGCCAGGACGGGGGCGTGCACCAGCAGGAGGCAAGCGGCCGGAAGCAGCGCCCGCCACACGGCGATCACCTCACCCGCACCGTGAACTTCCCGACCATGTGGTGAGGGTGGTAGGACTGCTTCGCCTGCCGCAGCCCGGGGATGCCCAGGTCTTGCTCGCGGTTCACGTACTGCACACCCGGCCATGCGCGCTCCAGGTACTGCTGGTTCACCACTTGGTAGAGACCGTGGAAGGCCGCATTCGCCTTCTCGATATGGATCACCACCACCTCCGGGTTCAGCAGCTCGCCGAGGGAGAAGGCCTCCACCTTCCCGGCGATCTCGATGCACCCGCCGGTGATGCCAAGTAGCTCGAACTGGGTGAGAGCCTCCTTCACCGCGCGGTTCTCGCTCCGCAGCGTCGCCACCAGGTCGCAGTGCTTCTCATCACACCAGCGGTCTTGCAGCTCGACGCAGGTGGAGACTAGCTCTGGTGTGAGGGGACGATATCTGAACTCATACCTGCCCACGAACTGCTCGAGATGGTTGCGCTTCCCATGGTAGCGGTTGCCTCGCAGCTCGATGAGGTCGCGCACCAGGTAGACGTAGTCCCACTGGTCGCGGTCCGGCTCGATGAGGAACTCCGCTTCGCTGAGGCCGAGTCGCGTCAGGTCCTCCTCAGTGGCCCGCGCCAGCCGCGGCGCGTGGCCCTCCCGGGCCATGTGCTCCAGGCAGCGGCGAACCGCATCCGCGTTCGCGCCCGGCCCCAGGGGTGGTAGGAGGAAGGAGTCCTCCAGGTCAGCGCGCCACGAGAAGATCGCGATCGCCTCGTCAACCTGGGAGACGCGGAGCTGGTAGGCATCGCGCCACATCAGCAGATTGGTGAAGGTGAACTCCGATTGCCGCGGCCGTAGCTCCGCGAAGAGGCCGCGGAACGCCTCCCGGTCGCGGATGGCAATCGGACGCATCTCCGGGAGTCGGGGCACGTCTGGAGTCACGGCAGCCCAGCCCTTCTCCTGCCGGCCGACAGCACCGCCCGCAGGCTGGATGCCCGGGAAGGTGCGCAAAGGCCTTGACAGGAATCATCAAGCATGGTATATGATAATGAATGATGATGTTTGACAGTCACCGGCCTTCGGGCGAGGAAAGGAGCGCCACCATGGCTCAGAAGCCGGTTGCCCCAGGGAGGCGGGCCGGTCGGGGCTCGCCTTCCAGGTGGGAACCGAGGGACCTCCTGTGGGTTTGCCGCCACCTGGCGGCCGCCCTGCAGGGCGACCAAGACATCCTGCGCGCCCTGGACGCCCTCTCCCAGCACTCCCCAGCACGCCTCCGGGGCCTGCTGGCGGCGATGCGGGAGAGCTATGTCGCCGGCAACGCGCTCGCGCGAGGCCTGATCCCCTCCGGAGTGCCCTCCTACCTGTGGGGGACGATGCTCGCCGGAGAGCTGCAGCGCGACCTGCCGGGCGCCCTGAACAAGCTGGCAGAGCGGATCGAGACTGAGCAACTGATGCCCCTCCCCCGCGACCGCCAGCTCCACGCCTACTCCCTGGCCCTGGGACGGCTCGGCATGATGCTCCAGGTCGGCGTGCCGCTGGTCCAGGCGACCGAGGCCGCGGCCGAGTCCGGTCTTCTCGCCGAGGTGCGGGAGGCCCTGATGGGGGTGAGCAGAGCTGTCAGCGATGGCAGCGACCTGAGCGAGGCGCTGGCCCGGGCGGCCCCCGATCTGCCGCCCATGACCACCGAGATGATCCGCGACGCGGAGGCGGCGGGCAACCTCTCTTCCGCCTTGCCGGTGGTCGCGGACTACCTGCTGGATGCCGCAGGCGAGAACGCCCCGCGCAGGGGCAAGGAGGCCCACCATGCGTAGCACAAAGCAGGCCAGGCCCCGGAGGAAGACCGCCGCCAGGCCTGCCGAAGGCACTGGCCAGGAGGGGATGCTCGACCTGACCGGAGCCGCTCAGTTGCTGAAGGTGAGCAAGCCCACTTTCTACCGCTGGCTGGCCCAGGGCAAGATCAAGGGGTTCAAGGTCGGCAGCCAGTGGCGATTCCGCCGGGACGACCTCCAGAAGTTCCTCGAGTCAGCAGAGCCCTCCGAGCTCCAGGTGGACCAGGCCGGGCTGGCCGCCGCGGTGGATAAGGAGCGTCGGGCGAGAGGCCTGGAGCCAATTGACTGGTCGAAGGTGGAGGCTGGCGAGGAAAGTGCGGTCGTCAGCTTGATCCACGCCATGTTCCAGGACGCGATCAGGGGGAGAGCCAGCGACATCCACATTGACGGCAACCCGGACGAGGCGCTGGTCCGCTATCGCGTGGACGGTGTGCTCCACGAGGCGATGAGCCTCCCCTATGAGGTGAAGCTCCCGCTCATCTCCCGACTGAAGCTGATGGGCGACATGGACATCTCCACCCGCGTCTTCCCACAGTTCGGCCGCGTCGAGGTCCAGCGCGAAGGTAAGACCTACGACTTCCGCATCACCACCGTGCCCGCCATCTACGGCGAGAGCGCGATCCTGCGCGTGCTGGACCAGAGCAGTGTGCTGATCGGCCCGGACAGACTCGGTTTCCTCCCCGAGACTCGGCAGGCCTTTGAGCGCAGCCTCCAGGAGCCCCAGGGCCTGATCGTCGTGAGCGGCCCCGCCGGCTCAGGCCGCACCACCACCCTCTATTCGGCCCTCAACGTCCTGAACGCGCCGGCCAGGAAGATAGTCACCATTGAGGAGCCCGTCGAGTACCGGCTGCGCAACGTCATGCAGGTGCACGTCAACCGCAAGGCCGGGCTGACCATGGCGGTGGCGTTGAGGACCTTCGTGCGCTGTGACCCCGACATCATCCTGGCGGGCGACCTGCGCGACCTGGAGACGGCCAAGGTGTGCGTGCAAGCCGCGATGACAGGCCACCTTGTGCTCACCGCCATGCTGCCACAGGACGCGCCTTCTGTGATCACCCGCCTGACCGAGATGGGCGTGGAGCCGTTCCTGGTCAGCGCGGCGCTGAAGACGGTCCTGGCGCAGCGGCTGGTGCGATGCCTCTGCCCGAAGTGCAAGGCTCCCTACCAGCCCCCCGAGAGCCTGCTGGATCGGCTCCAGACGCAGGCCGGGGCGCGTCTCTCAGGAACCACCTTCTACCGCGGCGAGGGCTGCCCGGAGTGCCGCGGCTATGGCTTCCGCGGCCGCACCGCGCTCTTCGAGCTGCTCCAGATGAGCGACCGGCTGAAGGAGCTGACCCTGCGCGGCGCCAGCACCGCCGAGCTGCGGCTGGCGGCCATCGAGTCCGGCATGGTCACCATGCTTCAGGACGGCCTGCGCAAGGCGGCCGAGGGCATCACCTCCATTGAGGAGGTGATGCGGGTGCTATTCGCGAGCGCTGGGTCGCCGGAGCAAAGGGGCTAAGCCGCGCTCGGGGCGATCGCACTGCGAGTTCGCGGTGCCAGCGCGCTCGCGGCCTTGACATGGCCGCGCCGCGCTGCTATCCTGTGCCTGGCTGACCAGAGACAGAACAATAGGTCGTTCGCAGGGGAACGCGACTTCAGCCCTTGGCGCGCCTGCTTCCTGCCGCCTCCTTGCTCAGGTGGCGAGAGGCAGGCGCGTTCAGCTTTCCCTTGCCCCAGCCGGGTGCGACAACAGCCGCGCCCGCCATCCGGCCTCTCGCTAAGTCTCGCACAATGCAGTGAGGGCGAGACTCAGACAGAACACGTCAGGAACCTCCCCGAACGCCCTGGCGCCGTCACTGTAGTATGTGAAGCTCAGTAATGAGCTTCCCAGTAAGAAGTAACATGCCCAAGGCGTCGCCCGCGGCTTGCAGACCTGGTCTGTCCCTAAGCGAAGCCGAGACTAGATGGCCGACGGAGACTTGCCACAATCCGCTCCGGGCCGGAACTGGCGGAGGCGGGGATGTCGCGCCGAGCCGCCTACTGGGCGAGGGTGCCTCAGCCATAGGCCCTTCGCTCGCGAACACATGTCCGGCCGCAGCCATCTCATCTTCCGAGGGAACGGTGCGACTAGCACGGACACAACTCAGGAGCCTCCTGTGCGCCGGCATCGGTTTGGCTGCGATGCTGGCGCGCGCCAGCGCCGCCACGGAGGTCACGCTGGCAAGTGAGGCCACCCCGACGGCCCCGGCCGAGCCCGGCCCCACCACCGTTCAGGCGGTCTACGTGGACGCGCCTCCAGTGATTGACGGCAAGCTCGATGATCCCTGCTGGTCGCAGGCCGCCAAGCTCGAGGGCTTCTTCGCCCCCGATGTGGAGGCGAAGGTTCCCGAGGAGACCATTGGCTACCTCTGCCTCGACAGCGCCGCCCTCTATGTGGGCTTCACGTGCAAGGACCGAACTCCTGACGACCTCCGCGCCGCGGAGACGCGCCGCAACGGCAGTCTTTGGGACGACGACGTGGTGGAGTTCGCCCTCGACCCCGGCCACGACCACCAGGAGCTCTACTTCTTCCGGGTCAACGCCCGGGGCACTCAGGCCGAGGACATCCCGGGTGGCTCAGCGACCAAGATCGAGTGGCGGGGGGACTGGAGAGCGGCTGCCTGCCGCACGCCGGATGGCTGGAGCGCAGAGATCGCCATCCCGTTCTCCATCCTGCGCTATCCCCCGGGGCAGACCACCTGGGGCTTCTTCATCTCCCGCCACTTCGCCCAGGAGCGGCTGTGGGTCGTCCACCCGATCACCGGCAAGAAGGCCTTCGATATCACGCTGAGCAGTGACCTGGTGGGAGTGCGCCCTCCACCCTACAAGCCGCGGCCCATCCTGATGCCCTACGCCACCTTGGACTTCGGCGAGGCGGTGGGCGAGCGCTACAACGTTGGCCTTGATATGCAGTATCGCATGGTCAGCGGGCTTACCGCGCTCACCACGCTCCGCCCCGACTTCAAGCAGATCGAGGACGTGGTGGAGCCGATCGCGTTCTCCTACACGGAGCGCTACCTGCCCGACCTGCGGCCTTTCTTCGTCACTGGCGGAGGCTTCCTGCCTGGCAGCCTGATGCTGTACACTCGCCGCATCCAGGACTTCGATGCCGGGGCGAAGCTCTTCGGCAAGCTCGGCAAGGAGAGCATCGGCCTGCTGGATGCTGTGACCCTTGGCGAGCAGAACGTCCTGGCCGCCCAGTGGCAGCACCAGTTCACCGACGACCTGAGCACCACCATGAGGTTCGTCTCTGACGCGCGGGATGGGGAGGCGGACAACAGCGTGGTTGGCTTCGACGGCTTCCGCCGCTGGCGCTGCAAGGAGGGTGAGGACGGCCTGGGGATGATGTACCGACACTCCCAGACCGACGGCCTCGACCACGGCAGCGTCTACGAGCTGTCTGGGTTCCATTTCCGCGGCAGCGGCCGGCTGGGCTGGGACTGGGGCCTCCGGCTCACCACCCCCGAGTTCAACCCGCGCCTGGGCTACTACTATGATCAGAACAGCGTCGGCGGGCGCCTGGCCTTCGGCAAATGGACTCGCTACGAGACCGGGCCGATCGAGTTCCGCTCCTGGGACGTGTTCAACGAGTACTTCCCCCGGCTGGAGGGAGAAGGCGTGCTGCGGACAGGGATCTCGCCCGGGTACACGGTCGGCTGGCGCAACGGGCGATTCATCTCTGTCGGCTTCACGCGCGGGCAGGAGTACGATCAGGACAACTCGGAGGGCCGCTTCCGCTTCGGGTGGAACGAGCGCGACATCCACCGCCGCGGCATGGCCTTCGTGCTCAAGGGCGTCCGCGCGGGCGGCGACTACACCTACTACACCTTCGACCAGGGGTTCCGGCCCCTCAAGGACCTGTCAGTCGTCCTGAATCTCCAGTACAGCCACCTGGAGCCGCCCTCATCCGAGGCCGGGCACGAGTACCAGGCGGTGGTGACGGCCTCGTACGATCTCACGCCCGAGAAGTGCATCTCCGCGCGCCTGATCAAGCGGGACGCGGGCACGGCCCTGTTCGTGGCCTACCGGCAGGTGGTGCGGCGGGGCATGGATGCCTACGTTCTCGTCGGTGACCCGGACCCGGCGAAGAGCGGGTTCACCAAGCGCCTGGCGGTGAAGCTGATCTGGGCGCTGTAGGCCGGCCCCGCGCTGGAGCGGCCTCTGCCAGGGCGCATCGCCCCCTGGGCCAGTGTCCTTCACTGGTGGCGCGGCGCCGCCTCCGCCTCGGCGCAGGGCAGGAGAGACGCTCCTGCCCTACGAACCGCGACCTATCCTTTCGCGCCTGGCCTGCATCTTTGCTATAGAGTCTCTTGAATCATGGTGAGAGACCATGATTCAAGAGACTCCCCAGGAGAGCGTCTGGCGCCCTTCTGAGAGATTCTCTTGCATCAGGGGTCTTACCCTGGTGCAAGAGAATCTGTAGTGGGAAGGCCACGTGTCCTCTGCGCGCGCCTCCGATCCCGACGAGCTGCTGGTGTTGCGGACTCTACGCGGCGATCTCACCGGGTTCGACGGCCTGGTAGCGCGCTATCATCCAGGCGCGGTGGCGATCGCCCAGCGCATCCTGGGCCCCTGCGAGGAGGTGCACGACGTGGTGCAAGACGCTTTCGTCTCCGCCTTCTGCGCGCTGCCCAGCCTGCGCGAGCCGGAGCGGTTCGCCTTCTGGCTCCAGGTCATCGTCCGCAACCTGGCGCGCCGCCGCAGAGAAGTGATGTCGCGCGCTGGCGGCCAGTCGCTCCACCCCGAGCTGGCGGCCTCGCCGGAGCTTGAGCCCCAGAACGCGGTGCAGCAGAGCGCGGAGCTGGCCCTGATTCGCGGGGCGATCGCGGCTCTCCCCGAGGAGTACGCCGTTCCCCTCACACTGCGCTACCAGCACGAGATGCGGCTGCGAGACATCGCCCGCTTCCTGGGTCTGCCGCTCTCCCTGGTCAAGTGGCGTCTCCATACCGGCCGGCGCCTGCTGCGGGAGCGGCTGGCCGGCGAATTCACAGAAGGAGGTTCCGCTGATGGCAGAGGTTGATCTCGAGTTGATCCGCAGGATGCTGGAGGACCTGTGGGAGCAGATGAAGCCCGGTGAGTTCTACTATCACAAGCCGCCGCGTGGCGCGGAGGGCTACTGGACCGCGGCCTACAACCGCTACCTGGGCCAGGTGCGCCCCCACTTCGCCGACGACCCGGTGTTCTCTCAGTTCGCGGAGCTGCCAGACGGCACTCCCATCGGCGCCATCCAGATGGCCGTGGGCCAGCTCCACACCTACCTGGACTACCAGCTCCGCAAGAGCGCGCCCCCTGCTGCGGAGGCCTCTGACCGCTTCCCACCATTTCGCCACCTGGCCGATCTCGGCCGGCGCATGGGGGAGATCGGCCGGGCCGTGCGCGCGGCCTCGGGCGAGGGAATAAAGGAGCTCGAGGCCCGCCTCGCCGAGTTGCAGACACACATGGGGGAGCTGGAGAAGCGGCTGGCGGAGAAGCTGGGGGAGGCGGAGTAGGCCTTCACTCGCGGGCCTCCAGCAGCGCGGCTGCCCAGGCTGCGGCCGGCCACCCGTCGCCCGGGCCTGCCAAGCAAGGCTGACCTCTGATGCGTCCGAGGTGCGGCCGCGTCAGCCCGCGCGGAACAGATGGGCCTCGTAGATGCACCACCACTCCGGGTGGCAGTAGGCGGTCTGCTCGAGGAGCACATAGCGCGCCGAGATGGGCTCCCACCAAGCCTCCATGTAGTGGTTGGGCCGCCAGCGCCACTCCCCGACCCGTTTCCACCACTCGCCGTCCCGCGATACCGAGACCAGGCAGTGCCGGGGCGGATCATTCTGGTAGATGGATTTCCCGCCCGCGTCATCGTCGAGCCAGATGCCGGCCAGCCCTTCGATCTGCTCGGCCAGATCAATGTGGAACCACATGCCCGGTGACTGGCCGTCACCCCGTGGAGACCAGCGCGTCCGCACATCGCCGTCTATGCCCCGGCTTGGCGGGAGGTCCTGCTCACTCGGACTGGCCGTCGCGGACCAGCCTACATTCGGCAACTCCACCAATCCTTTCGCCGGAGTCGGCGGCCGCTTCGGGGTCTGCGGCGTCTCAATGCCGGCCGCCACCGCAGCCCGCTGAGTCTCGCTGAGGAACGGCTTCGCGGCCACGCGTGCGTACATGTGGATGGCCTCATCACGCCGGCCCAGGTAGTCAAGACACCAGGCAATGGTGATGCCAGACCATTGATCGGACTTGCTCTCCCACACTGGCCGCAACACCTCGATGGCCTCCCGGTACTCGCCGTCCCGGGCCAGCTTGCGGCCCAGCCACCACCGGACCTCCTCATCCTGCGGGTTGGCCTGGTAGGCCTGTTCGAGCTTCGCCCGGAACCTGGGCCAGTCCTCGGGCGCCCCGGGGATGGTCCAGGTCGCCTCTCTCGCCTCTGCCAACAGTCGGCGGGCAAGATCCTCAGGGCTCTGTCCGCTCATGATGCTGCTCTCCTCAACCTGCTGTGATCGTGCGAGCGCTCTCGCTCGCTTGCGGGCGCGGTGCAGCCGGACGCGGAATGCGGTGGGGGTCAGCCCCAAGGCCCGGGCGCCCGCGGCCGTGTCGAGGCCGAGCACATAGTGCAGGTACAGCGGCTCGCGGTCCTCGGGCGGGAGGCCGGTCAGGAACTGCCTGAGTTCGAAGTCCTCCGTCGGTTCGCGAGGCGCCGGGAACTGCTCGCCGAGCGTCTCCTCCCGCGTGCGCGACCGCGCCTCGGAGAGGCACACCCGGTGCGAGATGGTGCGCAGCCAGGAGGCGAACTTGCCGAGGTCGCGCAGCTCGCCCAGATTGAGATACGCTCGCAGGAATGTCTCCTGCACCACGTCTCCCTCGGCCGTGGCCAGCCCCCAGCGCCGCGCTTCGCCGCGCACCATCGCCAGGTAGCGGTCGAAGAGGGCATCGAAGGCCTGCTTCTCGCCGTTCCTCGCCAACTCGACCAGTTGCTCGTCGCCGGCCTGATAGCGACCCATCACCGCATTCCCGATAGAGAGACGTGTCTGCACACCTGGATTGTTACTACGACCTACGCTCTAGCGGCCCTGGTTCCTCGTCCGCCCCAGGCGGAACCTTGTGCCACCATCTCGCGTCCTGTAGAGTGGAACGATCTCGCCGCGTTCGTGCATCCTTGGCCATGGAGGCGCACCGCGCGGGAGGCTGGGGGATGACCATGGTATGCGGCACCTGGGCTCGACTCGCCACGCTCGCGCTGGCGGTGCTGGCAGCAGTATGCCCCGCGGCCGTCGCGGCCCAAGGTGAGGGGGCGGCGGCCGCCGCTCCTGCCCCGGCTGCGCCGCCCCAGGTGCAGGCGGTGTATGTGGACACGCCGCCGATCATTGATGGCAAGCTCGACGAGCCCTGCTGGTCCCAGGCGGCGAAGCTCACCGACTTCTACGTGCTCAACGCCAATCAGCCGCTCCCCGAGGAGACCACCGCGTTCATCTGCGTGGACGACAAGGCAGTCTATGTCGGGTTCGTCTGTAAGGACCGCACGCCGGAGGATATCCGGGCGGTGGAGACGCGGCGCAATGGCGACTTGTGGAGCGACGACTACGCGGTGCTCGAGCTCGATCCCTGGCACCAGCACCGCGACTACTACGCCTTCATCGTGA
>Ga0315307_1000068_pt1 | contig 41496 bp, 41 predicted proteins | sample TDP2_MG_FD_203079 | JGI IMG/M metagenome (GOLD analysis project Ga0315307, IMG submission 203079) | Freshwater sediment microbial communities from Lake Towuti, South Sulawesi, Indonesia - TDP2 | ecosystem: Environmental > Aquatic > Freshwater > Lake > Sediment | place: Indonesia: South Sulawesi...
CAGACCTTTCCGCTGAACTCCTTGCCCAGCCTTTCCACTCCGAGAAGCTCCGGCTGGTCTAGGAGCAGGACGTTCACGCCGACCTCGATGAGGTCGCGGATGATGTCGTAGATGTAGCCGCAGCTGTGCATCCAGACGTGCAAGCCGTGCCCACGGGCCGCCTGGAACAGCTTCGCGTACCGGGGCTTGAAGAACTCACGCCAGAGTTGCGGCCTTACCATGAGCCCGTTCTGAGCACCCCAGTCGTCAGCGAAGGCCACGGCATCGACGCCTAGCTTCACGTACTCCTCCACCAAGCCTAGGAAGAAACCCAGAATCTTGTCCTCAAGCGCACCGAGCGTGGTCTTGTCGACGTACAGATCTCGGGCCACGTTCGTGAAACCATGAAGGAAGTGTAGCCTTTCGAAGAGACCATGCCCCAGGTGCCCTAGAATGTATCTGTTCCCGTATCTGCCCGGGCTGTGGTACTCGTCAACCAGGGCCTTGAGTCCCATAAATCGTTTCTCGGCGTGTGGGTCGGGGAACCTGTAGCCTCCCAGTTGGCTCCAGCTCTGAAGAGGGTGGCCCCTCACCTCGCCCATTGTCTCCAAGTGCAGCGGCCTCATCCAGACGCAGCCCCACTCGTCCTCGACGAACTCGCCGAACTCTGAGACTCGCTGATACTCCTGTCTGAACGAGACGCTTAGAACGTCGCTCTGCTCGGGCTTCCAAGACCAGTCAACTGGGACACAGTCGGGGCCCTCAAACTCCACAGCTCGACGAACTCTCTCACGGCTGTTCATCGAAGCCGAAGCTCGGTCAGACCGCTTAAAGCCTTTGCCAACAGCAGGGACCTTGGGCTGAAGCCACGCGGGCGTTGCTCCTTTCGGATGCCAATTGCTCGTGAGCTATCCATGAAGGTGCTACGTCTCCGATGGAGAACGCCCGACGATGACCGTTACCGGTAGGTTGCGCGTGGCGGTGGGGCTAGGTCTCGTTGAACCAGACATCGATGTGGCGTTCGGGATCATATGGTTTGCCGACGATGTCGGGGCGGCCGTCGCCCGTGAGGTCGGCGACCTTGGCCTCATGCGTCGGGACACCATGCTGGATCAGGACTTCCTCGAACCGCCCGGCGCCCCGGTTCAAGAAGACGATCATCCTTGGGTCGGGGTTAATGCCGAGCCCCATCTCGGCGGTCAGGATATCCAGGCGGCCATCACCGTTGAAATCGGCGACCTCCAGGGTATGCGGGTGGAAGAGGTCGTCGCGCAAGACCCGCGGCTGATACTCCGGCGGCCAGCAGACCGCTAGTCGTCCCGGATGGCTCTCGCCCTCACAGAGCACGATCTCAAGCCGGCCATCACCGGCGAAGTCGCCGACGGCCACGCGCGTCTGCCTGAACCCAGCAGCGTAGGTCCTCACATGCGAGGCCCGACCTGCGCGCTCGACACGGTAGATGCTCGGGCCTGCGATGACCTCCTTCGCCCCGTCATCGTCGATGTCCACGACCTTGAGGCCCTCGATCTCCTCGGCGAAGCCCTCCGCGATAAGGTGGAAGCACTCCCGCAGCCATGGCTCCACGTAGGGGTCGGTCGGTATATCGTAGTAAAACAGATTGCCGCTGCGCTGGGAGAGCGCGACTGGCTCCGGCTCACCGTCACCGTCCAAGTCACCAACGGCCTGGTCGTGGTACTTCCAGAACCGGTTCTCGAGGACGTGCCGCTTCCAAGGACCCCTCGGGTCTGGCGGGTTCTCGAACCAGTAGAGTTCGTTCCCAGTCCACTGCTGGCCAGCCACCACATCTGGCCTTCCATCTCCGTTGATGTCGAGGATGACTCCGCCCGCCTCAAGCTGCGGGGCGTCGACGATGTCGTGTCGCTGCCACGTAGGGTTCTCGTACCAGAAGAGGTTCGGCGGCCCCTCCTTGCCGCCGATGATTATGTCCGGCAGACGGTCACCGTTCAGGTCGGTGAGGAGCGTGATGTCGTGATGCGAGCCCGGCGGGTTGGGGTCGATCACCTCGTGACGGAACCTTAGAGGACGATCGACCATCGTCTTCTCTCCCCTATCTCTGCGATGGGCGTAGATGGAGTCTGATCGCCTCCTTTACCCTATTTACCGTTGCTCATGAGCCCGGGTCTCAGGGCTTCAGCTCCTTCAGGCGATTGATTGCTCTGCTATCTTTTCGGTGACGATGAAGACCGGTGGTTTGAGCAGGGGTTGGCCGTTCGCCTTGTACGCGAGGGAGGATGCGGCTGACCGACCTGTCCCGGCGGGAGCGCTGGAATACTTTCACTTATCACTCCTCTCTATTGTCTTTCCAGGAGACAAAAGGCATATATCCGGGTGAAACTGAAGCTCCATGGCTTCACCTTGGGCCAAGAGATGTTTCTAGAAGCACTTGGAGCTCCCACGGTCTTCAAGGATGAGAGCAAGCTGGACTTCAGCTACGTGCCTCCTAAGCTGCCGCATAGGGAGGAACAATACCGGCAGCTGACGCAGGTCTTCCGCTGCATGGTGGAGTCTCCGGGAGGCACGGGGCCGAGAGCCATAATCACCGGGGGCATCGGTACGGGGAAGACCGCGTTGGCCCAGCGTTTCGGCTCAGACCTCGAGACCGTAGCCCGGAACCTGCGGAGCTTGAACCTTCGCTACGTGCACGTGAACTGCCACGGCCTCAGGGGAAGCTTCTTCCTCATCCTGACAGAGGTTATCTCCCGGTTTATCCCAAACTTCCCGAAGAGAGGCTTCTCCTCCGAGGAGCTTCTCCGGATGCTGATGGGGGTCTTGGACGATCAGGACGCTTACGTGATCTTGGCTCTCGACGAGACGGAGGCCCTCCTTCACAGCGACGGTTCCTCCTTCCTCTACAACCTCACCAGGGTCCATGAGACCAGGGCTGGGAAACCCCAGCGGCTGGGCTTGGTCTGCGTCCTCAGAAACCCGGAGCTGCTAGGGCGGCTGGACCCCGCTACGCTGAGCACGCTTCAGAAGAACTTCATCCGGCTGCCGGAGTACAAGGGCGACGAGCTGATCGACATACTGACGTACAGGGCCTCGTTGGCGCTCAAGCCTGAGGCGATCCAGCCTGAGACCATCGCCTTCACAGCCGACATCTGCGCGCCCAAGGGCGACGCCCGATACGCCATAGAGCTCCTGCTCAGGTCGGGCAAATGCGCCGACAACGAGCACGCCAGGTCCATTCTGCCAGAACACGTGCGGAAAGCCGAGCAGTCGCTGGAGTACCCGTCCATGGTCTACGATTACGTCAAGTCCATGAACTTCCACGAGAGGCTCCTGCTCTTGGCGATCGCTAGGAGGCTTCGAGAACAGCCTGAACAGGCCTATGTGACGATAGGCGAAGCGGAAGAGGTCTACAAGGTTCTCTGCGAAGGCTACCGGGAGGCGCCTCGAGGCCACACCCAGCTCTGGAAGTACGTAAGCAACCTGGCCTCCTGCGGCCTCATCTCACCAAGCCTCTCAAGGCAGGGGCAAAAGGGCAGGACCACCAACATAGGGATACCTGTTCCCGCCACATCCCTGGAGAGGGCCCTGACGGACCTCCTAGAAGCCGACGGAGGCGAAGGCCGTGAAAACCCCTGACGTGAAGAAGACTGCTCCCAGCCTGGAGGAGACCCTCTCGTCCAGGGGCAAGATAAGGGTCCTCAGAGTCCTAGTCGAGATGGGAGAACTGAACATATCCGAGATCGTGAGACGCACGGGCCTCAACTACACCACGACCAGCCAGCATCTACGCTCCTTGGAGAACCTGGAGATCGTCAAGGAGAAGCGCTTCGGAAAGATCCGTATCTACCGGTTCAACGCCGAGAACCCGAGAGCGAAGGCGATCGGCCAACTCATCAGGCAGTGGGAAACCTACTAGCCGAACTAAGCCTCCGTACGGACAACCGTCGCCGAGGCTCGGCAGTTGCCTATCAGCCTTACGCCCTGACGAGCCCCGCCAGCTGTTCCTCAACGACGGTCTCGTCAAACAGCCCCGTATACCGATGAACCACGAGGCCTCTGTCGAAGAGCAGAAGCGCCGGGGCTTCGACCTGCTCGTATCCCTTGACAGACCGAGCTTGCATCACGTCCATCTGATAGAAGTAGACTAGACCTGCATACCTCTCGCTCAGCCTCTTCAGGGCTGGGATCTGCGTTCGACAGGAGGGGCAGCGATCCGAGGTAACCCATAGAACGGTCGGCTTCAACGAGCCCAAGACTAGGTCCTGGAACTCGTTCGAGCGAACCCCTTTGAATAGCGGAGGCTCAGTTCCTGAGGCCTTGAACCAGGCCAGGATTCTCTCCACGAACCCTCTGTATTTCTTGTAAGGAAGCCTGTAGCCTAGCCTCTCGATACCCGTCTCCAGGGTTTGCACATCGACCTGTTGAGGATCATAGGTCACCGTGACTCTCTCAAGGACAAGGTTCGCGTGCGCCTCCTTCACGCCGGGTATCTTCCTCAGCTCCTTCTCCAGCCTCAGGGCGCAGGTAACGCAGTCCATTTCCCGAAGCCGAAAGTCTCTTCGACGGCTCTGTTCCGACACGCTCAGCTATGCCCCACTTCGTAAGCCCCTCTAGGTTCTTATCAACGTCGCTTTGCAGCTCGATGAGCGAAAACGGTAGGCCATGCCGCGGCCTCAGGCCTTCTTCTGTATCCCTTATTATGGGAGACGAAGCGATCACTAAGTGGCGTCCGAGGTTATGCTGGATCCGAGGTCTCGCGGGTCGGCTTGGGGACATCATCATGGTGCATTTCAACGCGTTGAATACATCGCGACTGCCTCTGATGGTGTGGGTTCAGGGAGGGCTCCACAACGGAAGCAGTTGGAGAAAGTAGAGTTGAGCGAGGAGGACGAGGAACTCCTCAGACGAGAGGCGAGGAGAGCGAGGCCGTTGGAGGCATGCGCCTTGCTGACCGGCAAGCTGGAGCACGGCCTTGCCCGCGTCTCGCGGGTGCATCTGGCGGAGAACGTGGAGGCGTCTACGGTACATTTCACGGTCGACCCGGAGCTCCTGCTTAGGGTCGCGATGAGCGCAGAGGGGCGGGGCGAGGAGCTTGCAGCGATCTTCCACTCGCACGAGGGCGCCGCCGAGCCTTCAGAGCTCGACCTCCGCTTCATGAGGCTGAACCCCGTGGTCTGGCTCATATTCTCAAACGTAGAGGAGCGCCTTGCCGCCTATCAGCTGCAGGGGAATTCGGTCAGGAGGCTGGCTATCCGCAGGCCTCATGAGGCCTCTCCATCCGGTTGAGCCCACGGGCTTCTGCGGCTTGGCGTCGTGGACCGCTCCATCGAGAAGGCTTAAATAATGTGGTTCAGTCTCTGCTCGCCTAGCCGCTGGAAGGGAAAGAATGGGCAGAGTCAAGATAGTCCTTGTCAAGAAGTTCGCTGAGAGACTGGTAGCAGATTACCCAGGGAAGTTCACCCTCGATTTCGAGGAGAACAAGAGGCTAGTCGATAAGCTTGTGGACGTTCAGTCAAAGAAGCTCAGGAACCTGGTGGCAGGGCATGTGACTAGGCTTGTTGCTCTCCGGGGCGCCGCGGCGACCAAGGAGGCTGAGGAGGAGGTCAGCGAAACTCCGTCAGAAGAGTCTGCTCACTCTCCCAGCCCCGTTTAAGGCGCCTCATCTCCTCCGACGAGAGCTTCCCGCCCACCTGGTCCTTTATGCTCTTCGCTATCCTGCTCCCGATCAGGGGCACGTTCATCAGGTCAGTTACCGAGGCTCGCTTAAGGGCCTCTATCGACCTGAAGCCCGCGCCATAGAGGAGCCTTCCCCTGATCCGGCCGATCCCCTCGAGCTCAGTCAGCGCCAGTAGCTCGGGCTTCACGCCCATCTTCACCCTATCCGCCAGCTGTGTGAGAGGGCCTGTAAGCTCCCTGTGGCCGAAGAGGGTGGCGAGCTCATGGGTAGCGAAGAGCAGCCAGTTCGTGGAGTCGAGCATCCGGAAGAGGTCGCCGGGCTCTACGCTGAATCTCTCGATGATCTCGTCCTCTGAGATCTCGTTGATCCAGGCTTCCAGCACCGTGGCGCACTTCAGCTCGGCGAGTAACTCGTTGTACGCCACGTTGTCCAGCGCCGGGTCAGGAAGCTCTATCATAAACTCGTCCTTATGAGCCTCCATGTGGTTCTCAAGCTGAACCATCTCTCTGCCCCTGGGGAAGGGCTTCGGCTCCACGTCCGGTGTGTGAGCGACTAGGTGGAGAAAACTCAAGTCGGTGACGCGAGCGGCCCTCCTCCGGAGGCCGTCCCGGATGATCACGGCTGAGAGCGGGTCGATGTAGAGCTCTGAGACTCTCCTTCCGAACCTCGTGGCGTTCAGCTTGCGCCCGTCTCCTTCGACCATCTCTTGGTCGAAGAGGAACTTGAGCGCCCTCGCTACGACAGGCCTGATGTGCTCGGGGCCGTACTGGAAGGCGTACAGCGTCTTGCCGAAGAACTCGAAGAGGCCCTGCTCCGAAAGCGCTAGGCCTGAGGCTATCGTGGCTAGGGCGTGCGACCGGAGCACGGGCTCGGCGCCGAGCTTAGACCAGAGCCTCTCAGGCTTCGCGTTCACGTAGTTCTCCATCAGGAAGTCCTCTTCATCCTCGCTCCGGGCGACGAGAACCGACTCGCCGATCTGATCGTACCTCGGTCGTCCCGCCCTTCCAGACATCTGCTTGTACTCTAGGACGGGGATCGGGTACCTCCCATAGCTGCGCTCGTACCGCTCGTAGCTGCTAATGATCACTGTCCTAGCCGGAAGGTTGACCCCTGCCGCAAGCGTCGGCGTCGCGCAGAGAACCTTCACCAGGCCCGACCGGAAGCTCTCCTCGATGATGGACCGATGCGCGCCGCTCAGTCCCGCGTGGTGAAAGGCGACCCCCAATTGGGCAAGGCTTGCGAGCAGGTCGCCTATCCTCGTCTTCTCGTTCGCGTTCAGTATCCGCTGTGAGACCGGGGCTAGTCTTCGCAGCGCCGTGGAGCCTAGGGCCTTCTTCACGGCGGGCGCAAACCGCTTCGCTAGCTCGACCGCCGCCCGCCTTGTGTCCGTGAACACAAGGGCTTGGCCTCCTTCCTTCATGGTCTTCATCGCCAGATCGATCACAGGACTGGCGTGGGTTCCGTCCAGGCGGTAGGCGTAGCCGTCGTTGAACTTCGCCTCTCCTTGGCAGTAGACCCCCTCCCTGAGCTTCACCGGTCTCCAGTCCATCGTCACGTGGTCAGCCTTCAACCACTGGGCGACCTCGTCGGCGTTTCGGATCGTCGCGCTCAAAGCTAGGATCTGGGCTTTGGGTTTCACCAGCATGATCTTGGCGAGAACCACCTCAAGCGTCGGGCCGCGTTCAGCGTCGCTTATGAAGTGGACCTCGTCGGCCACGACGAGCGAGATGTCTGCCATCCATGGGGCCCGGTGCCTCAGGAGCGAGTCCGCCTTCTCGTTCGTTGAGACGATTATGTCGTGCTTGGCCAGCCATGGGTCAGTTGAGTCCAGGTCGCCGGTGCTTATGCCTATGCTCACCCCCTTCGAGGAGCGAGCCTTCAGGCCCTCGTACCTCTGGAACTCCCGGTACTTCTCCGAGGCGAGGGCCCTCAGCGGCGTCAGGTAGAGCACCTTGCCGCGGCCTTCGAGGATATGCTTCAGCGCGCAGACCTCAGCCACGAGCGTCTTGCCGCTCGCCGTGGGGCTGGCTAGAACAGCGTTCTTTCCTTCCAAGACGCCGGTCTGGGTGAATGCCTCCTCCTGGGGCGGAAATAGTCGGTCAATCCCGAAGGAGGCGATCTTCTCCTTTATCACCTCGGGGATGGGAAGGTCTTGGACCCTCATTCTTCCACTCGGTTTAGACCTTTGCGATGCAGCCCGGCTGAGGCGAGTAGAGCGTACCTTCGTTAACGAGCTTGCGGATCAGGCCGGCGGCCTCGCTTCTCTCGATGCGATGGTCTTTGCTGAGGGCCTCGTAGACATCCTCCTCTTTGGCCTTGCCGGTTTCCCTTTCGAGCCTGACGACCGTTGAGATGATCGCTCCCAGCTTGTCTTGGACGCTCTTGGGCTTGCCCGTCATCAGTACGTCGATGTCAGGCTTGCCCGTCGCCAGGTCTACGCCTACCTGCGAGAGCGATCTCGTCATGAGCAGTATCGCCGCCTCCGCGTCCTCAGCCGTAACCGTGTCGCGCAGCGCCACTCGCGTTCTGGCCTCAGCCAGCCTCACCACGGACTCGAGCTGTCTCACGGTGATGGCGACGGGGCTCTCCGTTGACGGCTCAGGAGCCGTACGCATCCGGAGGTAGAAGTCGTGGATTCTCTGTTTGGCCTCGTTGCTCATGGCGGGCCTGATACGCCGGGCGTACCCAATGTACTTCCTCAGTAGCAGCGGGTCGACTGGGGGCACCTCAGGCGCCTCGCCCTTCGCGTGAAGCGTCAGGACGTGCTCTGCCATTCTGGCGTCGAGATCCTTATCCGGCTGATCTCTCAGGACGAAGATCAAGTCGAACCTTGAGAGGATGGTCACGGGCAGGTTAATGTTCTCGGACACGTTCCTGTAAGGGTCATATCTCCCTAGCGCCGGGTTTGCCGCCGCGAGAACCGCAGCCCGGGCGTTCAGCCTTGCCACGATCCCGCCTTTAGCGATCGAGACGGTCTGTTGCTCCATGGCCTCATGGATCGAGACCCTGTCCTCTGGCCTCATCTTGTCTATCTCGTCGATAGAGCAGATGCCTCTGTCCGATAGGACCATGGCGCCCGCCTCCAAGGTGATGCCGCCGCTTCTGCTGTCCCTGATGACGGCCGCCGTCAGCCCCGCCGCCGTTGTGCCCCTGCCGTGTGTGTAAAGCCCCCTCGGCGCAACCCGCTGGATGTACTGGAGCAGCTGGCTCTTGCCTGTCCCCGGGTCGCCTATGAGGAGCACATTGATGTCCCCTCGGATCTGGATGCCCTCTGGAGTCGAGACGGGCACCCCGCCGAAGAGAAGGTAGAGCACCGCCTCCTTGACTTGGTCTAGGCCGAAGAGCGATGGGGCGATCGAGCGGATCATCCTATCATGAATCCAAGGGTCCTGGCTCTGCTTCCTTATCTCCGCCTCCTCCTCGGGGGCTATCTCGACGATCTCCGGCTCCTTGCCCGCCACCTCCACATGGTTGGCTTCTAGGACGAGGTCAAACGTCCTCAACCTGCCTCGTGCCAAGGTTTCCTGAACCGCCCTAAGGGTTCCCGTTATCGAAGCATGGTCGCCGGGCCTCGCAAGGTCTACGAGATCCTCCGTCAACGTGACATCAAGCCATCTGGGTGTCTGGCCGGGCGGAAGGTCCTCAGGCTTCTCCTGCACGCGGACCTCTTGGTAGTTGATGAACGCCGAATCCGGCTGCGAGAAGTCGAACGGACCTGGGCGGCCGCACTCGCGGTTACCGCACCGGGTCGGCTCGATCATGAAGGTTCCGGTTTGCTGAACGAGGGTGAGGGTCCCGCACCTACGGCATTTGAAGGCGCCGACGATAAGGAAGGGCTTGACAGGCGCGGCCCGGACCAGTATGCCGTCGACGCGGACGAGCTTGTTGACCTGCTCCGAGCCCAGCTCCCTCAGCGGCAGCGTCTGAGGCAGTCCTCGGAACCTGACACGGATGGACTCCACTTCCTCGGCGTAATCCGGAGCCTCCACCCTCAACTGTGCCAGCGCAGCCTTCCCGGCCATCGGCAAGAGCCTGTCCGGCTCCTCGACGATGCTTTGGGCCAGGGAGTCATCGAAGGAGATCACGTCTTCAAAGCGGACGGTGAGAACCCGCTGCCTCGCCACGGCCATCTGGGCTAGCTGAACGCGGTAAGGGCATACGCCCGCCTCATCTCTGTACGAGCTGAGGAAGTCACGCAGTCTGTCCTCCGGGCTCCACCGGGTCTCCTTGTCGGTCATGTCGCTACCTCCCTGCCTTCTAGGCCGAGAACCATGGCACGCCACTGCTCCATCGTGGACCTGAGGCTTTCGTAGAGGACACGTTCCTCTGGGGCAAGCGGGCTGAGCACGTTACCGGCCACGGAGGGCCCTGAGGCCATTATCGCGATCCTGCGGAGGCGGCGTTCCACGACGTCAACCGCAAGCTGTTCTGATCTCTCATACCTGGCAAGCTCCCGTGGGTCTTCCTTGCTCCTCGCTCTCAGCGCGGCCAGGTACCTCTTCAGCTTGGGGTAGAATCCTTCGGGCAAGCCTGAAAGCTGCTTCGCTGACTGCAGGTTCTCCGTGAAACGGATCTTCGACAGCAGGTTGAGATCGAGCAGTTCGCCGGGCTTGATGCTCACATACCCCGCTTTCTCGAGTTGCTCTGCGATCCAAAGTCTCTCCTGGTACTCACGCTTCTCTTCGTACGGCCCGACCGTGAAACTCTCCAGTCTCAGGCCTTGCAGTTCACTCGTTGCCACTATCTTGACGGGCCCGTTCTCAAAGCTCAGATAGGAGGCGGTCAATCTCTCTCTAACGTCTTCCATCGTGGGCGCCTTTCTCCGAATACTCTGAGGGGCCTGAGATAAGAGTATTGGAACCCCTTAGGCAGGTGCCCCGCCTGAGGTGAGCTGTCCACGGGCAGCTTCTCACTCTATCACTGCGTGCTTCGCTTTCATCTCAGCCTCGGAGGTCTCCAGTTGGGCCATGAGCTCCGCGATGATGCCGTCGAGGAAGACCATGCAGGAGGCCTCGAAGAACGTCCCAAGCGGGGCGAGCGGCTCATGCTCGCCTAGGAGCTGACGTGAGTAATACTCGTCCTCCCTCGCCGCCTTCTCCCTGCCAGCGATGGGGATCACAAGGTCGGCGAGCCCCGCGAGCGGCGACTCTGGGTGCGAAGTCACCGCCAGGACCTTCGCGCCAACCCGCTTGGCTACCTCGGCTGCCGCAACGGGGATCGTGGTTGTTCCCGAGCCTGATATGACGAGGACTAGGTCACCCTTCCCCACGGCCGGGGTTATCGTCTCGCCGAGAACGTAGACATCGAAGTCAAGGTGCATCAGGCGCATCGCGAAGCCCCTTCCGACGAGCCCACTTCGCCCGGCGCCGACCACGAGCACCTTCTTGTCCCGGGCCTTCGTCAGCACGAGCGCGTCCAGCAATGCTTCGACGAGCGAGGGGTCTACCTTGCCCATCGCTCTTGCCATCTCCGACAAGAGCTCATCGACCGCAGACTTGAAGCGGCTCAACCCCACCACTCCTCTCGACCCCCTCATCGTCTTTTCGGTATATATCTGTAACACACGACGCGCAGAGCTTAGGGGGGCAGATAAGCGGCCTCGTTCAGTCCAGCCGATCTCATTCCTCGCCTCCTGGAGGCGATCAGGGTTCTCACAGCCAGCCTATTCCGTCAGCCGCCCCAGCCGGTGCCCGGTCAGGCCTATGTATCTCTCGTTGAGGAAGCGCGTGATCCGCTCCGCTCTGACCTTGCCCACGCCCCGTACCGTGGCCAGCTCCGCGGCTGAGGACGCGAAGACGGCCTTGACGGTGCCGAATCGGCTTAGAAGCCTCTGGGTTAGCTTCGGGCCGATCCCGGGCAGGCCGGAAACGAGCGCGAGTTGCATTCTCACAAGGCTCTGCTTCCTGCCCAGCTCTCGGAAAGCGAGGAGAGGCCGCTGCGTTCTGCCCGAGGCCTCGCGTGCCGCGATGCTCCGGAGAAGCATGGCTGTCTCCCTAGCGGATGGGGTCTGGAAGATGTATATGCCTGACAGAAGCGAGAGACTGGTAAGGGCACCCCAGAGGGCTCTTTGATTGGGCATGGCCTCAAGAAGGGCCTCGGTTCCTCCTTCGATCACCAGCAACGGGGTCCTGTATGCTTCCGATAGCCTCTCAGCCTGCTCAAGCAGTCGGCCCTTGTACAGCGAGTTGACCAGGTCTGCGACCTGCTTCCGTTCCACAGCCACCTCGCTTGAGATCAGGTAGTCGCCTACCTCCAGCATCCTGTAGGTCACTCTGACCCCGATCTGCTCTAGAGCAGCTGGGACTCTTGAAGGCCTCTCGCGTTCATCCACGACGATTCTCGGGACAACCATCCTGGTCTGCGGATGGTACTGCACTCGCAGGATTTAACATGGGGCGTAGGGGGCACTAGACTCCCATACCTATCATGGCTATTACTGTCACCTGAGGTTTCCCTCGTCTTTCCGGAAAGCGTTATAGGCCACAGCAGAGATGTGGACCGAGAAGGTAAGCCACAGGGTTGCAGAGACAGGTCAGTAGAAGGAAGTTCCTCAAGGCCCTAGGCGGACTGGCCGTGGCAGCGGGGGCAGGAGGCGTCCTCTGGGAGGTATTCAGGCCTAAGGAGACTCTGAACCCCGCGAAGCCCACCAAGGCGAACGCCTATACACAGAACGGCAGAGCTCTCGTCTCGATCATAAAGGGCAAACCGGAGACCGACATCGAGGCCATAGTCCGCCGTTCAGTGGAGGCGATCGGCGGGATCGGCGCCATAGTCTCCGCTGGCAGGACAGTCGTGGTGAAGCCCGCTGTTCTCACGTCCGATCCCGACTGTGCTCCCGACCCGAGGGTCGTCGTGGCCGTCGTGAGACTTGCGAGAGAAGCTGGCGGAACAGTCATTGTGGCCGAAAGCTCCGGAGGCGGGAACACCGCCTACAGCCTCTCGCAGGTCGGCATAACCTCCGCAGCGGAGCACGCCGGGGCTGAGGTCAGAGCCCTCCCCTCTGAGGAACTGCTCCTGATGGAGGTCCCGAAGGGTAGAGCCATCCAGTCTGTGAAGACCTTCCCGACGATCTATGACTGCGACGTACTCATCAGCGTGCCGCGGTTGAAGAGACACGTGGCGTCCACGGTTACGATGTCGCTGAAGAACATGATGGGAGTTGTACCGGACAGCGAGAAGAGGAGATTTCACAACACGGATCTCTCTCAGTGCATCGCGGACCTCAACACCGCGTTGAAGCCCGACCTGACCGTGGTGGACGCAACCTTCGCGATGACCCGCACCGGCCCCACAGGCGGAGACATGGTTCAGATGGACACCATAATGGCCTCAGGGGATCCCGTAGCAGCGGACAGGGTCACAGCCCAGAGGCTGCAGGAACTCGAAGATCGACTGGGCATACCCTCCTTTGATCCCGCCGGTGTCCGGCATATCAACGCCGCCGCGGCTCTAGGTGTGGGCACCGTCGACCCCAGCCGCATGATCGTTAGGGAAGAGAGCATCTTCTAGGCCTTAACGGATGTAGCATAGGCTTGGGAATCACGCGGAGAGAGTTCCTCGAGCTCTTGGCCGGGGGAGCTGTAGCACTAGGCGGCCTGAGGCTTCTCTCCCTTATCTCCACTCACGCCCAAGCGGATCTCGTGAGGCCTCCCGGCGCCGTGGAAGAGGCGTACTTCAAGCGTCTCTGCGTGCGCTGTGGCATCTGCCTAGAGGTCTGCCCGACTAAGGCCATCGTGTTGGCCGGTCTTGAAGCCCACGTAGAGGCGATTGGCACACCTAGGATCGAGCCCACCGTTGGGCCTTGCGAGTTCTACAGGGGGAGATGCGAGACGGGCGCGCGATGCGCCGGGTTCTGTCCCACAGGGGCCCTGCAGCCGCTTTCCAAGGAGGAGGTCAAGATGGGCACGGCCGAGTTCAGCTCACATAGATGCCTGGCGTACATGGGGAAAGAGTGCATAGTCTGCAAGGAGACGTGCCCTGTTCCCGGAGCTATCACGGTGATCAGCGACCTCCCCCCTAAGCCTGATTTCCACGGCGAGAAATGCGTGGGCTGCGGGATCTGCGTTTACCATTGCCCAGCTGAGCCCAAGGCCTTGACGCTGGGGCCTGAGGGAGCGAGGCGAGCAAGATGGCTAGGATGAGGGTTGGCAGGATCGAGATCCTAAGAGCGGTTACTACATCGCTCTTCATCCTCTTCTTCGCCGCCGCACCTATTCTCGGCATCATGTACGGCACGAGCTGCGCGCTCACCTTCGGAGGCTTCAGCCTGATCTCGCCCCTGGAGCTAATCCTGCTGATCACGGGTACAAAGACCGTCCTGCTGACCTGGTTGATTCCAGGCTTAGCGGCGATCCTGATCGTAGTGTTCTTCGGCCGCTTCTTCTGCGGATGGATCTGCCCCGTGGGCATACTGTTTGGTTACTCGCATGTCATCACCCAGGGAAGGAAGCCCAGACTGGCTGGCGGCCTATGGAAGAACCGGGAGAGATACGCGGTCCTATTCGCGGTTCTCTCAGCCAGCCTTCTGTTTGGCTTCGCCGCCCCCTACCTCTTCTCCCCTCCCGGGGTCGTCTACAGAGCCATAATATCCTTCACGTTGAGTAGAGTCATAGGAACAGAGCTGATGGTTCTTCTGCTCTTCTTCATCCTGGATCTCCTCGCCCTCCAGTACGGTCGGACGTGGTGTAACACCCTCTGCCCCCTCGGAACCGTGATCAGCAGCCTTGGCCTCGTGAATCTGTTCAGACCGGAAGTTGACCGGGAAGCATGCGTTGGCTCTGACTCGCGCTGCCTGAACTGCTGGAGGGTCTGTCCTATGCGGATTCCCGTCACAAAGGCCGACCGATGGGCGATGATGGCGTGCAGCAAATGTCTGAAATGCTGGGCCAACTGTCCGGCGAACGCGATCAGGATCGAAGTGATCGACAGAAGTCTTCTTCGACGAGCTGAGGGCTCTATCCTGTGAATGGAAGCGTGAGTTGAGGAAGCTGCAGGAAGTATCTTGCGTAGACGGAGATCGTCAAGGTGACCGTGATCAGTGCGAGGGCAAGGATGTCGGCTCGCCTCAACGTGAGCTCGTATAGGCTCGTCCTTCGCTCAGACGCCCCATAGGCTCGGGCCTCCATGGCCTCCGCGAGTTCCAAGCTGCGCTCGAAGCTTCTCACGAACATCGGCACAAGAATGGGGAGATAGTTCCGGATCCGCGTCGTGAAGCTCCCCCTCTCCAGCTCAAGGCCCCTAGACTTCTGTGCGTCCATTATGGAGGAGACCTCCCGCGCAAGCTCTGGGACGAACCTTATCGCGGAGGTGAAGGCGAAGGTGAAGTCATGGGGCACCCTAAACTTCTCCAGGGCTAATGCCAAGTCATCTGGGGCCGTGGTCAGGAAGAAGAGGGAGAACGCCATCATCAGGGCTAGGAACCTAAGGGTCATCGAGAGCGCGAACGCGATGGTCTCGGCGGTGAAGCCTATCCCCGAGTAGAAGTAGCCTGAGACAAGGTTCATGACGAGTATGAAGGCTGCGAAGAACGCGGCGCCCCGAAGCGACCTAAGCCACTCCCGCCTGATCCCCGCTAGGAGCACCAACGGAACCTGAATCAGGCAGATGGTCACCATGATTGAGAGTTCAAAGTAGAGCACCGCCGCGATCAGCACGGCTATGGCATAGAGGGCCTTCACGCGGGGGTCCAACCTGTGGATCACGGAGTCGCGTCTTCTGAACCTGAAGCCCTCAAGCAGCTGAAGCATGCCCGTGGCGCCTCCTGAAGTCAAGGATGAGCTGCTTCGCCTCATACTCGTCCAAGACGTTCCTTGGGAAATCAAGGTCGGTGAGAAGCGAGAACAACCGGGCTATCTGAGGCATCACAAGCGAAGCCTGCGAGATGAGCTCCTCAGAGGCCAGGACCTCCTCCGCCCTCTGGTCTGCGATTATCCGCCCATGAGACATGAGCACAACCCTGGGCCTGCATTGGGCCACGAACTCCACATCGTGCGTGACGATGACGACCGCTTTCCCTTGCTGGTTCAGCTGCACCACAAACTGCCTCAGGCGCTCCTTCTGGGCGTAGTCCTGCCCGATGGTTGGCTCGTCTAGAATCAGGTAGTCGGGGTCAAAGACGAGCACGGAGGCAAGTGCGACTCTTTTCCGCTCCCCTCCGCTGAGGGCGAAGGGCGAGGTCTTCGCGTACCTCTCAATGTCGAGCAGGCTCAGAGCCCAGGCTGTCCTCTTCTGCGCGGTGGTCTCGTCGAAGCCTAAGTTCCGTAAGGCGAAAGAGACCTCCTCTTGCACGGTCTCTGAGAAGAGCTGATGGTCCGGGTTCTGAAAGACCAGCCCGACCTTCCTCGAGAGCTGAGCCACGCTGAGCTCCGTCGTTCTAGCGCCGTCGACCGTGACGGTGCCGAGCGTAGGCTTCAGGAGACCGTTGAAGAGCTTGACCATCGTCGTCTTGCCCGCCCCGTTCTCGCCCATCACCGCCACGAACTCTCCGCGCTCGATCCGGAGGCTGACGCTCCTCAACGCCTCGAACCCGTTCGGATACCTGTAGAAGACGTCGGTAAGCTGGATCATCCAGTCAGGGGCCCCCGTCTTAGCGCCTCCGCCGCCTCAATCGCGGTCAGGGCGACGTGTCCAACGCTCAGCCCCTCTCCCCTCAGCAGGTTGAAGAGCCTAACCACCTTGGGCACGCCCACGCCGTACATCCTCGGTTCGTCAAGGCTTAGCACGCTGCGCGGTAGGCCGTCTAGGGCGATCTTGCCTTCGTTCATCACCACCACTCGTGTCGAGTAGACCGAGGCCATGTCCAGCCTATGCTCAACTAGGAGGATGGTCAGAGAGAGCTCAACGTTCAGCTTCCTGAGCAGCTCGAGAACCCTCAGGGCTGAGGCTGGGTCGAGGAACGAGGTGGGCTCATCGAGTACCAGGACTTCAGGCTGCATAGCGAGGACAGAGGCGATCGCCACCCTCTGCTGCTGGCCACCCGAGAGCTCGTAGGGCGCGGCGAGCCGAAGAGCCTGCATGTCCACCTGAGCCAGGGCCCAGTCGACTCTCTCACGGATCTCATCTCTCGGAACCCCGAGGTTCTCCAGCCCAAAGGCCACATCCCTCTCGACGGAGAGGGCGAAGAGCTGGTTCTCAGGGTTCTGGAAGACAAAGCCCACGTGACGCGCCATCTCATGAATGGGGGTTGAGAATACGTCATGCCCGCTGACCATGGCCTTGCCCTTGACCTCCCCTCCGTAGAAGTGGGGCACAAGCCCATTCAGGCACCTGCAGAGCGTGGTCTTGCCGCAGCCACTCGGGCCGGTTAGGAGGATGAACTCGCCCTTCTCCACGGAGAAGCTCACGTTGTCCAGGGCTCTCTGCTCGGATCCCGCGTAGCTGTAGACGAGGCCTTCGAGTTCAATGATCGGCATCGTTGGTTGCATCCATGGACGCGCTAGTCGTATCGCACGGGGCCCTGACTTAAACCTTCGATCCAGGGGTTCTCTAGGGTCTCTAAGGTCTCCGGGCGAAGGCTAAGGCGTGGTCGCCCTAAGCCTTTCCTGCAGCTTCTGCTGCGCTTCCTTAGCCCTCTCGCGGGCCCGCTCCTCCTGCTTGGCGAGAACCGAGATCCTCATGTTCAGCAACTCCTTCCTTTCGCTAAGCTCGGTCAAGAGCGTCTGGCGGTTCGACTTGAGCAGCAGGCTTCCTACAGACTTGTAGACCGTGGCGTCATCAGGCAGCTTCTGAAGCTCACCTAGCGATCTGTCCACGCCCATGAGTTCCAGCTCAAGCTGCTGCTTCTGGACCACGATCGCCTGAAGGGTCTCCTGGAGCTGCTGGAACCTCGCTATCTGCTCCTGCAACGCTGGCGGAAGCGACTGTTCGCTCAACAGCGTCTCCTCCTTCCTCTGCCCAGACCGAGGCTAGTCTGCGTCTACCATGATATAAGCTTGGGAACAGGGTGAGCCGTCTAGCTTTTCCCTAGAGGGGCTAGGCCGGCCTCGTCCGCTCATCGACCAGTCCGAGGCTGACGAGCGCTTGGTGGAGCCTGTTCCAGGCCTCGCTCGCGTCGATCGAGAGGAGCTGCTTGCCCACCATCAGGATTCTGCCGTCTACGATCGTCGTGTCGACGTTGGAGGCCTTCGCTGAGTAGACCAGGTTTGAGATGAGGCCTGAGGCGCCGTGAATAGGGAGGAGACTCGGATCCGTGAAGTCCGCTAGGATAAGGTCTCCCCTCTTTCCCTCCTCTACGCTGCCTACTTCGGAGCTGATCCCCAAAGCTGCCGCTCCTTGGAGCGTGGCCATGTCGAGCGCTGTCTGAGCCGGTAGGGCTGAGGCATCCCATCTCTGATGCTTCTGCAGGAGACTCGTCGTCTTCATCGTCTCAAACATGTCGAGGCTGTTGTTGCTCGCGGGGCCGTCGGTGCCGAGGCCCACATGGACCCCGGCGTCTAGCAGGTCGATGACAGGAGCGATCCCGCCGCTGGCAAGCTTCAGGTTCGAGACGGGACAGTGAGCTACCTTAACGGATCGATCGCTGATCAGCTTGACCTCGTTCCTCGTGAGCCAGGTGCAGTGAGCGGCCAAGAGCGACGGTGAAAGAAAGCCTATCCCGTCCAGGTACTCGACCTCGCTCTTGCCCTTCTGGGACTCGAAGGCCGCCTGTTCTCTCCGCGTCTCCGCTACGTGCGTGTGCAGGGGCACCTTCTCCTTGTCCGCGAGATCCCTCGCCCAGAGTAACATGTCGTCCGTGCATGTGTAGGGTGTGTGAGGCCCGATGGCCGCCTTCACGCGGGGGGAGTTGACCCGCCTCACCTCGGCAAGAAGAGCTTCCGTGGCACGAATGCTTCGCTCGCGCCAGGCTGGGTTGTAGGTCGACCTCCATCTGTCAGGGATGTCAAAGACGCCTTGGGCTAGGAAAGCCCTGAGCCCCGAGGACGCGACGGTCGCGACGATCTCCTTCTCGAAATGGTACATATCGAGGAAGCACGTGGTTCCGCCCTGGATCAACTCAAGGCATCCCCACATGGCGCCCGCCCGGCATATCTCGCCCGTGAGCCTCGCCTCGACCGGCCAAATGTGCTTCTCAAGCCAGTCGCGCAGGCTCACATCGTCCGAATAGCCGCGCAGGAGGCTCATGCCCAGGTGTGTGTGAGCGTTGATGAGCCCCGGCAGAAGCACCTTGCGTCTGCCGTCGATCACCTGGTCCGCGCTTCCTTCTGGGCATCTTCCCACGCTGGCGATCAGGCCGTCCTCGATGAGAACCGAGGCGCCCTTAAGGGTCTCCCTGGTCTCGTTCTGGGTTACGACCCATTCGCAGTCCTTGACGAGTACGGAGAAGGCCCCCACTCCCTCCTGTTCAAGGCAACCTTCAGCAGCACGGCGTGGCAAGAAGAGGCTTTGTACATCGCCTCGTGCTGGCAGCGGGAGTCTCGGGATGGCTGTGGAGCCGAGGCCGGAGTCCTATCCCCAAAGGCTCCAGCTGTCGCGCTCATCGAGACACCGTCTGGCAAGCCTCAGGACATCGGGTCGGGTCATATCCACCTTCTGGAGCGCATACTCCACCTGTCGGCCGAGGAGGCTCTCGGCGTGGCGGATCTGTATCCAGGGATCGGAGCCTCTGATCGCGTGGAACTTGTTCGATCCTGCGTCTAGGCATCCTTGCTCCTCAGCCGCGGTTCCGCGGAGCCCCGGGGCATCGTTCACCGCCTGAAGCGAAGCCTTGTCCACGGCCACCATCGCCTCGGCGTTGTCCTCATGGCTTGCGGAGAGGTAGATGCCCTGGTCCGCCATGATCGGTAGGTCCGCGAAGGAGGCACAGTCGCAGAGCGGCGTGACATCTACGCAGAAGTTCACGAAGCCGGTCTTCCCGGGCCTGAACGAGCGCGCGATCGCCAGAGCCGACTCGGCCATGGCTTCCTGGAAGTTCGGCAAGTACCCTCTCCCATCCGGGTCAGGCAGGGAGACGGCGTTCTTGCCAGAGAGCCCTGAGCAGATCAGCCAGCACCAGAGGTCGAAGCCACAGTTAGCCTCGTTGAACGCGAGGCCGTTCCCGGAAAGGCTAAGGGCAGCCATACGGCACTGAGCGCAGTACCTGCGCCAGTCACATTCCTCGCACTTGGCCAGGTCGATCTTCACCTTCCACCGTCTTTCAGGTGAATGAACGTTCAGCTTTCCGCGCTGCGAGAGACAGCCGATGCCCAGGTTCTTGATGCTCCCTCCCATGACTCCAAACCTGTGGCCTTTGACATGCGTCAACGCGATCAGCGCGTCAGCTTCGATGATGCCCCTGGCCGCAAGGGTCTTCTTCAGATGCCTCGAGCCGGTTATGGGCAGCTCCACGTCATCCTTTCCTGCTAGGCCGTCCGCGATCACGATCGGCGCGTTGACCGACTCGGGCGTAAACCCGTGAGCCGCCACGGTCTGAAGGTGCTCCTGGCCCGTCGCCCTGCGAACCCAGTAGCCGTAGTCCGCGGTGCACGTGTCCGTCACGAACGGTCTGCCCCTCGCGTGGGCCCTGATCAGGTCCACGACCCGGCGGGCGAAGACAGGCCTCAGGTAGCGGGTGGTCCCTCCCTCGCCCATGTGAAGCTTGACGGCAACTCGATCCCCGGGCTCAATGAGCTGGTCGAACCCCGCGACCTCCCAGAGCTTCTCAAGCTTGTCGAGGAGGCCCTGACCGAAGCCCGTCGCCCGAGCGTCAGACCAGTAGACCTGAGTAGCAGCCAAGACTCGTACCGCCAGAGAGACCACTCCTCCTATGGGATAAAACGCTTCTGTAGCTCAACATCGGGGCTCCGCTCCTTCCACGCGCTAGCTGGCAGGATGCCCGTCGTGTGGTGTGAGGGCCTCTTACAAAAGCCCCGCGGCAGGGTCGTTTCAGGCGCAGCTCTCGCAGGCCTCTCAGGGGAGGCCAACCGCGGCAGCGTAGCCAGCTGCGAGGTATTCGAGGCTCTTGTAGACTAGGAAGAGGCCGCAGCCGGCGAGGATGATCCTGAAGACCCGGTCGCTCATCAGCCTCCTGCCTCGCCCCACGGCGAAGGCGACCCCGCTGTACCACAGCAGGTCAGCAACCAGGTGGGAGGGAATGAAGACAAGTATTCCCAGCCAGCCCGCTAGTTGGAGTGCCTCAAGCGTCAGGGGGCTCCCCGTCCCTATCCACCAGATCAGGAAGAAGGGGCTGGAGACGCTGGTCAACGCTCCGGCGGCGACGGGGCCGTAGCGTAGGAGCCTCGCACCGCGTTCGTCAGCCTTCATGTTCAAGGATGCTCTCCTCGCGAATCTCAGGAAGTCGAGGCTGATGATGAGAAGGAAGCCCCCGCCCAGTAGACCGACGACGGCCTGCACCGTCTTCAGGCTCATGACCAGGCCGAGGCCTAGGGCTAGGAGGAGTATCAGCGGCACCTCTGCGAGACCATGTCCCAGGGTGATGAGCGGGCCTGTGAGGAATCCTCTCTTCGAGGAATCGGCGACCGTCGCGATGAGAACCGGGCCAGGTGACATTACGGCAGGAAGGCTCCAGGCGAAGACAGAGGCCGATAGGATGAGCAACTGCGCTAGGTCAGCCAATGCGACACCTGGCATTCAGCCCCGATAGTTCTCATTCGCCGAGGCATCAGCCCGCCAAGGCGAGTCTTGGGCTCAACGGGAGTTAAGAAGCCTTGAGACCTCCCTCGCGACCGCTATCCCCATGTCTTTGGTCTTCAGGTTCCCTCCCAGGTCTTTGGTCAGGAACCCTTTGCTGAGCGCCTCGGCCACGCCTCTCTCCACTGCCTTCGCGGCGGTGAGGCATCTCTCGTCCTTGCGTCGTTCGCCCAGCCACTGAAGCATCATCCTGGAGGCCAGAATCAGCGAGCAGGGGTTCGCGATCTGCTTCCCGGCAATGTCCGGGGCACAGCCATGTACGGGCTCGAAGAGCGCTCGTGTCGCCCCGATGTTACCCGACGGCGCCATCCCAAGGCCCCCGACCAGCTGCGCCGCCTCGTCGGAGAGGATGTCGCCGAACATGTTCGTGGTGACGAGCACATCAAATACCTGGGGCCGCCTGATGAGGTCTAAGGCCGCGGTATCGACCAAGAGCTCCTCGCAGGCCACGTCCGGATAGGCCTTCGCCACCTCTCTGCAGACCTTGGCGAAAAGCCCGTCGGTTAACCTCAGAACGTTCCCCTTGTGAACCACCGTGACCTTACGTTTGAGCCCTCGTCTCTGAGCCGTATCGAACGCGTACCTTGCGATCCGCTCTGAGCCCCTCCTCGTGATCAGCCTCAGGCAGACCGCGGTCTCAGCGTCGGCCATGAACTCCATGCCCTTGTACAGGTCCTCCGTGTTCTCTCGGACGATGACGAAGTCTATGTCCGGCCGGAGGCTGGGGACGCTGGGATAGGCCTTCACCGGTCTCACGTTCGCGTAGAGGTCTAGGAGCTGCCTCAGTCTCACTATCACATCTGCGGCGGTCTCTCCCACAGGCCCCTTCAAGCTCGCGTCTGCCTCACGGACGCAGCGCAGCGTTCCCTCAGGAAGCGCCGAGCCCGTCTCCCTCAAGGCACGGTCGCCCGCCTCTACTCTCAGGAACTCAATACCTAGGGTGAGCTTTTCCTCCACGGTCTCTAGGACCCTTAGCGCTGCTTCCATCTGCTCGGGCCCAATGCCGTCGCCGGAGATGACCGCGATCTTATACACTCCGGGCGCTCCTCCTGTGCCTTCGAACGTGCTCGACGAGTCCTCCGTCTCTGAGGATCTCGAGGATGAAGTCCGGCAGCGGCAAAGCCTGATACTCCTCTCCCTTCGAGATATTCCGGATCTGCCCCTTCGCCAGGTCGATCTGCAACAGGTCGCCCTCCGAGACTCTTCTGCTGATTCCCCTGCATTCCAAGATGGGGAGCCCCACGTTTATCGCGTTCCTGTAGAAGATCCGGGCGAAGAACTCAGCTAGGATGCACGTGACCCTTGCGTACTTCAAGGCACGAGGGGCCTCCTCTCGGCTGGAGCCGCAGCCGAAGTTCCTTCCGCCGACTATTATGGGACTGGACTTCACCTTCTCCGGGAAGCTGGGGTCAAGGCCCTCCATGGCGTGTCTCGCAAGCTCAGCCGGGTCGGTGACCCCAAGGTGCTTTCCCGAAAGGATCACGTCGGTATCGACCAGGTCACCGTACTTCAGGGCTCTGCCCTGGATGCTCACCTTGCTCACCTCGCGAGAGAGCGGGGGTCAGTTATCCTCCCCGCGACGGCTGAGGCGGCCACGGTCGCGGGCGAGGCCAAGTAGACGAAGGCCTTCGTGCTTCCCATTCTACCGATGAAGTTCCTGTTCGTGGAGGAGATGCAGACCTCGCCGTCCGAGAGAAGCCCCATGTGGCCTCCGAGACAGGGGCCGCAATTGGGGTTACAGACAAGCGCGCCTGCCTTCACGAAGGTCTCTAGGAGGCCTTCGCGGAGAGCAGCGGCGTAGACCTCCTGGGAGGCGGGGATGATCAGCGCCCTGACGCCCTCCTTTACCTTACGTCCCTCCATGACGTGGCTGGCAGCCTTCAGGTCCTCCAGCCTGCCGTTCGTACAGGAGCCTATCAGCGCCTGATCGATATCCACATCACGGACCTCAGAGATGGGCTTCACGTTCTCCACGGAGTGCGGGCAGGCAACCTGGGGCTCCAGCTTCGAGAGGTCGTACATGTACTCCTCGGCGTACTGGGCATCGCGGTCCCCGACGAGCGGTCTCAGCGGAGCGCTTGTTCTTCCCTCGAGGTACCGGAGCGTCACCTCGTCAGGCTCGACTATGCCGGCTTTGGCGCCCATCTCCACCGCCATGTTGCAGACGGTCATCCTGCCGTCGACGCTCATCCGTGACATGATCGGGCCTGAGAAAACGACCGCGTTGTAGACGGCTCCGTCCGCTCCTAGCTGCCCAATGAGGTGGAGGATCACGTCCTTAGCTGATACGAGTCGCCCTAAGTTGCCCTCCAGCCGCAGACGGAGGCTCTCAGGCACCTTCAGCCAGATTCTACCGGTCACGAGCACGGCAGCCATGTCCGTGGCGCCTACGCCCGTGGCAAAGGCGCCCACAGCGCCATAAGTGCAGGTGTGCGAGTCGGCGCCGATGATGAGCTCCCCCGGCCGGGCATGGCCCTTCTCCACGCTCAGCTGGTGGCAGACGCCGCCGCGGCCCACATCGTAGAAGCTGGCGATTCCCTGGTCTTTCACAAACTGCCTGAGTGTCTTATGGAAGCCCGCGGTCCGAACAGTGTCCGCTGGGACGAGGTGGTCGAAGATCACCAGGATCCTGCTCTGGTCCCATACCTTCTCCCCGCCCATCTCCCCGAACGACTTGACGGTCAGCGGCCCCGTGAGGTCGTGGATCATCGCCAGATCGACGTGCGCGTCGATGATCTGCCCTGGAGTGACGGTCTTCGCGCCCGAGGCCCTCGCGAGGATCTTCTCAGCAACGTTCAGGCCCATCGGTGTCCTGCCTCCGCCCCTGCCGCATCGAGTACTGCACCCCTCGAACTGTCAGCCGACGCAGAACCGGTATGGATTGAGCTTCGTGATATGCCGACATCCTAGTTCGCGTCCACACCTCAACTCTGCATAAAAGACTTTCTGGGCTTGTGGGCATGAGCGTCCAGCAGAACTCTCCAGACGCCTCTTTCCGTGGGTCGATCTATGTCATGGGCTTTCCGCGAGCTGATAGCTGGTAGGCTGATCAGCCTCAGGAAGGCCGTGAGCGGATTCACGAGAGCCTAGAAGGTACCGGTCTATTGCCTCAAGCGCCTTCGAGATGCCATCATACCCTCCAATGCGCCTTTGCGCCTCCTGCGCCCTTTTCGCGAACCCGGGGTCTTCAGCTACCTGTTCTATGGTTGAGCGAAGGCTTCCGGGGGTGATCTGGCTCTGCTCCAGCACTAGGGCCAAGCCCATGTCCTCCACGCGCCTCGCATTCTGCATCTGCTCAGTATGGTTCGGGGTCGGGACAAGAACCATCGGCTTCCCATATGCTATCGCCTGTGAGATCGTGCCATGTCCCGCCCGGGACAAGACTAGGTCGCAGGCCTTCAGGTAGCTGAAGCGATCCTCGATCCAATGATAAACCTGGAAGTGCTCATTCTCGGCGATGAGAGGCGACTTCATACCCGAGTTGCCCAGCGACAGAACGATGTCATACGCTTCAGAGAGTCCCGGCAGGCTCCTGAGTAGCAGCTCGGTAAGGTATCCCTTCTCTTTCACAGGGCCGCTGATCGGCGCGAAGACGAGCTTCCGCGACCCGGGGAAGAGCTTCTCCCGAAGCTCATCTTGGGACGGCAGGTCCCTTGGACGAGTCTCGAGGAAGGGCCCGGTTAGGCTGACCTTCTTCGAGTAGCGCCTGGGAATCCTCAGGTTGCCCGCCGAGATGGTATACGGTAACGGGAAGTCCGGGATCAGGACTAGGTCGCTGAGCGTCCAGACCCGGCCGATCAGGGCTAGTGCCCCTGTATCCGTGAGCCTCGCAAGCCTGACGAGACGCTTCGTCGCAGGTATCGTGATCTTGAACTGGTTCAGAACAGTGACGACGGGTAACCTGAGCGTCTTAGCCCCGAGGATCGTGGAGACCCTGGAGTCGGAGACCACCACGCGCGGTTTGAAGGAGCGCAGGACCATCAGCTCGTAAACGACTTGCTCAAGGACCCTGATGGAGCCTATGAAGGGCCCAGGGTTGACGGTCGTCTGGCGGAAATCGACCGCACCATCAGGTTTCACCACGAAGCCTACGTTGGGGGCCTTCCTGCAGGGAAACCCTAGCCTTGACGCCAGGGAGAAGCCCTCATCGTAGGTCGAGAACAAGACCTCGTAACCTTGCTTCTGAAGCCGCCGCGCGATCGGGGCACAACGCCCCACATGGCCTAGACCTATCCCGCACGTGCCAAAGTAGACCCTCATCAGGTCTCCTTCCCACCCTCCTCTCTGAGCCGTCTCCTGTGAACCCGTCCTTCAGGCGATTCCTCCTCAAAGACCACGGCCTGGAACTTGAAGACCCTCGTCGCGTCGAGAAGCCACATGTCCGGAGTCAGCCCGGCCTTGAGGCAGCAATGGCAGAGGAACTCCTCCGCGTCCCACCCCCATTCCACGGGCACCTGAGGCAGCAGCAGCCCCTTCCGAGGACCACGTTCCACTATGAGGCCATCTGAGCCCAGCCCTATCATCCCAGGCAGCTTCTTCCGATCGGTGACCAACACCTCCCTCGGCTCCGTCAGCACGCTCACCTCGACGGAGATCTGGCTCATCTCGCGAAGCGTCACTGGCGGAAACCTTGGGTCTCCGGTCGCCGCCTCTATGGTTGACTCGATAACCGCTTCGCATAAGGGAAGGGTAGGATAGGGGAACCCTATACATCCCCTAAGCTCACGCTCATCGCCTACGCAGGTGTTCAAGGTGACGAAGACTCCTCTCTTAGCCGCTAGGCTTGCGGGAGCATCGGCCGGTACGGCGATCCTGCTTTTGCTCAGGAGGTACTGGATGATGGCACTCCTTGCGAGGCGTACAAGGTAGATGCCTTCGCTAAGCCCGATCTCCGCCGCCATGAGACCTACCTCAGCTCAGCCCGTTCCATCAGACGGTCTCGATCCGTCACGTACCTCGCGCATCTTGCCTTCCAGACGAGGTGATGCCTAGAGTCTGTGTCAGTCCTTAAAGCTTGTTGCCCCAGAGACCGGGCTTACGCTGCTATGCGGCCGCGAGGTTCGCCAGCCTCAACGTGCTTCCACGCGGGGAAGGAGGCGGTTAAAACGCGGGGCGCGCTTGATCCCGGCTATCAGGGTTGAGGCAGTGTTGGCTCGCAGCGGAGGGCTGAGGGAGCCCGTTTCGGCGGACATCGTACTCGCGAACGCAAAGCTTCTCGCAGGCGGCTCTATCACGGAGGGCGGCCTTGCGATGGACGATGGAAGGATAGTCGCCGTCGCAAAGGAGAGCCATCTGCCCAGGGGAGACCAAACGATCGACATCTCTGGCAACCTGGTCCTGCCCGGCGCTATCGACAGCCACGTTCACCTGAGAGACCAGGAGTTAGCCTACAAGGAGGACTTCGTATCAGGCACGAGTGCCGCTGCCTGCGGTGGAGTGACAACGGTCCTAGACATGCCTAACAATGAGCCGTTGACCGCTGATGCTACCAGCCTCCGGCAACGCATGGCATTGGCCCAGAGCCGAATCCTTGTCAATGTCGGGTTCTACGCGGCGCCCACACCCAACCGCGGGGCGCTGGAGGAGCTAGCTAAGGCGGGGGCCGTGGCCTTCAAGCTCTTTCTTTCAAGGAAGCTGGCCGGGATGAACGTTGAGGACGACAACCTTGTGAGGAACCTCCTCGAAGCGACAGGCCAGGTCCGTCTTCCTGTGGCCGTCCACGCTGAGGACCACGCGTTCATCGAGAACGCGAGGCGGGCAATGCAGTCGTCAGGCCGCAGGGATCTGGCAGCCTACCTGCAAGCCCATCGTCCAGAGGCGGAGAGCCTAGCCGTTCGTCGTGCGCTTAGGCTGGCAGAGGGATTGGATGTCAGGCTTCACTTCTCGCATGTAAGCCTCGCCAGTAGCCTATCGCTTATCCAGGCGGCGAGGGCGAGGGGGCGCGCCTTGACGGCGGAGGTGACCCCGCAGCATCTGCTCTTGTCACGGAGCCTGTTTTCGAAGCTTGGCGCTCTGGCGTTAGCTGATCCTCCGCTTAGATCCCGAGGGGCACAGGCCGCCCTCTGGAGAGCGCTCAAGCTCAGCCGGGTGGACTTCATCGCCTCAGACCACGCTCCTCACTCGATGGAGGAGAAGATGCGTGAGGACGTATGGCAGGTGAGAACAGGCTTCCCCGGGCTGGAGACGCTTCTTCCCCTGCTGCTGACTCAGGTTGACTCCGGCCGGTTGACTCTCCAAGAGCTTGTGAGGCTGACATCGGCGGGCCCCGCCCGGGTCTTCGGCTTGGAGGACCGAGGAAGCCTCTGCCCGGGATGCCGCGGCGACGTGGTCGTCGTTGACCTTCACAGGGAATGGGTGGTAGACCCGGCGCGTTTCAGGTCGAAGGCCCACTTCTCGCCTTTCCAAGGAATGCGGTTAAAGGGGCTCCCGGTGATGACCTTCGTGAACGGCGTGAAAGTCATGGAAGCCCAGGAGATCGTTGCCCGCCCTGGCACAGGAGGCATCATCCAGGGTCCACGAGCGGAGAGAGGATCTCAAGGCTGAACAGGACCGTCTGATCCCGAACCGTCGCGTGAGGCTGAGCTGATGGAGGTCAGGTTCCTTGCGGACTCGATGTTAGGCAGCCTGGCGAAGTGGCTTCGGATTCTTGGCTTCGACACGGTCTACATCAGCTCGGCCGATGACCAGCAGCTGCTTAACACCGCGCTAGCGGAGGGAAGGGTGCTGCTCACGGCAGATGAGCAACTCTGGGAGACAGCAGCCAAGCGCGGGATAGCTGCCGTACTGGTGAAAGGCAGGACTATCACAGAGATGTTGGCCTCTGCTCTTCGAGGATACGCAACGGAGATGAGAGTTAGGCCCGACAGATCCAGGTGCGCGGTCTGCAACGTCCAGCTTACGAGGGCCAGTCGTGAATCTGTCAAGGATAGCGTTCCGGCCTCCGTCTACGAAAGGCACCGCCTCTTCTGGCGATGCGAGACCTGCGGGAGAATCTACTGGGCAGGCTCCCATGTGGCAAGGATGAGGAGGATGGTTGCACGGGCCACTAAGAGCCTTTCAGAAGGGACGGGGAACGCCTAGCCTTGTCGCGCAGATAGAGCGCGATCGCCCCTCCCACGGGGCCGAGCTGCACCTTCGCACGCATCTACGATTGTACGCAGTCCTCGCATAGGAACTTCCCGTTCAGTTCCTCCAGCGAGTCAGACCATTGGCCGCAGAACTCGCAGTAGCCCACCACGGCTTGGCCTTCAGGCCTCACGAGCGCGCCGGCCAACACCTTAGCCCTTTCCGTGAGCACCTCCAGAAGCTCCGGTGTGATCGCCAAGACATCCTTAGATGAGACGAGGCCTACAAGCCTACCCTTGTACATGACGCCCAGCCGCTTCACGTTCCGCTTGTTCATCAGCCGCGCCGCCTCTCTGACGCTTGCCTCTGGGTCAATGGTGACGAGCGGCTTGCTCATGACGCGCTCCGCCTTTACGGCCTCAGGGTTGAGCTTCTTCGCGATCACGCGGGTCACGATGTCCCTCTCAGTTATGATCCCTTGGGGTCTCTCCTTCTCGTCGGTGATCACGACGCTCCCGATCTTGTGCTCCTCCATGATCTCGGCGACCCTGGTGATGGCCTTCTTGCCGGTCGCGGTTACAACGGGGCTGGTCATCACGTGCTTCACGAGGATCTCACGTTCCGTCTCGGCGACGGCCATGGTCACGACCTCCCTGTCTCCAGCAAGCGTCCTCTTCCGGCCGGGATGAGCTGCCTTATGAGCTCCGGGGGTATCGTCGCATGGGGAGCTATTAACCCTTTATCTCTCAGCTCCGAAGTGAAACGAGCAGCCAATTCCCCAGCTATCTTCGGTGCTGGCTCGTCTCCGGGCACGAGCAGCGCATATGCATGCGCCTGAGCCCTTACTGCTTCCTCCGGTCCTCCTACGCCTTGGACCTCGCCGTCTGACAGCTTCACCCCGACCGCGTATCTGAGTGGGATGCCTCTCAGGTAAGTCCTTGACCCAAGGACCATGAAAGATCCCTTCGTCAAGTACTCCCCGGAGGGAGCCCGCTTCGACACCTGTTCCGGCCTCACGTAGAAGGCGGTCGAACTGCCGAAGCCGTGACGCCAAGCCTTGCTTTGGCAGACAGTGAAGGTGGCCGCCTCATTTAGCGAAGGCTCGCCCGGGCTCTTCCCCTCGGTCTTGATGACGACGAAGGGTGCGCCTGGGGCCTCTGAGTGGAAGATGATGTCCTCGGGCTCCACATGCTTCTTTATCAACACCTCATTGGAGCCTGCGTCTTTCCCTGCGACGACCAGGAATCCCTCGGAGGAGCGGAAGAAGTGGAAGTGCGTGTACCACGGCTCTTCCCTACGCCGTTGCGGAGGCCGCTCCTCCTCCTTGCCCTTGGCAGGACGGCTTCTCAGCTCCATAGCCGCCTCCTTGGCCTGCTCCAACGCGGCCATCACACCTGCGATCTTCCTCCTCGCCTCCTTCACCTCTCGGTAATTCCTCTCCGCCTCTTCCCGAGGAGGTCTGAGGAAATCAAGAGCTAGCTCAACATCACCAAGCCTGACCGTCACTGAATGAGCCGATGGATCGAGGCTGAGGACGATGAGAGGCTGAGGGGCCAGGGACTCCACGCCTGCCAGTCTCTTGGGTATATCATCCCAAGAGAGCCCCTCTCTTCTCAAGGAGACTATTAGCGTCTGGAGTTCCTTCAAAGCCGCGAGGTTCGCCATTATCAAGTCTGCCGTTCGGGAGCCCTCGTCCGCTACGCGTTGGAGCTCCTTCAGCCGGTTGAGCTGCTGCTCCACGATCCGTTGCTGCTCAACCAGCTGTTGTGTCAGCTCGGCCTCGTGGCGTTGAAGGGCTCCAGCCCTCGAGAACTCCATGAAGTACTCGTCGAGGGCCTGGTTGAAGCTGGGGAAGCCCTGCGCCCGCAAGCCTGAGTAGACGCTCATAGGGAACGGTATGACGTCCTGAGCCTTTCCCTCCGCGTCCACGATGAGCAAGGGCTGGTATCGGCCCGATCTGGTTCTGTCGATGAGCCTCTGAAGCGAGGCGTGAAGCATCTGGAGCTGTTCCCTAGTGAGGCTTGATGCATCGGCCGACGCCTCTACGCTGGCCGAGGCCAGCGCCTCATCCGAGTAGGGGCTGGTTACGCCCAGCAAGGAGCCCAAGGCCCTGATTACGCTTGTCGATCTGCCCGTGAGCCTCGCTAGGTCATCAGGCGCCAGCCTCCATAGATCAGGACCTGAGGGCGGAGGCATCCTGAACTGCTCCCCCGGGACAACGCTCCGGTCTCGCATCCTTCTCCTCTGCAACGCGTTACGTATCTCTCCGCCCGCATCGACTAGGATGATGTTGCCTTTACCGAAGAGCTCCACGATCAGCTTGAGCGTCCCAGCCCAGGTTGAGACCTGCAGAACGACCATCCTTTCCGATCCAGGCTGAGAAGCTTCCACCAAGCGACCGTTACGAAGCCACTTCCTCAGCGACATGCAGAACTGCGAGGGCCGCGCTGGTACTTGGGCAAGATACCAGGTCAGGTGAATCCTCCTTCCTGCCTCGATGAGCAGGTGGCTGGTTGAGCCTTCCCGGCGAAGCCTTATTAGGAGAGTGAAACCGTTCAGGTGATAAATGTTGTCGATGAAGGCTTCCTTGACCAGCCGATTAAGCTCGCTGACGACAACCGCTATGTCGAAGCTGCTCATCGACTCCCTGGGCATCAGATAGACACCTACGGGGTTGGGCTGCAAGATGCCGATCCTATCGAGGATCTACTGGGCGAGGCTGCTTCTAGGTCTTGCCGTCGCCGGGGTCTGCGCCGCCTTTAGCGTGGGGCTTCTGGGCATAACCATTGCCGTGACCATCTACCTGGCCTCGTACCTCTTTCTCAGGCTCCGTCTGGGCGAGTCGCCCAACATACCTGGCGGCCCCCGCAAGCTGGTGACGGAAGGCATAGGCACGTATTTCCTCGTCTGGCTGACTGCTTGGACGCTCTTGAACACGTGGCTGTACGCCTAGGCATCGAGGAGCTGCGGACGAGCCTTCACGGTGGGCGCTGTCGGAGCCGAAGCCAGGCGACGCTCGGCAGCCCCCAAGAAGTCGAGCCAGCATGCGAAGAAGCCCTTGTCGAAGCTTGCGGCCTGGACATCCATCTCCGCGACCCGACGCCTGACTCTTCGCCTACTCTCCTGGACACGCTCCAGGGTTGAAGGCAGCTTCTTGTAGTACAGGTATCTGTCGTTGTTCGACCTGGCGGAGAGCAGTAGCCCCTCCATGGCGCAGGCATACCCGCGGCTCCACTCCTCCTGTGCCTTCTCTCTAAACTCGGACAGCACCGCCTCCGCGGTGGAGAAGTTTCTGTTCTGCAGGGCCTCGAAGAAGGGCGAAACCGCAGCTCGCCTGCTCCTCACCGCTCTATCTTCTCCTGACCTCGTCCTCCTCCGCTATGTCCTCCACGCCGTTCTCCGTGATCTTGAAGACCCTCTCTCCCTCCGGCAGATAGGGGCTGGAGACGAGCTTGATTATCCTCACGGGGCCAGAGGCGGCCTTACGGAGGAAGAGCCTCGTGTGGCTCGTGTGGGCAACGATGTGCCCGCCCACAGCCGCTATGGGCTCGCCGAAGAAGACATCAGGTCGGGCCATAACCTGGTTTGTGACCACCGCGACTAGGTTGAACGCCCTAGAAAGCCTGATCAACCTGTGCATATGCTTGTTCAAGCGCTGCTGCCTCTCAGCGAGCACCTCCCTTCCCAGATACTCGCTTCTGAAGTGAGCTGTCAGGGAATCAACGATCACGAGCCTTATGTTGTTCTCTTTCACGATCCTATCGCATCTCTCAAGCAGCAGGACCTGGTGGTCGGAGTTGAACGCCTCAGCGTATATGATGCTCTTAACGACCACGGAGGGGTCTAAGCCAAGGTGCTGCGCCATCTGGCAGATCCTCTCTGGACTGTAGGTGTGCTCCGTGTCTATGTAGAGTGCTCCACCCTCAAGCCCCCCTTTCCCCCGGGGCAACTGAACGTTAACGCAGAGCTGATGACAGAGCTGCGACTTCCCTGTGCCGTACTCGCCGAAGAACTCCGTGATGGTTTGGGTCTCCAACCCGCCGAGCACCACGCCATGCGGGGTTACAAGCCCGTCGAGTGCCTTGCTTCCTGTGGTCAGCCTCTGGACCTTAGCCCTCTCCTTCAAGAGCTCCTCGGTCGTGATGAACTGGACCGATATGGAATCCCTTGCGAGACCTATGATCCTCGCGGCCTGTTTGTCCCCTATCCCAACAGGTGTTAGCTCCCTTATGGTCGCCGTTGCGAGGGCCTCCAAGGTACTGAAACCGATGTCCCTCAGTTTCGCAGCCGTGGCGGGTCCAACGCCGGGAATGTCCTCTACTGACTCGAACTTGGCCTTCGCAGGCTGTTCCTCGCTCATCTGGCCTTCAGCCCGTAAGTGTCTGCGGGCGCCCATATTTAAGACGTGGCGACGGACGGAAACGTCAGAGACGACTGAAAGTAAAAGCCGGGGGCGGTGGCCGCGCAGAACGCTTAACTCCCAGCGTGGGCCTAGCTGGCTCCCGAGCTTAGATGAGCGTTCGGGTCGAGTGGGACGACGGCATCGCGATCGGCGAGGGCGAGAACCGCTTGGTCTTCGACCCTCAATCTGAGCATCCCTGCTCCTCGAAGCTCTTCATCACCCATGCCCACATGGATCACGCCCGAGGCTTCTCCTTCCAGAAGCAGACGAAGTTCTGCACGAGGGAGACGCTGGAGTTGATGCTGGCGCTCCGGGCGAGACCGATCAGCAACCTCAGGCTTATGCGGTATGGGGAGACCGTGCGCTTCGACGATGTCTCCGTGACATGCCGAAACTCCGGCCACATCCTGGGCTCTTGCCTCTACGAGGTTGCCACCCCCGAGGGCGCCGTAGTCTACACAGGGGACCTGAACTTCTCGGAGGGCTTCACGACTCAACCCGCCTCAGTCACGCCGTGCGACATCCTCGTGATCGAGGCCACCTTCGGCTCGCCGAACTTCGTCTTTCCCTCACGTAGGGCCCTTTCCTTCCAGATGATAAACTGGGCTAGAGACCGCGTGGAGAAAGAGAGGCTTCCCGTGTTCCAAACGGATCACGTCGGGAACGCGCAGGAGATCACGAGCGCCTTCAACCTGTTCAGCGAGATCCCCGTGGTCTCAGACCCAAGAGTTGCCAGGGTGACCCGAACGTACACGACCTTCGGCCACGACCTAGAGCAGGTGAGCGCATCCTCGAAGGAGGGACAGCAACTGCTCAGGTCGCGTCGATGCGTCCTCGTGGCGCCTAAGAGCCTCGATCTCCCAGCGTCCGCCGACCTCGACCTGGCATTGGCCTCAGGCTGGGCTGTTCTTCTAGGCCGATCGAGGCGGGCCTTCGCCCTGAGCGACCACTCTGACTTCCCTCATCTCCTTGAGTACATCAAGGCTGTGGGCCCGAGGCTGATCTACACATGCTTCGGCGGAGGATTCAACGAAACCTTCTCTAGGCTTGTGGAGAAACGGTGCGGGATCAAGGCCAGACCCCTGCAGCCAGCCAGGATGTGACGAAGACGGCCTATCTCGGCTTCCGCGACGGTCGCTGAGCAAAGCCCCTAGCTAAGGGGGCTGAGCACCGACCTTCTGCTCTTGCTTGGCAAGGGCGTGCTCTAGGGCGCTCACCGCCATGTCCACCTGTCGCTTCTCTATGACCAGCGGGGGAAGAAGGCGGATCGTGGTCCTCCCGGAGTATAACAGGATCACGCCGGCCTCCAAGGCTTGGAGAAGGACCTCTCGAACGTCGAACCTAAGGTCCGTGGCGAGCATCAGACCCATTCCCCGGATCTCCCTGACCACCCTGTAGGCTCCTTGAAGCCCCTCAAGCCGCTCCTTAAGGTACGCGCCAAGGGCGGCGGCGCGCTCCGGGAGCTGTTCCTCCTTGAGCACGTCGAGGACCGCTGAGCCCGCTGCCGCCGCCAAGGGGTTGCCGCCGAACGTGCTTGAGTGGTCGCCTTTCTCGAAGGAGGCCATGATCTCCTCCTTAGCAAGCACAGCTCCGAGGGGCACGCCGCCGCCAAGGCCCTTCGCGACGCACATGATGTCCGGGGTAACACCCGAGTGCTCTGAGGCCCATAGCCTTCCGGTGCGGCCGAGCCCTGTCTGAACCTCATCTAGGATGAGCAATATGCCCTTCTCGTCGCAGAGCTCTCTGACCTCGCGGAGATAGCCCTCAGGCGGGAGCTTCACCCCACTTTCGCCTTGGACTGCTTCCGTGATGACGGCTCCTATCTCCGGAGTGATGGCGGCTTTGAGGCGCTCGATGTTACCGTAGGGGACGAACTGAACGTTGCTCAGCAGCGGCTGGAAGGGCTCGCGGTACCTGGGGTTCCATGTCACGGAGAGAGCGCCCATGGTCTTGCCGTGGAAGGAGCCCATCATCGCGACGACGCCGCTCCTGCGCGTGTGCTTTCTCGCCAGCTTGAGTGCGCCCTCCACGGCCTCAGTGCCACTGTTGCAGAGGAAGACCTGGCTTAGGCCCTTCGGAGCCATCTCTGTGAGCTTCGCGATGAACTCTGCCCTTGCGTCATTGTACAGCGAGCTGTGGCAGGCGATTATCCTCTCAGCTTGGCTCTTGATCGCCTCCACAACCTTGGGGTGGCAGTGGCCGACGACGCCCACACCGTAGGCGCTCATGCAGTCCACGTACTCTCTGCCGTCGATGTCCCAGAGGCTTGCCCCTCGGGCCTTCGCCGTGACGACGGGGAACCTCTCATAGACCTTCGCCGAGTGCGCCTGCTCCATTGCGATGACCTGAGCCCTATCCATAGCAAGCAACCTCACGACGCTCCTCATGCCCCACTGAGGCCTTGCAGCTTCAGCACGCCGTCCTCTATCAGCTTTTCCCTCATTCACATGGGCGGCGGGCGAAGAATAACCCCGTCTAAGTGTAGCTTAGGCTACTGCCCCGAGCGTATGCCTGTCTTCAGGATAAGAGCAGCAGACCCAAGACACCAAGCGTGATCCGCGATAGCCTTAAGTCCCCTTGAATCACTAGATTCGTGATAGATGGAGCAACCTCCGAGAGAACTGGCCGTGGAAAAGGACGTAGGGAACGTAGAGTACAAGCTCATCCTTCTCCAAGACGACTCGCGGACGGTGGAGCATCTGGCGACGCAGATGCGTTACCGCCTCACGGAGGGAGGCGGCGAGGCCTTCTACGAGCTTGGGGTGTCGGACGACGGCAGCCTTGTGGGGCTCACGGAGCCCGAATTGGAGCGGTCGCTCGAGGTGCTTCAGAAAGCGGCGGCGATCGTGGACGCACGATACAAGGTCGTCCGGCTGGGCGAAGGCTCTCGCGGAAAGATCGCGGAGATACTGGTCAGGCATTGCAGGGAGGGAGTCTTCCCTATCTACTTGATGGTTCCAGTGCTGGGCAACGTTGACTCCGGCAAGTCCAGCATCATAGGCGTGCTCTGTAGCGGCCAGATGGACGACGGCAATGGCCTCGCGATGGCGATGGTGGCGAGGTATCTCCACGAGATCCGCATGAGAAGGACGTCCTCGATCTCAACCCATCTCCTGGGCTTTGACGCAGACGGGGCCGTGAGCAATTACCGCTTGTTGGCTCCGCTCGACGAGGGAGAGGTCTTTCTTCACAGCGCGAAGATCATCTCCTTCGTCGACCTGGGCGGGCATGAGCGATACCTGAAGACGACGTTGAAGGGCGTGATGGGAAGGGTACCTGACTACGTGCTCCTGGTGATAGGCGCTAACGCTGGCGTGATCGGCACAACGAAGGAGCACCTGGGCGTCGCGGTGGCGCTAAGGATTCCGGTCTTCGCGGCGGTGACGAAGCTGGACATGGTCTCCGACGAGCAGGTGGCGAAAGCACTGGAGGAGACGGAAGCGATCCTGAAGCTGCCCGGCGTCAACCGCATACCACTGCGGATAAGGTCGATGGACGACGTAGTCGTCGCGGCTAGGAACATGCCCAGGGGCAGGGTAGCCCCAATCTTCACGGTCTCGAACACCACGGGCTTCGGCCTCAACCTGTTGCGGGAGTTCCTGAACCTCCTGCCGCCGAGGCTCAGGTGGGAGGAGAAACTGGACAAGCCCTTCATGATGTACGTTGACGAGAAGTTTGACGTGAAGGGCGCGGGGCTCGTGGTGAATGGCATCGTCCTCCAAGGAAGTACCGCCGTAGACGACTCGATCCAGATCGGGCCCTTCGCGGACGGCAGCTCAAGGATCGTCAGGATCAGGTCTATTCACGTGAACCGTGTCAGCGTCGGACGGGTCTTCGCAGGGCAGGACGCATGCCTGGCGCTGGCAAACGTTCAGTTCAGCGAGGTGGAGAAGGGAATGTGCCTCCTAGAAAGGACGATGCCGATGAAGTCTGCCAGGGAGTTTGAGGCCCGTGTGACGGTTCTGCATCACCCGACGACGATATGGAAGGGCTACAACGCCGTCGCCCACATACAGACGATCAGGCAATCAGTGGAGTTCCTGGACATGTCAACTGAGCCGCTGAGAACGGGCACGACGGCCATTGTGCGGCTTCGGTTCAAGTACCGGCCGAAGTTCATCAAGGAGAGCGACTGGTTCGTCTTCAGAGAGGGCCGAACCAGGGGCATAGGCATCATCACCCGGATCCTCAGCTGAGATGACCCGGACCACCTCCTTGGGCACGGCTCCTCTAGCCCAGAAGTGTTTGATGGCTTGAGGCGACGGCAAGCTTCCCCAGTCCCCTCAGCTACCCTGGTGCGCTAAGGCCCAAGCCGCCTGGCTGCACTTGGAGAGTCGCAGGCTGTGGCAGGGCTGCATGCAGGGCTCTACGCCGTGATCTGAGAGAGCTTCCCTCCGGCCTTAGCCACAAGCTGAGCGAGAGCTTCCCTACATTGCTGTACCCTGGCCTTGCCTTCGTCTAGACTTGTGGCCGAGGTGCTGAAGTGAAGCTCGATATGCGACCTGCCCTCCTCCCTCCTAGGGTGGGACTTAACGTAGACGAATGGCGCGTCGCGCATCGCCTGGTCGATCATGGGAGCGAGCTCCGACTCGTAGACCCCGTCGAGGCGCCAACTCTCCTCGTAGAAGACCGCGTCAGACATTCCCCTGACCATGGGCGCGACGCTTTCTTCGAAGATCGCCTCCATCTCCGGGGGCACCCCGGGTAGAGCGATCACCCTAACCCCGCCGATTTCCAGAAGCACGCCCGGGGCCGTGCCCACAGGGTTACGGAGGGGCGTCGAGCCCTGCGGCAACGTGGCCATCTTGACCCTGGCTGGGGTCAGCTCGATCGTCTGGCCTCGCTGCGCCGAGAGGGCTTCGTACTTCTCCTTCACCATCCTAAAGGCCTCGGGATGGAGGACAAGAGGCCTTCCCAACGCCTTCGCGATCCCCTCCAAAGTCTTGTCGTCAAAGGTAGGCCCGAGGCCGCCCGTCGTCATGACGAAACTCGGACGCCTCGCCAAGCATTCGTCAACCGCCTCCGCGATCGCTGACACATCATCTCCAACAACCTGATGCCGGGTCACTTTTCCGCCGAGACTGGTGATCCTTCTCGACAGAAACTGAGCGTTCGTGTTCGCGATCCTGCCGATAAGCAGCTCCTCGCCGATGCCAAGGATCTCCGCTGTCGGGGTCAAGAGGGCACCTCTCTTCAGGAGGGCTTATGGAGGGAGGCTCGCCGGGCTTAAATACTCTTTCCAGCCCGCGGAAGCTCAAGGCCGAAGGCGAAAAGGGAAAGCCCGAGACTGTTGCAGGGCTTAGGAAAGGGTTATAACATCGTTAAGTCGATAGAGCGCCGCCAGATCGCGGTGTCGAACGCGTGAAGCCCCCGTGCGAGGTCATCGTCCGCTACGTTCTGCCCACCGTCCGAGCTCTCATAGCGAAGGAGTTGCTTGAACGCTACGACCTCAACCAAGCTGAGGCCGCGGGGAAACTGGGGACTACTCAAGCCGCGGTCAGCCAGTACATCTCCGCGAAGCGAGGAAGCTCGTCTGCGACGATAGAAGGTCTTCCCCCTGTGAGGGAGGCTGTAGACCACATAGCCCGAGGACTGGCTGAAGAGAGGTTGCCTGAGGAGGAGCTGATCAAGGACATCTGCGCCCTCTGCGAGCTGCTTCGCTCCCAACCCCGAGGCGCCGTATGCGAACTGCACTTAGAGATGACCCCGGGCATCTCGGGCTCATGCACCCTCTGCATTGACAGGACGGTGTGAAAGCAACCGCCAGAATGGGCTATCGTCCTACCGCGCTTCTTGAGCGCGTGTCGGCGCTCCGAGGGCTCATCCCCTCTTGGGCCTTGACCGGCTGGGCTTACCCCCTGTGCCCTCTCAAGGCGCCGAGGGCTCTGCGTCCTCCGTGGCGATGGGCTGAGTTTCCCCTCCGGGCCCTGCTTTCGGCTTGAACTGCTCTCGAAGGGGACATATGCGGCAGAACTCAAGGAGTAGCTGCATCTGCGACGGGCCGGCGGACAGCCTCTCGACCGCCAGGCAGTCGGTGCTGACCTCCTTGCCGAAGATGCACACGCTCATGGCGATGTCCACCTAGCTTCTCAGACGATTCGTTAAAAGCCTTGCCGAGCCGGGTTCCCGTCCGCTAAGCCCAGCCCGGGATGGGTGTCCCGAACTCGTTCAGGTAAGCCACTTCGCTCAACGGCCTCTTCTCCTTGGCCCTAGGCACCTGCTCCGGGAAGCCGACAGGGATGAGGGCCAAGACCTTGAGGGATTCGGGCACTCGGAGGAGGCCCTTGACCTCTGCCTCAACGGGCTCGAGGCTTCCCTGGATCCAGACCGTCCCTAGGCCCAGCTCGACGGCCGCAAGCATAAGGTTCTCGATCGCAGCGCTCCCGTCTTCTCGCGCCCACCTGGTCCGCGTGGGGTCGACGACGACCGCAATGCAGTATGGGGCCTGGGCGATGCATGGCTGAACGAGCTCACCAAGCGCCCTGAGCATCTCTTTCCTGCTGACTATGATAAACCACCAGGGCTGCTTGTTATGCCCGGAGGGCGCAAGTCTGGCAGCGTCTATCAACCTCAGCACATCGCCCAAAGGAGGAGCCTCTGCCCGGAAATCGCGTACGCTCCGGCGAAGCCTTATGGCTTCAAGCACGTTCACTGGCCGCCACCGTCCCAGAGCTTCCGCGGCGCACGGGGGAACAGATAAGCCTTCTCGACTCCGGCCTCGCCGTTTTCGGCACAAAGCTTGTAGGTGACGGCTCCCCAGAGCAGGACCGGGTTGAGGCGTTGAAGAAGATCGGCGTGGTGACGAGCGGCGGCGACGCGCCCGGAATGAACGCCGCGATCCGAGCGATCGTCCGGAGCGCGGTCCCCAAGAGATGCGAGGTCGTTGGGTTCGAACGAGGCTACGAGGGGCTGGTAAGGAACCAGGCGAGGTCACTGGGTCTGCGTTCTGTAAGCGGCATCGTCCAGCTCGGCGGCACGATCCTACATACGGTCCGGTCGGCGCGCTTCGAGGAGCCTGACGGCCCGCAGGAGGCCTCACGAAGCCTGAAGGCGAACGCTGCCGAGGGCCTCATCGTGATAGGCGGCGACGGCTCCCTCAGAGGCGCCCTGGAGCTCTCCAGATCATCAGGCGTGCCCGTGATAGGGGTCCCGGCGACGATCGATAACGATGTCTTCGGCACCGAGGAGACGGTGGGCTTCGACACGGCCGTGAACACGGCGCTCACGGCGATCGATAAGATCCGGGACACCGCGGTCTCGCATGAACGCGTCTTCGTCGTCGAGGTCATGGGGCGCCAACGGGGCTTCCTGGCGCTCACCGTCGGGTTGACCGCCGGAGCGGAGATAATACTCGTCCCGGAGGCTCAGGTCGATCTCCCCTCGGTGATCGAGAAGTTGCGCGAGGCCCGGGTGAAGGGCAAGAGGTCCAGCATCATAGTCGCCGCGGAGGGCGTGACAGATTGCAGAGCCCTCACGGCTGAGATCGCAAGGAAGACGGGCTACGATGCACGCTTGACCACGCTGGGGTACGTGCAGAGGGGCGGCAACCCCACGGCTCGGAGCAGGCTGCTCGCATGCCTCTTCGGCGCAGAGGCGGTGGATCTGCTGCTCTCAGGTGTGGAGAACGTCGTCGTCGGCCTGGCGGACGGAAGGGTCTCCACTACTGACCTGGCGCTATCATGCAGCCGAGAGAAGCCCCTGAACCTTGACCTGCTTCGCCTAGCCGAGAGGCTTGCGGCGTAGCCTGCAGACGGGCTGGCGCCTGATGGCGCTAGCCGAAGGTCTCCTTGACCACTCTCTGAGTCCGCGCCTCGTCGACGCTTGCGAGCACAACGCCGCCGAAGCCTAGCTGCTTTCCCAGCACTAGGGTTCGCTGAAGCGCCTGCGGCGGCAGGGCTGGAAGTGAGACGTAGAAGGGCACCCGGCCTGTCGTGAGCATCTTCGCCTTAAGCAGCTCTCTTTCGAAGACCCTCCCCAAGCTGGTGGTCGCATGAGGGGGCCTCAGGGCCTCTGTCGAGAGCGGCAGCCCGAGGTCGCCGTAGCCCAGAAGGGCGTAGACGAAGCGCAGAGCGTCCGCCTCCCCCAGTCCCTTCACGTTCTTGCAGAGCAGGGCGGCGGCCTCCCGGAACAGCGTTAGCACCGCCTCTCCCCAGCCTACGAGGTCACCGAAGCCTCCCATCGTGAAGTCGACGGAGCGCTCCCAGCGAGGGTAGACGTGGCCGCCTAGGAGCGCGATGGAGGGCGGGAAGACATCGGTGCCGAGGACGAAGCCCTGCTTGGCGGCACCATGTACGGCTTCGGCGAACTCGTTCATCTTAGAGGCGATCAGCTCTGCTCTGAAGGTAAGCCAGGCCGTGAGCTCCTCCAAGCGGCCTGTCGCCCCCAGTAGGTCTGTGAGCGAGAGTTGGGCCTTGGCCATGGTCTTGACCTTGCCCTCGTCAAGCTGCTTCAAGTACTGCTTGAAGCCCAAGAGTGCGCGTTTCATCCTTGGGAAATCGTAGCCTAACTTGGCGGCTTCGCTGACGCAGTCGGGGCAGCCGCATCCGAAGAGGCTCTGGAGGTTCGCCGGATGCGGGTACCTGGCATGGTCGAGCTGGAGGCCGTCGATCTCGTAGCGTCTGGTGACCTCGACGAGGCAGGCCTTGATCCAGTTGTTCAGCCTCGCCTTGCTGGGGCAGAAGCCTGCGCCGATGTGAAAGTACTGCTCCTTCGGCGGGTTCCCCTCGATGTCCCTCATCGCATACTCCGGGAAGAGCTCGCCGCCGTAGCACCAGAGCCC